>JADMIO010854413.1_pt1 | contig 57406 bp, 82 predicted proteins | sample 8958161 | NCBI WGS metagenome assembly JADMIO01 (sample SAMN16585339, study PRJNA669376) | soil metagenome | isolation source: Crop rotation soil | place: USA: Cullars Rotation, Alabama | collected 2011 | reverse complement strand
GCCGCGACTTCAAGTCACGTGAATTCCAAGCTTCGGATCCCACTGTGCTGGAAAGGGTCCCCTCCCGGGCTGCCCCGGGGCCGGCGCGATATCCGCGCCGTGGATCTGGCGAATGGCATAACCCCGGTTTCGGCCATCTGCCTGGATGATGGTTTAGTTGGGCAAGGCGTAGCACTGGGCATATAGGTCATATGCCTGGTGTAACTGCCTAGGCGCACCTATGCCCCGATGGGCCGCTGCTCGATTGTGGGGTTTGCCCTAGCCTCGATTGGGCCAGAGCTGGCGCGGAGATCGGCCGAGGCCGGCTATACCTTGGTGTGCCTACGCCGGCTATAGGGCGGGATGCTGGGCTTTGGCGTGCGGCACTGGTCGCACAGGACCTGGGACCGAATCACTCGCTTAACCACCTCATCGACCAGGGGCAGCCCATAGGCGTCTAGGCGCACTCCGGGCCTGCTCACATATCCCTTGGGTATCCCTATCACCTGATACTGCACATGCAGGCTTAGCTCGTTACAAACCGTGCAGAACTCCCGCCTAGGGTATTGGCGTGAAGCAGGGAGAGAGGGTGGCAGGCTTTTGTCTAGGGGCATCGGTAGAGGCTAACCTTGAGTGTATCGATGTCTGATATTGGTCCCGTATTGGTGTGGAGATTAACTGGAGATCCCCAGACAGGCGATCTCGACTCGCACAGCACGATATACGGGAATTCCGGTAGATTAGTCGGCCTGAGAGGCGACTTCTCGAATGTGCAAGTGCGCGAGAGTCAGGACGAATACGACGCTGCCGATGATGAGCTGAACAGTCCACATACAGGGATCTCCTCCGGCGCGCATCCCATGCAAGGCGTTGTCCATCGTCCTTACAGGGGAAACAGTAGGGCAGGGACAATACAGCGAATACCGGCCTGTGTCAATTGTCCACCTTGACACACCCAATCTGTATTCGTTCTGACACAGGCATCCTAGCGAATACGTGGATTCATTGATCGTAGTGCTGAGCACGCCTTTTGCAGATCATCGATCCGCAAGGCGACGGCGTGAACGGGTCACGCTGAGGAGGAGAGGTTAATGCCCTACTACATCCACAATCGAGACGAAAACCCGGCAGAGCTGGATCTCGTCGGCCGTATCCCCTACGCCTCGCGGCAAGAAGCCTTCGCTCATGCCCAGCCGAGCCAGAAAATCGCGTATCTGGTCGCAGATACGGATGAGTCGATGAGCTGGCAGATCCGCGAACAAGAGCGATTTAATGATGGCCAGTATCTGCGAACGCCATGGTGGCATGAAGGGCGCGAACGACACATCCTGCACTACTGCCATCAATCGCTCGACAAGCCGGGGATGGTCGCCTACACCCGCGACGATGAACAAGGATACCTGGACCGTCAGGTGAGGACAACGCCCGGGCGATACCTGGAGCAGTTTTACAGTGATGTTGAGCTGTCTACTCGTCAACGGTGGATCGCCATCTGTCAGGCGACTGATGAAGGGTATTCGCTGGCCAGAACCGCCGATGAGATTGAACGGGTGTATCGCGCGTGCGACTATAAACGGCCGTTCCCGATCCGGTCCTGCATGGGACCAGAGGGCCATGCTGAGTTCGATATCTGGCCGTGCCGCGTATACGGCGATAGTGACTTGGCTGTAGCGTATCTAGGACCGATGGATGCCCCGATCGCGCGTGGGGTTGTATGGCCGGCCAAAAAGGTTTATCGCACGATCTACGGGGATGAATACCGGCTAACGAAACTGCTCTGCAAGGATGGGTACAGCTGGGGTTCGATGCATGGCGCAAAGGTTCGCAAGATCGAGCATCCCGAGGGCGGGTATGTCATGCCGTACGTGGATGGGGTGAACGGAGCGCATGTTTCAGGCCGGTATATCGTGCTCGGGAGTGGTCCCATCGCCACTGATCACACAACTGGCAGAGCAGGGAATGAATCGACTTGCGAACACTGTCACGGAACGTATAGCACGGATGAGGATGGGGACGACGATACCGGGTATTGCCCCACTTGCGAGGCAGACCGTAGCTATTGCGACAACTGTCAGGAAAATTGCTGGGATGGTCGATATGTTGACTCCATCCAGGAGTATCGCTGCGACGGCTGTATCGCAGACGAGGCCCGACAACACCAGTGCGAGGCGTGCGGGGAAAACTTCAGCGAATGGGCAGAGGAACAGGACACCTGCCACGATGATCGGGAAATCGGCCGATTCATCAATCGTGTCTGCCAGTCCTGTGTCGAGGGCGATGAGGACAATCTACCAGTCAGGATCTGCCATTGCTGCGATGAAGTAGTCGAGGACACGGGAGGACAGTGCAGCGAATGCGGGGCGGCTGCCCGATGCCGGCATACGGGGGATCTGTTGGCCGTGCTCACAAAACCCGAGGACAGTCCAGAGAGTGTGCCTGCTGGCGATACGACTGTCACCTGGACCCCTGCATCGTGGGCTAGAACACCATCTGAAGACAACCCCGCGATTGTGGAGGTGGCCCGTGCGTAGCACCTTGCTAGAAATGCTGACCTACGCTCGGCCGATGGGCAGCAGAGCTGAGCTGAAATTTAGACGCCGATACCTGCTCAATCTGCCCGGTGCTCAGCTCGACACGTATGGCAACATCCACGTATCTGTGGGAGAGTCGCGCGTGCTCTGGTCCTGTCATACCGATACCGTCCACAGCCGGCAAGGTAGACAACGGGTCGAGGTAAGCGGGACCATCGCGCATCTACCCATCGTCGGCCATCACTCCTCATGCCTCGGGGCGGACGATACGACGGGTGTCTATCTCATGCGCGAGATGATTCTGGCAGGAGTGTGGGGTTACTACGTCTTCCACTATGGGGAGGAGAGGGGCGGTATTGGATCGAAGGCGTTAGCTCAGGGGCAGGGCGCATGGCTGGGACGGACGTTTGACGCAGCTATTGCCTTGGATCGGCAAGACACGGGCGATGTCATCACTCATCAATTCGGGGGACGGTGCTGTAGCGATGCGTTCGCATGGAGTCTGGGCGAGGCGATTAGTGCGGTGGATTCGGGACTGACGTATACGCCGGCCCATGGCGTCTATACGGATACGGCCGAGTATGCCGAACTAATCCCCGAGTGTACCAATCTATCGGTGGGCTACGCCGGCCAGCATACACGGCATGAGATCGTGGATTTACGCCATGTGGACCGATTACTAGGGGTTCTGTGTGATCTGGATACGTCCAGACTGCTGATTCAGCGAGATCCCCGACTGTCCGATCCTGACGAGGACCGGCGTGTACTCGCTTGGGAGGACCAGTGGGGTTCGCAGTGGGATACGTATGACGAGGAGGACGACGAACCTCTGGGAGAGCCCGTAGGGGCGGATAGGGAGCGTCAGCAGGCGACTATCGACCTGCTACAGCGTCTAGCTCGGGATCAATTCAACGCGCGCCAGAGGAGGAATTAGACCATGAAAGTTCAAGATTTGCCGAAACAACCGGCCGCTAACGTCATGCTGCGATGCCTGAATTGTGGAGACGGCGAATACAGTGCCACGCGCGGGGATTACTTCATGCTCGATCCATCGCATGTCATGCGATGCGAGGAGTGCTACACTCCGCTGCGTCTGGTGCGGCGTGAAGTTCACTATGTCAGGGTCAAGCTGGCCAAAGGGGGGAAATAGCTATGCCGCAGAATGTCCGCAATTTCTGGATCGAACTCGACATCGATGGACGAACCACCAGCATCGCCAGTGGGCCGCGCAGTCGAGACGGAGGATTTTCGCTGAGAATTTATCAGCGAGATCAGGGAAACATCATCAAAGCGTTGGAGGTGGAGGGGATTGCCCAGTCCGATGGATCACTGGTCCTTGAAGCGACAACGCCCCTGGCCGCACCGTCAGCCGGGCCGCTGTTTGACAGCGTGGATCGGGTGAAGGTTCAGACAAGGAGATAGGGCCATGCCCACGATTTGCATTCATTGCGCGCTGGTCGCACTGGCAGAGGGACGGACGGACCCATGGCCAGTGTTTGACGAAACACCCGAGCAGCACATGCAGCGGGTTCATCCTGGAGGGGTTGATCCCGTTGAGAGGGCAGAAATCGAGAGGCGCGCGGCTGAGGCGTTGGCGCGTATGAGGGAGGAGAACAAGTGACTGATGAACCTTGCGTTTACTGCGATGGCGAACGAATGGCCGAATACTTCTTGGACGACGGTGCTCGGTATAACCCCTGCTGTGGGGACTGCCATCGGGCGCTATTCGTGCCTTGTGACCATTGCGACCAGGACACCTTGATCGCGGAATTGGTGGATGTCTGCGTTGCGCGACAGACCCACGAATCCCCAGCGGAGTACGTGCAGGTCTGCCGGGATTGCGCCAGTGGGCCGGATGAACGTGACTGGGATGATGTTGATGACTGAGGGGAGGATTCAAGGATGAGTCTGCATATCGAAGGCCGGCGCGGGTTTCAGCGGGGATCGGGGAACACCTATCATTCTGTGCGGATCTTCAGGGATGGCCAGATGGTGGCGCATATCCCGTTCAGCTACGGATACGGGACCTCGTTTCTTCAGACGGCCGTAGACTGGCTTCGGCTGAATGGCTACCCCGAGGCGGAGTATGGAACGCAGTACTTGCGCGAGGTGCTGGGTGGGAGCTATTCCGTGATTGACGTGACAAGGAAGGGGGATTTGTAAATGGCGGCCGAATGTATTTTTCGGGAGGTGACGGATCTAACGCAGCGTGTCGCGCTTGGGGTGCAGTACAAGTACAGTGAGACAGATATCTGCAACGTCATCAATGCCGATTCTGGCTATGGTTGTACGCGTAGACCTGGCCATCCCGGCATCCACGTCGCCCACGGAAGCAGCCAAATCGCTTTCGCCTATTGGGGCACGCCAGCCCAGATTGCCGAGCATGAGGACCGATGCCGGCAGCCGTCGCTGTTCTAGGGAATGCCCCTCAGTCACGGCATCGGTGGATATTCCAATCGGCGGTGCAGGTGCGACATATGCCGGCTAGCGTGGAATGCCCACTGCCGCCAGCGGAGGAAAGATCGAACTCGGTGTGTGAGCTGTTCACAGTCGCCCGAGCCTGGATCGGTGCGCTGCGCTCGGCATCGGGAGTCGGACAATTGGTCGAGGAAGCTACGTTACTGTCTGAAATAGGAGCAATCACATGAGGAGCAGTCACATGATCAAAGATGGGCCGGACGGATTCAGCGATTTGGATGAGGCGTTGTATCAAGCGGGGATTCGACAATTGCGGAAAGATCAAACCCCTGAGCAGAGGGCGCGAGCTGTGCTCAGTGATTCGCTGGGGGCGGCACTGAGGGCGGGGATCGGCTGGCCCGGCCGCGTTGTCGGCTTTGACCCAAATTCCCAGTCCTACGTGTTGCAGGATGGATCGCGCGTGCCCGAGCCACGGGACTAGGGCAATGGGGACGACTTGGCTTAACCATCGAAACCGGCCGTGCCCGAGGTGCGGCCGGCATCCCATCTGGGGCCACACCCTGGAGGAGACGCGCGCCTGTCGCAGTCGGCCCCACAAGCGCAAGCCCAAGCCGAAGAAGGGGCCAGTCTTCCTAGTACGCGAGAAGGGGCCGGCTGAAATCCGTTCCCTGGGGGACGCCCGCCATGCGATTGGCGCGACTAAGGGCGGGCTAGAGATTCAAGCGCGGGGCCTGGCCCACCACTGGACACCCGAGGAAGCCCGAGCAGCGGCATTGAAAATGCACAAGCGGCGACATCTGAAATCCGGCCGACTCCGGTATCAGTCCACCCATCGCCGTCCCAAACAGCCCCGTGCGCCCCTCCGAGCCAAACACGCCAGTCCTGGGATTCCCGAACCGCTGGGAATTTGGTATCGGACTGGGGATCTCCAGTGGGTCGAACACACCCCGGCCTACGGGATTCGCTGTATCTCCGAACGGACAGCACTGTCCAAACTGGGCTACATCGATCGCTGGTGGCGACGGTCGTGGGAACCCCCGACACCTGTCGGGATTCGCCCGATCAACAATCTGAAACATACCGACCGTTACGCCCCATTTGACCCAGAAAAGGACAACAATGGACAACCATGCGACACAGCGCAATCCCGACCCGATCGAACTGACGCCTGAATTCTGGAAGTGGTTTAGGAGTCCTGTACAGGTGACACATATCAATGGGGGATACCCCGGAACAGGGGTAAGGCGCGTACAGGCCGACGATCCCTACAATGGGGGATTCCCCCGTGCAGGCGATGGCGGTCCTATCATCGCTACAGGGAGCCGCTAGGGTGGCCAGCAGTCGCCCGTCCCAATTCTCACTGACGACGCCCGGCCCGCTCCGTCTCCTCTCCACACTGGAACTCCTGACGATGCCTGCCCCGGTCTGGCAGATCGATGGGATTCTGCCCCAGGGCGGCCTTGTCGGCCTGTATGGGGCTCCTGGAGCGGGGAAATCCTTCCTAGCCATCGATATGGCCCTGAGCATCGCCACGGGCCGCTCCTGGCAAGGGAGAGAGGTTGCGGGGGGCTCGGTGCTGTACATCTCAGCCGAGGGCGGTACCGGCATTGGAAAGCGGGTCCGCGCATGGCTCAAGCATTACCAGGTGAGCCCCATTGATGCCCGCGTTGCCTGGCTGATCGAATCTCTACCAATCCACTCTGATGCCCCCGAGGTGGATCGACTCCTTGAGCGCATCGCTGAGGCCAACCGGCACCCCTCGCTGGTCGTCGTCGATACCCTGGCTCGCTGTTTTGAGGGCGATGAGAACCAGCAGCTCGACATGGGCCGATTCATTGCCGGCGTGGATCAGCTCCGGCGCGAATGGGATGCGACCCTGCTGGTTGTCCACCACACCCGTCTGGATGGCGAGCGCGAACGAGGCAACACGGCATTCCGGGGTGCGGCCGATACCATGCTGGCGGTCGAGGCGACCCAATCGCACCAGGGGCGACAGTCTAGACAGGCTAGTAATACAGGAAAGGGTTTGCGGCTAAGCTGTACCAAGCAGAAGGACGCTGAAGAGTTCAGCCCGATCAGTTTCCGCTTAGAGGTTGTGCCCGATTGCGACTCTTGCATCGTGATCCCCGGACGCCGGCCCACAGTTACCGAAAAACAGGCCAAATCCCCCGCCCCTCTCAGCCCCAACGCTTTCACCGCGTACGGCACTCTTTTGGCCGCTACTTCCAGCCTGTCTTGGCTCGACTGGCAGCGTGGAAGTAACATCGCTACTTCCAGCTTTCATCGAGCTGTCCAAGAATTGACCCTAAGTGGCTTAGTTACAAGGAGTTCCAGCAAACAGTGGAGTGTCACTTCCGAGCCACTTCCAGACCTAGAAAATGGCCCGTAAGTCCCTTATTTTACAATGGTTTGCGGAGAATTACGTGTGTATTTGGGGGGTTCTTTAGACCCCCCAAACACGGAATCGAACCCGGAAGTGCGGAATTCAGAGGAACAGGAGATTTTGATGGATACGGTGCTTTTGGCCACATTGCTGGCGAAGACGTGCAAGTACAACGGGGCCTCAGCCGAGGAAGCGGTGGAAGGGCTAGTGATCTGTTTGATGGCGTTTACCGACGCTGTGGAGGAATTGCCTGAGCAAGCCATGATCGGGGCACTGGTCCAGGATGTGCGCGAACGGTTCAAGCTGCACTTGGCTCCTGTCTCCCCGAGGGTGAACTAATGGGTCAAGCCAACCTGAATCCCCGTTCCCGCCAGTACCGTGGAACGGCCCCTGAGACGCCCCAGGATGGCCCTAGAGCGTGGAAAACCGGGGACCGCACCTTGGACACCCTAGGCGACCCGAACGCGCGCCTAGTGCCCACCACGCGGCAATTCGCCGGCAAGGACAAACAGGGGCGGCCCGTCTACCGCCACCTCAAGCCCGGCAGTCGCGTCTCCCTGTCCGATCGAGACTACGTAATTACCCCGACCGGCGCTGTCCGGCGATTCCCCAAGGAGACACAGTGAACCCTGTAGATGACGGTTACGACGTGAATTTCAACCCCCGGCGTTGGATGCACACACCGATGACAGCTCCAGGCGATGGTCGGGGCCTGGGCAAACCCATCCGGCGCGATGGCGTGTGGTCGGGTCAGTCCCGTATGGATGTGGCGCAGGGCAAAGTGTCCTTCATCCGAACAGCGGACACCCGAATCCGCCCCAAAACCACAACCGCTAGTGATCGCTCCGCTGCCTAGCCCCTCCGGCACACCCATTGCAGAGTCCCCGGCCCGTGCATATGCGGGCTCGGGGATTCCCCTGAACCCTTTTCCAGTCAATCCAGTATCAGCGGAGCGTGAATCTATGGGTGCGCGACCCTCCAGTTTCAAGAAGTCAGGCGGCGGCTTTCTCAACAACGTCGATGGGACAATCATCGACTATCTGTTCACCGATGAGTTCAACGGGCAGCCGTTCAAACCGGGCATCAACCCGGCCACGAAAAAGCCCCGTTTCCACACTCTCTACTGCCTGCTGACCGTGCAGGTGGATGGGGCCGAGGAGCCGGTAACGACGCATCTGTTCGTGGGCGATGCGGACCAGTTCGACGTGACCGAGGACGGCAAGGTGCTCGTTCCGGTCGAGGAGGGGTACCAACTGGGCGAGAATGCTCCGTTCTGCCGCCTCATCGCCTCGCTTGTGGCGGCCGGGTTCCCCGAAACCAATCTTCCCGAGGAAGACCTGGATTTCCGCGCCATCATCGACACCCGCTGCCGGCTAGTTCAGCGTCGGGACGAGGAAGCGGCGCGCAAGGGCCTCAAGCGCAAGGACAAGAAGACGGGCAAGGAGTACGACCAGACCTACCTCGCGGTGGATCAGGTGTATGCGCTTCCCGGCGCAACGGGTGAGGAGCCGACTGCCAAGTCAGCTCCCAAGGGCAAGGCCACCAAAAGCGCCAAGCCGACCCCCAAGGTTAATGGCAAGCCGGCCAACGGCCACGCCACCGACATGCCCAACCTGGATAAGCGTGCAGTTGAGACGCTTCTGGGCATCCTCGCGGACGAAAAGGGTAGCACGTTGCCCAAGTCCAAGCTGAGCGTCAAGATCCTCCAGAAGCTGGGCAAGGACCCCCAGCGTCAGGACATCTACAAACTGATGTACGATGACGGGTTCCTGACGACCGAGCAGGGCTGGTCGTACGACGCCAGCAAGCAGATGTTGTCGCTGTAGAGGTTAGTGGGGGTTCTGTCCGGGGGTTGAAATCCTGGGCAGGACCCCTGTTTTTTGGGGGAGTCACTGATGGATCTCGGTCCTAACATCACACACCTGATCGCCATAGCTATCGTTGTCGGTGGCTTGCTGGTGTTCTTCTGGGTAGCGGTGCGGGGCTAGATAGATATGCCCACCTACCGAGTTGCTATTACTATCTCTGTTCCTGTCGAAGCTGACGGGCGGTATCAAGCTGAGCGCAAGGCAAGGGAGATTGTGCAAGAGATTCCCTGGCCCGTGACTGGCTCCATCGCCTACCCTACGCCCATCGAACCCCGATGATTGTCACGCCTTGCGAACATGGGCTAGAGGACTTCTTGGGGCGATCCATTCTGCCCCGTACCCCCGGCCTACACATCTCGGACATCTATGGGGATTTGTATGAACGGTTGGAGCCCAAACGCTACAAGGGCGGGCTGCCCAAAGCTGAGTTACTAGAAGCCGGCCTAGCTTTCGAGTCCATTCTGGAGGAGGGGCTGAAGAATCGGCTAGCCCAGCGACCTGGGGAAATCTTGAGCCCCGAGGGCATTCTCATGTCGCCCGATCTCATCCTGTTCAATGGGTGCGTGCGAGTCGGGGAGATTAAGCTGACCTGGATGAGTTCCAGGGATATGCCGACCGAGACGGTGAATGGCCTGCCCCCGAAGTTCTCCAAGTGGGATGTCCAGATGCGGGCCTACTGTCATGTGCTCGACACGGAGCATGCCCGCCTCATCGGCTTCTTTGTCAACAACGACTACAAACCACCAACCCCGCGCCTTTTGGCCTGGGACATCACCTACACACAGCGGGAGCTAGACGAGAACTGGGCCATGCTCCTGCGTCACGCCGAATCCATGGGAGTCCTCTGAGTGCCGCATACACGCCGACGCCGAGAAACGAGAAAGAACATGCCTACGCCACCTGCCCCCGCCCAGCCGGCCCGCTTTCGCCGCATTCTGGATCTCCAGGAGCGGCGCGTGTTAGGTGATGCCTACCCTGTGTGGGCTGTGGGAGAAACCTGCTGTAAGAGCAACCGCGCCAGCTGGTGCTGTACGCGGCCGGCTGGTCACGCCATGCCGCACGCCGCACACATCGCTACGCATAGTGTCACGGCGATTTGGACTGATGAGGTGAGTAGTGGCGAGTAAGCTGAATGGGTTGGCTAAGTATCCCAAAGCGAGCAGTGCGCCAAAGCATCGGTTGATCTGGGCAGGGTTCGGGGAGGTAGGCACAGGCAAGACCACCTTCGGCCTCGGTGCCCCTGGCCCTATTGCGGTCATTTCCTTCGACAAGGGGCTGGAGGGGGTTGTCGAACCCTTCACCGAGCAAAAGGACATCCACGTCCTGGAGTATGACTGGAGTCCCACAGCCGAGCTAGACCAGGATGAAGCTATTGCGCTGCGGGACCAAGTCACGGCTGACTTCGAGTACGTCATCCAACATGCCCGTACGGTCATCCTGGACCGGGAAACTGACATCTGGGAGCTGTTCCGGTATGCGGAGTTCGGGGCACCAAATGACTCCCCGCGCAACTACCCCGCCCTGAACCAACGCTACCGTCGCCTGATCAACATGCCCAAGGCGCTGGACATCAATTTCGGCTGTGTACAGGGGATGAAGTCGGAATGGGCCGCGAAGGTGAATGCGAAGACTGGGGCGCAGGGAGCAGCGGCGACGGGAGCGCGCATCCGGGCCGGCTTCGGAGAGCTGGATGGACTAGTCCACCTGAATATCGAGCACTACCGGGAAAACGGGGAATTCGGGATGCGGGTGGGCAAGGCGCGCGGGCCGGGTGGGGCTGACGTGCAGGACAAGGAATTACCAGGGCTGTCCTTCGCGGAGTTTGCCCAGTTGGTGTTTCCAGGCACTGATGAGTCCGATTGGGTATGAGCCACTGGGCCTACTACAACGAGAATGATCCATTCGCCGCTGTCTGGCTTCGCAACTTGATCCACGCTGGTGAGATTGCCGACGGTATCGTTGATGACCGTAGTATCTGGGATGTCCGAGCAGAGGAGATTCGTGAGTTCACCCAATGCCACTTCTTCGCAGGAATTGGAGGCTGGTCCCATGCGCTCCGGCTCGCAGGATGGCCCGACAGCCGGCGCGTCTGGACGGGGAGTTGTCCCTGTCAGCCGTTCTCGGCGGCGGGGCGGCAGAAAGGCCATAGCGACGAACGCCACCTCTGGCCCATCTGGGCCTGCCTCATCAGCGAGTGCAAGCCTGAGTGCATCTTTGGCGAACAGGTTGCAGGCGCGGTTGGACACGGTTGGCTCGATGCTGTTTCGGCAGACTTGGAGAACGAAGGTTACGCCTTCGGGGCAGTTGTATTGGGCGCACACAGCGTCGGCGCGCCCCACCTCCGACAGCGCGTGTGGTTCGTGGCCGACGCCGCAAGCGACAGAACAGCTAGACACGCCAGAGAAGAAGCGCAAACGGGGAAGTCATGTGGGGCTGAATCTGGCAGTCGCAGCCTCGTGGGCGACCCCGACGACCCGCGATCACAAAGACGGCTCGTTCACGCCGAACGTCCCGGAAAACGCGCTCTTGGGCCGACAAGTGTGGCAGGTGGATTCTGGGCCAATGCTGACTGGCTCTCCTGCCGAGACGGCAAAGCCCGGCCAGTTGAACCCGGCACATTCCCGCTGGCTCATGGGGTATCCGGCCGCGTGGGACGTTTGCGCGGCTATGGGAACGCGATAGTGCCTCAAGTGGCCGCAGAAGTGATTCGTGCCTATATGGAGGTTGCTGATTGAGCCCCAGGAATCGCCTGAGCTACCTACGGGACAGGGAAGTGGAAGCGGAACGCACGCGCGCCCTAGCCGCTTGGAATCGGCGCAAGGTGCTCCCATCCCCTGAAACCTATCGCGCCCTCTGGCAACTGAAACAACTTCGACAGGGAGAGAACAGTGATGGACGTGCCGTACGGGTACTGTGATGTGTTGGATGATGGGCGGGTTGTTAGCGCTCCATGGAATACGCGGGGGGTAGTCCAGTTTGGAGATAGCCGGGTCACCTATGTGAACCTCCCCACCTGGCTCCTGTTCCTGCGAGCCTGCCTCTCGCCCGCTGGCGTGGCCTACGCCGTGGGTAAGGGTCAGGATGATGGGCTGGCCTATCTCGTGTGCGAGGACGGGCGGTGCGCGGTCCTGGGGCCAACGGTGGGCAACCAGTGCATCGTTATCGGCGCAGGTGCGACTGACCTATTTGTGGCATTTCAATCAGGCAACACCAGCATCACGACCATGGTGTTCCAAGCAGACCGTATGGACCCGTGGATAACTACGGCTGGTTTGGACATCCCCCTCTGGTCGCAGGGGTTCAGAGACATCGACACGCTGAGTGGGTTGCCCATCTCGACCAACCCCATCTTTGAGATGCTGGCAGGGCGTCAGGTTGGCTGGGCCTGCAAGCGGCCCATTCGGACACTGGCCCAGGACGTGGAGACGGGGTATCCGGTGATCTCGGATGGGCGGGCCATTGGAGTGCTGGAACAAGACGCCTGCTATGAGCCGCACTTGTCGGCCAATGGCAAGTACTGGGTCTGTCGGTCTAACTCCACTGTCCTGCATGGCGAGGTGCCGGCCGATCTGCCCCCTATGGTGGAGCAGCCGTTGCGTCTGCCGACCTTCGGCCCCTTCAACCATCCAGTCCTTGTGGCTCCCTTCAAGGACACCAAGGGCATCTCAGGAGCCCCGGCAGAGATTGTGGTGAATGGCGGCCGGCAACGGGTCAACCGCCCCTGCTTTGCTGCGGAGGATTCGCTGAAGGGGCCGTTCTACCAGAGGCCAGATGGGATCTATACTGAAGCTACTGATCCGGCTGAAGTTGTAGCGTTGGCGAAGCAGTATCGGATGCGGGTGTTGGCCTGTCACGACGCACAGATTGGAGTCAATATAGGCCAGCTTTCAGAACTCCGATCATGTGACTTGCCCATGGTGGAGTTATACCGCTATGAAGGAGACGGGTCTGCGGAGTCTGCTCATGCGCGCTGGCGTCAGCAGATCATCTGGCTACTCGGGTACTGGCACTACGACATCGGCCTGATTCCCCAGTTCTACACCATGTCCAAGAAAGACGGCAGTGAGCTGTGGACTGAGCAAGAGGTGTTGGACGGGCTCCAACCCCTGACCGATCTGGTCAACCTGAGTCCTCGCATCAAACTCATTGCCCCCTTCTCCTACGATCGCGCCAATGGCATCTCTGGCCATGCCCCTTTCGAGGAGGCGTTTGAGCGGCTGTTGGCAGCAGCGAACCCCAACCATGCGACTATTGAGTTTCGACCGATTCCCAGTGATCCCCCGGTGGTGCTGCCAGCGCCTGTGACGCCACCACCTCCGGTGATCCCCATTCCTGAGCCAATTCCGGCTCCTACTGACGAGGATGACATCATGGAACTTCCGAAGATTGGACAGCGCGGGGCGTTTCGAGCAGTGGGCGAGACAACCGTCCCCGCGAACGTCGTGATTGTGGAGTGTGGCGACAAGGACTTCATGTCACTAGAGTTTGAGACAGGGGACCGTCCCTTCGCGCACTTCAGCCCCAACACCGGCCGATTCGATGGTCTGACAAAGCACGAAAACGGCGCGCATGGCGAAGAACGAATCAAGTTCGTCACCCCCAACATCTTCGTCTCGCATTCGGGCGATATGGCCAATGGCCCGATGTTCCCCTTCGAGTGGTATCCCCGGTGAGTCGGCTTCTGCTGCTCAACGGCGAGGATGAGGGAGGGGTGCCGGCGCTGGTATGGCCGCCCCCGCCCCGTGGACCCCTGGGGCCTCCACCCCCTGTCACACTGAATCAGGGGCCGCAAGTGGTTTGGTCCAAGGCTCCGTATCGGAGCCAGATGGGATTCACACCCCCATCGAAGCCTGAAGCCGGCTTCATGCGCGCCAACTTCTGCGGGACTCGGGTTCCGGGGCTACCGTGGCTAGAGCACATGGGCGGTAATCCCAACACCGGCCCGACCCTGTGCATGGACCTGGATATCTTCAAGTACGGGCCTGACAACACCTGGGCGCAGGACCTGTTCTTCGCCACAAAGGAGGCTAGCGGCTACACCCATATCCAGGTGTCGTTTGGGGATGCCGACTCACAGGGCTGGACCATCGCAGAGACGGTTAAGTACGCACTCCGGTGGAAGGCGCGCGGCGGCTTTATCGACGTGTTTGTGCTAGGTGGGGGTGGCCCTTACAAGCACTGGGGCGACCGCGATTCCATGTGGGCGCACAACAAGGATCTCGTGACGCCCTGGATCGAAGCGTTCATTGAAGCCAAGGCCGTCGATTCGCTCTGCGTCGGCTGGCAGCTCGACGGCTGGCACAGCGGCACCTCGGCTGTAGACAACATCATCGGGATGTGCGAGCTGGTGCGGGGCCGCATCGGTATTCTGGCCTGTCACTGGATACATGATGCCTGTGCGTGGTGGGACGATGCCACAGCGGCGAAGTACGGCATCGATGACCGCTTCAGCTTCTACGCCTTCATGCACAACCGGGGCTACCTGAATCGGGCCTATCTCCAGTACGACGTGAATGCGCCAATCAGCGACTACACGCCAGATGGGCAGCCGACCAGTGGCGTCCAGGGCACCATCCGCGATGTGGCTCGCGCCATGCAACCGGGACAGCTCGTGACCCCCTACGAGTATGCCGGTCAGGACCAATTCAACGACCCCGACAAGCGATCCGAGGAATCTGGGGATCTCCGGGGTTACCTCGCACTCTGCGCCGGGGTCGAACTCGGCGGATTCGGCAACGGGGCGCGTTACCCCGATGGTCACGCAATATAGTTTGTTCACTCGTGCAACTAAGGAGCCTCACCTATGTCCATGTCACTGCTCAAACGTATCGGAAGCATCGTCGCCAAGGGGCTGACAATCGCCACTGGCGTGTCCCCCGTCATCATTCGTGAAATCCCCGGCGCGGCCGGCGTTGTCAGCGCCCTGAACGACGGGCTTGGCGAAATCTCCAAGGTCGTCACCGATGTGGAGGCCGTGGCTCAGGCACTCGGCACGCTCAACGGTGCTGACAAACTCAAGGCGGCCATGCCCCTGGTTCTCCAGGTGGTCATGAACTCCGGCCTCCTCGAAGGCAAGGTCATCATTGACCCGGCCCTGTTCAACGACGGCATCAAGGACCTGACCAACGGCGTGGTCAAGATCCTGAATTCCATCGATACAGTCCAGAAGTAGACGAATGCTGTTCATCGATGACCGGGTCGGCAGTCGGGACTTACTCTCGCCTCTACAGCGAGCGGGTCTCGACGCCGACCTGGCTCGATTGCCGTTTGGGGATGTTGCCTTCGCCGGCCGGGGCGTAGGGGATAAACCTGTGAATGTCGGCATCGAGCTGAAGGTGGTGGCGGATGCGATTCAGTCACTCAGGTCCGAGCGGCTGGCGGGACACCAAGTGCCCGGCATGGTCCCCATGTATGACTACCGCTGGCTGGTGATTGAGGGAGCACGCCGCACTGACCGCCAAGGCCAGATCCTCCTCAGACGAGGACAGTTCCAGTGGACACCTGTCATGTCCCTGGCTGAATTCGAGAAACGACTCATCACGCTAGAGATGGTGATGGGGTTGAAAATCCGGTTTACGCAGACGAGGTACGAGACGGTCAGGTTCCTGTGCCAGCTTTACCGTTGGTGGACCGATACCAGCATGGACGACCACCGCAGTCATATCGCCGTGCATGAGCAGCCGACGATGATCCCGCTAAGTCGGTTTAGACAGGCAGTGGTCAAGTGGCCCCATATCGGGATTAGAACCAGCCTGATGGTGGAGGAGACGTTCGGGGGGAGTATCCGACGCGCGGCTACGGCCTCTGTTAATGAGTGGGCGGCAATCCCCGTAGCCAAGGGAGGACGCCGTCTAGGCACCAAACATGCACAGGACGTGGTCGATTTTGTGAATGGACGCTACTAGGGAGGATGTCATGATTTTGGCAGCTACAACAGTTACACCCGAGATTGATGTGGACATGATCTGGTCGGCCACACTGGTGGCGATTACGCTCATTGTCATCATGCTGGCGTTTGTTGCCCTGATTCACGAGCATGAGAACGATCCCCTGGATGATGCCGAGTTCCCCACCTACACCGACCACGACTACCGCGACTACGACGCCGCTGAGTAGATGCGAGTCCATGGCGTAGGACCTAGCCCCGCCCGCCTGATGCTGGTGGGAGAGGGGCCGGGATGGTTGGAGGAGAAGGTCGGGCGGCCCTTTGTCGGTAAGACGGGGGCCGAGCTGGACCGCTACTTTGATGGGGAGATGTTGCCGCATCGCCGGCAGGTCTACCTCACCTACCTGTATCGCCAGTTCGGGGGCAAGGACTACGAGTATGGGGCGGCTGACCTAGAACGGGATGAGCCGGATTTACTCAGAGAGCTGGATAGGGTCCAGCCCGAGATTATCGTTCCCCTAGGTAGGGTCGCCACCCGCTACTTCCTCCACCCCAACGACACGGACATGGAAGCCGTGCATAGTATCCCGTGGGAGGGGCAGATATGCGGAGAGTGTGGTCGGCCGTTCGCACCGAGCGGGAATACACCCAGCTACACCTGCCCCTCATGTGGAGCAGATGGCCCCCATCGCCAAGTTGTCATCTACCCCCTCTACCACCCCGCTGCTGGAATGCACAACTCCGACATAGCGGTCTACGTCGTGTCAGGGTTCCATGCCCTGAGCCAGTATCTCAGTGGCGCAAACCTACAACCCCGGAGACTCTATGACGACCCCTATCCGACGCCGGAGTACAAGGAACTCTGCACAGCAGAAGAAGTTGAAAAAGCGATGCAGGGTTGGGTCAGTGGGCAACCCCTCGTGGCACTCGATACAGAAGGGTACCCAAGCGCCCCCTGGAGTGTTCAATTTTCAGGTGAGCCGGGCCGTGCTTATCTCATTAGGGCAGTGGGCCGCGAGGCCCTGGAGCGTTTCGGCCGAATTCTGCATCATCGACAAATGCGGCTCCTATTCCACAGTGCGCTTCATGATCGACCCATGATGCGAGCGCTGGGGTGCTCGGTGGATGGGCTGCCCTTCCTCGACACCATGGTTGCCGCCTATCTCCTTCAGATTGAGCCGTTGGGACTCAAGGCTGGGTGTCTGCGCCACTGCAACATGCAGATGTCCAGTTACATGGATCTGATGGGGGATAAGCAGAATGAGTTGGCGAGGGAATATCTGACGTGGCAGTGGGACATCTGCAACCAGGAATACGAGGAGGAATGTCAGGCAGAATTTGAGTGGCAGGTGGCCGGGGGTCGCCGGCTGAGGAAGCCACCTAAGTTACCTCGTTCTAACTTCTTCAAAGCTGTTCAACGAGTCCTCGGCAGCACCCGCCCACACGGCCTCTGGCTTGACCAGGACGACGCTATCGTGACCCAAGGCATCAAACGCCTGGGGTTCATGCCCGAAGCGACCTTGAGCCACGTGGAGCCCGAGAAGGCTGTCCATTATGGGTGTCGAGATGCGGATGGGACTGTCCGGTATCACAGACAGTTGGCCCCGCGTCTCAAAGCCATGAAGCTGGAGGAGGTGGAACAGTTGGAGCTAGGGACCTACCCCCTGATTGACCGCATGGCTACGGTGGGGGTCAAGCCGGATCTCCAGCAGTTTGAGATTCTAGGGGAGGCCCTGGGGTGGGAAGTAGACAGGCTACGGGAGGAGCTGTGTCAGCTCACTGGCGAACCCAACTTCAACGCCAACTCCGGTGATCACGTTGCGTCCTATCTCTTTGAACGGCTGGGGCTTGAGCCCCTGAAGATGACCAAGAGCAGGGAGCGCGGGTCTACCAATGACAAGATCCTGGAAGCACTGGAGAGGGCCAATCCGGGGTTGACTCAGATTGGCAAGATTCGAGAGTTCCGCGAAACCTACAAACTCAAGCACTCCTTCGTAGACACCATCCCGGCCCATTTGAATAAGTGGCCCTACGACGGGCGTATCCACGCGACGTTCAGAACCACGCGAGTGGTGACAGGCCGGCTAGCGGCGTCAGACCCCAACCTCCTAGCTCAGCCCGAACATGGCCTCCATGCCAACGACTTTAAGCGCTGCTGGGTAGCTGAAGATGGCCGGTTTATCTACCAGGCTGACGAGAGTCAGGTGGAGCTAAGGGTCCTCGCACATCTGTCCCAAGATCCCGTGCTGCTGTCGGTCTATCGTGGCGAGCGCCGCAACCCTGATGGGTCTCTCGTAGACCTGCACTCGGCCCTTGCTGAGCGCATCTTTGGCGTGGCTCCCCATCTCCAGAACAAGTCCCAACATCGACTGCCGGCCAAAGCTGTCAACTTCGGGATCTCGATGGGGATGACGAACAAGGGCCTCTGTCTAGAACTCCGCAAGAATGGCATGGACATCTCCGAGGATGATGCCCAGCGTTGGCTCGACGAAACTCTCGACCTCTATTCCGGCGTCAAAGCCTACATGGCCCGGATGATTGCCCAGGCTGAACAACAGGGATACATCCGATGCCTCTCAGGTCGAATTCGCTACATAGGGGGTATCCATTCTCCTGACGAACGGGTGCGGGAGGAAGCCGAGCGATTCTCCTTTTCGACGCCTATCCAGGAGGGGGCGCAGTGGCTGATGAAGCGGTGCGAGGCCAAGATTTGGGAGGAAGTCCTGCCTGTCTTCTGGAGGAGACAGCAGTGGGTGGAACCCATTCTCCAGGTCCACGACTGCCTCAAATTTGAAGCAGAACTAGGTTTGGAGCACGACTTGCATGTAGCTATGACCCAGACCATGACAGAGACGCCCCCTGGGTTCTCTGTCCCCCTTGCCGTGGAGGACGAGCATGGGGTAAATATGGCCGACATGACGAAATTCTGAGGAGGAGAACCCCATGCCATCGACTGTCCCCGGTGTTGTCGCAACGACCGTTCACAAAGTCACGCTCAAGCCGACTGTGCGCCGTCAGCTCCTGACCGAACTCAAAACCTACGCCGAGCTGAAGTCTCAGGCCAAGGCGCTGGAACAGGCCATGGAGATGCACAAGGCGAAGATTGGGGCCATTCGCGCCGAGACGGGCGAAACCGCCATCGAGATCGAGGGTTTCAAGATCACCTACGTGACCGGGGAGCGCAAGATTCTCAACAAGGAACTACTGCTCCAGCAGGGCGTGACGATGGCGCAGATTGAGGCGGCCACCGAAACCAAGCCCAACAAACCCTACGACAAGGTGACCTGTCCTGGGGACAAGGAGCGGGAGTTCTAGACATGGCGCAGAAATCGCTGAAACCACTTGTGATCGACCGCACACGCTGGCTGCGAGGGGATGAGTGGAAGTCCATGTTGCGCGATGAAGTCGGGAATATGTGCTGTCTCGGGTTCGCGTGCCTCGCCAAAGGGCTCGACCCTGAGCAGATCGCGTTTGTGCCACGACCCGATGATCTCGACCAGTCGGGCGAGGAACTAGACGATTGGGAGTTGAATGTTGTCGAGCGCGCAATGGAGATCAACGACGACTACAGAATCGACGATATGGCGCGCGAAGCGAGACTCGTGCCTGTCTTGGCGAAACTCGGCTTTGCCGTGACCTTTGTCGATGGCGAATAAAGGCCAGCCGTTCTGGCTTGTCGAAGTAGTCATTCCAGAGGTGGCCCCGAAGTACCACGCCGCTTCTCGCGTTGTGCGCGTCCAAGCTGTTTCGGCCAACCATGCCGAAATTCTCGTCTCCCACGATTTGGGAGCCTACGAGCGGGTCCTGACGGTGGCCCGAGAGGAGATCCGTCACAACTGAGGAGGAGACACCATGGCGACAGAGAAGACTAACGGGAATGGAGGGAGTAAGCAGCAGCGGCCAAAGCTGCACTGGGCTGCGACTCCCGAGGGCAAGGCGCGGCTGCGGAAGAAGGCTCAGGAGCGGTGGAGCAAGATTCGAGCGGGAGAGATGCCGGCACCCCGCCAGCCCCGCCCTTCGGTAGTCCCGGTGATCCGCGAGGGGAACGCCATCTACCGGATCGCTGTGATGGGCCTCACGTTGGAGGAGGTGGCCAAGGTTGCCGCCGTCGTCGGCAACACCCACGCCATCACGCTGGAATCCCTCGGGGCATGAACACCCACATGAACACCCACGATCGGGCGGTGCTGTTTTCGTCAGGCAAGGATGATTGGCAGACCCCGCCCGATCTCTACCTTCGCTTGCATGACGAGTTCGATTTTGATATTGACTTGGCCGCCGATGCCGATTCGGCCCTGTGCTCGCTGTGGTACGGGCCGGGTTCGCCCATCGGGGAGGATGCCCTTGTGGAGCCCTGGTGGCCGATTACAGGCTGGTGTAACCCGCCCTACACCCGAGGGGCCGAGTTCGTCAAAAAAGCCGCTCTGGCCGCCCGGGAGGGCGCGACAACGGTGCTCCTGGTGCCGGCGCGGACGGACACGGTCTGGTTTCACGGCTGTGTGTGGGATCAGGAATTGCACCGACCCCGCCCCGGCGTCGAGACACGGTTCCTGAAAGGGCGGCTGAAGTTTGTGGGGGCCAAGGACGGGGCTCCATTCCCGTCGCTGATTGTAGTGTTTAGACCCTAGGGAGGGTAGTACGTATGGCGACCCACCGAGTTCTCGGCTGGGCGCGGCAGGCTCGGACGAGGCAAGAAATCGAGGATGCAGGGCGGGCAGCGTTTGCCTACGGGTTCAAGCTGGAGGACTGCCCCTTCCGGCCCTGGGAGCCGGGATACGTGTTCTGGCGGCGGGGCTGGCGAGTGGGGCAGGAGGCGGCAGACGAGGAAAGCCGCCTCAAATCTGGAGATGAGTAAAATGGGAGTGATGTTCTCGCCAATCCAGCCTGTCTTTGCGAATGGGTTTCCCAAGTCGGGTAACCACGCGCTGGTCAAGGCGTGCGAGCTGCTGGGAGTGCCGGCCGATGTGAACCATCGACCCTACTCGATGGGTCGTCTGATCAATCGTACTCACCTGTATATCAAGCGGGACCCGCGCAACATCGTCATGTCGAAGATCAGGGAGCAGGCGCGGAAGCCGACACCGGGGCTATTCATGGCTGGGGTGCGGGGATTTGACAGCAATCTAACCCTGTCGGGGTCGCTTCGTTCGCAGCTACTGTTGTTCCACCCCTGGCTGGCTAACCCCCACACCTACGTTCTTCGCTACGAGGACCTGATCGCAAATGACATAACCATGCGCCGGCTAGCAGACTTCCTCAAGGTCCCCTACTTTGAGGGCGCATGGGAGGAGCTACCTGGTCATACCGTCTCTTGGCGCGACGGCGGCCACTCGGACTACCGCACGATCTGGTCAGACATGCTGGAGCAAGAATGGCAGTGTGAGGGCGGGCCAGCACTGCTTGAAGCGTGGGGGTACGCCTAATGGCCGAGGTATTGGTCAGAACCGTTGGCAAGGATCAGCCCGATCTCACGATTGCCTCGCTAGCGTCGAAGGCTGGTGATGTCATTGCGGTGTGCCCGGATGGGTGGGGATGGACGGAGCGCGAGCTGACCAATAATGACTGGCGCATCATCTCAGTCAACATTCTCCAGACCACCATTGATTCACTGTTGTCGCGGGTGCCAGTAGTTGGCCAACCCCCACGTCGGCGCGACTGGAAGATCGACTTCTCCCTGTTGCCTAATCCCGCTCTATTCACTGGTGTGCGGACCCAGCAAATCATCACACTCACCCGACAGCAGGTCACGGCGGCTGTTGTGAGGAAGCCCTAATGGCAGTTACGACAGTCCAGGTCACGTGTGGCACGTCCAGTCGGGCCTACTCTACCCTCCAGGCTGCCGAGGACGACAAGCCGACCAACCTGACGACCAATCGGTCGAGCACGACCCAGTCGGGGTCTACCTCCAGTACGATCAAGCTGGACAGTGGCGCTTCAGCTACAACCGACTTCTACAAGGGACATGCTGTTTACTGCACGGCCCGACCCACTGAAAAACGCCTCATCACGGCGTACAACGGCACAACCAAGGTTGCCACGATTGGGGCATTGAACGGGAGTTCTGCGACGTGGGCTAACACACCTGGAACCGAAGCCTACGCCATCGATGAGACGATCTGGGAGATTGACTGCTACAACGATAGCCAGTTCACGGCCGGTTGTCTGATCTCGGGGTCTACAACCAGCTCCAGTAGCTACTGTCACCTGACCTGCGCCACAGGCCAGTCCTACTACGACAACGCCAGCGTGCGGACAAACCTCCTCGTCTACAACCAGTCCAACGGTGTCGGCTGCTCGATCACCGGCACCTACATCTCCGGCGCAGTGGCGCTGTCCGAGAATAACGCCCACGTCTCCCGAATGCAGTTGAAGACAGCAGCCGCGTCGTCGTTCTCGCTGTCAATGACGGGGAGTGCGACGGGACTAGTCGTCAAAGACTGCTTGATTCAAGGGATTACCGATTCGTCGATCAACGGCATCGGCACGTGCGATAGCGGCACGGGTAACGTTATCAATGTGCTGGCTATTCATACCGGAGCTACGGGGAATGGCTGGCGCTGCGGAGCGAACGTCGCTTTCATCGCCTGTGGAGCCGTCCGCACGACGAACAATGCCGCCTCGGGCAGCGCCTATAAACTCGGCCCTTACGCCACGGGGAGCACGCTACTCTCCTCCACAGCGTTTGGCTTCTCAGACATCGATGGCGGGACCAACCACTTCACGACCAGTGGCTCGGGCAACAATGCCACGCAGCTCGCCTCGGGGTTGCCGGGTTCGAATAACCAGCACTCGGTCACCTACAACGGCACGACGCCGTTTACGCAGGCAGGGTCTAGTGGGACGGATTTCCGGTCAATCGCTAGTACGTCGTTGGCAGCCAATGGCTCACTGGACTCGACCAATGCGCCCCTGGACATGAGTGGGTACACTCGTGCGAATCCGCCGACGATCGGGCCGTGGGAGATTACAGCGTCAGCGGCGGCAACGGTGCGAATGTTGGCGTTGTTAGGGGTTGGGACTTAGAGGGAGATTAGGGAGGATTCAGTGATTCCAGGCGACGAAGACAAACCGATGTCCCTGCTGGAGCGCATCTCAGATGAGCCGTGCGATCCGCTGCCCTACATCGACTACAGCATTCGGAGTTATCAGGGCGCGTTGACGCACTGGAGGGCCATGCCCAAGAGCGACCAGACCGAGTCGGTGGCCCATTGGTTGCAGGACTTTATCTCAACGCTTGACGACCTGAAACGAAAGATGACACGCCCGACACGGGAGCAGTGGTTAGCCGAACATTCCGAGGAGAGAGGGACAGGCCAGCGCGATGACTGAACACAGCCGGAAGAGTAAGCCACCGAAACGAAAGCGGCATGCGCACTGCTGGCACACGCTGAGCAGCACGACGAACGGCATGGGCGTGGCTGGCTACGATTTTGTCCACTGTTGCCTGTGTGACGCTCGTGGGCGGCGTGGTTGGGTACTGGCTCAAGATCCGAATCATGGCCCGTATGGAGAGCACACCGTGTTTGAGTACGACGAAGTGCGCAAGGTGAAACGATGATCCCCCCGGTGCCCGGCCTGCCCGGGTATACGCCCGAGTCACGGTCATGCCACCGGTGCGGCAAGCCGATGGTGGTTCGCACGAACCGCAATACCGGGGACAAGTTCTGGGGCTGCTCCGCATTTCCCGACTGTCGTTTCACGGTCCCGCTTGGTGCGCCGGACGACTGGCCGAGCGGAGACTACAGCAGCGATGGCAACGAGTGGTATGACGATCCGGGTCATCCGATTAATCACGGCTAGCCGAGGCATCCCATGAACGAGTCCTTCACGCCCGAGCAATACGAGGAAGTTGCTGACAAGTGGGCAGAGGAAGGCGAACCGCTCACGGCGACGATGCTGCGCGCGGCAGCCGGATTGGCCGAGCAGTTACAGCAGGCTCGCGCGACCAATACACGACTCAACCGGGCGTTGACGAGAATCACGCCGGCCGTGGAGGACAACCTTGAGGCGTGCCGTCGTGCCGGTCAATCGTTCGGACGACGGCTGAGCGGTGCAGGCTACACGATCGAACGTGAAAAGCGCCTTGAGGCCGAGCAGCGCGCCGCCGAGGCGATCCGCCAGCGAGAGGAAACGGAGCACGCCTTCATCGCGTTGAAAGAAGCCTACGATGAACTGGGCAACGCGGACATTGAAAACGTCGAACTTGAACGACGCGCCGAAGCCGCCGAGCAGAAGATCGCCGCCGCCAAAGCCAAAGCTAAAGTATGGCTCGCATGGCTGGAGCAAAATAATGTCCAAGACAGCTACGCCATTGAAGCTCTTCTGTCGGTGCGCGCCCTGTTGGCGGACGCCCCCGCCGCCCCGGCCACGCCAGCGGAGCAGGCATGAGCGAAATGGATTTGGTCGTCGTCGGCGCATCAATTTGTGCCCTGATGTGCTTGCTGTGGATGGCGCTCGACCGCAAGTTGGATGTCATCTTGCAGCGACTCGACGCGTTGCAGCGACTCGACGCGCTGGAACAGCCAGCGGACACCCTCCGCGCCGCGCTGGCGGAGCGAACCACGGAACGCGACGACGCGGAACGACAAGTAGGCGAACTCAACCTGTTTATCGCGACGCTGGCGGAGCGCCAGACCAAGACATGCTCAACGTGCAAGCACTACGGTGTCGCTATTTATACCGGCGATGGCGAAGGCACCGATGCGTGGGCCGATGAGCGGGACTGTAATCGCTTCCAAGCGTTGATTCCCTCCACCGCGCCAGATGGTGGGCCGGCGGGGTGCTGCTGGCATGAGCCGCAGACATATGAGCCGACGCCACCGGACCCGCCGACTACGACGAACACGCAAGGCCGCGCTCAAGCACGGACCCTGCGCCAAGTCTACCCATTGCCTGCGAAGCGGGAGGACGGGCGAAGCGCGGATTCGCAAGCTGCGAGGGATGCGTCAAAACCAGACGCGCCCCCGCCGGAAGGACGGTGAGCCGGGATGAGCCACCATGCCCCAGGTTGCGGAGCCTTTCGTTATTCCATCGCGGTGTGTACGTGCGGCGCGAACTCAAAGCCCACGCCCACGCTCGTCTCGCTGGAGGACGTGCTGCGGGTGATTGATGAGTTCGCCGACGATGCGGAAACCGCAAGCGAACTGGCTGGATATCGTGGACTGGCTGAGCGGTTGCGCGATCACTTCGCCTCGCCCCCACCGGAGACACCATGAAACGCATCGCTATTGACATCGATGGCGTCCTAGCCGACTACAACCACGCCATGTGGCGGCTGCTTCAGGCATGCGGAGCAGATATGCGCCCCTTCGAGGGGCCGGACCCCGACTGCTGGTTCTGGTACGAGAAATATGGGGCGACAGCTGAGCAGGTCAAGGAAGCGCTGGGTCGGCAGACACCGGAGTGGTGGGGGCATCTCGATCCGCACAAGGAGCTGACGCTAGAGGCACTGCGGGGCCTAGCCGAGCTGTGCCGTCTGCATGAGGTGACCTTCGTCACGAGCCGGCCCTGTGGCCGGGATGCGGCATGGTACTGGTTGGACTGGAATCTCAACTATAACGATCGGCTCAATGGTCCTGGTCCGCACGTACTAGTAACACCACGAAAGAAGCATGACGCCCTTTACGCCATGGATATCGATGCCCTGGTAGAAGACAACCTAGACACTGTACTGGCGCTTCGTGGCATGTACGAGTATCGAATGCCAGTGACTGTGGTCGTTGACCGGGCCTATAATCGGGGCGGGGCCGGCTTCGACTGTGGCCACCGCTCTCCCAACACTCTCTGTGCTATCAACTATCTCCTGAGGACGCTGTAATGGCCCATATCCGCCAATTCGCCACAGGCGCGACCCGCGACATCGACACGGACAAGATTGACTACGAGGGGTTTCTGAGCCCGCTAGTGCTGGAGGAGTTCGGCCGGTACATGACCGCCAACCGTCGCCAATCCGATGGCAGCACCCGTGCCTCTGACAACTGGCAACTGGGCATCCCCCAGGACCAGTACATGAAGTCGCTGATTCGCCATCTGATGGAGGCATGGCGAGTGCATCGGGGCTGGGAGCATCTGGATATCAAACCCATCCTCTGCGCCATTCTGTTCAATACCCAGGGCTACCTACATGAACAGATCAAGCGGGAACGAGTAATTCGCGCTATTAGTCCGATTCCGACGCAAGTGGAACAGGCGCAGGGGGACTCACACCCATTCCGCCACCATGACGAGGACGCCGACTGGGCGCACTCAGGCGTATAGGGGTGATGGTGCGGATGAGGGTACGAGGGACGAAGGTCAGGCCACGGAAGTCTTGATCCCCTAGATACTCGCAAGCGATCGTGACCCCCGCATCATTGGACTGGAGAATCCACCCTACCGTGAGAATCGGGGCATAGGCGTGGATCTGGCCCATGTCCCGTTCATCGCTGGCATCGACAGAGCGGGTAGGGGCGAAGGAGTTGGCGTCGTCCCACAGCAGCGCTACAAGTGCCTGGCTCGGGGGCTTCATGCGCCGAGGGGCACCACCCCGCCAAGGAACCTGGGAGATTGCGTCACGGCCCCTGTCTTCGACCAGCGCCCATTGTAGTAGGCCCGGTCGTAGTAGATGAGCTGAGTGCTCGTACAGCCACAGAGGGCTCCAGTCACGGGATCTTGCTCCAGTGTGATGATGAGTCCTCCGACATGCGCCTCCAACCCCTTCTTTCGCATGAATACGGATTGGTCCATGGAGGTGCCGGCCTGGATGGTCCACACATTGCGGATGATGTTGCAGGAGAGTTTGTGGTAGTGGCCGATCACCAGCGCTCCTGGCTTCTCCCCACCGCTCAAACTCTCGACGATTTTCTGGGGCCGATAGCTGTAGGCGTAGGAACTCCCACCCCCGGGATGCATGGCGACCAGGCTACTCCTTGCCCCCGTATTCCCGTTAATCAGGTCAATCTTGGCCTCGATGAATCCCAGGTCTACCCAGTCCTGCCGACCCGCCTGCCGCATCAGGTTCTCGGTAAACCGGCCCACGTCGATGGACTCCCGGCGTGCGAACCAGCCTTCATGATCCTCACCCCAGACAGCGTAGGTCACGAGGCCATCCCGGCGCGGGTAGTGGTTCACCAGATACTCAACTTGGGGTTGTAGCCCATGAACGGCTAGGTCGAACCTGTTCTTCTCGTCTTCCCCGTCAATCCAGTTTCCTGCGTTGATGACCCGATCGACGCCTGCCTTGGCAAAGCGGTCATACAGGTCAGCCAACACGTCTTCCCGGGCATATCGGGAACACAGGTGCTGATCGCTGGACACCCCAAAAACGTAAGTGTTGTCGGGTCGGCTGACGTACTCGAAAGTGGGGCCATCGGGGCTACCTGCCGACCCCAGCGCCCCTAGCGATACCGGCACCTTCTCCAGTGACCAGCGACCCCCTAGATGGTGGACGTTCCGCCCCTGCCTCACCATTGCCATGATGGTGCCCAGGACGGTGTCGGCGCTCAGCGACGTGACCTGGACCAGCTCCTCAGTGGTTTTGGAGCCGTATTTGAGTGTGTTGAGGATGCGGGTGGAGGAGTCGATGGGGCCGGCTGGCGGGGCCTGTGCGGGGCGATCGGGCGGGGGTGGCTGTATAGACCCTCCGGCCCTATTGCACGCCCCACAGAGGCTGTAGGACCGTCGTGAGGTGTTCCCGCCACAGACAGAGCAAATCCCTGGTGCTCGCCGGCCCATGCAGACTCCTTGGGAAAGGGTGAAAAGTGCCCCAATCTAGGGCAGTCGGCCGAGAGCCCTGCACGACAGATGCCAGTTTACAGGAAAACCCTTACTGGGCCGTAATTCGAGCCCGCATCAGGCGATGTAGATCGTGTTCCAGCCGGGTGATGCGCCGGAGTTCGGCGTTACGCATAATGGTGTCGTCAGGGGGTGGAGGGGGGAGCGGGCGCAAATACCCCAGACGCTCTTTGATCAGGTACTGGAGGAAACGGCGGGTGAGGTGCATGGGCGGAACTCCTGCATTACGAGGGTTTGGCGACGTGGGCGATAGAATCCTCTAGCGCCCGGACCCGTTCCAAATAGAGATCCTGCCAAAACAGCGCCTGCTTGGCAGAGATGGCTTCTCGGGCCTCGGCCGCTTTGAGTTGCCGGCCCCAGACCCAAATCTCTCGATAGCCCGTAATGATGATCACTAGCAACATCGTGACCACTGACACCGTGCGGGGATCTTTGAGGATATCCACCCAATTCGGCTCCATCATTTCCCTCCTTCACGGTTGAGGCGGTACTTCTTATCTGATACGGCATTTTCGTAATGGGTCATGTGGCGGCTCGCGCGGGCTTTCATGACGGCATCGGCAGCCGCTTCATCGGACAGACCCGCCACCTTGGCCTCGGCGTAGACCTGGGCATCCACCTCGTTGTAGATGGCGGGGCGGGCGGCTGATTTGGTCGCCATGGCAGGAGCAGCCGGCACCCGTTCAGCCGCAGCAGGGCTCTGGGCCGAGGGTCCCATGCCGGGTTTCCAGATTGATCCCTTATCGATGGGTTCGCCAGCGCCGGGACCGAGGCGGATGCCCAAGTGCTGCTCGACCAGTTCGCGGGCGCTGGGGCCGACACGAGTCACAGGAGGAGCAGGGGCAGTCGCGCCTGTCTTGGCGACGGGGACACCCTCACCGTTGCGGAGGGTTCCCAGCGGGGGTGGTTTGGGCGCAGCCGGCTTAGGAGCCTCGGCAGGCGTGAAATCATCAGGACCACGCAAGGGGCCGAGACGAGGAATAGGCGCAGTCGGCCGAGGAGGGGGAACCACTTCAGCCGGGACAGGGGGCGTACCCCACTCACGTAGAGCCTGTCCAGTTGCTCGAATTGCAGGGCTTGCAGCCGCCAATCCTGCTGCTGTCGCCGCACCCTTCAAATCGCCACGGGCTAGTTCCAATGCAGCCGCTGTAGTCGTGAACCCGGGGTGGCTGACGACTTGTTCCAGTCCTGTGCCGACTGCCCGCGCGACAGGACGAACAACCCGCAGAACAGGCTGAGCCACTTGTCGGGCTGCCGCAGCCGGCCCATTGACCACCCCATTCGCTAGGACATCCATGGCCTTACCACCCAGCCATGTCTCTGCGCCGGCCTTGCCCATGTCGGCAGCTTGGCTCATTAGCCCTGCCTCGGGTTTCAGGCCCATCTTCTCGTCAAGCTGGTTCTGGACCCCTCGGCCAATCGCCGCTCCACCCGCCATCGGTAGTACTGCGCCCGGGCCGAGTTCCGCTCCTGCCAGCGCACCCAGAGTTCCCCCAAGATATGGCAACGTGCTGGTGGCTCCCCGCACGACCCCCGCAACGGTCGGATGATCAGACCAGAACTTCTCGGCACCCGTACGTGAGTCGGTATCGGGGACAATCGTCCCCATTCGGGCCGTGGCTGCCTCGATATCGTCCTTCGTGCCCCCTGCCTCGGCAATATGTCGAAGGACTTCGCGGGCCTGGGACTCGGTGATGGTTTGATCGGGCATTAGTCGCCGCCCTTCTTACCCATAGCCGCTTTGATGATGCTATCGATGGTGGAATCGTCAACCTTACGGCTCCCAGCGCCGGCAGGAGTAGCTGCTGACCCGCCCAACGAGGGAGAGGCCCCAGCCAGCTTCAGCGTGTCCTGACGAATCTGTTGGAGGTTGTCGAGTGTCGCCTTAGCCTTCTGTTCCCAGATCACCGGCTTATCGCTAAGCAGAGGAATCTGCTGCTGAATACGTCGGGCCTCGGGCTCTGACATCTGCGCGCCAGTGATGGCTTTGATGGTCATGTTCTTGAGTTCGGCTGTCTTTGCGTAGAACTCGGCCCAGTCGGCATCCGGCGTATATCCCGGTACATGCGCCTTGGCCCAGGCCAGCGTTTCCTGGCCCGGCCCTACCCAGTCGTCTTTCTTGATCTGCATGAGACGGCTGACGATGGTGGAAGCAGTGTCGGCATCGCGGACTGCTGTCATCGCGCCCTGTGCGAGCGGGCGGGAGACATTGGTAGCCGTGCCATCGGCCCCAGGCGTCGTCACTGGAACAGCCGTCTTACGGTCGGGACTGGTCGTGACCATCGGCCCCTGCGCGCCCTGAATGACAATGGGCGGAAACCCATGCCACGGCTGGTCATCAGCCTGTCCGAATAGCTTACGAGCCTGGATTTGATCAGGAATGGACAGTTTGTCCACTGTCGTGCCCTTCTGACTCGCGTAGGCTTCGAGGAACTGGTGGTAGTCGGAGCCGGCGCTAGCCGAAGCAGACTTAAGGCCCAACAGTGCATCACTCGGCTCAGAGCCCGTAGCTGCTCGATATGCCTGTGCGAACCTCGCCATATCCTGCCGGTCAGGCGGGAGCATCCCCACAGCCTTTTCAAAATCAGCCTTCTGCTGCGCTTTGGATCGCTCCCCAGGCGTGCCAATGAATCGATACACAGGCGGCTTGGGCGGGGCGATGGCCTGGGGCAATCCCGACATAATGGGAGCACCGCCCTGTCCCAGTGTTTGACCCGTAGCTATGGGAGCTGCCCCCGGCTGGGGGCGTGCCGACTCGGGATCAAACACATCTCCATCTACTCCCAATGCTTTGGCTTCAGCAACAGTATCGGGATCGAGGTAGTCACCCTTGATGTGGGTTGTCTGAATCCGCTTAAGGAAATCTGCTTTCTTCTTCTCAGCCTCAGCAGCCTGGCGATCAGCCTGTTTCCATGCCAATTCCTGTTTACGCATCTCCAAGTCCTGTCGCTCAGACTCCTGAAGACGTGCTTCGCGCTGCGCGGCCAACGTGTTGGTCAGGTTCTGCTGGCGCTGGAGGGCTTGGCGCTGGAGCGCTGCTTCGATGGCGTCAGTCGCTTCTGCGCCGGGGCTGAAATATGCAGGCACGGTATTCCTCTACTTCCCGAACCAGGACCCGATGAGGCTCAGCGTGGGGCCGAGCCAGTTACCCGCTTTTTCCATCGTGCCGGGCTTGGACTGTGCCGGGGGCGTGAAGGGCGGGGGTGTGTAGGGCTTGTACGGCTCGATTGCCGGGAGATTCCGGGTGTCGTACTGCATGGGGGTACTGACCTTGTCGGCCCCCTGATTCGACATGTTCTGCATCGCCGCCAGAAACTCGGGACTGAAGGTCTGTGGGCGGGGATTGTAGGGGCTCACGGCCGGGTTGTGGAAGTAGTTCGACCGATACATGTCCTTCAGGCCCTGCTGGCGCTGATCGTTCTCCAGCTTAGCGCGGTTGATCAGTTCGTCTTCAATGGACCGCTGTCCGGTGATGTTGGTGTTGGCCGCTTCGCCCAGGATGCGGTCGTAGGACAGACCCAGTTCTGAGTTGCGCTGGTTGAAGTCGTCGGTCAGGCCACGATTGGCAGCCGATGCCTTCGTTGCCCCACTAATGGCGTTGCCGCCCAGCCGAGTCAGGTTGCCAATCTTGCCGAGCGTGCCACCAGTTGCCGTCGCATAGTTGCCCACACCCGCAGCCGGTGCGGCTCCCATCGTTGCAGAGGGAGTTCCGCCAATCAATGCAGCATTCGACGCAGCCGGCGCAGAGAACGCAGCCGGAGCTGCCGCAAATGGGGCTACTGTTGCCGGGGCAATCCCAGGGGCTGCCGCAGCCGCCCCTCCGGCGATTGACGGAGCAACCGTTGAAGCAACTTCGGTCGAACCCGTGCCAATCGTTGCTCCGGTGCCGCCCGCTGCACCAGCTCCGCCCGCCAGTCCAACCAGCGAGCTAATACCGGCTGCCACTGCTGGGCCACCGATCATTCCAGCCAGCATCCACCAGGGAACGCCGCCATTCCCATCGACGTTGGGATCAGCCGGTACCCACGAACCTGGCCCGACATCGGGCGTCTCGTCAATCTCAGGGTCGTCTTGACCGAGATAACGCGCCGTGTCGCGGCTGGAGTAGTCCGGCTGCCACGTATACAGCTTTCCGTTGATGTACTTGTTCTTGCCGCTAGTCAGGTCAAGGGGCATCTGCGTGTCCTAGTTACAGCCCAAACACGTTGTTGTTGTTGGTCGTGTCGAACTGGTACGCCTGTTGTGCCAATGAAGCGTTGAACTGGTTGTTCTGCTGGTTCAACTGTGCGTAGTGCAGGGCGTTATCCATTTCGGCCAACTGACCCTCCAGCTCCATCTTCTGCTCATCGGTGAGGAAGGCTTGCATGGAGGTGAGGGCCTGCTGAATCTCGTTGCGGCGGGCGACCAGCTCCTGCTGCATGAGTGAGGCTTCCATGGCGGAGGTGTTCTTGCCCACCGTTTCGGCAGAGGACCGGCGCTCAGCCCCGATGTTGGCGTAAGGGCCGGCTGACTCGGCTAGCTCTCGTAGATAGTTCTGCCGCGCGTCCTGCTGCTGCTGCTGCACGGCATTCATCTGATTAGCGATGATGGGGTCGTGCGGATTGACGTTCAGCGACTGCTGCGCGTGCGCGAGGAGCATCTGGTAGAGCTGGTCACTCTTGGTGTCCCAGGTGGGGGAATGGACACTGCCGCCCCCGTTGGGCGCGACCGGCGCAGACGGGACCTGGCCATACACTGCCTGCGCCATCGTTGAATTCGAGGGACCCTCACTCTGTCCTCCGGGGAAGCCACCGTTGTTGCGGATGCGGCCCTCCCAATATCCTGAGTCAATGTCGCCGTTACGGGCAGTCTGGATCATCCGATCTACGTAATAGTCGGCGTCACGGGCCGCCTGGGGCTGGTTGGCGGCGTTGGCTACGTCGATAACCCACTGGCGCAGATAAGCGCGATCCCCCTGCTTGGACTTGTCAAAAGAGATAGAACCCGAGGGGGTTGGCGTCGGAGTTGGGGTCGGGGTCGGTGTAGGAGTCGGCGTGGGAACCGGGACAGGCGGCACCGGCACCGTTGAGCCTTGATCGCCCTCATCACCACCCTGGTCGCCACTGTTGTCGTCACCGGAAGTCGGGACACGGTTCGCGTTGGTAGTGGCGTCGAAGGTCGGGGGCTGCTGAGCGAACACAGGCGGCTGCTGCCCGGTACCCCAGTCGATGTTGGGGCCATTCCCAGGAGTCCCAGGTTCGCCCTGCACGGGCGGCTGCCCATAGTTCGGGTCACCTGGAGAGCGCCCCCACTGATCCTGCACTTGTGGCTGGCTGTTACCCGGCTGTCGCGCCATAATGGTTACTCACAGTCTATCGTAATACCCGACAAAACTCGTGCCAACCTAGCTAATCGACCAAGACAAGAGCACGAGGTTCATGGTAGCGGTGGCGGCCGAACTCTGGTTGCTCCCACCGAAGCAGACCTGGTCAGGGGTCAGGTCCTGGTCCCCTGTCTCCGAACCCCGGCCTTCCCACGAATACCCATCAGCCGAGACATACACCTTACGGGTGCCGGGACTGCCGGCGTTATATTCCAGCTTGATCCAGTACAAGTAGTTGTTGGTGAGCTGGGTACTGCTGAAGGAGCCTCGGGAGGCTCCCCCAAACGTGGTGTTGTCGCTGAAGTAATCCCACTTGTAGGTGGGAACACCAGAATTGTTCTGCACATAGACGATGTGCATTTTACCGTTGCCAGAGTTCCGCCAGATAACCCCACCGTTAGCGCCACTTCCTGCGGCAATACCATTGACCATGAAGGCTGCGACAAGCGTGGCCGGCTGGGTGATCGAATGGCAGTAACTGCGCCACTGCGAGGATGTGGCCCCTTCGTTGGGGAACACCAGACTGAAGCGGCTATTAGTCGTGGCGAGAGTGACGCTACCCTGGTTGACCCATGTCCACCCTGTATCCACAGGAGGCGTGAATGACGCCGTGATACCGCTCTGCGAGCCAGTCGGTACACCCCACGTTCCATCCCCGCGCCAGAAGGTGGTGGAGGAGGCTGAGGTGCCGCTGTTCAAGTTGGCAACGGGCAAATTCCCCGTCACGTCTGCGCTGAGGCTTACTGCGCCGAAGGTGGGTGCGCCGGCTGCGTTGCCATGGAGCAGAGTTGTCGTGGTTCCCAGGGAACCCAGGGGTGTGATGACAGTCGTGCCGCCACCCAGGATGAGGCGATTCGCAGTGAGGGTGCCGCTGGCCGTGACCGTGCCTGTGCCAGTACTAAGCGGCCCCGTCCACGTATTCGCCGCCGAGCACCAATACGGACCCGGCGAGGCCCCAGTCATCATCCAAAAGTCGCCCAACGAACAATTCGCCGGCAGGGCCGCCCCAGTCGTGATGTGCGTGCGCGCCGTCTGCCCCGACATCGGCAGGGCCATACCCAAGATCAGCAGGAAGACTAGTAGACGCTTCATATCGTGATGCTCGCAATCGTGTAAGTGGCCCCGCCAATCCGAGCCTTCACTGCGACGGTTTCAGTGGGAGAGACGCCTGTCCGCACAGCCCACCAGGTATCATCGGAGGGGCTGGTCGGGTCAGCCGTAAGCAGCGTGAGTCCGCTGCTGCTGGAGGAGCCCGAACCGGCCACCGCTCCCGTCGAGTCCAGTACTCGGAATCCCTCCCCATCGGTGTAGACGAGGACTGCGCCAATCGGCAGATCAAAGGTGACGATACGCCGAACTACCGCATTGTCGTGGTACTGGACCGTGACCGTCGCCGCCACCGTATCCACGTTGAGGACGGTGAGGAACTTGATCTGGCGCTGGGCACCCAAGGCAGGAGCCGCCACCGCGACGACTGCCGTGGCTCCATTACTTACCCCATCCCCGGCTGCCGACACAAAGGTTGTCGTCGTCATCTCGACATACGAGACAACCCACTCCAACTCATTGGTCGTGACTGCGCCAGCTAGCTTGATCTCCAGCGAACGCAGGGGCGAATCCAGGATGATCATGCGCGTAAACTCGCAATCGCCAGCATCTGGGCACGGTTGGTGGATCCGCTCACGTCGATGACGGTGCCAGTGATGGCGAGGCCGGGGCCAAGGGTCAACTGTTCGAAGTCGCCGGCTGAACCGCTACGCCGGCCGAGAAGGACAGAGCCTGTCGTGGCGGCTACCAAGTGGACAAATTGAAGCCGGCGCTTCACCCCAGCAATCAGGTCAACCAGGTCCCACTTCGGGGCGTTGTTGGGCGTGCCCGTGTTGGAGACGTACTGGGGCACGATAGTTGGGTCACCCTGAATGGCAAGGGCCGACAATGTGGTCCCATTGCCGAAAGTTTTCCCCGACCACAGGTTGATGGCTTCCTCCAGATGCTCCAGGTCTTCCCGAAGGTAGCCCCGCGCATCCTCCCACTTGCTGTCGAGGAACTTGAACAGGGAGATTTTCATGAAGTCTGCTCCCCGCGCGATTTCACGTCTATCCGGTGAACGCGCCACTGGTTGCGAGATACGGCTGGGTTGACGGGCAGGGTCGAAGCGTTAATAACCGTGACGACCACCGCTTCACCATCGCCCACGACGATATCCGTAGGCAGACTCCCGTTACTCACCGAGATGCTTGACGAGTAGTCGGGATTGGGCGTCTCAATGATGCTGTAGCCCGAGCCCGGCGTCACTGGGTCGTAGACTTGCGACCCACCCCCAGCCAACTGGAACGACGCTGGGGATAGTCCCCCACCGGCTGCGAAGTCGAAATCGGTGAGATCCCCGGCCGGCACCGTCGTCTTGTTAATGGTGATGCTGCCCGGATTCAGGGGCACCGCGATATACAGCACCTCAACGATATGCTGGGTGACCCGGGTTGGCGTCGGTACGTAGACCAGCGCCTCAACCCCAACCTGCGACACTCGCGCAGGCGATTCAACGTGAATCAGGGCTTCGACGCCGACCTGAGTAACTACGCTAGTCGAGGGCATGAACTACGCCGACTTGATCAGGCCGAACTTGGCTGCGTCGATCTCGGCCTTCGTCGCCTGGTTATCAGTGACGGGGTTGCGATCGTAGGGCCACATGCGGAAGGTGTCGTAGCCGGTTTGAGTGATGCCCTGTTCGATGCCCACAGCGTCAGTACCCCCGCCTGTGCGGTAAACAGGGGTCAGGCCGGCACTTCCCGCAGCCGTCAGTCGCGGCAAGGTCACAATCTGGAATCCCTTGACGATGGCCCCGGCTGGCAACGCCTCGAAGTCGTAGTCATCCCGAGTCGTCACCGTGGTGGCCGAGATGTAGTCGGTGTCGTCGTTGGGCGGCACCTCATCGACGCACTCGTAGTTCGCGCCAGCCGAGGGCGTCCAGTCGGATACCGAGCCCGCCCCGTTTGGCTTGATAACGGCGATTTCCCAAGAGAGGAGGAAGTCGTTGACTCGGTAGGCACCTGCTCCAACCGACTGGTCCGCAAGGTAGTAATCGCACATGCGGGTGATGAGGCCCACATTGACGGCATCGGTTGCCAGCAGTCGCACCGAATCCCAGGAAGGCAGCTCAGTGTAGTTCTGAGTATCCACTCCACTGACCGTCAGCACGACTACCCGGTTCACCACGATCTGAACCGACCCCACCGTATGGGAGATGGTCCACTTCACCTCCACCGAGGCCCACTCGTTCTCACGCAGGGCCTCAGTGCTGGTTGCCAGCGTAGTCCCCGAGAACCCCGCCCTGACCACCGTAAAGGTCCCATCGGGGTTCAACTGGACTGCAAAGTGGATTTGACCACCCGTCAACACCGCGAACAGACAACGGTTGGCGTTGCCAGCTCCGAGCGGCTGGGGCACCAACGAGAAGTCGTTGATCTTGACCTTCATGCCGAAGACGCCCGAAGCGGTGGGGACCCAGATAGCTTCCTGAGTGAGCAGAGGCGCAATACCTAGATAGCCGGCTGATCCCGCCCCACTGGTCGCTGTCCTGACCACGCAGTTCTTTCCGCCCGGCCCCTCAGCCGCCACGGTCCACGTACATGCCGTCGAGTTGACCGTGGTGTATTTCTCGGCGAGATGAGCCGTATCGTAGTGATCCTGACCGTCAATACGCAGCAGCATGATGTGTCCTTAGAGCGGGTCGAGTAACTGACGAGTGCGGAGGACGCCTGTCGAGTAGGCGACTCCGGCCGGGCTGTTCCACCCGCCACGTCCTGCATTGTACGCCCCTAATGCCTTGTTGATGTTTCCACCAGCCCAATACATCTCGGTAGCCAGCTTTCGGCAGCCGAACTCCAGGCCGGTGGCTGGGACGAACAGTTCTTCGGGCTCCCCAGTAAACCCGCATTCCCTCGCTACGGGCAGCATGACCTGCATGAGTCCATAGCTGCTGGAAACACGCCGGGGGAGTAAATCCCGATACTCCGGCTTGTCCTTCAAGTACCGCACCCAGAACTCGGGCTCATACCTGAATGCGTCGGTATGCCCCGCTGACTCCATAAACACCACCGCTTCGACTAGATCCCAGGGGAGGCCATGCGCGCCGGCCTTCGCCTGCACGAGATCCCGGTAGGCAGTCTTCATCCCACTTTGGACGGGGCTTCGTACAGCCATGCGACCACGTCTCCGAAGGTGTGGAGTTGGACATCCTTCCCCAGCCGCTCGCCGGCATGGTGGAGGATGGCGTCAAGGCGGCCCGTCGCCAACAAGTTGGTGGAGTGGCCCATCGCAGCCGGGTCCAGTCCTACGTCGGCGCAGACTTGCCGCACCACAGCGATAATCTCGGCCTTCTCCTCATCAGGAGTAGGCGCGGGAACGGCCCAATCGAGCAACCGCAGTGCGAACCAGACCACCCACTCGCGGAAGAATGCCATGACTACCTCCTACCGACCGAGTGTCGGAGAACAGCTCGCAGAAACACTGTGGACGACGCTAGTCCGGCCTGTCTTGGACCAAGTAGCGGTGAAGGAATAAGTCCCCAGTACCACCGAAGGCGTCGTCTGAGTGTAGGGACTGGTCGAGTCCACATTCCCGAATGACTGCCCATTGCGCTTGAACTGGACCTTCCAACCGCCCGTATTGTCGGGCGGGTAGTCGAGGGCCACGAACCGGCAATACGACACCTGCGGAGAGACGGTGAACAGGCCCGTGGTCGAGGGCGGCACCACCACGTTACTCACCGTGACGGAGATGGAGGCCGTGCCCGTATTCCCTGCGGCATCCCTCGCTTGCGCCGACAACGTATGGAGCCCATTGACCAGCGTAGTCGTGTCGAGACTCGCGCTGTAGGGAGCCGAAGTATCCGCGCTACCGATAGCCGATCCATCCACGCTAAACAGGACAGACGAGACAGCCACGTTATCCGAGGCAGTGGCGGTCAGGGAGATAGTGCCCGTCACCGTGGCAGCGTCGGTCGGCGCAGTAAAGGCAACCGTTGGCGCAGTCGTGTCACCGGCGTTATTCACCGTGACGGTCACTGGCGTTGCCGTGCCCACGTTCAGGGCCGCATCGTGGGCGACTGCTGAGATCGTGAATGACCCATTGGCCACCGTAGTCGAGTCCCAGCCAATCGCGTACGGGGCGCTCGTATCCTCGGCACCCAGGGCAGTCCCATTGAGCAGGAACTGCACACCAGCCACCGCTACGTCGTCTGAGGCGGTTGCCGTGATAGACACCGTCGTCCCGCTCACGGTAGACAGGTTGGTCGGGGCCGTAATCGTGATAGTCGGGGGTGTCACGTCAGCGGTGGCATTGCTCACAGTCACCGTGATGGTTGCCGACGTAGCCACGTTACCTGATGTATCCCGCGCAGTCGCCTTGAGGGTATGGCTGCCGTTGGAGCTGGTCAGCGTATCCCACGAAACAGCGTAGGGAGCCGTCGTGTCTTCAGCACCCAGCAGGGCACCATCCAGTTTGAACTGGACACCCGCCACGGCCACGTTGTCGGCTGCTGTAGCCGTCACTGACACTGTTCCACTGACCGTCGCTAGGTCAGCCGGAGCCGTGACTGAGACAGTTGGGACTGTCGTGTCAGGCAGGGAGTTCGACACGGTCACGGTCACCGTACTTGACGTAGTCGAGTTACCAGCCGCATCCCGTGCTGTGGCTTTCAGGACATGCGAGCCATCGGGGACTCCGCGCGTATCCCAGGTCAAGCTGTAGGGCGCAACCAAGTCCTCAGCCTGGAGCAGTGCCCCATCCAATTTGAATTGCACACCAACCACGGCGATGTTGTCCGATGTTGTCGCAGAGACGGTGATCGAGCCACTGACCGTACCCGCCGCAGGAGCCGTCATCGATACCGTGGGAGGGGTGGTATCCGCGACAGTGTTGGCGACCGTCACCGTGACGGGGCTAGACGTGGTGGTGTTGCCGGCTGCGTCTCGCGCGACTGCTACGAGGGTATGCGAGGCATTGGTACTGGCTGTCGTGTCCCAAGTCACCGCATACGGTGCAGACGTATCCTCAGAGCCCAAGTTGATGCCATCACGCTTGAACTGGACGCCAACAACGCCAACGTTGTCAGAGGCAGTGGCGGCTACCGAGATAGACCCGCTCACTGTCCCCGCTGCCGGGCTGGTCAGACTCACAGTCGGCGGGGTGGTATCGGGTGGAGGCGGTGTCACATTGCTCACCGTGACCGTCACGGTAGACGTGGCTACGTTCCCCGACAGATCCCGTGCGATGGCAGAGAGGGTGTGCGAGCCGTTGTTGACCGTGGTGGAATCCCAGGCGATGGCGTAGGGAACCACCGCATCGGGAACCCCAGTATTCACGCCATCGACGGCAAACTGGACATTGGCCACACCGACGTTATCCGTAGCCGTGGCTGTGATCGACACTGCGCTGCCTGACACCGTCCCACCGTTCACTGGGGCGGTCAGGGTAACCACAGGCGGGGTCGTATCGGCCGGGGGCTGTGTGCCCACCGCTACTGTCAGAACATGAACCACAGGCCCTGCTGGCGGCTCCTGCCCTTCCTCGGTGAAGAAGATTTGTGAGGTGGAGGGCTTGTAGGCAACTCCCTTGGGGGTATGCCCGGCGTTGTAGCTCACCTCTGTCATGAACGGGGTGGTGATGCCCCAGGTCGCGTAGGGGACGATTTCCCACGGATGTTTAGACCCGTTCTTAACCGCTACCAGATCATTGGCGTCGTAGGCCCAGACAAATGTGTTGTAGGGGTAATTGTGGGGACCCTTGGACTGGTCGTACAGGTCGTAGCAGTAGTTGACGCCCGGCAGGTCTGGGTCAGGGAGGCCATCCAGCGCCTGATTCGTCGTGCCGGCCCCGTAGCAGTAATGCAAGGTAGTAGCGTTGCGCCCGAAGAACAGAATGCTTCGAGTCCCCTCCGGCCATACCGCCCCTTCGATGCTCGTTGCCCCGTTGTAGAGATTGCCGCCCTCGTAGGCACCCAGCGTGGGATGCGTGATGGGGTAACCCAGGACGGTCGTGCCCGGCACCGGACTGACGACCCCTACGTTGTTCGGGTCAAACACCGTGAGCGACGGTCCCAGACTGGTCCGGCCGATGATGGCCCGGCAGCAGGCTCCCGTCATCGCTGGCCCGCCCAGCGCCGACTGCCACGCCGTAGGAATGGGGATCATGTAGCCGAAGACGTAGCCGGCAAGGCCCAGGCCATTGGTGACCTGGACAGGCCCCGTCACGGCTGTCTGCGACAGGTCCGCACTCACTTTGAAATGCGACAGACTCTGTGTGCCCCCACCGTCGTAGTAGGTATAGGCACTGATGATGAGATTGTTGCCGAGCGGGAAGATGCCCCCGATGTCCACCCCGTTGCCCGTATCACCATCAACGGTCAGTCGGCGGCCATGGAGGGGGTCAATCAACTGCTGGCGGAACGTCGCTCGCTGGAGCTGACTCACCGTCGCCACATTATTCGTAATAACCGGAATGTTGAGTTCGGCCGCCAACTGCGTAACGGCAAACCCCACCATAAACAACGAGTCGTGCGGGGCGTAGTAGGCGAGGGCCGTACCACCGTAATTGAAGGACTGGGCGTCGGTCGGAGCGTTGCCGGGCGGTAGGAACGCGCCCTGGTAGACCAAATCGCTGGACTGAATCAGCGGATCGGTCATGGGAGCCGTCATCGGTACAGGAGCCGGCACTGCGTTCGGCGTTGTCCCCGTTACCCATGCCACGGCTCCACTGGCCAGCATCCCCAACGTCAGTACGATTCGCCACAGCTTCATGAATAGCTCCATTGGATGGTCAGCCCCGTCAGGGGGTGTTACTTGTACCAGAAGTTCGCTTCAACAGCCGTGCCAAGTGCGGTGTTGCCACCAGCAGTGGTTGCTGCTGCCACACTGATTGCTGTGGAGAACTGGAGTCCGTTGCCGATTTCGAGGTTAGCCGCTGCACCCGCAGGCACTGCAATCACGATAGCGGGGTTAGTCGTGCCTACCGTGACAGAGCCCGAGGCGACGTTATAGAGACAGACGTAGGCGACTGCCGAGGCATTGGGGTTGTAGATATACCAACCACCAAGGGTCCCCTGCGAAGCTTTGATGGCCTGGGCTGTGTTGGTCAGCGCAGTCGAGCCGTCACCGCTGGTCGCGTTGAACATCGACCAGCCGCCTGTCGTGCCTGGCGTCGGCGTGAAGAACGACGCCCCGGCCGTGATCAACTGGTAAATGAGCCCGCGCAGATACTGCTGAATCGTGCCGCTCGCATCGGTGATGACCTTTGCGCCGGCCGTCGTGCCGCTGACCGCGTTGATGGCCGCGAGGTTCACGTCATCGGTTGAGATAGAGACGCGCAAGGCACCCGTGCCCGAATTGCCCGCACCCATCAGCGGGGTCACACCGTTAATCTGGTCTACGTTGCTGGAGGCCCAGAGCCGGCCGGCCGATATCTGCGGAAACTCGTAGTCACCGTCAGTGCCTGAGGTGTTGGCGGGAGTCGCCTTCCTCACCGCCAGGATCTTGACGCCACGATCTCCATCGGCCGATGCTGCGTCTTCGTTGTCTGCGATGCTCGTAGCACCTGCTGCGATGGCCCCAGCCGCGATAGCACCCGAAGCGATGGCACCTGACGCAATGGCTCCTGACGCCACAGCCCCCGAAGCGATGGCTCCCGAGGCAATCGCCCCAGACGCGATAGAACCCGATGCGGCCGTAATCGCCGCCTGGACAGCAAACGTGCCGGCATTGGTGACAGCTTGAGACGGTGGAGCCTGTACTGAAGCGCTGATCTGCTTCAGCACCTGCATCGCCGTGACAGCCGTTGTGTCCGTCGCCGTGCTCTTGGCGTCAGCCTTGGCCCCCAGTGTGACGTTCGCGCCATCGGCCACCGTCGAGGCAAACGAGGTATTGCCGATGGAGCCGCCTGCCTGGAATGGGGAACCGAGCGCCGTAATCAGCGATGAGATGCGCTGTGCGATGCGCTGGAGCCGGCCGTTGATACCTGAGGAAGCCGTATCCGTTGCCGGAGCCGTCTCCGTCAGGGAACCAGTACGGGTATCCAGCGTGGATTCAGTGGCGAACCCCGTGATTGCCGCAGGAGGCGTCAGCGTGCTGATCTGAGCGGCAGTCAGCACCACCGGCACTGACGAGGCTGCCAACGCCTGCCCCAGCGCCGGCACCTTGCCGTCGATGGAACTTAGCGAGGTGTTGCCGGTATCCTGCTTCGCGCTGGTTGCCGCGCCTGACGGCAGGGGGAGACTAGCCGCTGTAATAGCCAGCGAGGCATTCTGAATGTTGACCTTGAGGAAGTGGTTAACCGAGTCCCACACGTCCGCGAGAATCTTGACGATACCCCGCGCATGGGAGTTGACTGTTCCAGCCGCATCCAAGACAGCCGCATCAGTCGTAGCTCCCTCGGCTACGTCGGCCCCATCTGCAACGGTGACTGCCCCACCCCCAGCTCCCCCAGCCGCCACATTGACCTTGAGGTTGCCACTGGCATCCAGCAACCCCAGCGCCATGTTGCCGGAATTGTCCTGGAATCCCACAGCAGTGCCAGTTGCCGGGACAGCCGCGCCAAAGGTGGAAGACGTACCACCCGAACCACTGGTCGGCTGGGTCATCGGGACCCAGGCGCTTCCGCTCCTGACAAACAGGTGGACGTTCTCGCCGTAATTGGTATTGGCCATCTACCTATATCTCTTGCCCAAGTATACCGGGGCTAGGGGTCTTCGATTCGGAACTGGATTGCCTTCGACTCGGACATCACCAGGTCGTCGAGTGTTTTGATGACCAGGGGTTCGGCCAGCGCAGGAGCCAAAGTTAGCTGCCGACTGTTCGTCTCCAGGCCAAAATCCCGAATACAACTGACGATGATGGTCGCCAGGGCATTAGCCGTCGCCAGGAGGCCCGAATTCATAGCTCCCCACTGGTTGAGCAGCCCTGACAGGAAAAAGGGCCGACTCGTGACTACGGCGTGATACCCAGTATCGGAGTCAATGTCTCCAACATCGGTGCGCTGAATGAAGTCAGGAGCCGGCAACCCGATAAACGGCCGATGGGTCATCACCTGGGTGTTGCCCCCGCCGTTGGAGATTTCTGGCCAGATGCAGGCGCAGTAAGCAGTAGTGATCTTGCCGTTCGCCAGCGAAATCCCGCCTGTGACGTTGCCACTACCTGACGCCCGCAGTTCCCCCACCTGCACGACAATCTTCATGTTGGGGAAGTCGTGGTTATCCACCGATACCCACCAGTGGATCTGCTGCTTGTCGGGGTAGTAGACGCCGCGCGCCGCAATCCCGTAAGGGTCGTAGCTCACCCGTTTCCAGGTGTTCCGCAATCCTTCAATCTCCCTAAGCCCAAACGACCCCAACATGCAGGGGCCGACAGCCGGGTCCAGGAAATAGAGACACGGTCGCCCCGCTTCATCAATCCCGCTGACGATGGAACCCTGGAGTGCGCCCCTGACCTTACTGATGGCGATGGGGGCGTAAGCGTGAGTCAGGTCCCCGGTCCTCGCCATCTTGTAAATCTGGGACCACTTGAAGGCGTACCAGGTCCCGTTGGCCATCTGTGAGATGCCCGTGAGTGCGCCGCCCTCGTAGTTGTCCAGGTCCACAAAGTTGTCGCCACCCGTAGACAGGGGAATGCGCTCATCGTTGCCGACACCAGGGTCGGCCCGCACAGGCGTCCACATGACGCGGGACTGAAGCTGGGGGTCGGTCCAGTGGCCGCCGAGAAGCAACCTATCCGCGTCAGCCGCAATAAACCGCACAGACGGGATAGTCAGGTACGCCCCGATCGGCTCAGATACAGGCCCCAAGTCCGAATAGGCCGTAGTTGCCAAATCCGTCTCATCGTCGGCGTAGTTCTGACCAATCAGCAGTGTCTGGATTCGGTAGAAGATTGAGCCGTCAATCGACGCTTCGAGTTCCCAGTGCGTCTCGCCCTCACCAATAAGACCCGAGCGTGTGACGCGCGCACCTTTGCCCGTCCCACTGGGCACGAAAGTCACGTCAGGGGAGGGTTCACTACGCCGGAGAATGGTGGACCCACTCATCACGATGTAGCGGAAGCGGTAGTAACGAGTCGTGATGAAGGTATCCACGCCTTCATCGACAGCAGTGGGAGGAGCCAGTGGTCCCGTAAGCCCAACCGTCCGCAGCGTTGTTCCATCCCACACATGCAGACGATCCGTCGCGCTGTGGTAGGCGAAGAACAGCTTACCGTCCAGCGACTGCGACATGATCTGGTAGATGTCGGGCGCGATGGTTAGCGGGGGATCAAGCACGAACACCGTATTCCAGAGACTGGCGTACTGCCGCGCAATCTTGACCGCGCCCCCAACCGTCGCACTGATGGCCCAGTATTCGGGCCGGATAATGTCGTTGGTCGGAAACCTGACGCTCAGATGAACGATGGCGTCCTCAGTGTCGAGGCCCGAGCCTACGATGGAATAAGGCTCGCACCCCAGCCGTCGCTCTGCCACTGTCGCGTTGTAGAACTCGACATTCATGGCCTCTGTACACTGATCATCCGCCAGCGAATGCTGTGCTTCAGTGTCGTTAAGGCCCCCGCGAAGGCTCGGAATGACGAGATTGGTCGCCATTGCTGCTCTACTGAACGACGCTCAGGCGAGTTCCTGCCGTGCGGCCCTGATAGATGGAAAGGTAGGCAGATTTAGCCAGGAAGTAGCGGAGTTCAGACAGCCGGCGCTGAAACTTGTTCTCAGCCTCAGCCGCCAGGTCCTCCTTCTCCATCTTCTCCAGTTCAATGGCCCGTGCTCCATAGACCAGCAAGTCGTGGAACACCTCAGGGAACACCGGCTCATCAGTGGGGCCGAGGACAGCCGCGTCTACGAGAGCATCAGCCGACAGGGTATACACCGTTGCCGGCATACAGTCGAGGAAGATGGTGACCGTGTTCTTGGTGACGCCCACGATGGCGTACTCGCGCGGGGGGTCCTCACGGACGGCACGGTTCCTCAACTCATCGAACGTTACCTCGCCCAAGGTGCGGTCATCCGAGTTGAACACTGACTTGAGTTTCTGAATACCAGTGAAGGTCAGGTAACGTACACCGATCGCCGTCAAAGCCGACGTGGTCCCCTGTGTGAGCATAGGAAGCCCCACCGCCCCCAACACCCACCGATACCGCTCAGTCACCTCGGCAGCAATCCTCGTCAACGCTGTCGTGGACGTGAGATTCAGCCGTTCAGCGACCTGAGCTACGATTTCGTCACGAGTCATCGAACTCTCCTACCGCAGCTTCGGCAACTTCGGCATAGCAATCTGCCCTGCTGAGGGGAGTCGGGGTCCCGGCGTTGGCGACTTGGCCCGCTTCTTCGCTTTCCCCGCCTTCTGCAGCGCGATGGCGATGGACTGGTTCTCGGGGTAGCCCGAGTTGCGAAGTTCGCGGACGTTAGCCGAAACGATGTGAGATCCCGATCCCTTTAGCAGTGGCATGATGAACCTACTTCTTGGCAGCCGGGCGCGTCTTGCGCTCCAGCTCATCGGCGTCTTCGGCTTCTTGGGCCTCGACCACTTGGGCGAGCAAGTCCTTGAAGTTACGGAACAACGACTTGTTCTCCATCCGCATGTCGGCCGTGCGGTTGGGGTAGTTGATGGTGATGTACTGGTCACCCCCGCCCTCATCCACCAGCCCGATCTCCACCCTGCGGTCGAGATAGCGGCCCGAGTGCGTGATGCGGTTCAGGAGCCGAATCTCATCATCGTGCAGCGTGCCCGGGTCGCACTGATACCCATTCTGGAAGACCTTCCGCTTGAGTCCCGGCACCTTGTACTTGTTCGGGTGGAAAGAGGACTTGGGGTCATACTGCCCCATCGTCACCTTCTTGGGCCGTGCCTCGGCAATCCCTGCCGCAATGCCCTCTGCGATGATTTGACCCAGTCGATCCATGTCGGGTCCGGGCGGCGTCGGCTGTTCGTCGGTATTCGTCGTATTCGTAGCCATGCGTTACTACTTTCCCGGCAGGAGCCGGTGAGTTGGACTGGATTTGGACTCAGCCCACCTCGAAGAAGTCGGCACCGGGATTGGCACCGACTGGTCGAACTACTAGCCCTTGGCGACCGCTGTCAGTGCGAGTGAAGTCGCGCCTGAGTAGGTCCCCGTCGTCACGTACTTCGCTCGGATTTGCGTCCCCAGCACCCCCTGGATGATGGTATTGGCCGCGAGCGCCGCATCACCCGGGGTGAATGCCTGTGAGGCCGGCGCAATATACGCACAGCAGGCCGACACCTTGGTCCCGGCTGCTGTCGTGAAATGGAAGTTCATGATGTCAAACCAGGTCACGCCGCCATCCAACGTGGTCTGGATATAGGCATCAACCGTGGTCCCGCCCGCCCCGTAGAGGAACGTCGCCTCGACTGACAGGTGTTTCATGCCAGCGAGGTGCTGAGTGGGCGAGGTTGTCGTCGCAGACACCGCCGCTGCAATGGTCAGCGCCGGCAGGAGAACAATCGTCAGGCCGTCATCGGAGAGTGCCGAATTCTGAGCCATGGCCCCTCCTAGGAGTTGAATGTCCACACGATGGTGATGGTCCCATTGAGCAGAATGGTGGCGTCAGCGTCGATGTCCGTATCGGTGGGAACGCCCACGTTCAGGAAGGCATCGATTGCCGTGACAGTCCCGTCAAACGAGACCGGCGCGGCTGTCCTGACTTTCGACGCAGTCGCCCCCGCCACGTTAATCGTCGCACTGGACGTGACCGAAAACGCCGTGAGGATGTCCTGCTCGGTGGTGACGAGAGTGCCGTTCGACTGGGTGACGGTGCCGACGCCTACGCTCAGCGTCTTGCCACCATTCAGCGTGGTCAGGATAGCTGAGGTAGTCGTTTCGTTGATGGAACCTAGCGCCCCGAGGATGGTGATTGCACCCAACGGAAAGTCGTAAATCTTGACTCCCGCGCCGACCGTGGCATCGGCCAAAGTCAGCGGCGTATTGACCAGCGTCAGAACCGTCTTATGGTAGAACGCATCGCCGTACTCGACAGCGGTGACGCCCGTGCCGGCTGCCGCACCAATGTTGACCGTAGTCGCCCCGGCAGCCGAGATCGGCACCAGGACCGCTGTCCCATTCAGATTCACATACAACTGATTGCTAACGACGCCAATCCCGGCACTCTTGCTCTTGCTGGTGATTTGAGCCGTACTGGTCCGTCGCTTGATGGAGAATGCCGACGCCATGACACCCTCCTAGTTGATGATCGTGTAGCGGGGGGACGCCAACGAGCCGACATTCATGTACACCTTGTCATCCGAGGTGTTCACGTAGAGGCCAGAGGGCTTGAGGGTCGCTGCGCCGGTTACTGCATCAGTCGGTGCGCCGGCTCCGTGGATGACCTGGAGTTGCCCGCGCATCAGGTAGCGCTTGAGCCGGGCCATCTCGTAGTTCGGGATCTTCATCGCCATTGCGATCTCCTAGAAAATTGGGGTGAGCAGCCGTGCCACCCACCCCGGTTGTGCTACTGACCCGACTACTACGCACCCATGAAGTCGTCAACGAACGGGTGGTCGATCTGGCAGTTGATGATGGCTGCGGCCGTCGTCGCCGCACGCGAGAAGAAGTTGGCGATCTGGTCGCCAGCTGCCTTACCATCGCCCACCTTGCCGTCAGTCGTCTCACGCCCCATACAGGCGTTGTCCGCACAGTTGGCCACCACATCGACGGGGACCGTCCCCTGGATGCAGTACCAGCCGTACTTCGTCACCGCATCAACGATGCCCATGGCCACGGCGACCGGCCCCTTGGCATTCGCCGCGAGAAGCGTGGTCACGCCCGCTTCGTCATAGGTCACCACCGACCCCACGATGGTCGAAGTGACGCCTTTCAGGTAGATGAATTCCGCCGAGTTACCCGTCGCGTCGAGTCCATAGACTCGCAGACCCACGGGATTCTTAGCCGTCGTATCGACATCGGTGAGATAGCCACCGCTGACGAGTGCCGGCCCTGTTTTCTGTGCTGCCATGATCAGTTCCTTTCAGTCTCAGGGGTTGAGGACCGGACTATTACGTGTGGGCGACACCCAGACGCGAGCGGTTGTTCGTGACGCTCTGAAGCGCCGAGTAAATCTTGGTCACGAACGCATTCACGTTGGGAATCTCCTGCGTCTCACTGCGGTCGCGGAAATACTCCTTCGACCCGATGAGCATGAAGTTCTTGGCGTTGAGGAAGTACACCCGGCTGTTCCCGTACTGCGAGAACACGTAGCGGCAGGTCTTGAACGCCAGGATCTTGAAGCCGGCCTTCAGCTCCTGCGAGTCCACATACCGCTGATTCGCCTGCTGCGTGCCCTCGAAGATGGCCTGGGTCGCACCATCCGACACCATCAGCGTCGGCATGAGTTTCGAGCCCGAGCCCTTGGCACAAGCGTTCCAAACAGTCGTGAACGTCGCCTCGATGTCCGTGTCGTCGATGTAGGTCGCGTTCTGACTCCTCCACCAAGTTTCCGTGGTGGAGTCAATGCCGCCGTCCGAGGACTGGCCGTTGTTGGGGACGTGGGTGAGGAAGCCCAGGAAGCCGTTGGTCGAGGTGGCGAACAGCGCCTGCTCGATCTGGTCGTCGTGAGAGTTGATGCCGTTCTCCAGGAGATTCTTGACCAGGGCAATCTTCTGGTTTTCGGTCGGGTTCTGAACCTCGTCCTTCTTCGACCAGACCACCGGCACCGACAACTCCGCGATGTCGTAGGAGGCCGACGTAATCACGTCAGTCTTGGTCAGGTTGACGGGGGTCATGTCCGTGGCGAGGAAGCCCGCGCCGGGGTTTGCCCGGTAGTCGAGAGGTGCCTCAATCGTGGCTCCGAGCGACTTGCGGTCGATCGCGCCCTGCCGTTCCAGCTCATTCATCAGGGCCGACTCGGCCCACTGATTCGCGCCCTTTCGCATCTCGGCCAACACGGCCGGATACGAGACAGCGACAATTTGGGAAATTGACAGACTCATGTGCGTTACCTTTCGTTCGCATGGGAAAAGCCAGCAACAGCTAGCTAGTGCGACTCGCAGTAACGTCGGAGTCTAGGCGTGGAGTCCTGTTTTACGGGAGGACTGGCCCGATGAAGATGAGTATGGGGGAAGAAGAATGGGGATGTCAAGTTTCCCTGACACCCCCTAGGTAGACCCTAGCTTTCGAGCGTGTGACGAATCCCTGCCGCCTCGGCCGACAAAGCGTCGAGCTGGTCCTGGGAGACAGGCGTGCCGTTTGCGAGCTGGTCCTGAAGTTCCTGGATGGTCGTAGCCTGCACCGCGAGCTGGTCCTTCACGGTAGCCACGTCAGCCTGGATTGCGTCGAGATCGTCCTGAAGTTGTCGAACTGTTGCCATGATTTGGGCTCCTTGGTAGGCGAGAAATTGTCCCTGAAGCAAGATTGCTTCGAGCATCCGTCGAGTCCATCGGGTGGTGAACCACACACAGGTAGTCTACCGGATATTCGCCGCTGCGATGGATTCCCGAATGACATCCTCGGTGGTGCGAGGGCCGGCCTGGTCTTGCACGCCGGACTTGACTGGCGCGGCAATACGGGTAGCCGCTGCCGGCCGTTCCTTCATCTCCTTCAAGATGCGCTCACGGGAGCTATTCAGGGCCGCTTCGTGATCAGCCTTCATCTTGGGCAGGAGAACTCGTGCTACTACCTGCTCGAAGGGAACGGACTGGTCCTTGCTGAGTTCAGCCGCGATATCATCCCGATACTTGGTGAAGGACTCGCCCCAGGTCGCCTCAGCCGCCTTGATCTTCTGCTGGATGATGGGTTTTTGACTCTCGACTAGCTGGGCGGCGTTCCACTGCTTTTCGATGGGGCCGAACCGTTTGTCCCACTCAGCGCGAGCCTCGGCCAGCGCCTGAGTCTTGGCCTGCCGAGCCGTCCAGTCCTGCCACTTCTGAAGCCCTTCCTGGGTATACCCCAGTGATCCATCCTCAAACTTGTGGTCTGGCTGAGGCATGGGATCGTTGGCTTGGAGCTGTGCTGGAGGTGGCGTTGTCGCCTGCTGTTGCTGCTGAGTCGCAAAGTAGCGCTCATAGGCCGGATTGGCCCGCTTGAGCAGTTCGATGTACCGAGCTGGGTCATTGGTCGCAAGCTGGTCCACCTGCTCCAGCAGCGCGAGCCGCTTTTCCCGCTCCTCGGCCTTGGTCAGCTTCTCGGTAAAGCCCTTCTTCTCCTCATCGAACTTCTGCTCCCGCTCCCGAATGGCCTTCTCGACGATTTTCTTGACTCGGGTGTAGGGGATGCGGTTCTCGCGCTGGCCCTCAATGGGGGATTTGATGCCCATGGTGTCGAGGACAGCTTCGACTTCATCGGTGGGCTTGGTTTCGGCAGTCTCGGGTGTCTCAGTGGTTGCCGCAGCAGCCGCAGCAAGTGCCTCGGGGGTCGTCTCGACAGTTTCGGTCGTCTCGGCAGCCGTCTCGGGCTGTGCCGCATCTTCGACAGCGGCTGTAATCACATCAGTCAGGTTATCCATGGGAACTCCTATTACGTCGGAGTGAACGAAGGGCGGATCGCTCACCAGTCAGAGGAATCGTCGTCATCATTGTCGATGTCGTGGTCAGTCAGGATTACTAGCAGAGGGATAGCTACGAACAACATCAGCAGGAAGAACGCTGCCAAAGCGAGAATGGCTGTAATCATTAGACCCACCTTGTCGTGTGCGGAGACTTATCTCCCGATTTCGTCCCCTGGTGAACTACATGATTGACATAGCCCCGGCGCTCAGCCTCTCGGCGCATCTCAGCTTTGGAGGTGTAGCGGCGCGGCGTCCCGTCCTCGTTGCAAATACCGTGCTTGACCCAGACATCGCACTCATCGGAGATGACGCCGGCTGCTTTGGTCAACCACACACGCTGCATAGGGCCTGGGTGATCGACTACGACACACTGGGGGCAGGGGCGCACCCTGTCGGCAATGGTAGTCAGCACGTCAGTCTGGGTATACCCGCACACTTGGCACTGGTAGTCGTACATCGGCATGACTAGGACCCTCCTCCTGCATCCCTGGACCGCTTCATGATGCGATCCCCGAGTTTCCAGTCAGGATGGGCTCCGTGGGGCTGGGCAGGGGGCAACTGAGGCTGTCCCGGCTGCTGCGGACCTTGGGGTTCGCCCGCTGGCGGCGCTTCGCCCTCAGCCGGCAACTGCATGGCCCCGAGGAGCCGCTTGGCTGCTTCCAGTTCCTGCGGCGTCGGCGCTTCACCCTGCTTAATGAGCATCGCCATAACGACGGGGTTGATCAAATCTTCCTTCCCCTTGAAGGAGTAGGAGATGGTGGGTTGCGGGGGAGGCGGCGGCTGCGGTGGCGGAAGCGGGTGAACCACTTCTGCGGGGTCCAGACCCGACAACGCTGCCATCTCCGAGATGATGGGCTCGGCGTTGACCATGCCCGACTTGACCGTAAGATTCAGGAACTTCGCCAACCTATCGATGCGGGTCTGACTATCCAGCATGATGGTCGAGTCGGGCCGAATCTTGAACACGAAGTCATGGAGGATGTGCTTATTGTCCCAGACCTTCGACATGGCCTGACGCTCATCCTGGGAGAGCGTGGGGAAATCTGAGTAGAGGGCCATCAACCCCGCCATCACCTCCACTGCACTGAGGAAGTGATTCGCTACCCGAGCGCGTTCCTGCCCAATTCGAGTAGCGAAGTTCGCCTGGGTTGTCGTCACCTCGGCCTTCGTCTTCTCGCCCGAAGTCATCATGCCAGCCTGGTTTGGCCCAATCTGCCACGTCTCCATCAGGTCGGCTTTGGTGGTCTGGTCAAAGGTGAAGTCTTCGGCGGGGTAGCTCGCGCGGGCAATCTCGCCAACCGTGTTCTGGCCGTTACCATTGGTCGGAATCCACCCCTGAATCGTGCCCTTCATGAGTAGATCACGAATTTCCACATCTACCCTATTCACGTCGAACCAGCGCACAGGCGTCGAACGCTCGCGGTTCTGGAACATCTGCGAGCGGGAGCGGCGCAGATCGTTGACCTGGGGTCGGCCAGCGCTAGAGTCCGAGGGCGGGATTGGGTTGTCAGTGACGTAGGTGAGTGTCAGGACCCGGATGGGGAACTTGCACGCGCCGACATACTTCCCGCTGGTGTGGTCCAGTTGCTGACCTTTCCAGGGCTCATTCTTGACTGGCTGATCCACCCCATGCACGAACACCATGCGCCAGATAGCTTTGAACTGCGGCTCCTCGGGGTCAACCTTGTAACGCCAGTAGAAGATTTCATCGTAGACAACCGAGCGCGTGTCGCCATCGCCAGCGCGGTCAGGCTGCGAGCGCAGATCCAGCTCTGGCCTGCGTCCGTCGCCCTGCGTAATCTCATCGTAGAGATGGTCGGCAAGCCCAAAATCACTCTTGGCCTCCGACCACGAACACCGCGCTGTGCGCCCAATCCAATCTGCGTCATCGAAGCACGAGCCCACGAACTCCGAGGGCCAGAGCAGATCAGACGGCGAGATCCGCGTGACGTAGAGTTTGTCTGACGCAACCTGGGGAGCCTCCACCATCGGCATCTGGCCCGACTGCATCAGTTGGGTCATCATCTCGGGTGGTAGAGTTGCGGGATCAATCGCCGGAACCTGCTTATTCACGAACCTCGCCGCATACCCCACGATCATCGCGCCAACGCCGGCTGCATTGACCACGTCGTTCAGCACTTCCTCCATGGCTACGCCGATGTTGGCTCGTTTCTCGCTGAGTTCGTAGTTCAAGGCTTTGGAGAAGGGGCCAATCGCTGCAGCGTATTCTTTGTTCTCGTAGGTTACGGTGACGGCCGGCACCTGCGAATAGAGGTTGGCTGTCTTGGTCTTCGTGAGGGACCAGTCGGGGTTGACTTCTGACTTGATTTCATCCGCAACCGACACGCCCCCAGTGAACTGCGTAGCAATCGACCCCAGCCGCAAGTCTACGTTGCGCTTCCACTCTGACTGGAACTGCCGGCGATGCCGCTTCGCATTGGCGATGCGCGCCTTGAACTGGTCGATAATCTTGGCAGACGTGGCGGGCTGGGTTACCTGGGTTCCCTCGTCTGACGAGACAGGGGTTCCAGGACTCGCCTCACCGATCACGTCGCTCTGTGCATCTGCCATGGTAAGTCCAGTCTACAGGGAAGTTTACTAGGTCGCGTACAGATGACGAGATAGCTGGGATTTGGGGAGCATCCAGCGCCGGAGGGGCTTCTTGGCCGCCTGGGATGCCGCGCACGCCCCGGCCATGCAGAAATAAGCCAGAGCGACCGCCCAATGGTCATCTCCATCGGCAATCTTGTTGGGGTCTTTGGGATCAATCCTCAACAGGGGTATCGTCTTGATTAGCTGCGGACACCCGTTATACCCGCTTGGCGCGACTATCTGGATTTGCGGGAAGACCGACTGCCCATCCCCCACCAATGTATTCAGGTAGTTGTGGATGGCGTAGCCGTAGAGATCCCGCTTGTTGGTCGAGGGCGTGAGGGGGACTCCGTTACTCTCGAAAATCTCCCCAATCGAGTACTCACCCTTGCCATCGTTGACTAGCATGGTCGGGTCACAGAACGTCTCCACGATATGCAAGCCTTCGGAGAGTTTCTTGATATCGGCGGCTACGTCGGCTGCGAGGGTTTCACGCCATGTTTTCTCACGGAAGACAATAGCTCGCCGGCCGTTCTGGAGCACAGCAATCCACAGGCAGACAGCCGGGTCAGGCGAGTAACCCCAGTCGATGGCGCGATACACGGCAAGCCACGGCTGATCGATGAGACTCTGCTTCAGGCCGTTGCGAGCCGTGACAACTGGAATCTCCGGTATCACATGCCACGGCTCCCCATCCTTCTTCGGCCGGAAATCCGTGAAATACGCCCCCTCGACCACCCACTCGCCATCCAACCATGCCCGCCTAACGTGCTCAGGCAGGTTCTGGAGCGTTTTCTTGTACTGCTCAGTATCCAGATGCTTGTTGTCAGTGAAGCGGTGCTGGATGACCGCGTAGTCGTCGGGGTTGTAGTCCGCGTTCTCCTCCGGGGCCACATCCTTGTCGATGTAGTAGCGGCGGGTGTAATCAGCTCCCACGCCTAGCGGGTTGGTGCCCCCTCGAATCAGCGCCAGCCGGCCGGCTCCCTTGGGCACGCGGCAACAAGCCGCAATCTTGGTGATGAGTTCGGGGGGAAAGGTCGTGATTTCATCAAACACGACCATGTCGTACTGGGCCGACAGCGACTTCATCACGTCTTGTGGCGTGTCGCAATAGCCGTAGAAGCCGATGGAACCGTTGGGGTACTTGGCCTGGTTGTCGGTGATGTGGTAGGTGCCCCCAAGCCGCGTCATCTCATCCCCGATGTCGATGAGATGGGATTTCTTGAGTTCGCCCAGGGTACGCCGAATGATCAGGTAGCGGAAGCCTGGCACGGTCAAGGCCCGCATATGAGCATCCATCCGCATGGTAAAGGACTTGCCGGTGCCCCGGGGTCCCACCATCAGGAGGTTGGGCACGGTAGACAGGTGGTAGGGGAGCTGATGTGGCTGCGCCCGATACATCACGTCCATCGTGCCGTCGGCCCGCGTCACCGCCAGCGTGATAGGGTCGTTTTCGGTGCCGGGGGGCAGCTCCCTAACCATTGGTTTTGGTGACTACAGGGGCTGTAATGCCTCCCAGAGCAAGGCCAATGAGGACCTTCGTCTGCCCGCCTCCATCTTCCTGGCGATCCACCACTCGTGCCCCAGCCTCGCCACCATTCGCCATCGCCCACTGCGCGCCCTTCGCTGCCGTCTCATAGTTCCCCGCTTCCAGTGCGCCCTTGATCGCGCGCATGTGGATATCCACGTAGTCGCCCGAGGCCGCATTAAACGCATCCCTTGCTTTCAGGATGATTTCCTTGGTTTTCTCAGGGGATCGGCGCAACACCGTAGCGATGGCCCGCTCCTGGCGCGGGGTGAGTTCCTGGTTCTGGACTGAAAGGATCTGGCCGACAAGGGCGACTTCATCCTTGGCGATGGAGCCGACCTTCTTGCGCCGTGACTTCTTCCAGGGTTTTGCAGCTTTTTGGGTCGTATGCCCTCCGGGCGCTGGCCCGTGCAAGGAGTATGCCACAGATTGTGGTATTGGCGTTGCAGGTGGGAACCCCCATGCCGATGAACACGACTGACCCGTATATCGAGGAGACGGTGAGGGATGTGGAAGTGGGGCTTACGTCGGGAAGCACCCTCAACACGACGCTCAAGGAGTGCGACGACATCATCGTAGACGCTGATCACCTCGTCATCCTGCGAACTGACACTGAACTGCGAACCACTGGCCGGATGATCGTCGAACGCGCCAAGGTGACGTATTACTCAGTGATCACCCGAGTCCAGCGTAAGCACAACCCCGAGTTCGTGCCGTCAGGAGTCGTCGGCGCACCCGGGATGCCTACCGCCACCCCGAAGGTCCCCATGCCGATCAGCTCAGTTAGGGCAGGCGGCCTAACGGGAGGCTTCACCCCTACCCCTGGCACTAACATTGCATCGTCCTAGCCGAGCCTTGCGACCAGCCGCAGCCTCCCGTCTGGATCTCGCGTTCGTCGGCTCACCCAGGGCCGCCCGCTGCCTCCTCCCCAGCGTGGCGGCCCACCTTTTTGCTCAGTGTTGGCGGGTAGCTCAATTGGTAGAGCAGTTGGTTGTTACCCATCTAGGTGCAGGTTCGACTCCTGCCCCGCCAGCCACCCCTAACTAGGAGCCCCCATGCTGCGCCTCGCTGTGGTTCTCTTTGCCGTAGTCATGTTCCAGGCCGAGCCCCCGGAAGCCTACCCAGGCCAGCACCAGCACGCCGAGCCGCCCAAGGGCTGGTTCTGCTCCCCGACAGCCAAGGTCAAGGCACACGAGTGTCACTGCAAACGGATGACGCACGCCACAACGGATGACCCAGTCTGTGAGGATACCCATGTGGCCGAGGACGCCCAGTGCTCGGTCTACTGCCACATGGACCACTGCCTGTGCCCCGTGACCTGCTCCACTGACCATCACCCCAAGCCATGATTCGCGTCTTAGCCGAGCACTCCCCATCGCTCTACTCGTTCATCGGCTTGGTCAAGGAGGAGAAGGAATGCCCCGCCACTCTGGAGATGCGACATCCCAACGGACCCAGCACGACGTACTACCGCGCCCGCAGCGCACATCGCTGGGTCCTCTATCGCGCCGCCCTATCAGGACATGGGCAAGGGCCGGCGTTCCACCCGCAACAGAAGTAGGGGAACCGCGCCAGCTTCGGCTGCCCTTCACTGACCCCGACTGGGACTGGTGGGATATGTTCTGGCAGGCCAGATCCGCCCCTGAAACGATAACCCCCACCACCCGCCTCGGCGTCATCACCACGGTAGCCTAGCCATGCCCGCACCCCGACAACTCTGCTTTGACTTCCTAGAACCCTCCAACGATGAAAAGCTGCAACTAATCCGTGCCCTCCTGGACCAAGCTAGACAGGAAGCACGTACCATGTGGGACACGATGGACAGCGCCATCTTCATGGCCGGTTTGAACCGCTACTCTAGATTGCCCGAGCGGCACAGCCGCGAGGGCCGATCCCTCCCTCTCTCACCAACCAATACAGGGAAGCCTACCTCCTGAGTAGGTGGGCAACTCGCGCCGGGGATTTACTAGTTCTAGGCATATAGGCTAGCAGGTCCCCTCCCGGGCTGCCCCGGGGCCGGCGCGATATCCGCGCCGTGGATCTGGCGAATGGCATAACCCCGGTTTCGGCCATCTGCCTGGATGATGGTTTAGTTGGGCAAGGCGTAGCACTGGGCATATAGGTCATATGCCTGGTGTAACTGCCTAGGCGCACCTATGCCCCGATGGGCCGCTGCTCGATTGTGGGGTTTGCCCTAGCCTCGATTGGGCCAGAGCTGGCGCGGAGATCGGCCGAGGCCGGCTATACCTTGGTGTGCCTACGCCGGCTATAGGGCGGGATGCTGGGCTTTGGCGTGCGGCACTGGTCGCACAGGACCTGGGACCGAATCACTCGCTTAACCACCTCATCGACCAGGGGCAGCCCATAGGCGTCTAGGCGCACTCCGGGCCTGCTCACATATCCCTTGGGTATCCCTATCACCTGATACTGCACATGCAGGCTTAGCTCGTTACAAACCGTGCAGAACTCCCGCCTAGGGTATTGGCGTGAAGCAGGGAGAGAGGGTGGCCTTTCCAGCACATTGGGATCCTAAGCTTAGAATTCCACGTGGACAAGTTGTCGCG
>JADMIO010603979.1_pt1 | contig 57410 bp, 50 predicted proteins | sample 8958161 | NCBI WGS metagenome assembly JADMIO01 (sample SAMN16585339, study PRJNA669376) | soil metagenome | isolation source: Crop rotation soil | place: USA: Cullars Rotation, Alabama | collected 2011 | reverse complement strand
GCCGCGACTTCAAGTCACGTGAATTCCAAGCTTCGGATCCCACTGTGCTGGAAAGTAACTTTGAACACAAAGCTGCGTGGCGCGAGATCCCAGTGCAGATCCACAACCGTGAACCACTCGTCGCGCATGAACTGTATCTCGCAGTGATTGCTCAGGTGTGAAGCTAGCTGCGCAGGCGTCAATCGCGGATACATCTCATAGCCCAACGATTCGAGCAAGCCCCTCGCGCGATCGAAATCTAAGCGCTCGATCAACAGATCGATATCGCCGGCCTGACGCAGCCCGATCTCGCCGTACGCCATCTGCGCGAGCAGTGGTCCTTTAAATAGAGCGACCGGAATGTGGTTCTCTTTAAATAGCTTGTAGATGCGCAACTGCTTGCTGATCAAATGCAGTACATTCTGGGAATTCGCGACCGACTCGCGTTTCAGGCGCGAAAGAAAATGACCCGGAACAAGATCACCGGCAACACTCGCGAGATCTTTGTGCAGCAGCGGGAGGAGTCCATGTGCCTGAGCTGTAATGAACACGTACTCCCAGTTGATTTCCTGCTTTAAGAGACTACGCGCAACCTCGCGCCGCGCGCAGCTAAGAATCAACTCATTTTCCAAATAATAGTTCATCAGATCCGGTTTTTATCCGTGCAAATCCGTGGCCAAAATCATCTGCCGGGACCACGACTCCGCGTACAACCCACTCTGCTCCAGCAAGCGTTGATGGCTGCCGGATTCAACGATCCGTCCCTCGTTCATCACGTGTATTACATCCGCGTGCATCGCGGTCGTAAAGCGGTGCGTGATGATGATCGACGTACGACCCACAGCCAGTTTACGAAACCGTTCAAGCCAATCGGCTTCGGCCCACGGATCGAGCGCGCTGGTGGGCTCGTCAAGAATGATAATCGGAGCGCGTCTCAGAAACGCGCGCGCGAGCGCAATTCGCTGCCACTCACCAACACTCAGCTCGGTCCCACCGGCGAACCACCGTCCTAATAACGTTTCTTCCTTATGCGGCAGACGCGCAACGATCTCTGCGGCGCCCGCGGCCCTGATGGCCTCGTCAACCTCCACATCAGAAGCTTTGAAATTGAGATCGCCATACAGGATATTTTCCTGCACGGTTGTGTTGTAGTGGAACGGCTGTTGAAAGAGCACGGTGATCATGCGTCGCAGATCTTCACTCGCAATCCCTCTCAGGTCGTGGCCGTCAATCTCGATCCCTCCCTCGTCCGGATCGTAAAAACGGCAGAGCAGCTTGAGCAGCGTGCTCTTGCCCGCGCCATTCGGCCCGACGATCGCCACGATCTTTCCTTTCGGAATCGTCATCGTGAAATCGTCGAGCGCCTTTCCGCTGGCGTCAGGATAACTGAACGACACGCCTTTGAACGCGATGCACGTCTTAACCTCGTGAACGGGTGGCCCGGGAGCACAAACAATCTTCGGCTCGAGCGCGAGGAACTCGAACAAGTTGCCGAGAAACATACTGTTGCCGTAAAGCTGTCCCGCGTTCTCGAGCAACGTGCGCATCAGTCCTTGCCCCTGATTGAAAGCGACGTAGATTAGCGCGAGCTCGCCGAGCGTAACCAAACCCTGCAACGCTCGCCACATCATCCAGCCCAGCGCTGCGCCCATGATCAGGAGTGCAATCAAACTTGCTGCCAGCTCCGCGATACTTTGCCGTCGCGTCAGGTGTAAACGTTCGCCGCGTAATCGTTGTCGTAGATCTTTGTAGTTTGATTGAAAGTACTTACCGAGTCCGAAGAGCCTGATCTCGGCGGCCGCGTCCGCGGTGGTCATGAGCCAATCGTAGTACCACGCGCGCCGATCGTCCGCGGTCGTGCGTTGTCGCCACTGATACTCCGCCAGCGCGTAATGAACTACCACGTAAAAGGCAGGCAATGTGCTGAGCAGCAATGCCAGCGCGAGCCATGGTCCAAGCGGAATGAGGATCGCACCCATGGCAAGCAAGGTGATGCTGTTTTGCAATAGCGCGCCGAGATTACCGAGCAGCGCCACCGGACGGTAGCGTGCTTCTGCACGCGCGCGGTGCAGGTGATCGTAGTAATCAGAAAGCTCGTAAAACGCGAGATCAACGTTGACTGACTTTTCGTGAATGAGCGACGTGATGTGGTCCTGCAGCAGCTCGGCCTGGACCGTGCGCACCCAGTTGATCCCGTTGCGCACCACTTCCATCAGCAGCAGCACGCCGCCGAGTAACAGCAGCCGCAGCAACACGTGCCGAACATCCCTGACCACAACACCGTCAACAACCAGCTTCGTTAGATAAACAATCGCCGCCGGCAGGAGTCCCTGCACGATGAGCAGCACGATCCACGCAGTTGTCCACGGCCGCGCAACCTCCCAAACGAGCTTGAGAGCACGCGGGAGGTAGGGTAGCTGCGCCAACGCCTTGCGAAGCTTTGAGCTGAGGATTTTGCCTGAGCTGGACATTTACTGAGCTGACTTGCGCAACTGCGCCGTTGAAAGAGGCACGCCGTAAAACGTCGACTGGTGGAAACTTGCTGTTGGAAAATAGGTCTGCCAACGCCAAACGTAACCATCCTGAACGAGGTCAGCGCCGAGTAGCAGCTCGATGCGCTCGCCTTCCTTCACCTCGACCGGTTGAGAAAGGGGAAATAGCCCCGTGCCATAAATCATCTTCGGCGCGGCTGGATGGTTTGAGAGACGAATGCCGTCAACCAGTTCTGAATCAAACCATACCGCGACGCCATGAGCCGTGCCGCTGCGTGCTGCCTGCCACGATACGTTAGCGTGAATGTCTGGGCTTTCAACCTCGTAGTAATCGATCCCCGTCCAACAAACCGGTTGGGCCAAAAACTGCTCAGGTTCAATGTGTGTCTTGCGCCAGTTGTTAGTGATCAGGCGTGTTCCCGCGGAGAGGTCGAGGCCAAATTTATTCTCTTCCCACGGACCAACGAGATCTGCGTACTGCGCAGGCGCTTCGACAAGCGCGGCCCACAGAATATCGCGGCGCGGAATGAGCACGCCGCCGCGCGCCAGCAGCCGCGTACGCGCATCGATGATCGAAGGAATGTGCTGTTCAAACCACGGCAGCACGCCGCGCAAATCGGAGATTATTATTGTGGCGGGCTCGGGAAGCGTGATCTCGGTCGACAACTTATCGAAGAACTCAATCCGATCGGCGCAACCGTTGTCAGCAGCAATCTCACGCGCGAGACCAATTATATTTTCCGGCTCCACGGCATACACACGTCGCGCGCCAAGCTTGCAAGCGAGCACCGCAAACACACCCGCGCCACAACCAAGATCCATCACCACCGAATCCGGCCTCACGGTCTTGCGCAACGCCGCCGCATACGCCTCCATACGCTGCGCATCGGCAATCATCTGCCCATAAAAATGAAGGCTATACATAAGAAAAGTTAGCCACAAAAAGGCACAAAAAACACAAAAATAACTGCTTAAACCATTTGTGCCCTTTGTGCTTTTTTGTGGCTAATAAAGTCGTTGAGAATGCGATCGCAAAGTTCGTGAATCCGCCCAACATCAGCATGCGGTGTCACGCGGTGCACGGGAATGTAGCTCACGACGCGTGTCAGCAGCTCAAACTCACGCGCGCGCATCTGCTTGTCCATCAGCTTCGTGGCGTATGTATTCGAGATGAGCGACATCAAGCCTTCCGCCCGATCCAACGTCTCGACAAACGGCGCACGCGCATCGTGACGACGCTCACCAAGCTGATAGATCGCAGCGAGCGGCAGCGGCTCTCCCTGAAACTGCTCCGTCAGATCGAGATAACACTTGTCCCAATTCGGAGTGAGCTTCGGCAAGTGTGTCTCCGATCCGTAAAGCGCCTTGACCGCAGACGGCCACAAACGTATGCACGGATACCCTGGCCGCACCAGAAATCGATCGAAAAGATCGTCAATCGTCACTACGTCTTCCGCAAGAACACGGTATCCGCGCTCCGCAAACGCCGCTGCCGTAGTCGACTTACCCGATCCCGCCGGTCCGACCAACGCTATCGCCTCATCCCCAATCGCAATCGCGCTGGCGTGTAAACAAACAACTCCACGCAGCAACATCACGAACCCCATCACCGGGCCAAGCAGATACGTCGCCGTATCCTCCAGCGTCAGCGGTGCGCACCACTCCGCCCAAACTTCAGTACCATTACGATCGACGACAAACTCCGTTCGATCGGCGTAATAGAACCGGTAATACCTACCCTCCGCCAAGCGAAACACGCGCAACGCAGGCTCACCACATTCACTTTTGTAGTCTGCAACGTACGAGGTCTCGCTTTGCGTCACTTCGTGAAGCCACGCAGGCAGCGAGCCGAAAGATATGCGAACGTCTTCCGATGCGATTGTTGAAAGAGGGACACCGGGGATGGCTCTATTGGCGACAACTCCGAGGCCATAGATCGAGCACCGGTAAGGCATGATGGAGACTTAGGTGCCGGTCTTTGGTCCCGCCGCAGCGCCGCCGCCACCGTCGACGTTGCCCTTTGGACCCGCATTCCGAGTGATCTCGCGGATGTTTCCGTAAACGATCACTTGCGGTTTGCGATAGGGCTTTTTGTTTTCCAGTCCGGCGGCTTCCGGTTTACGTTCCATGCATCATCTCCATTTGGCAGTCTAGGCGATTGAGGTCGTTCGTCGAACCATTGGTCGGGAGTGCAGAAGCCAATAGTTCAACGCGAAGACTCGAAGATTTGCCCAGCGGGCGTCGGATGTCTCTTCATCTAAAAACTTTCGTCGACAATTCAGGTTAACAAAAGCCCTAAGCTGCGGACTGACCTCAAAACTGTCGAGCCATCTTACACTAGCCCGCGTTGCTAATTGAAGGGCCAGATCGCCTGCAACTGGTGTTTTATGACGATTAAGGACGGACGCCGGTAGTTGATCTTTCATCGCCTCGCGAAGGATGTGTTTGTTTATGTGCCAAGGTGACATCGGTATCGATAGGAGATACTCGACCAAACGTACATCCATAAACGGGTGACGAACTTCAAGGGCGAGTTTCGTCGCGCCCGGATCGTAACCTTCAAAGAGAGCTGTCCAGATAGGATTAAGAGGACTGGCAACATCAACAGGATCGGTTTGTGAGTGTTTCAGCCGTTCAGCCAGGTTAGTGCGTTTGGAGAACGACCGCTTAATCCAACTGGGAATCAGAATATGGATCGGGAGCTTGCGATACAACAGGCGCTTGAGTCGGGTCCTGGTTTTCAAAGGAGGAGCTACGTTCATGAATGAGTCGCCATCGTAACCGGTGAATGCAACCTGGCCGAAGTTTGCGCAACAACGCAGGAGAGAGTGAAACTGTCCGGCCATTGGCGAGAGAAGAAAAGGCTCGGGCTGATTCATATCACCGGGCACCTGCTCGTCGAAGAGAGAGTATCGATCGCCATCTAGGTGCGTGATCCCGATCCCGAGATGATTTGCGGCCAGGGTCGAATAGTGACGTTCCTCATCCGGCAGCACACGATCGTAAACATTGCAGAAGCCATGCACCGCGGAGTTGTCGTGGAGCTGAGCGCAGGCGACTGCCGCGAGGCTCGTTGAATCAAGACCGCCGCTCATCGACACTGCGACCCGATCCGTACGCAGGCGGTCCTTAACTGCACGCGACAAAATTTCAGAGAAACGGTCGACGTACGAGGCCGGATCTCGAAAGCGCACCTTGTTGGAGCGTGATGGTATCCAGTAACGACGAATCTTTATTGAGCCGTTGCTTAATGTGAGACTGTGGCCCGGTGGTAGTCGCTGGATGTCTTTGAAAATTGTGGTGGAGAGATCCTGGTTCACGCCAAACAGCAGGTAGTCGCCAACGGCGATCTCATTCAGCTTGTCAGAAACGTTTGGGTCCGCACGCAAGTCGTTCAACGTGCTACTGAAATTGAAGTTGTTAGAAATGTGTGTGTAGAAAAACGGCTTGACGCCAAAGTGATCGCGCGCGCAGAAGTAACGTTGCAAGCGACCGTCCCAAAGTACAAAAGCGAAGTCGCCGATGAGGTGTTTGACGCAATCTTCGCCCCAGGCTTCGTAGGCGTGGAGGATTAGTTCCTCGTCAGTTGGTGAAGTTGTGAGCTGGAGCTTTCTGGTTAACTCCTCGCGGCCGTCGATGCGAGCGTTTGCTTTGAGCCACAGATCTTCACGGATTAACACCGGATTAGAATTCCCTGGTTGATGAGGGTCTCGATAAGCTCCAGCAGATCCTGGCGCAGCACGTCGCCATCAACATCGTATTGCTTGTGTAGTGTTTCATACGCCGCTTCGATCGAATCCGCGCTGTTGAGGACTGTAAGGAACCGCGTGCCCACGTCGTCAAGACCGTAGTAACGTTCGCTGTCGAGATTCAGGATCACCGACTCTTCCTCTACGTTTGAGATCAGCACATCGTCGGGCACTCGCACGCGATCCGAGAATGAAATGGCCATGGCCGCGCATTCTAACAGAAGAGATTCTGTTATTCTTTCTCTAATCTGTGGATGAAAAGCGAAGGAGCCCTACCGCATGCGAGCATTAACGAAGCTTCTTGCTGTTTTACTCGCAAGTTCTTTGGCCGTTTCAGCGCAAACAGATCTTAGTAAAGAACCGACACTCTACGTCGTGGCTTACGCACATCTCGACACGCAATGGCGTTGGGAATACCCGCGCGTCATCAACGACTACATTCCGAAGACGATGCACGACAACTTCGCGCTCATCGATAAGTATCCGAACTACATCTTTAACTTCAGCGGCGCCAATCGCTATCACATGATGAAGGAATATTGGCCGGCGGACTACGCGCGCGTGAAGCAGTATGTCGCGGCGGGTCGCTGGTTTCCGGCGGGCTCGTCGATGGAAGAGAGCGACGTTAATGTTCCTTCAGCGGAGTCGATCTTTCGTCAAATACTTTACGGCAATCGCTTTTTTCAGCGCGAGTTTGGCAAGACGAGCGCTGAGTATATGTTGCCTGATTGTTTTGGTTTTCCCGCGTCATTGCCGAGCATACTCGCGCACGCCGGCTTGAAAGGGTTCTCGACGCAAAAGCTCACGTGGAATTCGGCGGCGCGTGTTGGTGGTCCAGGTTCGATCGAGGAAACGCCACGCGGGATTCCGTGGAACGTGGGTTACTGGGTTGGACCGGATGGTCGTGGAGTCATCGCCGCGCTGAATCCCGGCAGTTACGGCGGGCAGATCAGGGAAGACATCAGCAGGAGCCCGGCAATCGTGGGTCAGAGTGCGGGAAACAATTCGGTCGACTGGCCGCGCCGCGTCGAACGAAACGGAAAAGTCAGCGGTGTTTTTACTGACTATCACTATTACGGAACCGGCGACACGGGCGGCGCGCCGCGTGAAGACTCGGTGCGCATGATGCAGGACATCGTCACGCGAAACGATGGGCCGTTGAAAGTCGTCTCTTCCACGGCGGAGCAGATGTTTCTCAACATTCGTCCCGAACAGATCAAAGGTCTGCCGCGTTATGAAGGAGATCTTTTATTGACCGATCATTCAGCGGGCTCGATCACGTCGCAGGCTTATCAGAAACGCTGGAACCGGAAGAACGAGCTGCTCGCCGACGCGGCGGAGAAAGCGTCGGTGGGCGCGGCGTGGTTAGGCAGTCGTGTGTATCCGCAGGAGCGTTTGAACAATGCGTGGACGCTCGTGATGGGTGGCGAGTTTCACGACATTCTGCCGGGCACGGCGACGCCGAAGGCATTCAACTTTTCGTGGAATGATGACGTGATCGCGATGAATCAGTTTGCGGGTGTGTTGACGAGTGCGACGGAGGGTATTGCGTCGGGGTTGAACACGCAGACTGTCGGGACGGCGATCGTTGTTTACAACCCGCTGAATATCGAGCGCGAGGATGTGGTTGATACAGATTCGCCGATAGTCGTTGCGGCCGCGCGTGTGGTTGGTCCGGATGGTCGCGCCGTTCCATCGCAAGTCATCGGCAATAAGCTCGTGTTTTTAGCCACCGTGCCGCCGCTTGGGTATGCGGTTTACGATATTCAGCCCGATTTTTCTACCATACGCACGACGCTGAAGGTCACACCCAGGTCGCTCGAGAATCATCGCTATCGCATTGCGCTGAATGCGGATGGAGATGTCGCGAGCATTTTCGACAAGCAGCTTAACCGCGAGCTACTCGATGCACCGCTGCGTCTCGCGATCAAAAGCGACACGCCGGCGCAGTGGCCCGCGTGGAACATGGATTGGACCGATCAGCAGAAGCCGCCGCGTGCTTATGTTGGTGGGCCAGCCAAGGTGAATGTGATTGAAGATGGACCGGTGCGCGTGGCGGTCGAGGTCGTGCGTGAGACTGAAGGTTCGAAGTTTCGGCAGATAATTCGACTGTCGGCGGGCGATGCAGGCAATCGCGTTGAGTTCAGCAACGTGATCGATTGGAAGACCGCTAACGCAAATCTCAAGGCGACGTTTCCGTTGGCCGCCGGGAACGTGAACGCGACTTACAACGAGGACATCGGTACGATCGAGCGTGGCAACAACGACGAGCGCAAGTTTGAAGTGCCATCGCATCAGTGGTTCGATCTCACGGATCGCAGTGGGACGTTCGGGGTGACGATCCTGACGGACTGCAAGTACGGCTCTGACAAGCCTGATGACAAGACGCTGCGACTGACGCTTTTGCGAACGCCGGGAATCGGACCACGCGCCGGTTACGCGGATCAGTCGACGCAGGACTGGGGACGGCACGAGATCGTTTACGGTTTGGCATCGCATGCCGGTGATTGGCGTCGCGCGCAGACTGATTGGCATGCGCAACGGCTAAATCAACCGCTGATCGCGTTTGAGAGTGCGAAGCATCCGGGGAGGCTCGGAAAGACGTTTTCAATCTTGAAGGTCAATAACAGTCGCGTGCGTGTGCTGGCGTTGAAGAAGGCGGAAGACAGTGACGAAGTGATTGTGCGGATCGTTGAGCTTGATGGCCGCGGCGTTCCGGATGTGCGACTCGCGTTTGCCGCGCCGGTGATTGCGGCGCGTGAAGTTAATGCGCAGGAGTTAGAAGTCGGAAAAGCTTCGATCATTCGAGGTCAACTGGCGACCAGTCTAGGGCGCTTTCAGCCACGCACGTTTGCAGTGCGGTTGGCTCAACCGGCAGTGAAGCTTCCTCCGCCGCAATCGACCGCGATCAGTTTGCCGTACGATCTCGCGGTCTCGAATCGTGATGGTGAAAGGATGAAGTTTGGCTTTGACGGTGAAGGTTCTGCGCTGCCGGCGGAAATGCTGCCGCGCGAGCTCCCGTTTGCGGGCATCACTTTTAAACTCGCGCCCGCCGACAAAGCGAATGCCGTAATCGCGCGCGGTCAGGACATTCCGGTGCCCGTAGGCATGCGAAGACTGTACGTGCTGGCATCTGCCGTCGGTGATCAAAACGTTGCTTTTCGTGTTGGTGATCAATCCGTGAACGCGACGATCCAGAATTGGAGCGGATTCATCGGGCAGTGGGACGATCGACAATGGAAGGAGACGGAAGTGCGTCTCCAGCCACGCGCGACGCCGTCCGACATTCCACCTGACATCGCGGCGCTGTTGCAAAGATCGCGAACCAGGCGCGACCCATACGGCCAGATGCTGGGCCTATCGCCAGGCTTCATCAAACGCGCGCCGCTCGCGTGGTTCGCGTCACATCGACATACGCCGGCCGGTGCAAATGAGGCTTACGCCTATTCTTATCTCTTCGCCTATACGATCGACGTGCCACCCGGCGCCAAAACGCTAACGCTCCCAAACAACGATAACGTCCGCATCCTGGCAATCACCGGCTCAAACGAACACACGAGCGTTACGCCAGCGCGTGCGCTCTACGACACCCTGGAAAATCCGTAAAAAATCCGTGTAAATCTGTGGCCCTAAAACTATCGAAGATATCCAAATCCTTTGGCCCAACCATCGCGCTCGATGGCGTCGATCTCGATCTACGACAGGGAGAGGTTCACGCGCTGATCGGTGAGAACGGCGCCGGCAAGAGCACGCTGATGAATATCATCGCCGGCTCATTGCAACCCGATCAGGGGACGATGGAAATCAACGGCAAACCCTACTCTCCTTCAAACCCACTCGACGCGCGCACCCGCGGCATAGCCTTGATCCACCAGGAACTCTCGCTCTGTCCGCACCTCAGCGTCGCGGAAAACGTGCTCATGGGCATCGAGTCGTCCCACTTCGGCTGGCTCGATCGCGATCAACTCATCGCCCGCACCAAAGACGTTCTCAAAACTTTTCATCACGCAGACATTCATCCCGAGAAACGCGTCGGCGATCTCTCAGTCGCCGCCCGCCAGATCGTCGAGATCTCTCGCGCGCTCGCCGCACAAGCGCGCATCATTCTGATGGACGAGCCCACCAGCAGCCTGCAACGCGAAGACGTCAGCCACCTGTTCACGTTGATCCGGAAGCTGAGCGCCGAAGGGATCTCCGTGATCTACATCAGCCATTTTCTTGAAGAAGTGCGCCAGATTTCGGATCGCTTCACCGTGCTGCGCGATGGCCGCACCGTTGCCACCGGCGAGATCGCAAACACCAGCGACGACGAACTAATCGCCAAAATGGTCGGACGCGCGCAACAAACTCTCTTTCCCATCCGCACACCGGCGAGCGAAATACCGGAGACGATTCTCGAAGTGCGCAATCTCGCGTCTCCGCCGTTGCTAAAAGATGCCAGCTTCGATCTGCGTCGCGGCGAGATTCTCGGCATCGCCGGTCTGATGGGCTCCGGTCGCACGCCTCTGCTGCGTGCGATCTTTGGTCTCGAACGTCCGCAGAGTGGCGCTATCGCAGTAAATAAAAAGAGCCTGCCGAGTGGACGCAGCACGCCCGCGATGCGTCTAATCGAGGGTCTCGGGTATCTCAGCGAGGACCGCAAAGGCGACGGCTTAACATTGAACCAGTCCATCGCCGACAATGTCACCGTTACAAAGTTTGATTCGTGCTCGCGCTGGGGCTGGCTCGATCTCCGCGCGCAGCGCAAGCAAGCAGCCCGGCTTGTCGATGCACTGAAGATCAGAACGCAGGGCGTGCAGCAGGACGTTGGCTCGCTGTCTGGCGGCAATCAACAGAAGGTGATCGTCGCCCGGTTGCTGCACCAGGATGCGGATGTGTTTTTGCTCGACGAGCCGACGCGCGGTATCGACATCGGCAGCAAAGCGCAGGTTTACGAAACAATCGCGGCATGCGCAGCGAACAATAAAGCGGTATTGATGGTGAGCTCGTATTTGCCCGAACTGTTTGGGATGTGCGATCGACTGGCGGTGATGAGTCGTGGGAGACTGTCGGAAGTGAAATCGATCGATCAATGGACTCCCGAGTCAGTGTTACAAGCAGCGATAGGGAGCACGGATTTACACGGATAGGAAGACACGGATTATGAGACTCAGATTCGTAGCACTTTTAGTGGTTCTGGCCTTTTCTACAATGGTCCATGCGCAGTCGGCGTTGCAGGAGATGGTGAAGACTGAGCAGGCGTTTTCGAAGATGGCGGAGGAGAAGAACGCGCGCGACGCGTTTATGGCGTTCATTGCCGATGATGGGCTGCTGTTTCGACCCGGTGCGGTTAACGGTAAGAAGTGGATGATCGAGCATCCGGTGCCGCCGCCCAAGGAGACAGACAAAAAGCCGTTGCTCGCGTGGCAACCAGCGTTTGCCGGTATGGCCGCGTCAGGAGATATGGGATTCACGACTGGACCATGGGAAGCTAAAGGGGACATTAAAGACGAGAAGCCGCAAGCGTACGGTCACTTTGTAACTGTCTGGAAAAAACAGGCGAATGGCTCGTGGAGGTTTGTGGTTGACCTCGGCATCAGTCATCCGCAGTCAGGTGGACCTCAAACGTTGTGGCAGCCACCGGATAGGAAGATGCCTTCCTTTAAGCCGGTTGATGTTTCCGCTGCGACCGAAGAACTACTTAATCGCGATCGAAAATTTAATTTTGCCGAATACGCCTCGCCTGATGTCAGACTCTATCGCGAAGGTAACCTTCCGTACATCGGCAAACAGGCTGCGCTCGAGGCACTGTCAAAGACCAAAGGCCAGATCGTGTGGCAGCCGATCGGCGGCGACGTGTCGCGGGCCGGCGATCTCGGGTACACACACGGCACTTACGAACTAACAGACGACAAGAATTCTATCGAGCGAGGCAGCTACGTTCGGATCTGGCAGAAGCAAGGCGGCGTGTGGCGCATTGTGATGGATGTGATCAATGTCCACCAAAAATAGCCGTATCTTTCGAGCACCGGGCAGGGTCAATCTCATCGGTGAGCACACCGACTACAACGACGGCTTCGTAATGCCCGTCGCCCTCGATTTCTCTACGTGGGCCACAGTCTCGCCACTCGAAAATCGCAAACTGCAAATCTTCTCGGAAAATTTTGACGAACACGTCGAAGTAGACCTCGACGATAAGAATCTTGTCGGGCGCGGGCACTGGAGCGACTACCCGATCGGCGTCGCGGTCGTGCTCGAACGCGCCGGACATCGCTTGCGCGGCGCGAAGCTGCACCTTCGCGGCGAGGTACCGATCGGATCGGGACTAAGCTCGTCGGCAGCGGTGGAGGTCGCGACTGCCTGCGCCCTCGTCGCCAATTCCGGTTTGCACATCGATGAGCGCGAGCTCGCGCGGCTCTGTCAAAGGGCGGAAAACGAGTTTGTCGGTGCGCGCGTGGGTATCATGGACCAGTTTATCTCGCTCTTTGGCCAGGCGCACAAAGCTTTGTTGCTGGACTGCCGCTCGCTCGAATTCCGTCTGTTGCCGGTGCCCGACAATGTTCGGTTGATAATTTGCAACACGATGGTGAAGCACGAGCTGGCGTCGAGCGCTTACAATGAGCGTCGCGCGATGTGTGAGGCGGGTGCTAAACACATGAATGTGGCGGCGCTGCGCGACGCGACGCTCGAACAACTCGAGCAGCATCGCAGCGGCCTGCCCGAAGTGGTTTATCGACGTTGCCGGCACGTGATCACCGAGAATGCGCGCGTTTTGATCGCCGGTGACGCGCTTGAGCAGGGAGATCTCGATCATTTTGGACAGTTGATGGCCGAGTCGCACGAGAGCCTGCGCGATGACTACGAAGTCAGCTCCGACGAGCTGGATCTAATGGTCGAGCTGGCGCAAAAGGTCGAGGGTGTGTACGGCGCGCGCATGACTGGCGGCGGTTTTGGTGGCTGTACAGTTAATTTGGTTCGCAACGAGAACGTCGAAGAATTTCACGCGCGTGTGGCCGAAGGTTACGAACGAGTAACGAACATAAAACCTGAGATCTATATCACGACTGCTGCGAACGGAGCGGAGGAAATATTTGAGCCGCAGATGAACGCAGAAAAACGCTGATCAGTGTTCATCCGCGTTCATCTGTAGCTAAAACATTACCATGAAACTAATCATCCTGGCTGCGGGTTATGCCACGCGCCTTTATCCATTGACACTGAACAAGCCGAAGCCGCTGTTGCCTGTCGCCGGTAAGCCGATGCTCGAACACGTCCTCGACAACATCGCCACCATTCGCTCGATCGAGCACGCTTACGTCGTCACGAACGCAAAATTCGCTACGCACTTCGAGGAGTGGGCCGAAAACTACCGCCATCCCAACCTGAATTTCAGTTTCAGCATCGTCAACGATCAAAGCACAGACGATTCAAACAAACTCGGCGCAATCGGCGACATGCACCTGGTCATGAAGAAGTATCTGCTCGACGACGACATCATCGTAGTCGGTGGCGACAACCTGTTCAGCAACGATCTCGCCGAGTTTGGCGAGTACTGCGAACGAATGAAAGCGCCCGTGACGGCGGTTTACGACGTCGGCGATCTCGAAGAGATCAAGAAGTACAACGCGATCGAGATTGACGCAGACGGCCGCATCACCTACTTCGAAGAGAAGCCAAAAGTTCCAAAGAGCACGTTGACTGGCATCGCGCTTTATTATTATCCGAAGTCAGTGCTGCCGCTGATCCAGCAATACATCGAGGAAGGCAACAACCCGGACCAGCCCGGCCGCCTGGTCCAATGGTTCTATCAGCGCGTGCCGTTCTACACTTGGAAAGTGCCCGGTCTCTGGTACGATGTCGGCTCGCTCGAAACTCTGGAAGAGGCCAATCGCGTATTTAGCAACCTGTGACGATAACCAAAACATATTTTGGCGCAACCGCCGGCGCCGACATTTATCTCTACACCCTCACCAACGAGCTGGGATACGAAGTCTCAATCGCTACTTACGGCGCAGCTATCACAACGCTCAAAGCTCCCGACCGCAACGGTGTTTTCGGCGACATCGTGCTGGGCTATGAAACGCTCGACGATTACGTGCACAATCCGCGTTACGTCGGTGCGTCGTGCATAGGACGTCACGCAAACCGCATTGCTGATGGCCGGTTTTCTTTGAACGGAGTTGAGTATCAGCTCGGCAGAAACAATGGCCCGAATCATCTGCACGGTGGTTTCAATGGCTTCGACAAGCGGGTCTGGAACGCGACGGAAGATGGAAACGTGTTGCGTCTTTCGTATCTGAGCAAAGACGGCGAAGAGGGTTATCCGGGAAATCTCGAAGCTTTAGTTGATTATCGTTTGTCAGGCAACGAATTGAGCATCGAGTATCGTGCGTCCACAGATCAGGACACGATCGTTAATCTCACCAATCATTCATATTTCAATCTTGCGGGTGCGGGCACGATCCTGGACCATGAGTTGACGCTGCACGCCGACAGTTTTACTCCGGTAGGCAGTGATCTGATTCCGACAGGTGAGATCGAATCGGTGACTGGAACGCCGATGGATTTCCGTAACGGCAGACGTATAAGATCCGAAGTCGACTACGATCACAATTTCGTCTTGAACAACTGGGATGGCACCTTGAGACCTGCGGCGCGTCTTTACGAATCAACCACCGGTCGCGTGCTTGAAGTTTTGACTACACAACCGGGCATGCAGTTTTACAACGGCAATTTTTTCGACGGCAGTTTGATTGGCAAGAAGGGCGTCGCTTACGAAAAGTACACGGGCCTTTGCTTAGAGCCACAGCATTTCCCAGACGCTCCGAACCATTCAAACTTCCCCTCAACCATCCTGCGCCCGGGCGAAGAATACAACCAAAAAACTACGATCCGTTTTTCATCCGTATAAATCCGTGGCAAAAACTTTCCTTCTAATACTTCTCTCGACAGTTGTTATCGCTCACAACCCTAACAGCACGGCGACTCGCGACTTCAAATTCAAAAACATCGCTTCACCCATCAAAGACGACGCTGCGACAAATGCAAAACTGACGCTGATCGACGGCGACTTAGACCAGGGCGCTGCTGAACTTTCAGCGCTCGTCGACGGCCGTCTCCCTGCCGACGAAGACGAACCCGGCGCAAACGTTTACTTTAGAGCCGGAAGCTCAGGCGGTCGCTTTCGCATGGACTTCGGAGCCAGCATCGACATCGCACAAGTCAACACCTACTCCTGGCATCCAAACTCGCGCGGCCCACAGTTGTACAAACTCTACGCAGCCGACGGCTCCGATCCGAAATTCAATCCGGACCCCAAACGCGGCATCGATCCATCAACTTGTGGTTGGAAATTTATCGCCCTGGTAAGCACGCTCCCGGACAACGGCGACGGCGGCGGTCAATACGCTTCCAGCGTCAGCGACATCGGCAAACATCGCTATTTATTGTTCGATTGTTATGTGACGGAGTTGTACGACAACTGGGGCAACACCTTCTACAGCGAGATCGACGTAATCCGTAAATAATCCGTGTTCATCTGTGGCTTGCTTCGTACGCTCGAATCGCGTCTTCATGTCGTAACGTGAGCCCGATATCATCCAGCCCTTCCAACAAGCAATACCTCTGAAAGTCACTCACGACGAACGGAATCGATAAACCGTCAGAGTCCTCAACAACCAATCGCTCTAGATCGACAGTCAACTGATAACCCTCGCGCTCCTTCGCACGCTTCATGATCTCTTCAACATTCACCGCGATCGGCAGCATCCCATTCTTAAAACAGTTGTTCGCGAAAATATCCGCAAACGACGGCGCAATGATTACTCGAAACCCAAACTCACCAAGCGACCACGGTGCATGCTCGCGCGACGATCCACACCCGAAATTCTTGTCCGCAACGAGTATCGACGCTCCCTGATAACGCGGCTCGTTCAGCACAAACGACGGATTCGGCTGCCCGTCAGGCAAGTAACGCCAGTCGTAAAACAGAAACTCTCCAAACCCCGTGCGCTCGATGCGTTTCAGAAACTGCTTCGGAATGATCTGATCCGTATCGACATTCGCGCGATCGAGTGGCGCGACGAGCCCGGTGTGTTGGCGGAAGGCTTTCATCACTTAAAATCCCACTCCCTCACGTCCGTGAAATGTCCCGTAATCGCAGCCGCCGCAGCCATCATCGGACTGACGAGATGCGTGCGACCGCCACGTCCCTGGCGCCCTTCGAAGTTTCGATTACTCGTGGACGCACAGCGCTCGCCCGGTTGCAGAATATCCGCATTCATCCCAAGACACATCGAGCATCCCGCCTCGCGCCATTCAAAACCCGCCTCGTGAAAAATTCGATCGAGACCTTCGCGTTCCGCGGCCTTCTTCACATCCTGCGAACCCGGCACAACCATCGCACTCACCGACGAATTAACCCGATAGCCTTTCACAACGCGCGCCGCGGCTCGCAGATCTTCGATACGCGCGTTCGTACACGAACCGATGAACGCGCGATCGATCGCGATGTCGCGGATGTTAGTGCGTGGCTTGAGCGCCATGTACTCGAGCGCGCGCTCGGCTGCCTGTCGATCGGCAGCGCTTTTCGCCTCTGCCGGATCCGGAACATAACTCGTCACGGGCACAACCATGCCGGGGCTCGTGCCCCACGTCACAAACGGCTCGAGTCGCGCAGCATCAATCTCAACCGTTCGATCAAACACGGCGTCGTCGTCGGTCGTAAAAGTCTTCCAGTAATCGACGGCTCTCTCCCAAGCCTCGCCCGCGGGCGCAAACCTGCGGCCTTTGAGATATGCAAATGTGGTTTCATCAGGAGCGATCATGCCCGCGCGTGCGCCGGCTTCGATGCTCATGTTGCAGAGTGTCATGCGACTTTCCATTGAAAGCGCCCGCACCGCCTCGCCGGCATACTCGATCGCGTATCCGGTAGCTCCGTCAGTGCCGATCCGTCCGATGATGCTGAGCGCAAGATCCTTCGCCGTAACACCCTCAGGAAGCGTTCCGGCTGTTTGCACCCGCATTGCTAGTGGCTTGTTCTGCGGCAGGCACTGCGTCGCGAGCACGTGCTCGACCTCGCTCGTCCCAATGCCAAACGCAAGCGCGCCGAATGCTCCATGCGTGCTCGTGTGACTATCGCCACAGACGATCGTCATACCTGGTTGCGTGAGACCAAGCTCCGGACCAATCACGTGAACGATGCCCTGCTCGGGCGAGTGAATATCGAAGAGTTGAATGCCAAATTCCTGACAGTTTTTACGCAGCGTTTCGACTTGCTTCGCGGCCGTGGCATCCGCGATAGGCAGACTGCGGTCAGTGGTAGGAACGTTGTGATCGACAGTGCCGAAAGTAAGATCCGCACGTCTTACTTTTCGGCCCGCCTGGCGTAAGCCATCAAACGCCTGGGGAGACGTCACCTCGTGAATGAGGTGTAGATCGATGTAAAGGAGTGTCGGCTCGCCGCGCGCCTCACGAACAACATGCGCCTGCCAGAGCTTGTCGAATAGAGTCTTCATGCAACAACAAATCCATCCGCAGATTTCACAGATTCAATCTGTGAAATCTGTGGATGGCCTTTATACGGCGTGGTACGCGTGGCGCATGTCTGCAATCTCGGTGACGGCTTCGCAGACCACTTCACCAAACTCGCTCGTCGTAATCACGTAACCGCCTGTGCCTTTCGCGATGTCCGGCGTGCGATAGCCCGCCTCGAGCACGTTCTCGATCGCCAGCTCGATGTCGCTCGCTTCCTGCTCGAGTTGGAACGAGTGGCGCAACATCATCGCCGCCGACGCGATCGCGCCGCAGGGATTCGCGGTACCACTGCCTGCGATGTCCGGCGCGGAGCCATGCACCGGCTCATACAGCCCAACTTCGCCACCAATCGATGCCGACGCGAGCATCCCCAACGAGCCCGTAATCACCGCCGCCTCGTCTGAAAGAATGTCGCCGAAGAGGTTCTCGGTTAACAGCACATCGAACCGGCGCGGGTTTGTGATCAAGTGCATCGCGCACGCATCGACGTAGAGATGTTCGAGTATGACGTCCGCGTATTGCTCTGACACGCGCATGACTGTTTGGCGCCACAGTTGAGACGTCTCCAACACGTTTGCCTTGTCAACCGAAGTCACTTTGCCGCGTCGCCTGCGCGCGGCTTCGAATGCGACTCTCGCGACGCGCTCGATCTCCTCGACTGAGTAGCGCATCGTGTTGCGCGCGACTGTAGTTCCGCTTGCGGCGTCGATGCCTCGCGGTTCGCCGAAATACAGACCGCCGAGCAACTCACGCACGATCAGAATGTCAGCACCGTACGCGATCTCATCGCGCAACGGCGAGCACGCGGCAATCGATGAATAGGACATCGCCGGGCGCAAGTTCGCATAACCGCCGAGCGCGCTGCGCAGCAACAACAACCCCGCCTCAGGCCGTTGATTCGGCGGCAGGCGATCGTATTCCGGAGCGCCGACCGCGCCGAGCAACACCGCGTCAGATCCGAGACACGCGTCAAGCGTGTTTCTCGGCAACGGCGAGCCAAACTCCTTGATAGCCACGCCGCCGATAGCGTGCTCTTCAAACTCAAACCGGTAGCCGTGAATTGCTCCAACTGCTTGCAGCACGCGTACTGCTTCGGCAGTGACTTCTGGTCCAATCCCGTCGCCGGGAAGCGTTGTAATCCTGGTTCTCATTGCTTTTTTAAAACCTCAGGCCGCTGCGCCAACGACATTGTTGAGCAGGGAAATCAAGTCCTGATCGTAGATCCGTTTCTTTTTATCCGCAAGATTTGTGAAGTGCGAGTATGCTGCATCGAGTTCTGCGGCTGTGATGTCGTAACCGAGTTCGGTATAACGCAGCGACAGCGCATGCCGTCCGGAGTGCTTGCCGAGCACCAGCGAGTTTGCCGGTACGCCAACTGATTCCGGAGTCATGATCTCATAACAGAGCGGATTGTTAATCACGCCGTGCTGGTGAATGCCGGCTTCGTGCGCGAAAGCATTGCGACCAACGATCGCTTTGTTTGGCTGCACGTCGAATCCGACAATGCTCGAGAGCAGTTGGCTCGTGGGATACAGCTCGGTGGTCATGATGTTCGTCGCGTATGGCAGACGATCCGCACGTACGTGCAGCGCCATCACGATCTCTTCGAGCGACGCATTGCCCGCGCGCTCGCCGATGCCGTTGATCGTACATTCAACCTGGCGTGCTCCTGCTTCGATCGCGGCGAGACTGTTTGCGACAGCGAGACCGAGATCGTTGTGGCAATGGACACTGATGATCACGTCTCGATCTCTTACGACTCTTTCGCGCACCTGTTGGACCAGGTGCGTGTACTCCACCGGCGTAGTGTAACCGACGGTGTCCGGAACGTTGAGCACTGACGCGCCCGCCTCGACAGCCGCTTCGAGCACTTCGCACAAGTAATCGATATCGCTGCGCGTCGCGTCTTCGGCTGAGAACTCGATGTCTTCAGCGTAGTTGCGTGCTTGGCACACCGCGGCACGCGTCATCTCAATCACTTCGGAGCGACTCTTCTTCAGCTTGTGCTCGAGATGGATGTCGGAAGTGGCGCAGAACGTGTGGATACGTGGATGAGGTGCGTCTTTCAGTGCGTCCGCGGCACGGGCCACGTCCTGCTCCGCAGTGCGACATAGCGCGGCGACTTTGAGTTCCCGGCACTGGGCCGCAACGGCCCTGACGGCGGCATAATCACCTTCCGAAGCAATCGGAAATCCGGCTTCAATGATGTCGACGCCGAGGTCCTGGAGCTTCATCGCCATCCGGACCTTCTCTCGCAGGTCCATCGAGCAGCCGGGCGACTGTTCGCCATCGCGCAAGGTTGTATCAAAGACGTGGACTTTGTTTTGTGGCATGGAGAGGGATGCTACGGAGGCTTGGGCCAAGAGTCAAAGCTATAATTTTTATAGGAAGATAAAATCCATTAATTAGCCACGGATGAACACGGATAACGGATTTCATTCTGATCTGTGTTATCCGTATTTATCCGTGGCTTATTTTGCCGGGACTTCGGCGATGCGGCGGGCGTATTCCTCGAATTGGCCGGTGTAATAAAGCCGGGTGAGCTCTTTTTCGAGTGGCGTTTGCCGGATGCGAGCGCGGATCTCGCGGAAGATCTTTTCCTTCAGCCAGTAGCCATGATCGTAGCGTTCACCAATAGCCGACGCTGAAGCGAGCTTATCGATCTCGGGCGTCGTCAACCCGCGTCGCCACGCAGCGCGATACACCATCAATCCTTCCTGAAACGACTGGTTCGCGATCTTCGTGAACAAAGCATTGAGCCCTTGCCAGCCTTCTTTGTGCGTATCGATTAAGGGAACGACGTCCGGATGCGGGTTGCTCGGCGTGCGATAGTCGAGCAGCGACACCTTCAGATCGATCGTGCGATCGCCGTCGTAATCGTATTCAATCGTATCCAGGAATCCGTTCTGATCCGTGTCCGTGTACTTCACGACTTCCTCAACGCGCGGCGCAATCGGCTTCGGCGAAGGTGTCTTTGAACCCCCGTGAAACTCACCATTCTTATCCACCGTCCACGCGCCTCATTCAGCGCCTGCGAGGTGAAGCTTCCGATCAAACACGCCAACGTACAGCTTCCCGCCGCCCGAATTGTCTTCGTCAAACTCGCCCCGATCACCGAGCGAATCTGCCTGCGGATGGCCCGAGATCCCCGGCCGCTCGTTCTCCGCCGCCATCGCCAGCTCGGCGTAGTTGCCGCGTCGCCACTTCTTCGTCGAATAAAGATCGATCTCCTTCGGACCATCAAAGCCGTGCATCGGATAGTACATCTCCACGCGCTCCCAACGATGATCGTCGTCGTCCTCGTCAAACACGAAATACATGCTGGCCCAACGCGCGCTGAAGAACGAGTCGTAGCTCTTCTCGTGCGGCATGTACATCAGCTCATCGATCTTCCGCCAGTTGTTCCACTGAAAGCAGCCGTCGAACTTCGGATTGCCTTTGAGCGCGGGATACTTGTGTACAAACGAGCGATACGGAATACCCGGACCGCCCGCACCACGCAGCGACATGTCGTAGTCCGTCTCATTTCCTTTCGTCGAATCGTTGTCGAGATCAAACGTCGCAAAGGCCTCGCTCAGCACGCCCGTAAGTTTGGTGACGTCTTTGTCGAGCGGCGGCACGGGATCGAGCCAGCGGATCGCCATCTCGCTCGCGCCGTCGTTATCAAAGTCGAAGAAAGCGAAGGGGTTTTCCCAGTTCAGACGCGGATCGAGCAGTGACTGCGGCGGGCGATGCACTTTCAGAAAAACAGAGTTACCGTTGTAGTCCGGCAGCCAATCGGTCGTGCCGGTGTAGTCCCAGTTATCGTTGCCGAAGTCGTAGGTTTGCCAATCGATCCAGCCGAGCACGCCATCCTTTTCCACGTCGACAAACACCATCCAGTGCGACTCGCCAGGATCGTATTTTCCGTTCGACCACTCGCGACCCTGTGTGACAAACGCCTGCAGATCGGCGCGGCCATCGCCGTCGTTGTCGGCCCACTTGATGTTGATATCGAGCGCGCTGTCGTAGAGCCCATCGCCGTTCTTGTCGATCTGCATGACATCGCCGACCTGATCGCCGCGCGTATCGGTCGGCAGCATGTCGCCATTCTCGTCGAGCCAGCGCACGCGCTTGCCGTTCCACCAGCGCTCGAGAATGTCAGGCTTGCCGTCGTTGTCGATGTCGAGGCGAACGATCTCGTCGGAAGGGGTGGTAGACTTGAGCGCGGTTTTGCGGAGGTTGGCGTTGCCGTTCTGGAAGAAAAACAGCAGTGCGATAAATGTTATGAAGGGCATTTTTTAGCCGCGGATCTACGCGGATAAAAACACGGATTATAAAGCGAACGTTCCGTAGAAGGCGCTGTTCTCGCCCGAGCGCGACCAGGGCTCGCCGACAGTCTTGCCGGAGTAGAGCGCCTTGGATGTGTAGCCGACCTTGCGATTTTCCAGGCCGACCAGCGGTGTGTACCAGACGAGGTTCGGCATCTTGCAGCACAAGTCGTTGGGCATTGCTTCAACGTTGATCGCGGCTTCGTTGGTGACGACCGCGTACGTGCGACCGTTGCGCTCGAAGGTAATCGGCGCCGTGCGTACATCAACAATCTCGCCCAGTGAGGCGGCGTATTTTTCCTTGAGCGCGTTCATCATAGCCAGCGCCTGTGTGCGCGACGCCTGCGAGTCGATGATGATTTCGGATTTGCGAGCAGCGTTGTTTTCGCCGAGGTTCACATCCGAGCTGACGATCGCCATCACGCGCACGCCGCTAAGATCCACGCCCTGCCATTTTCCGGAGGTAACATTCCACGCCATCAGCGCGTCGCGTCCCGTCGTGACGACTTCACCGTTGTAATGACACGCCCCGGCAAAGACACTCGCCGTGCGCACCTCGACGTAATCACCACGCAGGCTGACACTCTCCGCGTGCGAACTGAAAACGAGCGCACTAACAGCCACAATCATCGCGAACGCTGCAATTAATCCTTTTCTCACTTTCGTTACCTCCGATTGCATTATAAGCCCTTGAGCGCGGATGTATAGCACGCGCGGCCGGGGCCGCAGCGATCCGGTTCGACGCGCCGGTTATCGGGCCCGATTACTTCCTGCGTTTCACAGCACCAAACGTGGTTTGTCGCGTCGAGATACTCGTCGGCGCTCGTCGCCAGACGATCGAGCATGAAATATTTCTTCGAACGCAGCGATCCGCAGAATTGAGATTGGAGTGGTTCGACTGTTTCGTTTGCCATCTATACACCTCCAGCCTTGGCCAGCGCGCGTCGCACGAGCGTTTGGGCCAACGGCACTTTGTACGCATTCTTCTCGAGCGGCCGAGCATCGGCGAGCGCGAGCTTGCCCGCTTCGGCGAGCACGTCCGGCTTCAACTCTTTCCCAATCAGAAACTTCTCCGCCGCCGGGACGCGCCACGGTACCGGCGCAACGCCGCCGAGCACGATCCGCGCGTCTTGCACCGTCCGAGCATTGAGACGCACAGCCACTGCAGCGGACGCGAGTGCAAAGTCGAGCGATTCGCGCTCTTTGAACTTCAGATAAGTCGAGCGTGCGGCGAGTGGCGATGCAGGAACGTTGATCTCGGTGATGATCTCTTCGTTCTTCAAAACGTTCTCACGTCTAATATTCCCTTCCGACGGCAACGTGAAAAACTTATCGAGGGGAATAGCACGTTTGCCTGCGGCGCCCATGACTGTCACGGTTGCTCCGAGCGCGAGGAGCATCGGCGCCAGATCCGAAGGATGAACGATGTACGACGGACCACCGCCGATGATGGCGTTGTACTTGTTCTCGCCCTTCGCCGCGTAACACTCAGAGCCGCCCTTCTTCAGACAGTTGACTTCTTCGAGACGGAAATACCAGCAACGCGGCCGCTGGCAGAGATTGCCGCCGACGGTGCCGAGGTTGCGAATCTGCAGCGTCGCGATCGAGTGCGCCGCTTCCGCCAATCCGGGAAAACTCTTGCGAACACCGTCATGTTCTTCAAGCTCAGTCAACGTGACGAGCGCGCCGATCGTGAGCCCGCGACCATTCAACGTGATCTTATTCAAGCCACGAATATTCTTCAGATTGACGAGGCGCGACGGACGCGACGTGTAGTCTTTCATCGTGGTCAACAGATCCTGCCCGCCGGCAATCGGCCGCGGCGCTTCATCGATATCGCCGGGCGAAGCAACCGTGAGCATCTTCACAGCTTCAGTGATTGTCGCCGGATTGGTCCACTCAAACGCTTTCATGTTCGTTGCCCTCTTATTCAGCGCTGCTGATCGTACCGGAATTCATTAAGCCCATCAGGATCTTGTCGGGTGTGATCGGTAGCTCGCGTACGCGTACGCCGCACGCGTTGAAGACTGCATTCGCGAGCGCGCCGACCGCGGGGATGATGCAGCCTTCGGCGATCCCGATTACGGCTTCGCGTTTGTCATCGTCGTCGATGAGCGGCACCATCTCGGGCATTTCGAGACTGCCCGGTAGTTTGTAATCTCCAAAACCCGGATTGAGCTGCATGCCGAGCTGCGCATCCATCACGCGTCCTTCCCACAGCGCCATCCCGAGCGACTGGATCATGCCGCCGTTGATCTGGCTTTCCATCGTCAGCCTGTTCAACGGCAACCCACCATCCTGAATATGGACCATCTTGATCGGTTTGACATGACCTGTCTCCACGTCGACTTCAACTTCGGCAAAGCAGACACCGTGAACGCCGCGCGCCTGCAAATCCGCGCGCCACTCGCCGTGCGAAGTAATACCTGCCGCAGGCAACGACGCTGTAGCCTGTTGCCACGACAGCGACTGACCGTTTGCCGAGACTTTGCCACCGGAGAAGACAACCTCTTCAGGTTTCGGATTGCCGAGCAGCGGCGCGACGCGCTCAGCCATTAACATGCGAGCCTTGATCGCGGCGTCTTTTACTGACGGCGACAACGACGGCGCGGTGGTAGAGCCACCGGACGGATTTGCAGCGCCCAGTTTCGAATTGCCGATCCGTTCCTTGACATCCTTGATCGTGAGGCCGAGCTCCTCGGCAACAATCGCGCGCGTGTAAGTGCGTGTGCCGGTGCCGAGATCCTGCGTGCCAACAGCAACGAGAACTGATCCGTCGCGCGAGATTGTCACGTCAACCTTGCACTGGTTGTTTCCGCCGCCGCCCCACGTGCCGACAGCGCAACCCATCCCTCGTTTCAAAGGACCAGAATTGCCGCCCGCGACCGGATTCCTCCTGGACCATCCGATCTCTTTCGCGGCGCGGTCCAACTGCCGGTGATACACCTGATCGGTCAAATTCTTTTTGCGAAACTCGACCGGATCCATCTTGATCTTGTAAGCGAGCTCGTCCATCAGCGACTCGACCGCAAACGACGCCTGCGGGTGACCCGGCGCGCGCATCGCGATCGAAGAATCTTCATTCGTGTGCAGCGCGTAGACCTCGCGATACGTGTCGCCCATGCGATAGATGTACGGCTGTCCCGCCTGCGAGCCCTGGCCGAGGCCGCCGAGTCGATACTGCCGCGCCTGAAGTGCGACGATCGTGCCGTCGTTCTTCACACCTGCTTTCAGCTTTTGCCACGAGCCGGAGCGATTACCCGCCATCACAAACTCGTCGTAACGCGTAAACATCAGCTTCACCGGCGACTTCGTTTGTTTCGACAGCCGGCACGCGAGCAGTCCTTCGAGGCCGAGGCCAAACTTCGAGCCAAAGCCGCCGCCCATGTGCTCGACGCTGACCGTGACGTTGCTTTCAGTCAGTCCCAACTCCTTCGCTGCGTCGGCGGCGATCGTGAACGTGCCCTGCGTTGATGCGTAGATCGTCGCCGAGTCGCCGCCGCGAAAATCGACGACCATGCCGTGTGTTTCGAGGCAGGTGTGATGGACGCGCTGCGAGATGTATTCACCTTCGACGACCGCGTCGGCGGTTGCCATCGCCGCTTCCGCTTTCGCCGGATCGCCGTTCTTGTTTTTCTCCTGGAGATTGTTTTCTTCGGCGACGACTTTGGGCGCGTCGGGTCGAATAGCGGCGTGGGCATGGACCACGTGCGGCAGCACTTCGTAAGTGACGTTGATCGCGCGCAGTGCATCGCCCGCGATCTCTGGCGTCGTTGCGGCGACTGCTGCGACTGGAGCGCCGGCGAAACGAAGTTCAGTCAGCGGCGCCTGGATGATTGCTTTCACGCCGGGAATCTTCGACGCGGCTTCGGTGTCGAGCTTCGTGACGCGCGCATGGCCGTGCGGGCAACGCAGAACGCGCGCGTGAAGCATGCCGGGCAGGCGCTGATCGTATGTGTAACGCGCGACGCCCGTAGCTTTCAATGGACCATCAACGCGCGTGACACGTTTGTTGAGCAACGTGTGCTTGTCGTTTGGCCCCCATCCCGGACCGGCGTCTGCGTCGACTTCGATCTCGACCATCTGCTCGACGCCGTTTACGACGCGCGGCACACGGATCTTCTTCTTTGGTTTCGGCGTGGGTTGTGCTTGTGGCTGCTGTTGCATAAGACACTACACTCCAGAATTTTTTGCTGCGGCGAGGGCCGCTTCGAACACGCGCGGATAGGTTCCACAGCGGCAGAAGTTTCCCTTGCACGCTTCGCGCACTTCCGCCATTGACGGGTTAGGATTCTTCTTCAGGTACGCGGAGATCGTGGTGATGAATCCGGGCGTGCAGAAGCCGCACATCAAAGCGTCGTTCTCGACAAACGCGGCTTGCACTGCGTTTGGATTTTCCGGCGAGCCGAGACCCTCGACCGTCGTCACCTTTTTGTTCACGGCGTCGACGGCGAGCACGAGGCAGGAGTAAACGGGTTTGCCGTCGAGCAGAACGGTACACGCGCCGCACGTCCCAACGTCACACACGAGCTTGGGTCCGGTTACCGCGGGCTCGAGGTGATTGCGCATCGCATTGAGCAAGGTGGTGCGCGGCTCGACCTGAACGTCTCGCTTAGCGCCGTTCACATCAAGCGTGACTTTTACGTGGCCGGCGAGCGTCTCCGGTTTCTCTTGAGCCTCTGCCTCAACCCAAAGGTGGTCGGCAATCGCAGCCCCAGCGCCGGCGATACCAACACCTTTGAGAAATCTGCGTCTGCCGGGGTCGTGCTGTTTCTGTTCGTCGCGATCATCACGAGACTTGGTCATCGCTTATCTCCCGCGGTTATCGAGTTTTGTTCGGTTTGCATAAATTAGCACCAATCAATTCAATCTGTGAAATCTGCGGCTAAAGTCTTTCACCTCAAGCCGGATTGTTATATAAGCAACACCAACTGAAATGCACCCATCCACTCTGCGCAACAAACTTTTCGGCGTGATCGCGTTTCCGGTGACGCCGTTCAAAGAAGATCTGTCGCTCGATCTTCCGGCGTTGCACGAGAACCTCACGAATTTGCTGCAATACTCGATCTCCGCGCTCGTGGCGGCGGGCGGCACCGGCGAAATGTACTCGCTGACACCCGCTGAATATACGCGCGTGATCGAACTGACGGCGCTGGCCGTTGAGGATCGCGTTCCTGTGATCGCCGGTGTTGGCTTCGGACAGCGTCTCGCAGTCGAGATGGCGCAGGCGGCGGAAAAAGCCGGCGCCGACGGCATTCTCGTCTTTCCGCCGTACTACGCTCACGCCGAAGATGAAGGGCTCTTCGAGTATTACCGCGCCATCGGTGCAGCGACGCGTTTGGGCATGATTATCTACAGTCGCGATTGGACCACGTTCGGTCCGGCGATGGTGGAACGCTTGACTTCGATTCCCACCCTCGTTGCGTGGAAAGACGGCCAGGGCGATATCCGCCGCTTGCAAACGATCATGAATCACGTTGGCGATCGCCTGCACTGGATCGGCGGCGCGGGAGACGACCTGGTTGCGGCGTATTACAGCACCGGCATCAGGACTTTTAGTTCGAGCATTGCGACAGTCGCTCCGCGACTATCGCTGAGGCTGCACGAGCTGGGCGAAGCGGGCGATCCCGAAGCGCTCAGCGAGCTGCTGGAGCGCTGCGTCGTACCGCTCTACGCATTACGCGCGCGACGCAAGGGCTACGAAGTATCGGCAATGAAAGCAATGATGGACATGATCGGTCTTAACGGTGGCCCCGTGCGTCCACCGCTCGTCAACGTAAAGCCCGAAGAAGAAGACGAACTCCGCACGATTCTCGGCACGTGGGAAAAATTCTTGTAAATCCGCATTCTTCTGTGTTCATCCGTGTTACATGATCGATTCCCATCAACATTTCTGGCAGGTCGGTCGTTTCGATTATCCGTGGATGTCGAAAGATCTCGGCGTGCTGTATCGCGATTATCTGCCAGCGGACCTTTCACCCATTTTGCAGCAGAACGACGTCAGGTGGACCGTCCTGGTCCAGGCAAGCAACAGCGTCGCCGAAACGCGTTGGTTGCTGGAGCTCGCCGATGCAAACCGTTTCATTATCGGAGTTGTCGGTTGGGTCGATCTGATGGGTCCGGATGTCGAATCTCAATTGAAAGAATTCAGTACGCGCTGGCAGTTTAAAGGCGTCAGGCATCTGGTCGAAAGCGAACACGATGACGATTGGCTCATTCAGCCGGCAGTGTTATCGGGCCTGAAACATGTGGGGAACTGGGGACTCACCTACGATCTACTGGTGCACACTCGTCACTTGAAGTACGTCCCGCAAGTTGTCGAAAGCTGTCCGGGTCTTCGCCTCGTGATCGATCATTTAGCGAAACCGCCAATTGCACGAAACGAAATCAAGGAGTGGGCAGCGGCAATAAAATCACTCGCGTCATACCCCATTTTCTGCAAACTTTCAGGTTTAGTTACCGAAGCAAATTGGACCACATGGCAAACAGATGACCTGCGTCCGTTTGTCGACTACGCGCTTGAGATATTCGGCCCTGGTCGATTGATGTTTGGCAGCGACTATCCAGTATGCCTGTTGGCAGCTTCCTACGATCGAGTACTGGACGCGTTTCAGGAGATCCTTAAAGATTTGAGTGACGCGGAGCGCGCCCGGATTTTTTGGGCGAATGCGGCGAATTTTTACATGCTTGTGTAACGATGTCTAATGCTTACTTCATTACCGGGGCGCAGGGGTGTATCGGCTCGTGGATCGTGAAGGCGCTCATAGAGCGCGGCGACGCGGCGGTTGTGTTTGATCGCAGTGATGATAAACGCCGTCTCTGCTCCATCATGGACGCCGAACAGCTCGCGAAAGTTCGTTTCATTTTTGGCGACATCACTGATGGAACGGCAGTGCGAATGGCGTTGGAACTGTTCGAAGTGAGCCGCGTGATCCATCTCGCGGGTTTGCAGGTGCCTACGTGCAAGGTTGATCCGGTCGCAGGCGCACTCGTGAACGTCGTTGGCACGCTCAATGTTTTCGAAGCCGCTAAGACGATTGGCATCAAACGAGTTGTTTACGCAAGCTCGGCTGCCGTTTACGGAATGAACGACGACGATATTGCGCTGACTGAAACCGCGCAATGTGAGCCCACCACGCATTACGGCGTCTTCAAACGCGCGAATGAAGGCAATGCGCGTGTCTACTTTCTCGATCACGGCATCGACAGCGTCGGTCTTCGCCCGCTGACTGTGTACGGCGTCAATCGTGACACGGGCTTGACCAGCGATCCCACAAAGGCAATGAAGTCAGCCGTGTTGGGCCGTCCTTTTCACATTCGTTTTGGAGGCGCTACTGATTTTCAGTACGTCGCAGACACCGCCGCCGCTTTTATTGCGTGTGCTGACGATGCGCCCGGGGGCGCACACGTTTTCAATCTGCACGGCGAAACGGTGACGGTCGAACGCATCGCGCGTTTCATCAACTCACAAAGTAACAGCGACTTGATTAGTTTCAGTGGTCCACCAATCCCGATCGCAGCCGCGATGGACGACACTGCAATCCGCCGCGTCGTGAACGGATTGCCGTCGACGCCGCTCGAAACCGGCGTGCAGGAAACGATGAACAGATTTGCGGTGCTGCGCGATGCGGGCCGGCTTGATACCAGCGATCTCGATGTCTGAAGTGATGACGATGAAGGCGAGCGTTTTGTGCGACGTGCAGCGTCTCGAGGTGCGAGACATTCCGCGTCCGGTGATCTCGCCATATGAAGTATTGATTCGCGTGGCCGCGGTCGGTTTGTGCGGCACCGATGCGCATATCTTTGCGGGTCATGCAAACTACAACACCAACGAGTACGGCCAACAAATCCCGCTGACGGTACAGCCGCAGATTCTTGGTCACGAGATCACCGGGGTCGTAGAACAAGTGGGTAGTGCGGTTAACGATCTGCGTGAAGGCGATCGCGTCGTGGTGGACCAGGGACTGAATTGCGTCAGCCGGCGGCGCGAGGTTCTTTGCGAATATTGTCGTACTGAGAACAGTCACCAGTGCGAGTTCTACCGCGAGCATGGCATCACCGGATTGCCGGGCGGGCTCGCAGAGTTTATTGCTGTGCCCGCGGTGAACGCGGTGAAGATGACAACGCCGCTGGAAGCGTCGATGGCGGCGCTGGTCGAGCCGCTGGGCTGCATAATCCATTCGTCTGACACGGTTGCCAAGGCTCGTGCCCGAGCGGAGCGTCGTGTTCGCAGCGTGTTAATATGCGGCGCCGGGCCGGCGGGGTTGTTGTTTACGCAGTACCTGCGCAACGTGCTCGGCTACGAAGGCTTTCTCCTCGTCAGCGATCCGAATGCGCTCAAGCGTGATCTGGCGAAGAAGCTTGGTGCGGATGAAGCGATCGATCCGGCGGGCTCGGACCTGGTGGAAGTGGTTCACGAACACACTGGCGGCAAGGGGGTCGACTATTTGATCGAAGCAAGCGGGTCGGGTGAAGTGTTTCGCGTGATGCCGGGGTTGATCGGCAAACAGGCAACAGTGTTGTTGTACGGGCACGGGCATTCGGGAACGGACGTGAGCGTGTTGAGCAGCATATTCTTCAAGGAGCCGGTGCTAGTGAGCACAGTCGGCGCGTCCGGCGGCTTCGAAAGCGACGGGCGCCCATCGGCCTACACGCGCGCATTAAAACTCATCGAGCAAAACAAGATCGACGTCGCACCACTGATCACGCATCGATACACCACATTCGCGGACGTCGAGAAAGCTTTATCGAGCGACATTCATACCGGCGACTACGTAAAGGGAGTTGTAGTTTTAGCCACGGATTTCACGGATGAACACGGATAAAATTATCCGTGAAAATCCGTGTTCATCCGTGGCTAATACCTGATTATGAAGGTTTCGCTTTTCGTCACTTGTCTCGTCGATCAATTATGGACCAGCGTCGGCGTTAGTAGTGTCGAGGTGCTGCGAAGAGTTGGTTGTGAGGTGGAGTTTGATCAACGGCAGACTTGCTGCGCGCAGCCGGCTTACAACACCGGTTATCTGAAGGAAGCGCGGCAGGTTGCGCAGCGCTTTATCAGCATCTTTGAAGAGACCAACGCTGACGCGATCGTTTCACCATCCGGCTCATGCACGGCGATGGTCCATCATTACCCGCAGCTTTTTGCGGGCGACGCCGAGTGGCTGCCACGCGCGCGTGCAGTTGCGGCAAAGACCCACGAGCTGAGTTCCTTTTTGATTCGTGTGCTCAAGGTTGAAGATGTCGGCGCGTCGTGGGAAGGACGACTGACCTGGCACGACGCGTGTCACGGCTTGCGCGATCTGAATATCAAAAGTGAGCCACGAACGTTGATTCGAAATGTCCGCGGCGCGGAGTTTGTCGAGCTCGAGCATGCGGACGCGTGTTGCGGCTTTGGCGGCACGTTCTCGGTGAAGTATCCGGAGATCTCAGTGGCGATCCTGGACCAGAAGATCGATGCCATCGAGCGCTCCGGTGTTGACGCTGTCGTATCCGGCGATGCGAGTTGTTTGATGCAGATTGGGGGCCGTCTCTCGCGCAAGGGATCTAAAGTGCGAACGATGCACCTGGCGGAGTTACTGAACCGCAGATGAATCATCTTAGTAGTGAGACATTTCGGGAGAATGCGAACGCCGCACTCGCCGATGCGCAACTGCGCGGCGCGTTGAAGAACGCCACCTCCATCTTCGGCGAGCGACGCAGATCTGCCGCCGCGAGTCTTTCGAATTGGGAAGATCTGCGCAACCAGGCGCGCGCGATCAAAGACGAGGTGCTGTCGCATCTCGACAAGTATCTCGAAGAGTTTGTTCGCATGGCTGAAAGTCGCGGCGCAAAGATTCACTGGGCGCGTGACGCCGCGGAAGCAAACGCGATCATTTGCCGGCTGGCCACGGAACACAACGCGCGCATCATCGTCAAAAGCAAGAGCATGACGACCGAGGAGACGCACCTGAACACCGCCCTCGAATCCGCGGGCATGCGAGTGGTCGAAACAGATCTGGGCGAGTACATAATTCAACTTGCAGACGAACCGCCTTCGCACATCATTGCGCCTGCAATTCACAAGACACGCGGACAAGTGTCGGAGCTGTTTACTTCCGAGTTGGGTGTGCCGCCAACCGACGACATTGCGCAACTCACCCGCACCGCACGCGCTACGCTGCGCGATCGTTTCGCCGCTGCGGACATCGGTATCAGTGGCGTGAACTTCGCGATCGCGGAAACGGGCACGATCGTCATCATTGAGAACGAAGGCAACATTCGGCTGACGACGAGTTTGCCGCGCGTACACATCGCGGTGATGGGCATCGAGAAAGTCATACCGCGGTTCGCGGATCTCGAAGTGTTTCTGAATATCCTGCCACGCTCCGCTACCGGGCAAAGATTGTCGACTTACCAATCATTCATAACCGGAACGAAGCGACAGACGACTGACGAAGGGCCGGAAGAGCTGCACATCGTTTTGCTCGACAACGGCCGCTCGCGCATGCTGGCCCATCCGGTCACGCGCCAGTCGCTTGCGTGTCTACGTTGCGGCGCGTGTTTAAATGTATGTCCCGTGTACCAGCAGGTTGGTGGACATGCTTACGGGTCGGTCTATCCTGGCCCAATTGGAGCGGTGATTACGCCGCAGTTGATGGGGATTGAGAAGACTTCGCAACTTCCTTACGCGTCGAGTTTGTGTGGCGCGTGCCGGGAAGTTTGTCCGGTGAAGATCGACATACCAAGGTTGTTGCTGCATCTGCGTGGAGAAATCTCGGAGCGCAAGGGCAGCGCGGGGGAGCGGTTAGCGTTTAAGTTGTGGGCCAGGGTTATGATGAGCCCGGCGTTGTACAAGATGAGCTCGGTTGCGGGGCGTTTAGTTCAGCGCGTTGTGCCGATCTCGAAAGCATGGACGAGTGGACGTGATTTGCGCCCTGTAGAGCGTAAGAGTTTTCACGAGTTGTGGACCGATGAATAACGAAGCGCAACAAGAGATTCTCAGCTCTATCGCCACGCACCTCGCGGCCAGTGCGCCGTTCGATGCATGTGAAACTCCGCTCGATCGTCCTGTAGCTTTGCCTGCTCAACCGCCCGCTTCAAATCTCGTCGACTTGTTCAAACAAAACCTCGAAGCAGTTGACGGCCACTGCCTCGTTGCGCACAGCAAAGGTGAAATCGCAGACGCACTCACGCAAATCATCAGCGCTCTGCAAAAGACAAAGCTCGGCGCTCAGCGAATCGCGATCTCCGACGCACCCGAAGTGGAGCGCCTGATGCACATGACCGATCTCGAAATCGAAGAGCTCGGTATTGCTCCCAACGCCTCCGATATATTTGGCTTCGACGTAGGCATCACGACTGCCCAGGCAGCGATTGCAGAAACCGGCACGTTGGTGCTCGACAGCGCCCGTGAACGCAATCGACTCGTTTCGCTCGTGCCGCCAGTTCATATCGCTATCGTTGATGCTTCAACAATCCGCGCGACTCTCGGCGAAACGTTAGCGATGTTGCAAAACGACGAAGAGCTGAGCCCGGCGGTTACATTCATCACCGGTCCATCGCGCACAGGCGACATCGAGATGACACTGACAATCGGAGTACACGGCCCGCAGGAGCTCTACGTAATCATCAATCAATCAAGCTGATGCACATCATCTCCTTCGCAACTAAAGAAACAAACTGGCGCACTCCGCGCATGGGGATTATCTTGCACGCCGGCGATCAAGACACCGGATACCGCCTCGACTGCGAGAAGTTGTTTGACAAAGATGAACGGCCTTCGAATCCTTTGGCGTGGTTCGACATGGATAGTCCATGGTTCCAAAAGGCGCGCGAAACGCACGACATGCTCGTGCGTGACGAAAAAGCGCTGGCGGACGCGCGCGACAAGGGGTGGCTGGTGCCGAGGCGTGATCCGTACTGGTTTGCGCCCGTGCCGCGACCGGGAAAGATCATCTGCATCGGGCTCAACTACCGTGACCACGCGGCGGAAAGTAAGATGCCGATCCCCGAGAAGCCGATCGTGTTTTCGAAATTCTCGACCGCCGTGATTGCGCCCGGTGAGCCTGTGGTGCTGCCGTCGGTGAGTCAACAAGTCGACTACGAAGCGGAGCTCGCGGTGGTGATTGGGCGTCGCGCTAAGCACGTCAGCGCGGATCGCGCGTATGATTACGTGCTTGGCTACACGGCTTTCAACGACGTGACCGCGCGTGATTTTCAATTTGCCGACGGGCAGTGGCAGCGTGGAAAATCGTGCGACACGTTCGCGCCGATGGGCCAGACGATTGTCACTACCGACACGATCACGGATCCACACAAGCTCTCGATCAAGCTCGTGCTGAACGGCCAGACGATGCAGGACTCGAATACCGATCAACTGATCTTTCGTGTGCCGGCGTTGATAGAGTTTCTGTCGCAGTCCATAACGCTCGAACCGGGAGACGTGATTGCGACCGGTACGCCGCCGGGCGTCGGCTTCGCGCGCAACCCGCCGGTCTTTCTCAAACCCGGCGACGAGATGGAAGTGCTGATCGAAGGCATGGGTGGCCTGGGGAATCCCATAGTTAGCGAATCACAACTCAAATAGGAAAACGAATGATGCGCAAATTTATCTTCCTACTGGTCCTGCTCAGTTTAGTAGCCGCTTGTACTAAGTCGAACAGTCCCGCCCCAAACACGAAGAAGAAACTAACCATCGCCGTCATCCCGAAAGGCACGACTCACGAATTCTGGAAGAGCATTCACGCCGGCAGCATCAAGGCCGCCAATGAGCTCACCGCCCAGGGCACCGAAGTAGAAGTCATCTGGAAAGGCCCGTTGCGTGAAGACGATCGCGAACAGCAGATTCAAGTCGTCGAAGGATTTGCCGCGCAGGGCGTGAGCGGCATCGTGCTCGCGCCACTCGACAATCGCGCGTTAGTGCGTCCCGTCTCCGATGCAGAGCGCGCCGGCGTGCCAACCGTTATCATCGACTCAGGCCTGGAGTCAGATGACTTCGTTAGTTTCGTCGCCACCGACAATCGCAAAGGCGGCACCCTCGCCGCGGATCGCATGGGCCAACTCCTGAACGGCAAAGGCAAGGTGCTGGTGTTGCGCTATGCGGAAGGCTCGGCCAGCACCACCGAACGTGAAGAAGGTTTCCTGAGTCAGATAAAGTCCAAGTTTCCCGGCATCGAGCTGGTCTCGACAAATCAATACGCGGGCGCCACACGCGACACAGCGAAACGTGCCTCTGAAAATCTGTTGAATCAGTTTGGCGACCAGGTGCAGGGCATCTTTACTCCGAACGAATCGTCAACGGCCGGCATGCTGCTGGCGCTGCAAGACATCGGCAAGGCCGGCAAAGTTTCGTTCGTCGGCTTCGACTCCAGCCAGACATTCATCGACGCGCTCAACGCAAACCAGTTGCACGGCATCGTCGTGCAGAATCCTTTCAACATGGGCTATCTCGGCGTGCGCACGATGGTCGAAAGCCTGCAAGGCAAACCGGTCAACAAAAAGATCGACACGGGCGTGATGCTCGTCACGAAAGACAACATGGAGGCGCCGGAAGTAAAAGCTCTATTACATCCTCCGTTAGATCAATATCTAAAATAATCCGTGTCCATCCGTGTAAATCCGTGGCTACAAAACTGGCTCAATCGCGTCGGCCCGTTCGTCGGACTGCTTCTCGTAATCGGCATCTTCTCCCTGCTGATGGATACGCCGTCGCGGTTCCTCTCGCCTAACAACTTACGCATCGTCCTCTCGCAAACGGTGATCGTGGCCATCGGCGCGATCGGCATGACGCTGATCATCATCAGCGGCGGTATCGATCTCTCCGTCGGATCGACGATCGCTCTTACCGGCGTCGTAACTGCCCTCGCGATCAACGCCGGACTGCCACCGACAGCGGCGTTGTTGAGTGGGATTCTGGTGGGTGGTCTGGTTGGCGTCGTGAACGGCCTGGTGATCACGCGTTTGAAAGTCGTTCCTTTTATCGCGACGTTGGGAATGCTCGGCGTCGGGCGTGGCGTCGCGAAGTGGCTGGCGAATCAACAAACAGTCAACATGCCGGGCACGTGGTTGAACGAGCTGTTGGTGATGTTTCCCAATCCGTCGTGGCTGCTCGTCGCACCGGGCGTGTGGATCGCGATCGTTCTGGCAGTGCTGGCGGCGGTCGTCTTGCGCAACACAGTTTTTGGACGGCGTGTGTTTGCGCTTGGGTCAAATGAAGCAGCGGCGCGCGCGTGTGGTATCGCTACTGATCGATTGAAGGTCTGGATTTACGGTTTGGCCGGATTGCTCTTTGGCTTGGCTGGCGTGATGCAGATGTCGCGTTTGCGACAGGGCGATCCGACAGTTGCCGCGGGAGCTGAGTTAGACATCATTGCGGCGGTGGTGATCGGTGGCGGCAGTTTGAGTGGCGGCGAGGGAAGTATTCTCGGCTCGATGATCGGTGCTTTGATCATGGCGTTTTTGCGAAATGGATGCCAGCAGGTAGGTTGGCCCAACTACATTCAGGAGATCATCATCGGCGCGATTATCGTTATTGCGGTTGCTATCGATCGTTGGCGCTCAGCACGCGCTTAATTCGTCTTAAACAAACAAAACTCTTGACAGTCCTCGCGCTCAAGTGTATATGTTCCGCGTTTAGACAAATTCATTCGTCCCAGTCACTCAAGTAAATCCGAGCAATTCAGGCCTGTTCTTCTGCCTGTAAATAGTTTACCTAATTAGTCTTAATAAAGAACAAATAGCTTATGCGAAAGATCAATCCACACGATTTCACGGTCGCACGGCGCGGTACTAGCCGTGAAATCAATCGGCAAATCGCACTCAACCTGATTCGCGCGCACCAGCCGATTTCTCGCGCCGACCTGGCGCGACTGATGAACGTCCGTCGTGGCGTCGCAAGCCTGCTCGTCAGCGAGCTGCTCGGCGAGTCATTGATTTTCGAAGGCGCGGTCGGTGAATCCGTCGGGCGCGGACGCCGCCCAACGTTTCTTTACATCGACTCGCGACAACGTTGCGTAGTCGGCGTCGATATTCGCGCTTCGCGCACGTACATCCTTGTCACCGACTTGATGGGACGGCAGCTCGGCGTCGTCAGTAGTTTCCAAACTAATCGTGACGAGGGTGTTCTGATCCAGGAGCTGGCGCGTCGCATCAAGCAGATACTCGGCGACTACAAAGAGATCGGCGCTTGCGAAGGCGTCGGCGTCTCGGTGCCCGGCATGGTCGATCCGGCGAAGGGCCGCGTGCTGCATGCGCCGACGCTTTCATGGCGCGATGTCAACCTGCGCGATCCGCTTTCAGTGGCGCTCGGCATTCCGGTTCACGTTGAGAACTCCGGTAAGGCGTGCGCACTGGCCCAACTATGGGCCACGCGTAGCGACATCATCGCTTCGGGCAATTCGGTGTTTGTGAGCGTCTCGGACGGTGTCGGCACCGGCATTGTCGTGAATGGCGAAGTGTTGCGCGGGCGTCATAACACAGCCGGCGAGTTTGGCCACGTGCCGCTGAGCATCGATGGACCAAAGTGCTCGTGCGGCGCGACGGGTTGCTGGGAGGCTTATATTTCAAACCTTGCAACTCTGTCTCGCTATTTTGGTCAGGACATATCTGAGCAGCGACCACGCGACACCGAAACCGCCAGCTTCACAGTCGAAGACTTGATCGCGCGTGCGCGCGCCGGCGATGCGAAAGCACTCGCCGCGATCAACTCCACCGCGCGTTATCTCGGACTCGGCCTGGCGTCGATAGTCAACGCGCTCGACCCGGCGCGCATTTTTATCGGCGGCGAAATAACTACAGCGTGGAGCCTGATCGAACCGATCGTGCGCAGTGCACTGCGCGAGCGAACGTTAACTGAATTCGGCGGCAGCACTGAGATCCACATCGTGGCCGCTGAAGATCACCCACGCCTGCGCGGCGCAGTTGCGCTCGTCGCGGCGCCGGCCTTCGCGGCCCCCATGGTCGCCTAAAAAATTTTCGATCAATCCGTCTGGCAAAGCCCAGCGAAAATCTGTGGAGGTTCAGATCGATGCGACGCACAAAATCACTTCAGATTTGCAGTGTCCTGTTGCTCACCCTCGTCGCTTTTCAAATCACGTACGGACAAACCGTCGTTGGTCGCATTTCAGGCACGGTGCAGGATTCGAATGGCGCCAGCATTCCCAACGCATCGGTCAAAGTCACAAACAACGCGAACAACTCCGAACGCACGGTGATGACTGATGAAGACGGCTTTTACACCGTCACCAATCTGTCCGTCGGAACTTACACGATCGAGGCCGAGCGAAAGGGTTACAAGAAAGCTCTTGTCTCAGGTCAAAGCGTCACCGCCGACGCGCGACTCACCGTCGATCTCAAACTCGAAGTCGGCGAGGTTTCTGAAACGGTCGAGATCGTCGGCGCTGCCGGTGAGACTGTCAACAGGACCTCCGGTGAAGTCTCGCGCGTCATCGATCAACAGCAAGTGCAGAACCTGGCGCTCAACGGTCGCAACTACATCCAACTTCTTTCGCTCGTTCCCGGCGTCGCGCTGGTAAACGACGATCAGCTCGAGTTGACTACGAGTCTTGCCACCAACAACCAGTCGATCAACGGCAACCGGGGCCAGACAAACAACGTCACGGTAGACGGCGGCTTCAACCTGCAATCGGGCAGCAACGCGAGCCAGATCAACAACATCGGCATCGACTACATCCAGGAAGTCAAGATCCAGACGTCGAACTTCTCCGCCGAGTACGGTCGCAACTCCGGCGCGCAAGTGAGTTTGGCGACGCGCAGTGGCGGCAACGACTTCCACGGCAGCGCCTTCGAGTTCATCCGGAACGACAAACTCGATGCGCGCTCTTTCTTTGCGCCCGTGAGACCGACGCTGCGCTTCAATGATTTCGGCTATAGCTTTGGTGGTCCAATCTTCAAAGACAAGTTATTTTTCTTTGGCGGGCAGGAGTGGAAGTACATTCGCCGTCTTTCAACCGCTCAACGTCGGACCGTGCCGAGCCTGGCGGAGTTGAACGGCGACTTCTCTTTCCGCTTGCGCGGACCGGACGGTACTATCGGCACGGCTGACGACGGTGTGCTGCGCGATCCAAATAATGCCGCGAACACCTGTACTGCTCCGGTAATCACAAACGGCGTCGTCACCACACCGGCGAATCGCACCGGTTGTTTCGGCGGAAACAACGTCGCACTCCGCAACATCATTCCCACGAATCGCATCACCACCGATGGCCGTGCGATCGCCAATGTCTTTCAAACAGCGATTGGCCTTGCAACCGCGTATACGAACGCCCCCGTCGGCAACAACGTAACTTTCCAACAACCAAATCCGCTCGACTATCGCGAAGACCTGCTGCGCATCGACTATCGCATCAACGAGAAGCACACGCTGTATGGCCGTTACATTCACGACAAGAACGTCCTGATCGATCCGTTCGGCACGTTCATCACGACGCAGTTGCCAACCATCCCGAGCCTCCGCAGCCGTCCGGGAACTTCGATCCAGCTTTCGCACACGTGGATGATCAGCCCGACTTTTATTAACGAGGCAAAAGCGACAGGCGCGATCGTGGCCCAACGAATTCCGCCCGACGGTGACCTTTGGAAACGCGAAACATACGGCTTCCAATTCCAGCAACTGTTTTTTGGCGGCGGCAGGTTTGAAAACTCGATCCCGGATACAACCATCAACGGCTTCGCGAGTTTCTTCGGCGCCGCGCGTTCCCTGGTGTCGCCGACGACCGACATCAACGTCAGCGACACCGTCACGTGGGTTCGCGGCAATCACACGTTCAAGACCGGCTTGAGCGTTACTCGCAACCGCATCGATCAAAACGCGCGCACGACTTACGCCGGACAGGTCGACTTCAACACCGGCGGTAACACGCGCACGAGCAACAACTCCTTCGCCGACGCGCTCCTCGGAAACTTCCGCACTTACAGCGAACAAGCACTCGACCCGTTAGGCTTCTTCCGCTTCACTCAGACCGAAGCGTTCGTGGCTGACAGTTGGAAAGTTAACCGGAAGCTGAGTCTCGAGCTCGGCATGCGCTACCAGTATGGAATGCCGATCTACACGCAGGCGAACAACCTCGCCAACTTCGATCCATCGCTTTACAACCCCGCGCAGGCAGTCACGATTCTCGCGAACGGAAACATCGACACGACGAAAGGTGGCAATCGCTTCAACGGCCTGGTTCGCGCGGGCGATGGCGTGCCGCCGGAAGAGCTCGCGCGTGTGCCGGGTGGCGACAGCGCGGACGTGGGAGCCGTGCCGGTGGGCGCGCCGCGTGGTCTATACGAAGGCCATCACTACATCATGCCGCGCGTCGGTTTCGCATATTCACCCTTTGACGACAACAAGACTTCGATTCGCGGCGGCTTTGGCGTGTACTACGATCGCATCGAGGGAAATCTGATCTTCCCGTCGCTCAGCAATCCGCCTTACGCGACGAGCGCGCAGTTTCAAAACGCAAACCTGAGCAACATCACCGGCGGTTCAACGACAGCGGCACCGTTTGCTCAGATCAACGCGGTCAATCCGGATCTCGACACGCCTTATACGATGAGCTACAGCCTCAGCGTGCAACGCGAACTTCCGTACGGGATCTTCGCCGAGGCAGCTTACGTCGCTAATCTCGGTCGCCATCTGATTCGACAGCCCGACATCAATCAGCCGACGTTCGAACAGATTCGCGCGAATCTTCCGCCCGGTCCGAACGTCAACGTCAATGCGCTCAGACCGTTCAAGGGCTACACTGCGATCCGCATGCGTCTGAGTGATTCGACTTCCAACTATCACGGCATGCAGCTTTACGTGGCGAAGCGCAAAGGCGATCTGCTGATGACGGCGTCGTACACCTGGTCCAAGGTGCTTACCGACGCGAGTGGTTTGAACGACAACCCTGAGGATCCTTTCAACCGGAGATTCAACTACGGACCAGCGACGTTCGATCGCCGTCACGTGTTTACGTTAACGTACACTTACACGGTGAAGATGTTCAGTCGCACTCGCGGCTTTGCGAAGGCTTTGCTGGACGGTTACGAGATCAGCGGCATCACGCGGCTTCAGTCAGGACCATATCTGACGGCTACCGGGACCGGCAACGCCGCGTTCGGAAATCGCCGCGCTGATTGCCTCAGCAGCGATCCGCTCTTCGCTGAGGGCGAGCGTGGTCCAAATAGCTGGGTCAGACGCGACGCTTTTGCCATCGCTCCTGACACTCGCAGAGGCACCTGCGGCGTTGGCACAATACTCGGCCCGGGCGCGCATACGTGGGACTTTTCGCTGCGTCGTAATTTTGGATTGACGGAGAGATTCAAACTGCGGTTCCAGGCTGATATCTTCAACGCTTTCAACCGGGCCAACTTTCGCGATCTGGAGGTCAATCTCAGTAACGCGGCATTCGGGACGATCTCGACGTCTGGTCCACCGCGAAATATTCAGTTCGGGTTGAAGCTAATCTTTTAATGAGATCCGTTTTAATCTGTGTCCTCTGTGTTCCCCTGCTGGTTCGTGCAAATACTGTCTCGACGGCCAGCTTTCGAGACGAGGTAAACACCTTTCTCGGCCGGGAGCTCGCGGTGCATCTCAGCGCGATCAAGTCGCTGGATCCACCGCCTGATCAGGTTCTCGGCGTGCCGACGACGGGCGAGTATTCGTGGGGAACTTTCATGCGCGCGCTCGCCGCTTACGCGGATACGACGGGCAATCGTGAATTAGCGGGCCGCGATCTGTCGAAGTGGGTTGGCCAGATCGGTTTGATCGAATCGCGCGCCGGCAGCAAAGCGTTCTCGCAGCTCTACGCGGCGCTGGCGTTGCGTCACTTCGGGCGCGACTTGAAAACGAATCCGCTGTGGCAGGGATTGACTGCGGAGGAGCAGAAGGCGTGGCGTTCATTGCTCAATCCCGAGCGGTTCTACGATCCGAAAACAAACCGCGTCATTAATCTGGCGGAGAACTATCTCGGCGTAGCGGCGCGCATCGCGAGTATCGGTTACGAGCTCGGTATCTCGAACGATCGAGCGTTTCTCGACAAGCTGCTCGATCGCGCTGCTGTTCCGTTCAACGACGGGAATGTTTACGCCGATGACGCGCCGCCGTCGGGACGTTTCGATCGTTACTCGAATGAGTATGCGCGTTACGTCTGGGAAGCGGCGGAAACGGCCGGGCGCAAGGATTTGCTTGATAAGCTGCGGCCATCACTGAGAGCGCAGATGCGTTTGTGGTGGGACGTCGTTTCCGAAGATGGTTACGGTTACAACTGGGGGCGTAGCCAGGGCGTGGTCAGTTATCTCGACACGCCCGAGATCGCAGGGTTTCTCGCGTTGCATCCGGAGTTCAGGCCGGCGCCGCTCGCCGACATTGCGGCGCTTTACTACCAGGCGTGGAATTACCTGCTACATGATTACGGCAGGGATACGCACCTGCTTTCGATCTTTGCTTTCGGGCGCGGTAACTACGCGTACATCTCGCGCGATCGCGAGTGGCAACAGACCACCGGGTTCTTTGGTAAGCTGGCGAATTCACACACGCCGATCATGAAGGCGCTGGAGAAAGAAGGCATCGCGAGTTTTCCAACAGTACCGTCGCTACCAGAGGTGGCACGTTTCGAGTTTTTTCGTAAAGCACCGGCACGAGCTGCGGGCGTTTGGGTGGTACGCAACCGTGAACTTCAATTTGCTTTGCCGATCACGACTGGTCCAAAACCAGGAATGTCAGATTATCTGCCGGCGCCGCATGGCTTGCCGGGTTTCGCCGCACCGGTTGAACAGGTCTACCCATCGCTGGCGCCGTTCATTCAGTTAGCCGACGAACGGACGGTAGTCGCAACGGACGGAGCTGACGTGATTGAGCCTTCTGCTGATGGCCGATCGTTGCGCGTGCGTTGGACCAGGTGGGCTGTGGTTGGAGCGCCTGCTGGCAAAGTAGAAAACGTTGGACTCACGAGTGAGGTTGTATGGCGCATTGAGGGAAACTCACTCACGCGAGAAGAAACATTGAGCTCGAGCAAGCCGGTTAATATTAGTTTCTGGTCGCTTGCTGTTCCGACGTCGCATGAGACGGTCAATTTGGATTTGTTGAAAGAGGTAGGGCGGGTACGATTCGATTCATTAGCGGGTGCCCTTGACGTGCGCATGTTTGACGCCAACTTTCAGATGGAGGAATCCATCATTTCCACCGGGAATGGCCCTCTCGGACGTGGTGTTCATGGAGCGATTCCGTTGCACCTTGTTTACAAAGCGAGCGACCTCGAGGTGACCCCCAATAAACCTTTGAAATACAAACTTGAGCTAACGGTATTTAGATAAGGGAGTAATCATGCAGAATCCGATCACGGCGGAAACTTGTTTTGTACCGAAGACGCATGAGGGTAAGGGGCGCCGCACGGCAGTCGCACCGGGCACGACTGCCGCGCGTTACCTGCACTACGGACGTATCACGCTCGCGGCGGGCGACGCGCCGATAACTTATAGCAGCGGTGAGCACGAAGTCGGGCTTATTTGTCTGAAAGGTAAAGCGACAGTGAGAGCCAATGGTGAAAAGTTCACCCTCGACCAGTACGACGCCGTTTACGTTCCGCGTGATTCGGAGATTGAAGTCAGTGGTGAGTGTGATCTGGCCGAGGTTTCAGCACCGGTCGAGAAGCGCTACCCGCTGAAGTTTGTGTCATACAAGGAAGTGCGCCAGAACCCGAAGCTGCACTTGATCGCGGGCCAGCCACCGGCGGAGCGCGACTTGAACGTGCTCATCGGCGCAAACGTGGAAGCCGGCCGCATCATGGCTGGTGTGACTTTTTCGACTCCCGGCAATTGGACGTCATGGCCTCCTCACGAGCATTCGAAACTACTCGAGGAGGCCTATCTTTTTATCGACATGCCCGCGCCGTCGTTTGGAGTGCAGTTTGTTTACACCGATCCGCAGAATCCCGAGCTGGTCCAGGTCGTGCGCGAAGGTGATTGCGTGTTGATGCCGCAGGGATATCACCCGAACGTGGCGGCGCCGGGCGGGCAGATCAATTTTCTGTGGATGATGGCGGCGATCAGAGAGGGTGAAGATCGTCTTTACGGAGTGGTGAATGTGCAACCCGAATATGCCGCGGGTGGCTCCGGTCTCGAAGCTGTGAGTGACAAGAAGTAGAGGAGAAGAAATGTCCACCTCTTCTGAAAACAAAGCAAACGGCAACGGTGTGAATATCGCCCAGCATTTGAACTGGTCCAACATCCCAATCGAGCGGCCCGCCGAGGGAATCGAGCGGCAGATGTTTGTCGGCAACAGCATGATGATCTGCCGTTTCCGCTTCCAGCCGTTCCTGGTGACTCCGGAGCACGATCACCCGCACGAGCAGATGACGATCGTCGAACGTGGGCGCGTGCGCTTTTTTATCGAAGGCAAGGAGCGCATCGCTTCGGCGGGCGACGTGCTGCACTTCCCGTCAAACTGCTGGCACGGCGCCACGATGCTGGACGAAGAAGTGGTTTTGATCGACATCTTTTCTCCCCTGCGCGAAGACTTTCTGAACAGCTAGCAACCCATCCACAGATTACACAGATTTAATATGCGTAATCTGTGGATCAATGCTGTGTAATCCGTGATACTCGACCACTTCAAACTGCACGACCGTATTGCTTTGGTTACCGGGGCCTCGACCGGACTGGGCGCCGCCATCGCTATCGCACTTGCCGAAGCGGGCGCGCAGGTCTCCTGTCACGGCAACACACGCTCGCCCGAGTCGACTTGCGATCGAATCAAAAGCGCGGGCGGCGTGGCCCATGCAATAACCGGCGATCTCAGCAAACCAGAAACATCGAAGGATCTCGTTGGGCAGACAATCGATCGCTTTGGTCGCATCGACATTCTCATCAACAACGCGGGCACAATTCGTCGCGCGCCCGCTGTTGATTACTCGGACGACGACTGGTCGGCAGTGATCGAAGTCAATCTCTCCAGCGTCTTTCGCCTGTCAAAGCTCGCCGGAAAACAGATGATCGAAAACGGCCGCGGCGGGAAGATAGTCAACATCGCGTCGTTGCTTTCATTTCAGGGAGGTATTACTGTTCCCGCCTACGCAGCATCGAAAGGCGGCGTGGCCCAGCTCACCAAGGCGCTCGCGAACGAGTGGGCCAAACACGGAATCAACGTCAACGCCATCGCGCCCGGATACATGCGCACCGCAAACACCGCGGCGCTTCAAGCTGACGAAACACGCAACCGGCAGATCCTCGAACGCATCCCGGCAGCCCGCTGGGGCGAGCCCGAGGATCTCGCCGGCGCGGCAGTTTTTCTTTCTTCAAGCGCAAGCGATTACGTTAACGGTCATATTCTTGTCGTCGATGGAGGCTGGATGGGAAGATGATTGAGCAACAGGTCAGTGTTCTTCCGCGTTCATCTGTGGGCAACTATCGCTGGGTGATCTGCGCGCTCCTGTTCTTCGCCGCCACCATCAACTACATCGATCGCCAGGTGATCGGGATTCTCAAGACAACCATTCACGACGAGATTCTTTGGACCGAGGTTGGTTATAGTTGGGTCGTCTTCTCTTTTCAGGCAGCGTATGCCATCGGCCTGCTCGGTGTCGGACGGCTGATGGATCGCATCGGCACGCGCAAAGGTTTCTCGCTCGCAATAGTTTTCTGGAGCCTCGCGGCGATGGGCCATGCGCTGGCCCACACAGTGCTGGGCTTCGGTGTTGCTCGTTTTCTGCTCGGTCTTGGTGAAGCAGGAAATTTCCCCGCGGCGATCAAGACCGTGGCCGAATGGTTTCCCAAGAAAGAACGTGCGCTTGCCACCGGCATCTTCAATTCGGGGACGAATATCGGCGCGCTCGTCACGCCGCTCGTGGTGCCGGTGATTACGATCAAATGGGGTTGGCGCGCGGCGTTCATCGTCACGGGCGCGATTGGTTTTATCTGGCTCTTCGCGTGGCTGGCGCTGTATAGACGACCGCAAGAACATCCTTCGATCTCACAGTCAGAGCTCGATTACATTCAGAGCGATCCGCCCGATCCGGAGGTCAAAGTTCCGTGGGCTCGCTTGCTGCCGCACCGTCAAACGTGGGCGTTCGCGGCGGCGAAGTTTATGACCGACCCGATCTGGTGGGTATACCTCTTCTGGCTGCCTGACTTTCTTCACAAGCGTCACGGGCTGGGTCTTAAAGACTTCGGATATCCGCTTGTGGTGGTTTACTTGTTGGCAGACATCGGCAGCATTGGCGGCGGCTGGCTCTCGTCGTCGTTGATCAAGCGTGGTTGGACCATCAACGAGGGACGCAAACTGGCAATGCTGGTTTGTGCCTTAGCCGTTATACCGATCGTCTTCGCGGCGCAGACGTCGAACCTCTGGATCGCGGTCGTGTTGATTGGCGTTGCGGCTGCCGCGCATCAGGGTTGGTCCTGCAATCTCTTTACGACTACGTCCGACATGTTTCCACGACACGCAGTCGGATCGGTTGTCGGTATCGGTGGTATGGCCGGCGCTATCGGTGGGATGATGATCGCGCGCCTGGTCGGAGAGATACTCGAGCGCACGGGCAGCTACGTGCCTATTTTTATCATCGCCGCATCTGCGTACGTCGCGGCGTTGTTCGTGTTTCACATGTTGTCGCCAAACCTGGAGCCAGCCAAGCTTGAATAGCGACGATCAAAAGCCTTTTGTGCCTAAGCCAAAGACAAATTGTCGCTGGGACATTGTTAGTCTCGGCGAGGTGATGCTGCGCCTCGATCCGGGCGAAGAACGCATTGCGACCACGCGCACGTTTCGTGTGTGGGAAGGTGGTGGTGAGTATAACGTTGCGCGCGGATTGAAGCGCTGCTTTGGTATGGATGCGGCAGTCGTGACTGCGCTGGCGGATAATGCCGTCGGCCGGCTGGTCCAGGATCTGATTTACCAGGGCGGCGTGGACCAGTCACACTTGCAGTGGGTGAAGTTTGACGGTGTCGGGCGCACGGTTCGGAACGGGCTCAACTTTACTGAACGTGGTTTTGGTGTGCGTGCGGCGGCGGGATGTTCTGACCGCGGTCATACTGCGGTTTCGCAACTGAAGCCGGGCGACGTCGATTGGGAGAAGATATTCGGTGTAGAGGGCGCGCGTTGGTTTCACACCGGCGGGATCTTTTGTGCGTTGTCGGAGACGACGCCAGCAGTTGCGCGTGAAGCGATGGAGGTTGCGCGAAAGCACGGCACGATCGTTTCTTACGATCTCAATTATCGTGAGTCGCTATGGAAGTCGATTGGTGGGCAGGCGAAAGCCGTTGCGGTGAATCGCGAGCTGGCGCTGCTCGTCGACGTGATGATTGGGAATGAAGAAGACTTCACCGCTGCGCTTGGATTCGAAGTCGAAGGACAGGATGAGCATCATTCGAAACTCGACGTGCGCAGTTTTCAACGGATGATCGAACGTGTAGTGGCTGAGTTTCCGAACTTCAAAGTGGTGGCGACAACGTTGCGAAACGCGAAGACAGCGACGATCAACGACTGGGGCGCTGTTTGTTACAGCGCGGGTCAGCTTTACGAGGCGCCGGTGCGTGAGAACCTCGAGATTCTCGATCGGATCGGTGGCGGTGATTCGTTCGCATCAGGATTGATTTACGGATTTCTGACTGGACGCGGGCCGCAGTGGGCGGTCGAATGCGGCGCGGCACACGGCGCGTTGGCGATGACGACGCCGGGTGACACGACGATGGCGACGCTGGCGGAAGTTGAGCGCGTTATGAAAGGTGGGACGGCGCGAGTTGCACGATGAATAAGAGTGAGGTTCTAAAACAGATCAAAGACACAGGCGTGATTCCCGTTGTTCGTGCGACCACTGCGGATGAAGCGATGCGCGCGATCGATGCGATTCGCGAGGGCGGGATCGCGGTGCTCGAAATCACGATGACGGTTCCCAATGCAGTCGCCGTTATTGAGCAAGTGACAACTCGATTTGGAAGCGACGCACTGGTTGGCGCTGGGACGGTGCTTGATACTGAGACTGCAAAGTCCTGCATTTCAGCGGGCGCGAAGTTTATTGTCAGCCCTGCTCTGAATTTGCAGACGATCGCTTATTGCCGCGAGCAGGACGTGGCTGTTATGCCCGGCGCGCTGACGCCCACGGAAGTAGTCAATGCGTGGAATGCGGGCGCGGATTTCGTGAAGGTGTTTCCGGCGGGAGCTGTCGGCGGTGCGAGTTATCTCAAAGCGTTGAAGGCGCCACTACCGCACATCGAGCTCGTTCCAACCGGGGGCGTCTCACTCAAGACTGCCGCGGACTTCATCAAAGCTGGAGCGGCGGCTCTTGGTGTTGGAGCAGACCTCGTGGACATCAAGGCTCAACCCGCATTAATCACCGAGCGGGCAAAACAATTCGTCGAGATCGTACGCGAAGCCAGATCTTAGGACACAGATAACACGGATTTTTTACTGATTGACGCCGCTAGCCAGGAAGCCGCCGTCGACTGCAAGCACTTCGCCGTTAACAAAACTTGCGGAGTCGGAGGCGAGGAAGATGGCGGCGCCAGCTAGTTCATCGACGTTTCCGAAACGCTTCATCGGCGTGCGCAACAAGAACTCGCGGCCGCGTTCCGTCTCGTCAAGCAGTTTCTGGTTCAAGGCAGTGCGAAAGACGCCCGGCGCGATCGCATTAACGCGCACGCCACGCGGTCCCCATTCAATCGCCAACGATTTCGTCAACGACGCGACTGCCGCCTTGCTCGCCGAATAAGCCGCAACTTCGTAAAGCGCCACAAACGTCGAGAGCGACGCGATATTGATGATGCTGCCCGACTCGCGTTCGAGCATGTGACGCCCAAACACCTGCGCCGCCCGAAGCGTCCCGGTGAGGTTCGTGTCGATGATGTCGTTCCAGTCGGCCTCCGAGAAATCGAGCGTGGGCGCGCGCTTGGTCCGACCAGCGGAGTTCACCATAACGTCGACTTTCCCAAAAGCCCGAATCGATTCGTCGAGCACACGTTGCAGCGAAGCACGATCGGACACGTCGGAAGCGACGCGAAGCGAGCGGCGCCCGCGTTGCTCGATCTCAGCGGCCGCAGTCTCAACGGCATCCATGCGGCGCGACGTCGGCACGACATCCGCGCCCGCCTCCGCCATTCCTTTCGCGATGGCCAAGCCGATACCGGACGTGCCGCCGACGATGACGGCAACCTTGCCGTTGAGTTCAAGACCAGAATAGCTCATGTGGTTTTACCAATTTAGTTTATCGGACTGTCTTGTGTAGCACCGAACAACTGATGTCGTCAACTAACGTGCTTGTTTGTTTTGTTAGCGACGTGTTAAAGTCAAGGCTCGCATACGAAATTGGTCATACCACCTAGATGTCGAGCATAGAAATCCCCAGAGCGGCTGCAATCAGCGATTACGCAATTATCGTCGACCCCAACGACAACGTTGCGGTTGTCAAGACAGCGACGTTTGCCGATCTCGAAGTGTCATTGCCAAGCGGTGAGATCGTGAAAGTCGGCGGTGCGATTCCGCCGGGTCATCGTTTTGCAACCCGCGACATTCCCGCGGGGGAGTTTGTCCGGCAGTTTAGCCAGCCAATCGGAACCTCGCTCGGCATTCGCAGCGGCCAGCAGATCACGCACGCAAACATGACTAACGACGTGCCGATCATAAGAGATCTGCCGGAGACGCTGCACACGCCGCCGCCCGACTACATTCCCGAAGCCGAGCGCAACACGTTCATGGGATATCGCCGTCGCGACGGCCGCGTCGGCACGCGAAACTTTGTGCTGATCGTGCCGACGAGTATGTGCGCGAGTCACGAAGCGCAGCAGATCTCGATGATCGCGGAGTTCACGCTTTACAGTCGCGAAAAATATCCGAATGTCGACGGCGTAGTCGCCATCCCGCACAACAAAGGTTGCGGCTGCCAGGAGGGTTCGACGATCGACGTGATGCTGCGCACGCTCTCGAACTATGCGGACCATCCAAATGTCGGCGGCGTGATCCTGATCGACCTTGGTTGCGAGAAGACCAACCTCGCCCAGGTAGAAAAATATTTACTCAAGCGAGAGAAGTCGTTTGATAAGCCGGTGGCGAAGATTGGTATTCAGGAAGTCGGCGGCACGCAGGCGGCGATTCAAAAGGGCTTGAGCGAAGTCGAGCGGATGTTGCCGGAAGTGAATCAAACTGCGCGCGAAGAGTGTTCGGTCAGCGAGCTGGTGCTGGGTGTGAAGTGTGGCGGCTCGGATGGCTTCTCGGGTATCTCCGCGAATCCCTCGCTCGGACGCGCCGCGGATTTGCTGGTGCGATCCGGCGGCACGGTGTTGATAACTGAAGTGCCGGAGTTTTGTGGCGCGGAACACCTGCTCGCGAATCGCGCGAAGGATGTTGAGACGGGACGCGCGGTGTATCGCATGGTCGATTGGTACAAGGATTATGCGTCGAAGTTTGGCGCGGTGCTGAATAACAATCCGAGCCCGGGCAACATCGCGGGTGGGTTGCTCAACATCACGATCAAGTCGTTAGGAGCGGTAGCGAAGGCTGGAACGACGCGCGTTGAAGGAGTGGTGGAGTATGCCGAGACTGCGAAGAGTCGTGGCGTGAATCTGATGCAGGGCCCGGGTTACGATCAGGAGTCAACGCCGGGATTAGTGGCGGCAGGCGCGACGGTGATCGTCTTCACAACCGGCAGAGGCACAACGATAGGAAACGCCATCGCGCCGGTGATCAAGCTCGCTTCAAACACGCCTATATTCGAGCGCATGTGCAACGATCTCGATCTTTCAGCCGGCGGCGTGATCGATGGCACGGAGACCATCGACGAGGTCGGGCAGCGCGTGTTTGAACAGATTTGCAGAGTGGCCGGTGGCGAACAAGCGAAGGCCGAGATACACAAGCATCGCGAGTTTCAGTTCTGGGCCGAGCAGACCGTGTCGCTTTAAGATCAATCCACAGATTACGCAGATTTTTTAAAACTAAATCTGTGTAATCTGTGGATTGCTATTTTATGTCAATTGAATTTCCTGCAATCATTCAACAAGCGCTTGATGTAATCCAACCGGGCGAACGTGTGCTTGCGATCATTCCCGATAAGACTCGCGACGATAACACTCACTTACTCTTTCCTATAGTTAACGAGTTTCTTACTAAACGTGGTGTGACTTCGTTCGATGCCCTCGTGGCCCAGGGCACGCATCCGCCCATGTCGCAGTCGCAAAAGCTATCGAAGATCGGATTAGCAAACTTCTCCGGACAAATCTTCGATCACCGTTGGGACGAACCTGACGAGCTGACAACTCTCGGTGAGTTGAGCGCGGAAACAGTGCGCCGGTTAACTGATGGATTGATCGAGCAAGCAGTACCGGTGAGTATCAACAAGTTGCTCGCGCCCGGAATCTATGACACGGTGCTCGTTTTTGGCGCGACTGTGCCGCACGAAGTCGCAGGTTTTGCAGGCGGGGCGAAATATTTCTTTCCCGGCGTCGCTGGACCTGAGCTCACGCACACAACGCATTGGCTCGGCGCGCTCGCGGGAATCGAAAACATCATTGCCCGCGTCGACACGCCCACGCGCCGCTTGATCGAAGCCGCGGCCGATCTCATCACCGCGCGCATCATCTCGCTGAACACAGTCGTTTCAAGAGAGCTCGACGGCGAACTAGTTACCTACGCACTTTTCACGGGAGAGATACGCGAGTCTTTCCGGCGCGCGGCGGAGGTCAGCCGCCAGGTCCACATTCGCTATACGGGAAGGAAGTACAAGAAAGTAATCGCGTTGCTCGATCCGCATTACGACGAGCTGTGGGTTGGTGGAAAGGCGAGTTATAAGCTCGGCGCGATCGTCGAAGAAGGTGGTGAGCTGATCATCTACGCGCCACAACTGACAAAGCTTTCCGAGACGCACGGGACGTTGATCGAGAAGTACGGCTATGCGCCGCTCGAGTGTGTGCGCGACATGTTGGGCGTTTCCCCTGAGCTGCGCGAGAACCTTTGTATCGCTGCTCACCTGGCGCATGTCGCTTACGCGGGCAGACTCGACGACCAGGGCAAAGTCATCCCTCGTTATAAGATCACGATGGCCAGTGGTTTGGATGAGGAGACGTGCAGGCGCGTTAATCTGGGTTATCTCGATCACCGCTCATTCGACTACGAAGCACTACGCTCCGATCCTGACACCTTAATCGTCGAGAACGCCGGTCGCGACCTCTATCAGGTTTAGCCACAGATTTACACGGATACACACTGATTTAGACTTAATCTGTGTGTATCCGTGTAAATCTGTGGCTCAATATTGCAGCTTGCGATGAACTGATCGAGTTGCTGTCCGCCGAGCGGCGTGGAGAAGAGGTAGCCTTGCCCGTTCTCACATTCGAGCTTGCGCAGGAGCTTCAACTGATCTTCAGTCTCCACTCCTTCCGCAACGACATCCATGCCAAGGTTCTGGGCCAGCGCGACGATTGTTCGCACGATCGCGAGGTTCTCTTCGTTCTCCATCATCTGCGTGACGAATGAGCGGTCGATCTTCAAAGTATCAATCGGGAAACGCTGCAAATAACTCAAGCTCGAGTAACCGGTGCCGAAGTCGTCGATGCTCAGTTGCACGCCGAGCTCACGCAGCTCAGTCAACAGCCCAACGGCCGCCTCGATATTGTCACTAAACACTGACTCGGTAATCTCTAGTTTCAAGCAACGCGGCGGTAGCTGCGATTCCGCGAGCAGGCCCGCGATGTTCTCAACCAGACCCGGCTGATTGAATTGCTTGACCGACAAGTTGACGCTGACAAAGAGCGGCGGCGAAGCAGGAAAAGTCTCCTGCCACTCACGCGCCTGTCGGCATGCTGATTCGAGCACTCGCTGACCAATCGTAAGAATCAGACCCGTCTCTTCCGCGACCGGAATGAAATCCTTCGGCGGCACGAGGCCAAACTCAGGATGGTCCCAGCGCGCGAGCGCTTCAAAACCGATCAACGTGCGATTCTCGAGCGACACGATCGGTTGATAGTCGACGAAGAGCTCGTCTCTTTCACACGCACGACGCAAGTCCATCTCCATCTTCAGACGACTCATCAGCTCGCCGTGCATGTCGCGTCCAAATATCTCGTAACGCGCTTTGCCGCGCACCTTCGCGGTGTGCATCGCTGTTTCCGCGTCGCGCAGCATGTCTGAAACCTGTTCGCCGTAATCCGAAGCCAGCGCGATGCCGATGCTCATCGTCGTATAAACTTCCTGGCCCAGCAGGTTGAACGAAATCGCGAGCGCCTGTTGAATGCGCGTCGCCACGGACGACGCCTCTTCCTCACCGGAAACATCGTCGAGAAGCACGGCAAATTCGTCGCCGCCGACGCGCGCGAGCACGTCACCTTGTCTCATGCAGGTCTTCACGCGTTGCGCGATCTGTATCAACAGTTGATCGGCGCTCGCATTTCCAAGACTGTCGTTAACGAGCTTGAAACGATCGACGTCGAGCAACAACACCGCACACTGCTTTGACTGCTTCCGCGCGACGCGCAGCTTCAAGAGATCGTAGAACCGCGCGCGATTCGGCAAACCGGTCACCGTGTCCTGCGTCAGCTTTTCTTCTGCTTTCTTGCGGTCGCTGATGTCCTGCACCTGGAAGAACAACCGCTTCGTTCCGGTTTCCGAATCCTTCAGCAACGACACGTGCCATTGCACCCAAACCGTGTGACCACTCTCGTGTATGTAACGCTTCTCCTGTTCGTGACTTTGAATGTAGCCTTCGAGCACGCGCTGAATGTACGACTGCACGTGCCGGAGATCGTCCGCGTGCGTCACGTGCTGGAAGCTCGTGGCGCGCAGCTCCTGTTCCGAGTAACCCAGCAGCTTGCACAACGCTTCATTCACCTGCAGCCAACTGCCGTCGACCGAAACCACCGCCATTCCGATCGCCGCGTTATCGAAAGTTCCGCCGTAAGCTTTCTTGCTTGTCGAGATCGCGAACGGAATTGAATTCGTTGCAAACTGCGACTCCGGCTGCGACTCGATCGCGTCTGCGTCGCCGAGCTGGTTGTTAGTTCGCTCGGTGGCGCGGCGTCGCTTCATGCGTTTCTGCTCGTACATCGCCTGGTCGGCTTGTTCGAGTAACTCTTCGAAACACGTCATGCGTTCCGGCTCGAGCGTCGCGACGCCGATACTGAAAGCGAGTTTATGACCACGTGTTTCGACGGCGTTGTAAGCTCTGAGGTTTTCGTTGAGCCTGGCGATCGCGTCTTCTTTACTCGCATTGAGGTCAGTGACGAGGACCGTAAACTCGTCGCCGCCGAGGCGCGCGATGATGTCTGAGCTTCTAAAGCTGCGGTTGAGTATCGCGGCGGTGTTGATGAGAGCGTTGTCGCCTTCGTTATGACCAAACTCGTCATTGATGCGCTTCATGCCGTCGAGGTCGATGAAGAGCAGCAGCAGGTTTTCTTTTTGCCGGCGCGCGAAGTCGAAGTAAGGCGCGGCTTGCTTGAGCAGTCCGCGACGATTGAATAGACCGGTCAGGTCGTCTTTAAGCGAGCTGTTACGCAGTGTTTCTTCGAGCTTCTTGCGTTCGGTGATATCGCGTACGACTTGCACCAGGCCACCACCATCAACACTCGAGATCGAGATTTCCAACGGCAACGTGCTGCCGTTGAGTTTCAAACCCATCGCCTCGCCGCGCCACGAGCCATCGCGCCAAACCGCGGGCATGATCTGTTCTTTGAGACGTGCTAACTCCTCTTCGAAGTAAAACATCTCCCAGCTCACGCCGATCAAACGCTCGGGATCGGTGTAGCCGAAGATCTTCGCGTAAGCGTCGTTCAGGTAAATACAAACACCGCAGTGATCGAAGATTGCCATGCCGTCCAGCGACGCTTTCATCGCGGCGGCTTGTTGGGCAAGAGAGCCGGCCGCGCGTTTGCGCTCGGTGATGTCGCGCGCGACTACAGAAGCGCCGGTGATGGCTTTGTCTTCCACGATCGGACAGATCGTGAGCGAGACGTCGATCGGAGTGCGTCCCTTTTTAAGGTGGACCATCTCGTGCTGCAACACGTTCTCGCCGCGTGCAACCTTCTCGAACAAAACATTGGCTTCCTGGCTGCGGCGGTGATCGAACAACATCGAGACGGGCGCGCCGAGTGCTTCCTTCGAGGTGTAGCCGTAGATACCGCGCGCGCCGCGGTTCCAACTCATGATGATGCCTTCAGGCGTGACGCCGATGATCGCGTCGCGCGAAACGTCGACGATGCCTTGCAGGCTTGATAGTTCGTGTTTCACGCCGGCGAGTTGTTCCTGCGTGCCTTTCCAGCTTTTCCAGACTGCTGCGCTCAGGAGTATTTGCGTAACAAACAGGATTATGACAATTCCGGCGAGGCTCGATCCCAAGAGCGCTTGGGCTATGAAGCAAAGCCCCAGTGCGCTCGGAATCACGAATGTAGGGAGGGGCCAAAGATACCGGGTGGCGCGGGAGATGAAAGAGTTGCCGTCGAGAAACATACTCGTGAAGTTGACCTGGGGAGAACTATAGGTCTTGTCAAAGTCTTGGGCGGGAGCATTGTCCCGCGACCCATTAGGCCATTCGTGTGCCAGTGTTTGTAATTAGGAAAGTCGCCGCGGTGGGGCGGCAAAGTGGTCAACTTAACCGACAGCGGGGCTCAATCTGACGAGTATGCTGTTAATTTGAAGTGACATCCACAGATTACACAGATTCCCATCAGGACATCTGCGTAATCTGTGGACCTGTTGACTCGGCAACCTCGCAGAACACCTTGATGGCGCCGTTGGGTTTCGTCAGCTTCGCGAACAACTCCTGATAGTTCTCAAGGCCTCGGACGGGATCGGTCAGCAAGCGTGATAGCCAGCCGGGATATTCGGCCTCGGCCTGGGCGAGATCTTTCACGCCCATCTCAAAGTATTCGCGATTTGCATTCACGGTCCCCACCATCACTTTGTTGCCGAGCACGAATTCAAGATTGATCTTGTCCGCCGGGACCTCGACTTTGCGATCGCCTCCCGTGACGCTCGACAGCACCAGCACGCCGTTCTTTCCGAGCGCTTGCATGCTGTCAAAAACGACTGGCGAGAAACCGGTTGCTTCAAAGATGATGTCAAACGGTCCGTACTGCTTTGCGCCCTCGAGAATCGATAGCTCTTCCGTCGATTGATACCTCGCTCCGATCGCCTCGAGCAGATCGGAATTCAGATAAGGCTTTGGTGTCTTGCCAAACGTTGTTACCTGCAATCCCTTCAGACGCAGGACCAGGGTCGCAAGCAAACCGATCGTCCCCGCACCCATCACAGCGGCGCGCTTCGGTTTCCATACCCTCAGACGACGTTGAATCTCGTACGCCTGCGCGATCCCTTTCTCAACGACGGTTGTCGGTTCCAGCAGCACGCCGACTTCTTTAAGACCTTGAGGTATCTTTACGATGAATTCAGCGTCGTCGACGTAATACTCACTCATGTAACCGTGACGCAGGTTGATGCCGCGCTCGAAGTACGTGTCGTCCGTCGTCATGTCATTGGTGCCGATGACGTCGTAAATACTCGAACCGGGCCGGCGAACTGTCGCGACTACGTAATCACCAGGCTTGACTTCGGTTACGTTTGGACCAACCGCTTCGACCTGCCCGAAACTCTCGTGCCCGATGATGAGGAAGTCGTATCCGGGCGGCGCCTGGCCATACTCGGCCGCATTGATCTCTTTGTCCGTCCCGTCGACGCCGACGCGCAGGACGCGGACGAGCACGCCTCGCCCATTCGGTATGTCACCAATCTTTGGCGCCGGTAGTTCCGTCAGGTGAACAGTATTTGGTATTCCGGGTTTGACTGCGATTGCTTTCATGATGATTCCTTTTTAGCTTGCGGACATTGCGAGCTCTGATTGCACTCCGATGCGGGCGAGAGTTGACAAAACTCGATTGGGTTCGCCGAGATCGCTCCAGCCGACGTCTCCTACTCTCATCACCATTAGATCCCCCGGTCGTACTGCAAGCACCTGATGAGAAAAGTTGGAATCGGCGATGTGTGAATAGAGTTTGGCTGGATCCCGGGTCGTTTCGAAAGCGGCGTACATTTCCGGCATGGCGGCTCGTATCATTTTCAATAACGCGTCAACACATCCGACCATCACGAAGCTGTTCCACAGGCAGCCGCGGTCCATAAGGGAAGTCGCCAGATGCAAACTCGGCTTTTCCCAAAACTTTCGGACGCGGGTAATTGATTTTTGCGCGCTCGCGAGGATGGAGGGCTGCGGTTCAATCCATCCGTACTCTGTTTCGGGTGACGTTGGAGTGATACCAAGGAGCATCACAGTCGAAGGTTGGACCTCGACGGCGTCGATCGCTACGTCGATGTGCGACATGAATTCTTCGTCATCGGCGAAATAGTGGTCCGAAGGGAACAGCGCAACGACTGCTTCTTTCCAGCACATTGGGATCCTAAGCTTAGAATTCCACGTGGACAAGTTGTCGCG
>JADMIO010987905.1_pt1 | contig 57412 bp, 45 predicted proteins | sample 8958161 | NCBI WGS metagenome assembly JADMIO01 (sample SAMN16585339, study PRJNA669376) | soil metagenome | isolation source: Crop rotation soil | place: USA: Cullars Rotation, Alabama | collected 2011 | reverse complement strand
CCGCGACAACTTGTCCACGTGGAATTCTAAGCTTAGGATCCCAATGTGCTGGAAAGGGCATGAAGGTCGGATCGGCGATCTCGATGTTGCCGAGCAGCGTGTCGGCCTCGTCCCATTTCTCTTCGGCAACCAGGGCGCGGGCCTGCTCGAGCCACTTCTGCGATTGCGCGCGCACGGGATCTTCCATCGGCGGAAGCGCCGGGGCGGGCGCGGGCTCTGCGACGGAAGGCTGCGCCGGTTCGGGCTTGCGGCTGGCGAGCTGCTTCACCGCGCGCGTGATGTCGGCCAGGTCCTTCTGCATGTCGCGCAATTCTTCCTCGGTCACGGGCGCCGGTTGCGATTCGATCGGCGGGGCCACCGCCACGGGCTCAAGTTCCGGCACGGGCGCCGGAGGATGCAGGTCCGCCTCATCGCGCAGGTACCAGGCATAGCCGCCGGCGATCCCGGCGATGACCAGCACGGCGGCAGCCGCCATCTTGATGCGCTTGCGGCGGATCAGGTCGGCGCTGCCGTCGACGTCGGCCTGGACGGTGGCCTGGACCAGGAACCGCGTCCGCCCGATCTCGATCATGTCCCCGTGCTTGAGGTGCGCTTCCTTGACCTCGCGCTGGTTGACCAGCGTCTTGTTCATCGTGCCGAGGTCGCGGACCAGCAGGCCGTCCCGCCGGTGCTCGAGCAGCGCGTGCCGCTTCGCCACTTCCGTATCGTCCAGCACCACTGAGCAGGACGCGTCGCGGCCGATGGACATTGCGTCCTCGGACACCGTTATGCGCCGGCCCTTTTCCGGGCCGGTCAGAATGATCAACCGATACATCATCGCTCAGGGCACGTATTCTTTTGAAAAAGCCGAAAATATCAACATAAGGTTCGCAACAGTCGGGACTCCCGCTATCATGGTGGCGAACGAACGGCCTGCCGGAGACACGGAGCGCGCATGCAAGACAGACGCAAGCACCCCCGCTATCCCTACAACGAAAGCATCTTTGTAAAGCTCTGCACCGTGGTAGGCATGGAGGATCTTGAAGGCCAGGGGCTGGTCTGCAAGACGTCCGACATCTCGGAAGGCGGCATCTCGTTCAAGATCGACCAGGAAATCCCCATCGAGACCGTGATTGAGATGCGGATCGAGATGAAATCGCCCCCCACCACCTTCATCCACCAGGGCAAGGTCCGCTGGGTGCGCGAGGTCGACCCGATCCATGGCTTCCAGATCGGCGTGGAATTCACCAGCACCGCCCCGCAGGTGCTGGAAATCTGGCGGAAGCTGGTGGAGCAACTCCGGGCCGAGGCTGCGGCGGAATAATGATCAGTGATCAGACTGATAACTGATCACTTCCCCTAGGGCTCTTCAACGAACCCGATCTCATTCAAGGCCTTCCCGATCTCCTCGTTGGCCATGAACATTTTCCAGCACAGGCCGGAGCGGGCGTTCTCGATCATTGGGGCGACGGTCCCCAGCTCGATCGCGAGGTAGCTCTTCGCATACCAGTCCTCGGTCGGGTTCATGCCGCTGCGGAAGCCGAACTCGCCCCAGAGCTTCGATCCGTACTTCCGGTAAAAGTTCCGCAGCGAGAGCACGCATTCCTTCGTCGCGTACGGCATCGAGCTGAGCACGGCCAGGGGCGAGATCGTGCCGTTGTCGTTTTTCTTCGGCGACTGCGCGGCGTAGCCGACCGGATTGTCCGAGGCGGACAAGCCCCAGACCAGGTCGCTGTAATCCTTGAACCCTTGCGGGTTCTGGCGGCAGTACTCGCGGTTCACCAGGACGATGTTCTTGTTGTTCTCGAAATAATTGCAGAACCGGTCGCGCTTCTTCCGCGGGTCGAAGCCCAGGTACGAGTTATGCGTGAAGAAGAGCGGGCCCCCCAGCTCGGGCCCGACGGCGATGGTGTGTCCGTAATACGCCTTGCCGTTCGCGTAGTTCGTCTCCCCTGCCCAGCCGTCGTAGTACATCGACGCGGGAATCTTGTGCGTCGGCGACGCGATGGCGAGGATGTAGACGATGTGCGCCTCGCTGAACCCGTAGATCTGCGTGTCCATGCGCCATTCGTAGTTCGGCGACCAGTGCCAGTTCAGCTGCCTGGCCGTCGGGCTGTGACGGAACCAATCCCACTCCACCGACTCCCAGATCCGCGTGGCGCCCTGGCGGAGTTCATTCTCGTCTGACGAGTCCTGGTTGAAGTACTGCCGGCACGCGAGCAGGCCCTCGCACAGGTACGCCGTTTCCACCAGGTCGCCCCCGTCATCCCACTCGCTGAACGGAACGGTCTCGCCCGTGACGCCGTGGATCCAGTGCGGGAACGCGCCGTGGTGGCGCTGGGCCTTCTCAAGAAAGCGCACGATCTTGAGCACCCGCGCCGCCGCCTCGCCGCGCGAGATGAAGCCGCGCTCCGCGCCGACCATCAGCGTCATCAGGCCGAACCCCGAGCCGCCGATGGCGCAGATGTCCGACGAGCCCTTGCGCTCGTGCGCGAGCCCGCTCACGGGATGCGCGTAGTCGTAGAAATAGTGGAACGCCGCTTCCTGCGCGTACGTGATCAGCTCCTTGTCGTTCATCGCCGCCGACGTCGCGGCCGCGGGCGCGGACGCGGGCGATTCCTGGAATTCCCCGTTCACCGCGGTCACGTGGTAAATGTACGACACGCCATCCTCGCCCAGGTCGTCGGTGAAGACGGGCGGCTCGTGGATTGCGACGTTCTGCGGATAGAACGTCTTGTTCGTCGCGGACGAGCGATAAACATTGTAGCCGAGGATGTCCTGCTCCTCGTTCGGTTTCCAGCGCACGTCGATCCGGCCTTCGCGGCCCACGGCCACGACGCCCGACGGCGCGGCCGGCGGCTTCGGCTCCGGCGTGCCCGGCACGGTGATGCGGATGTCGTCGAGCCACATCAGGTGCTCGACGCCGTCCTGCGCGTGCTGGAAATGGTAGATGGACTTGATGCGCTTCTTGTCGCACTTCAGCACGCCGATCTGGAAGTCCTTGAGCGGGATCACGACGTCCTGCCAGGACTTGGGATCGTCGTCGACGCCCTCGAAGTAATCGCCGACCCAGAGCTTGTCACTCTTGTGGTTGGCGCTGTCCTCGAGCGCGATGTCAGGCAGCGCCTCCTTCGGCACCGCGGCGGGCGCGTTGACCTTGTAATGGACCGCGTCCCCTTCCGTCGTGTCCTTCCAGAGCCAGCCCGCGATCGCGACGCAGACGCCCCAGTCGCCGTTCGTCAGCGAGGTCCAATGCAGGCGCAGGCTGTCGCGTCCATTGAACGCGCGCTCGCTCGTCACCGGGAACTTCTGCGCCTCCAGCTCGATGATGCTGGGGCTCTGGAAGTAGCCCCACGAATGTTCAAACCGCTGGTCGCGATTCGGGTTATCCACAAAGAAAAGTATGTCCGCCTGCGCCGCCGCGGCGACAAGCCACAGCGATACGAGAACCCGTTTCATGCGATCTCCTTGTGGGGAAGGAAGCGGGAAGATTAGAGAGCCGCGCGGCGAGTGTCGAGCCCGCGGTTAGTGACCGGCGTGCTTCGCGATCCATTCCTCGGCCGCCTCGTGGCACGTGAGCGTGCGCCCGTAGCGGAGCTGCTGCGCGCGGCGGTACGACTCGATGTGGCAAATCTGCTCGATGAGCTGGGCGTGGTGGTGGTCGCCTTCGTCGAGGAACTTCATTCCGTGCAGGTACTGGTGCGGCTTGGTCTCGGCCGCGGGACTGCACCACACGATCTCGCCGCGAATCCGCGTGCGGTGGCGCAGCCCGGGAAATTCGATGTCGATGATGTCGCCCGGGCAGTACGCCTCGTTGCAGACAAACGAGAGTCCGCCGTAGCTCATGTTGCGGAGTTCGTGCCACGAGGGGGTGCGATGGCCTTCCTTGTGGCAGCTGATCGGAATGTTGACCGGGTGGCGCATGTAGCGCCGGCCATCCTGCCTGCTCGCTGTATCGATCGCATCAATCATCAGGGAGCCCTGTCAGCGGTCGTTTGGAGCGTTAGGACCATAGCCCAGGACCCTTGTTAGCTCAAGATTCGATCTCAGTTTTTTCGAAGCTTGGACTGGAAAGAAAAGACCGCTCCCGTATAGTCTTTCCGTCGCCGCGGAGGGCTTTACGATGCACAGCACCGCCGGTTATTCTTCTGCTCGGACCGTTATGGACGACAAACGCAAGCACCCCCGGATCCCCTACGACACGGCCGTCCACGTAAAGCTCTACCAGGTCTATGGACAGGCCGACCTGGCCGGCAAGAACCTCTTCTGCACCTCGTCCGACATCTCGATCAACGGCATCCGCCTGACCGTCGACCGCGAGCTTCCCGTCGGAACCGCGCTGGAACTCCGCGTCGCGATCATCGATCCGCCCACGGCCTTCGCCCACCTCGCGCAGGTCCGCTGGATCCGCGAAGTCGCCGACAAGAAATTCCACGTCGGCGTCGAATTCACCGGGGCCTCCCAGGTCCACATGTCCGCCTGGCACAACCTGGTCAAACACATCCAGGCCATGCCCCAAGCTGACGCCAAACCGTAATCGTCCTCGTCCTCGAAAGTTCCAACCCTTGGAACTTTTCGCGCGAAAATTTCCAAGGATTGGAAACGGCCGCAGGATCAACAATCCTTAAACAGGAGATCGCAGAGGGTTCGGCGCCTTCTCCGCAACCTCTGCGAACTCCTGTCAAAAATCAGGACTGCGCGGCACGGATTTTCCACGGCACGCCGAAGAGGAACACGACCGCCGAGGCCGTGCTCGCGATGGCGAGCACGGTGACGATCTGGTCGACCGATCCGTGGAAGAGCGCAACGCCCCCGATGTAGAACAGCGCGCACGCGACCAGGGCCGGCGCGCAACGGAAGCGGTGCTGCGCGATCTCGAAGTTCATCAAGAGGTACGTCAGCGCCATCGGCGCGAGCGCAGAGACCATGATCCGCACATTGTGCTGCGCGACCGGGTCGTTGGTCCCGTACAGGATCTTCAGCGGAAGCCACGGCACGACGAGGCACACGAGCATCGCGGCTCCGACGAGCGCGCCCACCATCGCCAGCCCCTTGACCAGCAATCCGCGGCTCGTCGCGGTCATTTCGCCCGTGGAAACGACCTTCGGGAAGAGCGCGAACGCGATCGGCATCGGCAGGAAGATGATGATGCGGCCGATCGTCGCGCCGTACGAGAACAGCCCCGCGGCGTCGGGCAGGTAATGCCGTACCATGATGACGTCGACGTTCATCACGACGGCGAAGCCGGCGAGCATGACCAGCGACTGCACGGCGTATTTCCCGACGCCGGCCGTGGGCATCGTTCCTTCCGGCTGCCCGTGCAGGATCTTCCACAAGGCCAGGAAGCCAACGCACATCGCGATGAAGACACCGAAGACGTGCGCGAAGAGGCCCGACGACGCGACGGCGCTGACGAGGAAAACCAGCGCGACGCCCGTGCCGAGCCGCACGAAGCTGAGGCCCTGCAGCGAAAGCGAGAGCCAGAGGAAGGACTGGAACCCCTGCAGGCAGCCGGCCAGCAGCGGCACGAACAACGTCCCGATCACGCCCGCCGTCGTGATCCAGAGCGGCACCGGCGAGCTCAGGTGGAAGTACCGCATCAGGTGCGGCGCGCCGAAGAAACCGACGACGGCCACGGGCACGGAAACCAGCAGCAGGCGCACGCACCACTTCCGGATCAGCCGCTTGACCGCGCCCGGCTCCCCCTGGACGGACGCGCGCCCCGCGAAATGCGCGCTGGCCATGCGCAGCGCCTCCAGCGGCGTCCCGATCGCCAGCATGATGCCCAGCATCGCCGAGAGGATGCCGTACTCCTCCTTCGGCATCTCGCGCCCGATGATCGCGTGGTAGAGCAGGTTGCAGACGTTCGCCAGCTGCGAAAAGAAAAACAGCAGCGCGCTGTGCTTGAAGAGACCCTCTTGATGCTTGCTCATCCGATCGTTCGCATGAGGTCACGCGGAGCGTGACCCTCCGGTATTTTGATGGCCCTGTTACACATGAACCCTGATAAACCGTCCGATCGTCTTGTCATACACCGTCACGATCCACCGGAACGGCGAATACAACAATCTCAGGCGCGTCATGGCGACGAACATTTCCGTCGACGAATAGACGATGCGCACCCGCGACCCGGACACGTCGTGCCACGTGGTGGGGATTTCAATAATCGAGCAGCCGGCGCGGCGAAGCTGGAAGAGCAGGTCGACGTCAAACGCCCAGCGCGTGATGCCGATGTCCGGCAGCACGCCCTTGATCGCCTCGCGCTTCATCAGCTTCGCGCCGCACTGGGTGTCGGTGATCTTGATCCCGAAGTAGACCCGGACGAGCCAGTTGAAGATGCGCGAGGCGAGCCGGCGCGCCGCGGGCTGCCTGGGACTGATGTCCGACTGCGGATGCCAGCGATTGGCGATGATGCAGTCGGCGGCGCCGATCTTGTCGACCAGGTCCTGGAATGCCTCGGGCGGCGTCGAGCCGTCGGCGTCGACGAACCCGATCAGGTCGCCCGTCGCTTCACGGAACCCGAGCAAAAGCGCCCCGCCCTTCCCAATCTTGCGCGGCTCGACGATCGCCCGCACCTGCGGATGCGCGCGCGCGTATTCCTGCACGACTTCGCCGGTCCGGTCGCTCGACCCGTTCACCACCACGATGATCTCCACCTCGCGCCCGTACCGCGCGCTGAAAAAAGGCGCGTACCGGTCCAGCATCGGCCGGATCCGTTTCTCCTCGTTGTAGGCGGGAACAATGATCGAGAGCTTCACGGCTTATTCGCGTTCCGTCGCCACCAGGTCTTTCCTTTCCAGGACGCGCAGCGTGGTCGCGCCCTGGCCGAAGTTGGCGACTTCAAAAAAGGTTTCGTACCGCTCCTTCACGATGGACCAGAGCGCCTGCTGCCGGAGCTGGTCCAGCTCGATGACCTCGGGCGACTGGATCGAGAGCCCGTACCCGCTGAACGCCGCGAGCGGCGCGGGCGTATTGCGCAGGATCTCGGTCATCATCTCTTCGTTGACGACGTGGATCTTCTCCGCCTCCTCGCGCGGCCAGTCGGCGTAGAAGCTGAACGGACCCATCTCCAGTCCCTTCGGCACGCGCAGCCCGGCCTCGACGGCAAGGAACGTGTCCTGCGTCAGCAACTCGTCGCCCGGCTTGCTGTTCTCGCGCAGGACCGCCGCCACGTCGCGCAGCTGCTTGAGCTGGGGCTGGGCGCGGACCTTCCACCAGATCCGGTCGCGGCCGAGGATCATCCACGACTGGTTGATCGGCGACGCGAAGGAGGCGGCGACGGAAAGGAGCAGCACGGCCCAGACCGTTCCGGCCAGCGCGCGCGGGTAGCGCGATGCCAGGCCCGCGATCCAGCGCAGCAGGCCCACGGAAAGTCCCGCGCAGAACAGCGGATAGAGCGGCACCTGGTAGTCGTCGTACGGGAACGGCGCGGAAAAATGAACGAGCGTGATCAGCGCCACGGTGACCCAGACCGCGAGCGGGAAACGATGGAACGATGGACGATCCTCCGGCCCTGGACGGATCAGGTGCAGGGCCAGCGCCGCCACGCCCGCCGCGATCGCAGGATAATACGCCTGCACCACGCGCGAGACAAAGCCGGCCTTGTACACCAGCGCCGGCTTGAGCCCGCCAGCCGAGCGCAGGGAGTGATACTCGAACACGCCGAACAGGAACCCGTCCTTCGCCGCGAAATACCACGGCAGGAAAATCGCCGCCAGCCCCGCCGCGCCCGCGACGCCGAACGCAAGCCACGGGCCGTCGCCCAGGGTCTTCCTGTTAAAGAGGAGATAGAAGCCGCCGACGGCCAGGGCCGCGCCGGATGAAATGCGCGTGCCCGCCGCGCAGGCCAGCAGGAGTCCCGCGGCGACGGCCGCGAAGATCCGCCGCTTGTCCGTGACATAAGATAGAGCGAGGAAACCCGCCGCGAGGAAAAGTCCGCAGAGCGCATACGTCTTCACAATCGTGGTGAAGTAGCTCTGGTATACGTTGATGGCCGTGAGCACGAACGTCAGCCACGCTGCTTCGCGCTTGCAGGCATCGGGCGCCATGCGGCGCGAGAGGAGCGACGCGAGCCAGGCCGCGCCGAGGCCAAGCAGGATCGTGAAGAATCGTCCCCCGCCCAACCCGAACGCCGAGACCAGCGGCGTGGCCAGCGCGTAGACGAAAGGGAGCAGCGGCGCCTGGGTGAATGCATAATCTTTATAAGGATAGGAACCGTGCGCGACTTCCTGCGCCGCGTACAGGTACCAGCCCTCGTCCTGGTTCAGTTCGCCGAACCAGAGGTTGGCCAGGCCGAGCAGGATCGCGACGGCGACAGCGACAAGGCCGGCCATCTGAACTGGGCGTGCATCGGTCATGTGGTTTGGGCTCCGCGCCTTACGGCGCTCAGTACCAACGTCGACCACACCACGAGACCGTTCGTAGTGAAGCCCGTAAGGGCTGGAGCCGCCTGACCCTGTGCCACATCCATCATCCGTTGGCCAATCCCTTCAAATACGCCGACAGGATCGCCGCGCCTTTTTCCAATTCTTCCAGTTCGATGAACTCGTCCACCGTGTGCGCCTGCTTGATGCTGCCCGGGCCGAAGACGGCGATCTCTTTGCACGTGCGCGAGAACGGGCCGGCGTCGCTGTACCAGGCCGCGCCCAGGGCCTCCGACTTCACGCCGATGCTGTTGCACGCCGCAAGCATGCCGCGCACGAGCCCGGAACTTGCCGTCGTCTCAAACGGATGCCCTTCCTTGATCTTCCGCACGTGCCAGGCCTTGAAATGGCCGGCCGACTTCAGCCCTTCCAGGCCGTCGCCGATTTCGCGGATGATCCTGTCGTGGTGATCGCCGGGCAGGGTCCGGCGGTCCACCTGGATGACGCACCGGTCCGGGACAATGTTGATCGACGAGCCGCCGCGGATGACGCCGATGTTGACCGTCGCCTGCCCGAGGAGCGCATGCGTGCGCAAGGCCGCCGCTTTCTCCGTCGCGGCCACGATGAGGTCGATCGCCTTCGCCATCCCGCGGATCGCGTTGACGCCGAGGGTCGGGTTCGAGCCGTGCGCGGCAAGGCCTTCGACTTCGACTTCAAACCAGAGCGCGCCTTTGTGCGCGTGGACGATGTTCAGGTCCGTCGGCTCCAGCACGATCGCCTCGTCCGCGCCGACGCCCGCTTCCACGAGTTCTTCCGCGCCGATGTTCCCCTTCTCCTCGCCCATCGCGCCGACATAGACGACTTGGATGTCCGCGCCGGCCAGCCGTTCGAGTGTCGCCGGCTCCAGCGCGACCAGCGCCGCGGCCATCGGTCCCTTGGTATCGCACGCGCCGCGCCCGTACAGGCGCCCGCCGCGGACTTCACCGTCAAACGGCGGCACCGTCATCTGGTGGATGCCCTGGGTGTCGAGATGGGACTCGAGGAGAAAGGAGCGGCGCGGTTTGTCGGGACCGAAGCGCCCGACCACGTTGGGCCGGCCGCCGGTCGCTTCGTGCCATTCGACCTTGAACCCGAGCTTGTCGAGGTGGCCCGCGAGGTAATCGGCCATGCGGGCCTCGCCGCCGATGGACGGGTCATCCGTCAGCGCCGGGTTGACGCTGGAAATCGACACAAGTCGCTGCAGGAGTTCGACAACGGGCCTCAACCAAATCCTCCGGGGTGCAGGCGACGATATAGAATCCATCCGACCTTTGACAATCACGCCGTGTCCCCGTTGGTTTCCCCACTTAACACAGCAGGTGACGGCCGTCACCTGCTGTGTTAAGTGGCTCCGGGGAACAGGACGAAAAGAAAGGGCGCCCTTGCGGGCGCCCTTCCCGGGATGGGGCGGAAAATCCGGATCAGAATCCGTTCGGCCCGCCGAAGCGGCCCATGTCGTTGCGTGTGCCGTTCGTGTCGTTGTACTGCGCGGCCGGATTGCCGGTGTTGATGCACGGCGAGGTCGCCTGCAGCCGGTAGTCGCCAGCGCTCGGGCTCACGTACAGCGGGTGCGCGACGACGCTGCCCGTTCCCGCGGTGACCTGCACGTAATTCATGCCGTAGGCGTCGTTGTACTCCGCGCGCACGCCCGCATTCGGATAGTACGAGTGGATCGCGGTGCCGCTGATGCCGGACAACACCGAGAAGATGTTGTTCACGGCGTAGACGTCGCTCGTGTAGACGACGTTCAGCCCGACGCGGATGAAGCCCGAGCAACCGGGATACTGCGGATCGGCGATCACGTTGTTCACCACGCGCACCGGGCTGTTCGTGTTCCACGCCGCCACGCGAACCGCGCCGCCGCGACCGCTGCTCTGGTGGCAGGTCGCGCCCGAACGCGAGACGACATTGTTCTCGATCTGCAGCAGCGTGAAGTAGCCGTTCGCGTCGATCGCGCCGCTGGAATCCGACCAGCACAGGTCGAACGTGTTGCGCGAGATCGTCGCCGGCAACGGCAGGCCGTCGTTATACACGAAGATGCCGCCGCCCTGGTTCCACGCGTAGCAGTTCGTCACGTTGTTCGCCGAGAACGTCAGCGCGCATCGGATGAAATACCCCGCGCCGCCGTACTGGCCGCCGCCCTTCTGCGTGAGCTGCGTGATGTTCTGGATCTTGTTGCTCACCGCGGTGACGCTCGAGTCGTAGACTTCGAACGCGCCGCCGCTGCCCGTGCCGTACGGGTTCCGGTCGATATGCTCGATCGTTGTGTTCTTCACGAGGATGTTGGTGCAGCTCGTCGCATACACGCCGGCCCAGTTGCCGCCGCGCAGGCGGAAGCCGTCGACCGTGATGCCGCCGCTGTAGTACATCTCGATCTTCTCGTAGTAGTTCGTGATCTCCGTCGAGACGCCCGCGCCGACCAGGCTAAGGTTCTGGCGCTGGTAGATCATGACGGATTCGGGATACAGCCCCGCGGCGACGCTGATCGTCGCGCCGTTCAGCGCGGCGTTCACGCCCTCCTGGATCGTGTTGTACGGGTACGTGATCGTTCCGTTCTCGATGCCGCTGTTGTTCGCGACGTTGACGTAAACCGTCGAGGCCGTCGCCACGCCCGCCACGACGACCACCGTGACCGTCCCGTTGTTGCTGAACAGCGAACCGTCGCTGGCGCGGAACGTGAAGCGGTTCGTGCCCGCGGCGCCCGGCGTGTATGTCACATTGGGCGGTGTGCCGCTGAGCGAACCGCTCGGCGGGTTGCTGACGATGCTGTACGAGAGCGAGACATTGTCGACGTCCGTCGCGACGAGCGTGATCGCCTTCGCCACGCCCTGCGTTGTGACGACGGACTGGTTCTGCGCGACGGGCGCGTCATTCACCGCGGTGACGGTGACCGTCACCCGCGCGATGTTGCTGGTGAGCGCGCCATCCGACGCGCGGAACGTGAAGCTATCCACGCCGAAGCGGTTGGCGAACGGATTGTACGTCAAGTTCGGCGCGGTGCCGCTGATCGTTCCGTTCGTGGGGCCCTGGACGACGGCATACGTGAGCGCGCTGCCCTCGGGATCCGTCGCCGTGAGCGTGATCGCCTTCGCCGTGTCCTCCGGCGTGGAGACCGACTGGTCCTGCGCGGCCGGGGCGTCGTTGACACCGGCGACCACGACCGTGACCGTCGCCACGCCGCTGTAGAGCTGTCCGTCGTAAGCGCGGAACAGGAACACGTCCGTCCCGTTCGCGTTCAGGTTCGGCGTGTAGACCACGTTCGAGCCCGCGCCGCTGATCGTGCCGAAGGACGGGTTCTGCGCGATGACGAACGTCAGCGGATCGCCGTTCGGGTCCGACGCGCCGAGGCCGATCGCCCGCGGCGTGTCTTCAGGGGTCGAGACCGACTGCGAGACCGCGACCGGCGCGGCATTGTTCGTGTTGCCGCCGTACGCGCCCATGTCGTTGCGCGAGCCGTCGGCGTCGTTGTACGCAGCGGACGGGTTGCCCGCGTTGATACAGGGCGAGCCCGGCTGCAGGCGGAACGACTGCGGGTACGTCGTCGTGAACAACGGGTCGGCGCTGATGTTGCCGGCGCCGGCGATGACGTTGAGGTTCGTCATGTTGAACAGGTCGTTGTATTCGACCGTCGGCTGGACCGCGCTCATGCAGTAGACCGCGGCGCCGCTGGTGTCGGCGAAGATGTTGTTCAGGATCTGGATCGACCCGGTCGAGGTCACGTCGATGAAGACGTGCTTCTTCGACTGGTCGAACGTCGTCTCCGGCTCGTTGTTGAACGTGTTGTTCACGACGCGCGCCTGCGCGCCGCCGCGCGGGAACAAGCCCGCCATGCCGTTGTAGCGCGAGCCGACGGAATCCAGCACGTTGTGGTCGATGTCGATCGCGCCGTAACCGCCGGCGCTGATCGCCTGCATGCCCGACGAGTACGAGAACAGGTTGCCCGTGACGCGGATCCGGCGCGACGCGTTCGACGCGTCGTTGTAGAAGTTCGCGATCGAGCCCCCGCTCCAGCTCGACTGGCTCGAGACCGTGTTGCTCGCGTACGTCACGTCGCAGTTGTAGAACGCGCCGCCGTTGTCGCCGTACCGTCCCCCGCCGCCGCTCAGCGTGCACCCGGAAACGCGGATCGACGCGTATTCCGCATACAGCGGCGTAATCGGCCCGGAGCTGTTGAAGCTGTCGAAGATCACCTTGTCGAGCACGATGCCCGTCGACCGGCCGACGTAGGCTCCCATGACGCCGCGGTCCAGGCGCAGGTTGCGGATCGTGATGTCCTGGGCATTCGAAATCACGACGCGATAACCGCTGTAGTTGAGGTACGTCAGGTTGCCCGAGCCGGCCAGGGTGACATTCGTCCGGCCCGAGAGGTTGACGATCTCGTTGTAGACGCCCGTCGCCACGGCGATGACGCTGCCCGGGACGGAGACGTTCACGCCCTCCTGGATCGTATTATAAGGAGAGGCCGCGGAACCGTTCTCCACGCCGCTCGTGTTCGACGCGTCGATGAAGATCGTCGCGCCGGCGAAGTTCGGTTTCACCAGCATGAAGAGGATGTTGTAGTTGTACGACGTCGACGGGTCCGTGACCGTGTACGAGAAGTAGTCCGAGCCGACAAAGCCCGGGTCCGGCGTGTACGTGTAGTTCGGGAATGAACCGCTGACCGAGCCGTGCGGCGGATCCGAGACGCCGCAGCTGAGCGGGTCGCCGTCCGGGTCCGTCGCGCCGATGGTGAAGTTCACCGCCGTGTCCTGCATCGTCGTCCACGAGCCCGACGGCGCGGTCGGCCAATCGTTGACGGGCGTGACCGTGATGGAAACCGTCGCGGTCGGGCTGAACGCCGCCCCGTCATACGCGCGGAACTTGAAACTGTCCGACCCGTTGAAGTTTGCGTTCGGCGTGTAAACCCAGTTGCTGTTGCTGCCGGAGAGCGATCCGTTCAGCGGCGTCGCGACGATCGAGAAGCTCAGTGTCGCGTTCTCCGGGTCGCTGCCCGTGAGCGTGATCGACTTGGCCGTGTCCTCCGGCGTGCTGACGTTCTGGCTGTTCGCCGTCGGCGGCTGGTTCGGCGGGTTCTGCAGTCCGCCGTAAATCCCCATGTCATTCCGCGAACCGTCGGCGTCGTTGTACTGCGCCGCCGGGTGGCCCGCGTTGATGCAGGGCGAATTCGCCTGGAGATGGTAGTCGCCCGCCGCGGCGTTGACGAAGAGCGGGTTGGTGGAAAGGCTGCCCGCGCCGGCCGTGACCTGGTAGTACGTCATGCCGAACGCGTCGTTGTATTCCGCCACCAGGTTCGTGTTCACCGCGTCGAACGAGTGGATGGCGCTGCCGCCGACCGTGGACGAAAAGATGTTGTTCGCCACGTAGACCGACGACGAGGAAGCGACCGCAATGCCGCACTTGATCGCGCCGCAGCAGACCGGGTACGGGTCGCGCACGACGTTGTTCAAAAACCGGCACATGCTGGCCGGGCTGTCGAACATGACCTTGAGCGCGCCGCCGGCCGAGCCGTAGCTGTTACCATTGTTATAGAAGGTGTTGTGGTCGATGTCGGCCCGGGTGACGCTGTAGCTCGAGGCGAGATCGATCGCGCCGCTGTAGTCGGCGTGATGGCCTTCGAAGGTGTTGTACGAAATCCGGTTGCTGCTGGCGCCGAAGTAGTCCTGGATCCAGAGCCCGCCCGCGGAATTCCAGGCATAGTTGTTGATGAAGCTGTTGCTGACAACGGTGAGCGAGACGTTGTCGTACAGGTAAGCGGCGCCGCCCTTCTGGCCGCCGTAGTTGTTGCGGATCGTATTCCCGACCAGGCTCGCGCTGGAGTACGCGATGTAGAGCGCGCCGCCATAGGAGTAGCCGGCCTGGGTCACGTTCTCCACGACCGCGTTGCGCAGGACGAAGTTCGAGACGCTCGAAACGTTGATGCCGTTCTGGCCGCCGCCCCGGACCGTCAGGTCCCGCACGGTCACATTCGCGCCTCCGCTCACCAACAGCTTCGTCAGCGCGTTGGTCAACACCGTGCCCGCGCCCGAGCCGGCCAGGGTCAGGCCCTGCTTGTTGTTGATGGAGACCTGCTCGACGTAGACACCGGCGGCGACTTGCACCGTGGCGCCCGTGCCGGCGGCATTGACGCCTTCCTGGATCGTGTTGAACGGGCTCGCCTGCGAGCCGTTCTCGATCCCGGTAGTATTCGCCACGTCGACGAAGATCGTCTGTCCCGCAGCCCCTAAAACCCAGCTCAACGCGCCGATCAGGCCAAGTGCAACGCAACCCCCACGCATAGGAAGGTCCTCCATTGTTAGTGTAACCGCTTACATTACGAGGAAAACTAAAAAGCTGGTGGGGGTCAGCTTTTCACCGATAGCTTGTAATCGATTACATTATAGGAAACAAGGGAATTCCTTAGAAAAGCGCGTTGAAACGGTTTTGCAGCATGGTTAGATCGGGCGCATAGGCGGACGGCTCGGCGAGCCGTCCCTACTCGCATCTGGGCGCAAGAAAGGGCGTCCCTCGCCGAGCGCGCCGCCCCTGGCGTCCCATCACCGCTCTATTGTGGTGTTTCGAGCCGGCCCAGGCCGAAACCACACCACAAATAGTGGTTGCGCCCCTTTTTACCCCGTGTTATACCCTCCCGTTACCACAGGGGCGTGTTTAGGAGGACGACTGACTTGTACCTGAAATCCCTCGAAATGGTCGGCTTCAAGAGTTTTGCCGACAAGACGCGGCTCGAATTTGAGCCGGGCATGACGGCGATCGTCGGCCCCAACGGCTGCGGCAAGTCCAACGTCTCCGACGCGATCCGCTGGGTCCTCGGCGAGCAGAGCGCCAAGGCGCTGCGCGGCGCGAACATGGCGGACGTTATTTTTAACGGGACCGACGCCCACAAGGCGCTGAACATGGCCGAGGTCAGCATGACCCTGGCCGAGTGCGAGTCGACGCTCGGCATGGAGTTCAACGAGGTGACGGTCACGCGACGCGTCTTCCGCTCCGGCGAAGGCCAGTACTTCATCAACAAGGCCCCCTGCCGCCTGAAGGACATCCAGCGCCTGTTCATGGACACCGGCATCGGCACGAACTCCTACTCGCTGATGGAACAGGGCCGCATCGACAAAATCCTCAGCTCGCATCCGGAAGACCGGCGCGCGGTCTTCGAAGAAGCCAGCGGCATCACGAAGTACAAGTCCGACAAGCGCGAGGCGATCCGCAAGCTGGAACAGACCGAGGCGAACCTGCTGCGCCTGGCCGACATCATCCGCGAGGTGAAGCGCCAGATCATTTCACTCCAGCGCCAGGCCGGCAAGGCGCGGCGCTACAAGGAACTGTCGGACCGGCTCCGCGCGCTCGACCTCTTCGCCACGCGCGATCGCATTGTCGCGCTGGACCAGGAGATCGCGACGCTCGAGGCCCGCCTCTCCGCGGTGAACGACCAGGCCGAGGCGGCACGGCACGACGTCGACGAAAGCGAAGCCAAGTCCGTCGAAATGCGCGGCGACCTCGCCGAGCTGGAAAAGAAAATCGCCGAGGCGATCGAGGCCGCCGTCGGCGCGCGCAACGAGCTCGAACGCGCGAGGGAACTCGTCCGCTACAACGAGGAGCGCGTCCAGGAACTGAAGACGCTTTCCGAGCGCGACAGCCGCGATGCGGAAGACGCGAAGGTCCGCCTCGCCCAGCACGAGCAGACGCTGGAAGACGTCGAAACCGAGCGCGGTGTCGCGGAGAGCACGCACGCCACCGTTGAAAAGGAACTCGCCGAGCACGTCGCCGTCCTCAACCAGTGCGAGCAGGATTTCGAGGAAGCGGGCAAGCTGATCCACCGGCTCCGCACGGAGCAGATCGACAGCGACATGCGCGTGTCGAAGCTGCAGAACGAGCTTTCGACGCTGGACGCCGAGGAGCGCACGAACGTCATCCGCCGCGAGCGGCTCGCCGCGGAACTGAATGAACTCCAGCGCGCGCAGGAGCTTTTCGCGGGACGCCAGTCCGACACCCAGGGCCGCCTGACGCAGCTCCGCGGCGATGCCGAGGCCTGCCAGCAGCAGCTCGACCTGCTCCTGGCCCAGCAGACCTCGAAGACACAGTCCGTCTCCGCGCTGAAGCAGCAGGTTTCCGACCTGCGCGTCCAGGTCGCGGGCCGTAAGGCGCAGGTTGAACTTTTCCAGGCGAGCAGCGAGGAGCGCGAAGGCTACTCCGAGGGCGCGCGCAAGATCCTCGATGCGTCGAGTAACCTCGAGTTCGACCGCCAGGCCCTGCTCGGGCCCCTGGCCGAACTGATCCAGGTCGACCGCGAGTACCACCTTGCCCTGGACGCGGCATTGCGTCCGTGGATGGACGCGCTGGTCGTCAGCGACGACGCGACGGCGCGCAGCCTGGTCGCGCAGTTGGAATCCGCGGCGGCCGGATCCGCGCGCCTTTTGTTTTCAGGAGGCACGTCAGCGGCTTCGCCGGAATCCCCGGTCGGCCGCCGGCTCATGGAAGTCATCCAGTGCAACGAACAGATCCGGCCTGTCCTGGAACGGCTGATCGGCGACGTCTTTGTCGTCCCTTCCGTCGCTGACGTCCCTTCTCCTTGTCCCTCCCATCTGACCTTCGTCACGACGAAGGGCGCGCTGATCGGCGGGACCGGCGAAGCTGAGTACTGGATGCGCGAGAACGCGCAGGCCAATCCCCTCGCCCGCCAGCAGATGCTGCAGGAATGGAACACGGAGATCCACAAGCTCAGCGCCGGCATCCTCGCCGCCGAGGCGCGCCTTACCGCGCTCGCCCAGGAAGAGACGTCCGTCATCGACCTGATCAAGAGCGCCCGCACGGCGCTGGAAGCAAGCCGCCGCAGCGTCGCGATCTCGGACGGTGAATTCCAGGTGATCGCGCAGGAAGCGAAGCAGGCGGCGGACCGCGTCGAGACCGTCTCGTGGGAGCTGAAGACGCTCAACGAGCAGCACCACTCGGGCGACGACCGGCGCGCGTCGATCCTGGCCGACATCGACAGCCTCCGCAAACGGCAGGACGAGATCCGTACGGCGATCAGCACCAAGACCGAGGACCAGCGCGAGCTGGAACAGCGCCGCAGCCGCGCCATGTCGGATGTGACCGAGCGCCGCGTCCGCTTCTCCGAGTGGCGGCAGAAGCTGGAGAGCCTGGCCCAGCGCCGCGAGCAGGTCGCCGCGCGCATCGAGGAACTCGAGAGCCTGATCGAGGAGCGCTCCCGCGGCGTCGACACGTACCGCGCGCGCATCGCCGAGCTGAACCAGTCCGCCGCGGAAACGAACGCGCGGCTCCAGCCGCTCGAAGACGAAGTACGCCGGCATAACCAGGTGACGGACGAGACGAAGGGCCGGCGCGACATCCTGACCGCGGCCATCGCTTCGCTCGAGCTCGAGCTGAAGCAGAAGCGCTCGGTCCTGGATGGCATCCGCTCCCAGAAATCCCAGTCCGAAATCCAGCTCGCCGAGCAGCGCATGCGCCGGCAGAACTGGATCGACCGCACCACGTCCGACTACCGCGTGACGATCGATGCGCTGATGGCCGCGCCCGAGCCGGAATGGGAAAACGCCGAGCGCCCGAGCCGCGACGCGCTCGAGACGACCATCGCGGAGATCAAGACGAAGATCGAGGCCATGGGCCCGGTCAACCTCGTCGCCATCGAGGAACACAAGGAACTCGAGGAGCGCCAGAACTTCCTGACGATCCAGCAGACCGACCTCGTCAACGCCAAGCAGCAGCTGATGGACCTGATCCGCGAGATCAACAAGAAGACGACCGAGATGTTCCAGGCGACGTTCGACGCCGTGAACACGAACTTCCAGGAGATGTTCACCAAGCTCTTCGGCGGCGGCACGGCGAAGCTGGTGCTGGTCGACGATGGCGACGTCCTGGAAAGCGGCATCGAGATCATCGCGCGGCCGCCGGGCAAGAAACTCCAGACCGTCTCGCTCCTCAGCGGCGGTGAGCGCACGATGACCGCCGTCGCGCTGCTCTTCTCGCTGTACCTGGTCAAGCCGAGCCCGTTCTGCGTGCTCGACGAGCTGGACGCCGCGCTGGACGACGCCAACATCGGCCGTTTCGTCCGGACCGTGATGGGCTTCCTCGAGAAATCGCAGTTCGTCGTCATCACCCACAACCGCCAGACGATCTCCGCCTCGCGCGCGCTCTACGGCGTGACGATGGAGCAGCAGGGCATCAGCAAGATCGTCTCGGTGAAGTTCAACGACGGCGACCGCGAGAAGCCCCAGCCCCCGCCGACGGTCCATGCGCCGGAAGTCGCTCCGGTCTAGACCTGGCGCGGCATGACATAACTTTTACAACTGGAATCTAACATTCCAGGGCGCGTTCGTGTTTGATGGTTGCATGCAAACACGGAGGTACGCATGAAGACATTCGCCGCCCTCGTCCTGGTCATCCTGTCCCTGGTCCTGCCCGCCGCCGCTGAACCGGAGAAGTCGTGCCGTGTCGCGATCGTGACGGTCGACCAGGTCGTCCAGCGTGTCGGATACGAAACGATCGGATTGCTCGGCGCGGCGCCGGACGTCCGCGCCGCGGTCAAAAGCATCCGGGAAGACCTTGCCCGCCTGAACGGGCGGCTCCTCGAGACCACGGAGACATCGGAAATCGAGTCCATCAGCAAATCCATCGAGGCCTTGGAGCGCAAGCGCAACATCCTGGTGCAGCAGTCGCGAAACCCGGACCAGCGCCGCGTGGTCCGGCAATTCGTGGTCGCCCAGTTCAAGGACAAGTACGCCCTTATCCTCAGCCGCGCGGAATCCCAGGGCGACGGGGTCCTGTATCTCGAAGGCCAGGGACAGGACATCACCGAAGAAGTCATTGACCTGATCCTCGCGAACGAGTAGCACTCGCGCATGGCAAGCATCCCCTGCCCGCACTGCGGGAAACCCGTCGAACTCCCGAAGAAAACCGGCCTCGCCTGGGGCATCGGCTGCCTCATCGCCGCCCTGGCCATCCCGATCCTCCTGGCCATCCTCGGCATCATCGCCGCCATTGCCATTCCGTCCTTCGTCAACGCCCGTGCGAAAGCGCAGAACAACGCCTGCATGGCGAACCTGCACCAGATCGAGACGGCAAAACTTACGGCCATTGCGGCGCATGACTACGGTGACGGCGCGGAAGTGCCGGAGGGCGACGTGGCCGAAGGGCTGCCGGGCGGAATGTCGGCGCTGGTGTGCCCCGCCGGCGGGACCTACAGCATCCAGCCGGCCGGCGAAGAGCCCGCGTGCTCCGTGCACGGAACGATCCAGCACCCGGCGACGAGCGGCGCCGTGCGAACTAATAATTAAGGCGATAGCCCCTTGATGGAGGCGGGTCCCCGGTCGACCTTGCCCCTGTCATGAAAACGGTTACCTTCGCCGCCTGCCTCGTCCTGCTGTTCGTGGACTACGCCCCCGCGCAGGAACCGAACTGGTCCAATCGCTACCAGGACATCAAACGCCAGTTGATCGCCGACAACCCGCCCCCGACCGTCGGCACGCGCGTCTCCATCCTGCGCGCCATCGGCGGCGGCACGACGGGCACGCTGCAAAGCATCACTTCGACACAGGTGGTCATCAGCGGTGTGGCCTACACGCCGCGGCAACTGGCGCCCACGTCGCGCGACGAATTGTTCCCTGTCGTGGCCGCCATTCGAACAGCCTCCCAGCTCGTGTTGGAGGAACAGGCTGCGTATCGAGCGGAACAAGCGCGCGCGGTGGCCGAGGCGGCTGTTGCAGCCAGCTCCGCGGCTGAGGTAGCGCAGACCGACGCGTCGACGAAATCTGCACCCGATGTCGCACCCGCGCCGTTAGAGGAAGCGCCGAAGACCGCATCAACCGACGTCACGCCCTCGCCGGCCGCGACCCAGGCCGTCGCCTCGACCGAAAAGCCGCTTCCGAAGTTCCCCGATTCCCTCGTGCTCATCGCCTTGGGCTCCTTCATCGGCATGGCGCTGCTCGTCGGCGGCGCGGGGATGGCCCGGAACCGCGTGCTCCATCGTCGCGCGGAAGCCAGGCGCCGGGCGGCACCGCCACCGCTCCCGATGGAGAAGATGAAGTTCAGGAAGAAGACGCCTAAAACGGTCGACTCTTAGGTCGATTCCTTAGGCAGGGTTGCCCAATTCCTCAATTCCCCGTAGCAGCTTTGATTCCCTTGTCGGGCCGGGCGATACAACTCCGTTCGCACAACACAGTCGAAAGGAGTACTACCATGAGGAAGTTACATCGTCTGGCGCTGGCGGTTCTTGCGGCCACCGCGCTTTCTGTCACTACCAGCAAGGCGACGCCGATCGCCTGGGAGCTGATCACCGGAGTCGGTGAAGATGAAGGTGTCGGATTTTCCTCCGAGTTGGCCGACCTGTTCGCGGGCGGCCAGTTCCAGGACGGAACCGACAACCGAGGCCTGTTCCGGGCATGGCTCAGCAGCCGGTTCAGCTCGACCCTGCGCGGGGGTTCACACCGGATCCTGGCGCAGAACGACACCGAGGCCGATACGACGGTCAACCTGATCGCACCGCCGGCCGCGGTCGGCGCGAACGTCCAGGCCAATGCGTCGGTCAGCGCCGGCGCGGGGCCCCGGATTGCTGTTCCGCCGGGCAACGCCGTGCCGGACAGCGGAGCCACGATGCTCCTGCTGACCGCAGCGCTCGCCGGCCTGTTCATGGTCCGTCTGCCGCGGGCAGCCTGACCAACGACATCGTGAAGCGCCCCGATCAAATCGGGGCGCTTTCCTGTCGCGCTATGCTACGGTTTATCCATGAGGCTGCGCGGCGTCATCCTGATCGGCGCGATTCTCCTGACCGCGACTTGCGGCTTTGTCACGGAGCGGTTGGGGCACTTGTCGGCCCGTTTCGCGGGCAAAGCCTCGGTGGAATCCCGGCTTCAGGAATACGGGGAGCGGGTCGATGCCCGGGTCGCCCCGGCATTCACGTCGCGCCACCTGCCCTATCCGCCACCGGCCCTGGTGTTCCTCGCCTTCAAGGACGCGAAGCGGCTCGAAGTCCGCGCGCCGGACTCCAACGGCGTTTTCCGGCAGGTGCTCGACTACAAGATCCGGGCGCTGAGCGGCGGGCCCGGGCCGAAACTCCGCGAAGGCGACGGCCAGGTGCCCGAAGGCATCTATGAAATCGAGTCGCTCAATCCCAACAGCCGCTATCACCTCGCGCTGCGGCTGAACTATCCGAACGGATACGACAGGCTGAAAGCGAAGGAGGAAGGACGCCACAATCTCGGCAGCGATATCATGATCCACGGATCGGATGCGTCGATTGGATGCCTCGCCATGGGCGACCGGACCGCGGAGGATCTTTTCGTTCTCGCCGCGCGAACCGATCCATCCAACATCCGCGTCATCATCGCGCCGCAGGATTTCCGGGGCGGAACATCCTTCCAACCGCCGGCGGACGCGCCACCCTGGACGAGCGAGCTGTACGCAAAGCTGCAGGATGAGTTGAAGAAGTACCGCTGACCCGATCCCGTCTGGCGTTCCGTCCATCCATCCTGCATCATGCGGCCCATGCGGCTCTCGGATCTGGCCCGCGGCAGGGATAACAATTTCAACCTGATCCGCATCCTCGCGGCGATCGCTGTCCTTGTCACGCACGGCTTTGTTTTGGCCACGGGACGAAGCGACGTCGAGCCGCTCCGAGCCCAGCTCGGCACGACGCTCGGGCTGATCGCCGTCGACGTCTTCTTCGTGACCAGCGGCTTCCTCGTCACGGGCAGCCTGTTGACGCGCCGCAGCCTCCTCGATTTTATCTGGGCGCGTGTGCTCCGGATCTATCCCGCGCTCATCCTCATGGTCCTGCTCACCGTCTTCGCGCTCGGGCCGCTCTTCACATCGTGGCCGCTGGAAGAATATTTCGCGCACCGCGTCACGCGCCTCTATCTCGCCAAGACCTCAACGCTCTTCGCCGGTGTCGCGTACATGCTGCCCGGCGTCTTCGAAACCAATCCGTATCCCCGCGCGGTCAACGGTTCCTTGTGGACCATGCCTTACGAAGTGCGCATGTACGCGATCCTCGCGGCCACGTGGGCGCTTCTCCGCCTGCTGCCTAACTTCACGGCACGCGTCTTCCAGTCCGTCGTTCTCCTCTTCACCGCGCTGGGCGCAATCGGCGCTGTCGCCGTCCATTTCCTCCTTCCCGTCGACCCGCAGTATCCGCGCCTTTTCTTCATGTTCTTCACCGGCGCTTCGGTCTACGTCCTCAAGGAACGCCTGGCCCTCAACCGCGCGCCCTTCGCGTTGTGCGTCACCGTCCTGGCGGCGAGCACGCTGAACCGGCACGCGTTCGCCGTCGCGTACCTCTTCACGTTGCCCTACATCGTCTTCTACCTCGCGTATGTGCCGGGCGGCCCGGTCCGCGCGTACAACCGCCTCGGCGACTACTCGTACGGCTTCTACATCTACGCATTCCCGGTGCAGCAAATGGTCGCCGCGCTGGTCCCCGGGATCACCCCGGGCGGCATGATCGCGCTGGCGGGCGCGGCGACGCTCGCCCTGGCGGCGCTATCGTGGCACGGGATCGAACGCCGCGCCCTGGGGGTCAAGTCCCGCTGCGCGGATGCCACCCGGCGCTGGTTTCGCAAGGGCGTGGTAGTATAGTCGTCTCACACCCTTTCGGAGGACCCCATGAACACGCAGAACCCGGCAACGTCAACCCACCTGGAACAGATCCGCGACCAGCAGCGCGCCACGTGGGACAAATTTTCCGCGGGCTGGAAAAAATGGGATGATCTCGTCATGCGCTGGCTCGCGCCCGTCGGCGAAGCGCTCATTCACGACGCCCGCCTGGCCGAGACGGACCATGTGCTCGACGTCGCGGCAGGGACGGGCGAGCCGGGCCTGACGGCCACCGCGCTGGTGCCGGGCGGCAAGGTCGTCTCGACCGATCTCTCCGAGCGCATGCTCGCCGTCGCGCGCGAAAACGCCGCGCGCCGCGGCATCTCGAATTTTGAGACCCGCCTGTGCGACGTCACCCACCTGCCCTTCAGCAACGGCATGTTCGACGTGGTCCTGTGCCGCTTCGGGTTCATGTTCTTCCCGGACATGGACCTGGCCCTGCGCGAAATGATCCGCGTCACGCGGCCCGGCGCCCGCATCTGCACCGCCGTCTGGAACGGGCCGGAGCAGAACCTCTGGTCCAGCACGACCCTCAAGACCATCGCCGAGCACGTCGAGATGCCGAAACCGCCGCCCGGCGCCCCCGGCTTGTACCGTTGTGCCGCGCCCGGTTTCATGGCGGACCTGTTCCGCGAGGCGGGGCTCAAGAACGTCATCGAGCGCGAGGTCGCGGGCCACCACGAAGTGGAAAGCCCGGAGCAGTACTGGGAATTCATGACCGAGGTGGCGGCGCCCGTTGTCGCGGGACTGGAAAAGGCGGATGCGCCGACGCGGACAAAGATCCGCGACGCCGTCCTCCAGCGCGCCCGGCAGCAGTCGGTGGGCGGACGGCCACGCTTGTCCTGGTCGGCCCAGGTGATCGTCGGCGAGACCTAACGCAAAGTCCCGCGGCGGCGTATCCTTTAGCTTCCCATGAGGAAAGCCCTCCGCGTCGGCCTGTCCCTGTTCACTGCGTTCATCCTGCTTGCCGCAGCCTTCCTCGGCGGCATGTGGTACCAGGATCGCGAGTATTCGGCCATCATTCCCAGCCTCTTGAACGAGATCCGGTGCAGCCGATCCGTGACAATGGCTGCGACGTGCAGCCGTGTGCTGGAGGACCTGCGCGAGCAGGAGATCGAGCGCGCGATGAAGCGGCTCGAGATCCAGATTGATGTCGCCCTGCTGGACTCGTCCGACACCCGGCCCCCGCTGCTCCACGGGATTGATTTCATGGGCAGCGCCAACTGGCACGGCCTGCGCCAGGACCGTGAACTCTTTCCCCGCGCCGGCACCAACACCTTGGACGAGGCCGCGATCAACGCGGAGCTCGACCGCCTCATCGCGCAAAAAGCCGCATTGACCCACAAGCACGAACGCGCTACGGACTAGTCCCAGCGTCAATCGATGGAGCGCCCATGAACAAGACCTTCCTCGTTGTGCTTACCGCCGTCCTCCTCGCCGGCACCGGCCGCGCCGATCCCGCCACGCAGCAGGCGGCCCTGGACGAGCTGTTCCAGGTGATGGAGATGGACAAGGTCCTGGATGCGACGATCGAGGCCCAGGTCGAGGCCATGGCCCGGCGCCAGCCGCAGATGGGCATCTACTCGGAGGTCATGAAAAAGTTTTTCCGCAAGTACCTGAGCTGGGAGGCGCTGAAACCCGACACGTCCGCCCTCTACCTGAAAGCTTTTACCGAAGAGGAACTTCGCGACCTCGTCACATTCTACAAGACGCCGACGGGACAGAAGGCCCTCAAGAAAATGCCCGAACTCATGACCGCCGGCGCGAAAATCGGACAGCAGCGCGTCCAGGAACATGCGGATGAGTTGCGCGAGATGATCGACGCCGAGGCCACGCGTATCAAACTCCTGCAGGAAGAGAGCGCGACGACGCTCGAGACGCCGGCGACCGCGGAATAGCCGGTTGACTCCACCCCGGGCCGGTCTACCTTGTGGGGCAATCACACGGAGGTCTTCCATGCACGCATCGTCCATTGCCCGGATCACCATCCTTTGCTCCCTGCTCGCCCTTTCGGCGGCCTACGGCGGTGAACGGGCCGTCGCCGAAGTCCGCAGCGCCGACGGATCAAATGTGCTCGGCCAGGTGATATTCACGCTCGAGGGAAACCTGGTGCATGTCCAGGCGGACCTGGCCGGCCTGGCGCCGGGCCTGCACGGGTTCCATATCCACGAGCACGGCGATTGCAGCGACCTCGCTCACAGCACGCACGGCGGCCATTTCAATCCGACGAAGGACAAGCACGGCTCGCCTGATTCCGCGACCCGCCACGTAGGCGACCTCGGCAATCTCGTCGCCGATGAAACGGGCCACGCCCGGTACGATCGGTACGACCAACGCATCTCCTTTTCCGGCGAGAACAACATCGTCGGGCGCAGCGTCATCATCCACGAGAAGATGGACGACATGACGAGCCAGCCGAGCGGCAATGGCGGCACTCCGATAGCCTGCGGCGCGATCGAAAAAGCCGACTGACAGGCCGTGCGTGTATCGGCCTGCGGACCTTGCTACACTCCGCACCATACATGCGAGGAGTGCCATGAAATCCTTCCTGATGGTCGCCGCGGTCCTGGCCTGTTCCGGTTGCAGCGCAGTCTTCGTTCCCGAACCGATGGGCTCCGAGCCGGCCGATATTTCCGCGGAAGCAGGTGACTGGCAAGGGACCTGGCTTTCGTCGGACGCCTCCGCCGTGACGGTGCAGGTCGCGGACGGATCGAACGGCCTGCTCCGCGTCGCGTGGGACGAGGCGCGCCAGGACGGCATCACGCACGAGACGGCGGACCTGGTCCTGCGTCGGTTCTGCGACGGCCTCTACGTGAGCACGCGCTCGAACGAAAAAGACGCCGCGAACAAATACGCCTGGGCGCGCATCAAGCGACAGGACCGCGTACTCCTGGTGTGGAGTCCCGATGTCGCCAGGTTCCGCAGCCTCGTGGACGAGGGCACCCTGCCCGGCTCGACGAACGGAGAGAGCGTCGTCCTGGGTTCGCTCGACTCCAACCACCTGGACCTCATCTGCAGGCGGGAGCGGGATCTCCTGCGGTGGGATGAGCCCCAGGTTTTCTGGAAAGTCGGCAACTAGGCCCCGCTAGTGGACGGCGATTTCGGCCCCGGCTGCGACGGACTCGTAGACCCCGGCGATGCGCTCGCTGATCTTTTCCCACGAAAACTGCTGCACGTGTTGCCGCGCGTTCTCGCCGAATTCCCGGCGCTTCTCCTCGTTCTCGTAGAACCACGCGAGGGCGTTGCTCACCGCCCCGGCGTCCTGCGGCGGGATCAGCCAGCCCGTTTTTTTGTCACGCACGGTGTACTTGATTCCGCCGACGTTGGACCCGATGACCGGCGTGCCGCAGGCCATCGCCTCCAGCGGCGTCAGCCCGAACGGCTCGTACCAGGGCGTGGTCAGGAGGACATCCGCCGCGCTGTAATAGTACCGAAGCAGGTGCCTCGGCTGCGCGCCGGTGAAAATGACACGGTCGGCGACCTGCTCAGCCTTCACCATCTTCTGCAGCCGGACCAGCTCCTTCGTGGAGACAGTATCCCTGTTCTGCTTGTCGCCCCCGACGATGAGGAGATACGAGAGTGGCCGGTTGTGGTTCCGGATAAACGCAGCGTAGCCGGCGATGACGGTGTCGATGCCCTTGCGCGGAACCATGCGCCCGAGCTGGAGGCACACGAAACTGTCCTGCGGGAGATGCAGGTAACCGCGCGCCTGGTACTGCGCCACGCGCGGGAACTCCGAGGGCTCGTAACCACACGGGATCACGACCATTTTTCCCTCCGGCGCGTTGTAGTGCCTGAGCAGGTCGGCCTTGTCCTGCGGGCACTCCGCGATAATCACGGCCGCCTCGCGCGCGATGTCGCGCTCGATTTCCTCGCGCTGCGGCGGGAACCGGTCCTGGCTGCCCTGGAATTTCCTCCGGATTGCGCCCAGCGAATGGAACGTGATGACGTACGGCGTCTGCGTCCAATGCTTCAGGTGCATCGCCACGAGGCCCGAAAGCCAGTAGTTGGCGTGGATGACGGCGTACGTGATGCTTTCAAAGCACATGCGCTCCAGCACGGCGTTCGCAAACTCGGACATGTGCGGCAGAAGTTCTTCCTTGGGCAGCTCGGACACCGGCCCGGCCTGGACGTGGATGACGCGGACGCCGGGAATCCACTCGATCACGTCGGCCACGCGCAGATTGTCGCGGCGGGTATAGATGTCCACGGCATAGCCCCGCCGCGCCAGATGACGGGCGAGATGCGCGACATAGATGTTCTGTCCCCCGCTGTCCGCCGTAGCGCCGACCTCGGCCAAGGGCGACGCATGGTCGCAGATGAGGGCTATCCGTTGTTCGGTCACGGGGCAACGTAAGACGATGCCGTCCCGTTTTCCAATGCGCCGGAACCTGAGAATCCGTCGTGGAATTTCCTAGTCGCTCAGTCGATCTCGAGGATGAGGCCGAAATGGTCGGACATCACCCCCGGCTGGGCTCCCGCGCATCCACCGACGAGCCGGATCTGGCGCACGCGCCGGCCGGCAATCTCGTCCGCCCAGAAATAATCGATTCGCATGCTGGGGTTCGGCGCCTGGAACGTGCAGCCCGCGTCGTGCGACCTCAGTTCATCCCAGACATCGTGCCACGCCTCGCTGCCGAGGTCCGTGAGCAGCAACTGGTCCGGCGTCGCATTGAAATCCCCCGCCAGCAGCGTCGCGCCGTTCGGGTGCGCGGCGGCGAACGCAAGGACTTCCTGGATGTTCCTGCGATTCTGTTCCCGGACCCAGGAGAAATGGCAGTTGAACAGGCTCAGCGACTGGCCGCCGCAGTCAACGCGCACGTATTGGACCGCGCGGAGGTGCGCGTCTTCCGCGTTGCCCGGAGAGAGGCTCAACTGACAGACATCCGTTTCCAGGACCGGCACGCGCGAAAGAACCGCGGTGCCCTCGCTTCCGTATTCGTTGCGCGCCGCGCCGCAAAAGAACGTGTGCTGGTAGGCCGTGGCCAGCTCGGTGATCTCGTCCACCTGCGACTTCCCGCTCAACGCGTTCATCCGCACCGCCTGCAACAGAACGAGATCCGGCTCCAGCGCCCGCAGGGTCCGCGCGATCCGATCCCGGCGCCGCGCCCACGGCCCCATCTTGTCCAGGTCCCAGTTGATGTTGAGCGAAAGAATTCTCATGGCCCAGGGTACAGCGTCGTGCGCAGCGGGCCGCGGCACAAACGGAATAAGGGTTTTCCGCGGCCCGGGTAAGGGATGTGCAGAACGCCGAGGTTTCCTGTACGCTGCGGCGCGATGGAAACGAACCAGCCGCTCATTTTCGGAAAGAACCAGGACCCCGGCCTGGTCGCGATCGAGCTGGACCCGTCGCGCGAGTCCGGGGACCAGGTGCAGCTTTTCTTCCGCCGCGACGGCAAGCTCCATGTCGAGACCGAGGCGCTCCGGCCCTTCATCTGGCTCGAGGAATCCGCGCTGCTGGCGGACGTTCAGGTCAAGGTCGAGTACCGCGAACTGAAAGGCGCCAACCCGTATAAGTGCCTCGCGCTGTTCCAAAGCTGGGACGATTACGATAAGGCCGTCGGCCATCTCAAGAAAGCGACGGGGAAGAACCCCTCGGACACCGCGGCGCCCTTCCACCTGCTCAACGACCCGGTCCAGCAGCACCTGATGCTCAGCGGGCGCACGCTCTTCAAGGGCATGCGTTTCTCGGACCTGAAGCGGATGCAGGTCGACATCGAGACCTGGTGCGCGCCGGAGTTTGAATTCTGCAACGCCGACCGGCCCGGCGACCGGATCATCGCCATCAGCATCGCGCACGAGGGCGGCTGCGAGACCTTCTCAGGCGCCGAGCACGACGAGAAGACGCTGATCGAAAAATGGGTCGCCGCGGTGCGCGAACACGACCCGGACGTGATCGAGGGGCACAACCTGTTCAAGTTCGACCTGCCCTACCTCTTCACACGCGCCAAACGGCACGGCGTGAAACTCCACATCGGACGGGACGGCAGCAAGCCCGTTGTCCGCCCGAGCCGGTTCAGTGTCGCCGAACAGGTCATCGCCTATCCGCGCGTCCTCGTCCACGGACGGCACGTCGTCGACACCTACTTCCTCCTGCTCGCCTACGACGTCAGCCATCGCGCGCTCGAGAGCCTGACCCTCAAGGATGCCGCGATGCATTTCGGCGTCTCGGCCCCGGGCCGGACGTATATCGAGGGCGACCAGATCGCCCGGACGTTTGAGACCGACCCGGCGAAAGTGATGAAGTATGCGCGCGACGACATCCTGGAAACGCGCGCGGTCAGCGACCTGCTCTCGCCCAGCTATTTCGTCCAGGCCCAGATGCTCCCCTACGCCTACCAGAACATCTGCGTGCGCGGCACGGGCACGAAGGTGGACAGCCTCCTGCTCCGCGAATATTTGCGCCAGGATCATGCCATCCCGCGTCCGGACGAGGCACGGGCCTTCGCGGGCGGCTATACGGACATTTTTTTCACCGGCGTCGCGCGCAACGTGCACCACGTCGACGTGCGCTCGCTGTATCCCTCGATCATGCTCAAGGACGCCCTGCGCCCGCGGCACGATGAGCTGGATATCTTCCTGACGATCCTCCGCTACCTGCGCGACTTCCGCGTCGAGGCCAAGCGCCGCATGCAGGCCAGCGCGTCACCCGAGGAACGCGGCTACCAGGACGCGCTGCAGACGACGTTCAAGATTTTCATCAATTCGTTCTACGGCTACCTCGGTTTCTCGCAAGGCCGGTTCAGCGACTTCGACGCGGCGGAAAAGGTCGCCGCCACGGGCCGCGACCTCTTGCGCAAGATGATCGACTGGCTCAACCAGCACGGCGCGCAGCCGATCGAGATCGACACCGACGGCATTTATTTCGTGCCGCCGGATTTCAAGTCCAGGGCCGACCTCGAAAAATATCGCACGGACTTCCAGAAGCAACTGCCCGAGGGCATCGACGTCGAGTTCGACGGCGAATACGTCGCGATGTTCTCCTACAAGATGAAGAACTACGCGCTGCTCGATGCCGCCGGCGAGACCACGATCAAGGGCGCCGCGCTGAAGTCGCGAGGGCTCGAACCCTTCCAGCGCGATTACCTGCGCGCGTGGCTCCGGCTGACGCTCGAGGGCAAGCCGGACGAGATCAAGGCGCTGCAGCAGCGGTTCCGCGACGCCATTGCCAACCGGCAGTGGGACATCCGCGAACTGGCCAAGACCGAGACGCTCCAGGACTCGCCTGCCACGTACGCCTCCAAGCTCGGCGACAAGGCCCGTGGCCGGAACGCCGCATACGAATTGGCGCTGAAATCGGGACGCGACTACCGCGCCGGCGACCAGATCTCGTACTACGTCACGGGCACGAAAAAGAGCGTCTCCGTGCACGAGGGCGCGCGAATGGTCGGTGAATGGAAACCCGACCAGCGCGACGAGAACGTGCCCTACTACCTTGCCAAGCTTGACGCGCTGATCACGAAATTTGATGCTACCGGCTCCGATGAAAAGTCAGAACAACAGGAACTGTTCTAGCGGTTTTACGCTGGTGGAAATCCTCGTCGTGATCGTGATCATCACGGTCCTGGCGACGGTCGTGACGGTCAGCATCGTCCGCAAGCCGGGCGAGGCGCGCGTCGCCGCGGCGAAGCTGCAGATCAAGGAACTGCAGACCGCGCTCCAGGTCTACCGCACCGAACAAGGGCGCGCGCCGACCCAGGCCCAGGGCCTCGATGCGCTGCTGAACAAACCGGCGATCGAGCCGGTGCCGGCGAAATATCCTCCCGAAGGTTACCTCGAGACTCGCGTCCTTCCGAAAGATCCCTGGAACAACGACTACGTCTACCTCACCCCGGGCCGTCGCGGGGAGCCGTACGAGATTCTCTGTTACGGCAGTGACGGCGAACCGGGCGGCAACGAAGATGCGGCGGATATTTCCAGCTCAGGCCCCTGACGGCTTTACCCTCGTCGAGATCGTCGTGGCGCTCGCCATAGCCTCGGTCCTTATCTACGCCTGCGCCTCGGCCCTCCTCGGCTCCTTGCGCGCCGAACAGGCCACGCGCCGCGCGCGCGAACTCGACCTGGCCTGCGAGCGCGTCGCGGCGCTGGGTCACCTCGGACTTGATCCCGCCTCCGTTGGCGGCGACTGGGTCGTCACGAAGAACGACGTGAAGTTCGACGGCAAGGAATGGACGACGTGGGACGTGAGCGCGCCGCGCTCGGCACTGCACGGCGTGGTGGCGTTCCGCAACTGATCAGGGAATTGGTTCGAAGCCGGCCTTCTTCATCGCGACCTGGACTTCCTCGTTCTTCATGAAGAGCTTCCAGATCAGCCCCGAACGGTAGTTCTCGATCATCGAGAGGAAGGCGCCCTGGTTCAGCGCATCGTGGTTCTTGTCGAACCAGTCGATCTTCTCGTTGAACGCGTTGCGGAAGCCGTGCTCGTCGTAGATCCTGTCGCCGAACTTTTCGTACACGTGGCGCAGGAAATCGATCGATTCCCTGGGCGTGAACGGAATACACGCACCCGCGGCGGTGATCGCGATCGTGCCGTCGTCGGCGGCCGGCGCGGCGCCGTTCGCCCAGGGCAGGCCGTGCTCGCCAAACTTGTTCGGGTGCAGCGGACACCCGCAATCGGTCAGGCCCCAGATCGGGCCATAGCCCGGCATCTGGTTCGGATTTTTCCGCGCGTACTCCATGTGCGCGAGCGCGGCGCGGCGGCTGTTCTCGAAATACGTGATCCCCTCGCCGCGCGTGTACGTGTCCTGCACCTTCCGGAGGTCGAGCCATGCCTGCGAGTACTGGTGCGTGAAGAGCGCGGGACAGAAGAAATATTGCTGGCCGTAGGAGCGCTTCCAGACGTAGCTGCGCGCCCAGCCGTCCCAGCATTCCGGCGGCAATGGATGCGTCGGCGACCCCAGCCCCATGATGTAGACGACCATGCACTCGTTGTAGCCCGTGACGTGGAAATCGCCGAACACCTTCGTCGGCACGTCACAGCCCCAGGCCACAGTGTCGAGTACCTCGCCCTTGCTGTTCTTGCGGAACTCGTCGTACCGGACTTCGCCATAGATCTTGTCCGCCTGCTCGCGGATCTTCCGCTCGGTCTCGTTGTCCCGGTCGAAATACTGTTTGCAGACCAGCGCGCCCGCGCAGACGTATGACGTCTCCACGATATCGAAGTCGCCGTCGTAGACATTCTCCCGCGCGGATTTCGCATCCGCAATCCACAGGAACGCCCCCGCGTGCCGCGCGGCCTTGTAGCTGAAGGTCTCCAGCATGCGCAGGACGCGGTCCGCCGCCTTCTCGCGTTCCATCCAGCCGCGCTCGGCCGCGATGCACAGGGCCATCATCCCGAATCCGTTGCTGCCGATGTGCGTGATCTTCCCGTCCTCGGTGATGAGCCCGCTGCCGGGATGGGCTTTATCGATGAAATACATCGCCGTGTCGTGCTCGACCTTGTCGAGGAAGGCCAGATCCTCTGGCGTTACCTCCGGCGGCACGGCCTGCACCGGAACGGCCACGGGAGGGACAGAAGGCTGCTGTTCCATCTTGCAGGACGCGACAAACGCCGCGAGGCCCGCGAGGATCACTGGGAAGAAGCGACGCATGCGAGGTCAGGCCTTCGGCGAAGCGAACGCTTCGTCGATGATGGACTTCAAGGCGTCGTGGATGTGTCCATTGGAACAGACATAGCGCGTGCGGTGCTTGCCGAGCTGCTTGAGGTGCTCCGCGCACCCGCCCGCGCGCTCGGCGATGAGGCCGCCCGCGGCGACGTCCCACACGTACACACCGGATTCAAAGAACGCATCCGCGCGCCCACACGCCACGTGGCAGATATCCAGCGCCGCCGCGCCAAAGAGCCGGATCTTCTGGACCTTTAACGACACCTCGCGCGTCACGGCAAGCGAACCCAGGTGCGCATCAAAGGTCTTTTCCAGTCCCGTGAGTGCCAGGGTGGACGCCAAGTCCTTGACCGACGAAACGCGGATGGGCTTGTCGTTGCAGAGCGCCGGCCCGTCGGCCCGCGCGGTGTAGAGTTCCTTCATCATCGGCGCGTAGACCGCGCCGGCGACCATCCGGCCGCGGTGCTGGACCGCTATCGAGGCGCACCAGTACGTGAGCCCGTGGGAAAAATTCACCGTGCCGTCGATCGGGTCGATGATCCAGAGCGGCGTTTCGTCATCGCCCTCCGCCCCGCCCTCCTCGCCCAGGATCGCGTGGCCCGGGTACGCGTGGCGGATCACCGCCTCGGCCTTGTGCTGGCACTCGGTGTCGAGGTTCAGCTTCACGTCGTGCGCCAGCGTCTGCGCCACCTCGCCGCGGCGATGTTCGTTGTCGACGGCGTGCCGTCCCGCGGCTCGGGCGGCTTCAACGGCACAGGCAAGGAGATCGGCGGGCGACGGGTCGGTCATGGCTACATCTTACCACGGAACCATTCGACCGTGCGCTTCAGTCCGTCCTCGAATGTCACGGAAGGTTTCCACCCCAGCCGCTCGCGGGCGCGCGTCGAATCCGCCTGCGAATCGCGCACGTCGCCGGCCCGCGGCGCGCTATGGACCGGCTTGATATCCTTGCCGAGCAGTTTCGCGATCGTCGTCGCCAGCTCGTTGATCGATGTCCGCCGGCCCCACGCCACGTTGTACACGCCGCCCGCGGCGGATTCCGGCGCGGCGCAGCAGGCCAGGTTCGCGGCGACGACATCCGCGACAAACGTGAAGTCGCGCGTCTGCTCGCCGTCGCCGTGGATCTGGGGCGCGCGGTCGTGCGCGAACGCATCGACGAACAGCGGGATGACGGCGGCGTAATCCGATTTCGGGTTTTGCCGCGGGCCGAACACGTTGAAGTACCGCAGCGAAAATGTCTTCAGTCCGTAGAGGCTGTGGAACATGCGGAGGTAGTGTTCGCCTGCGAGCTTGGAGAGCGCATACGGCGAGAGCGGCTCGGGCAGCATGTCCTCGCGCTTCGGCAGCGTCGGCGTGTTGCCGTAGACGGACGACGAGGAAGAGAAAACGAAGCGCTCGACGCGCGCGTCCCGCGCCGCGAGGAGCAGGTTCAGCGTGCCCGTGATGTTGGCGTCGTTCGTCGTCGCCGGATCCTCGACGGAGCGCGCGACGGACGGCAGCGCGGCCAGGTGCAGGACGTACCGGACGCCCGCGACGGCCCGCTTGACGGACTTCGTCTCGCGCAGGTCGCCCTCGACCACATCGCAGCGGTCGAGGACGTCGGCCAGGTTTTCGCGGCGGCCGGTGGAGAAATTATCGAGGACGCGAACCGATCGGCCCTGGCCGAGGATCGTGTGGACGATGTTCGAGCCGATGAAGCCTGCGCCGCCGGTGACGAGGAACTCGGAGTCAGCCATCGGGTGCCCCTACTGACCGAGCTTGATGTTCGAATCCGGGAAGGCCAGCAGGAACAGGCGCACCCAGACCTGGTAGTCGTCCTCGGTCTGGCGGTAGCCGATCCCGTAGCCCAGGCAGTCGGTCTTGCGCTGGAGGAAGTATTCCTGTTCCTCGAGCTCGCTGGTTTCGATATCGACGCGGTGATAGAGCTGCAGCGACCAGCGCAGGTTCGGGAACAGCACGATCTCGCTCGCGATCTGGTTCCGGTCGTCTTCGATGTCCGACGGCGCGCGCTGGTAGCGGTATTCCAAGCTGATCGAGCTCTGGTCGTCGAAGAGGTACGAAATCTCGCTGTTGAACGTCCGGAACTCGCTCTCGTACGTGTCGAACCCGCCGTCGAAGTCGATCGGGAACTGGTCCCAGATGCGCAGTTCGTTGTCGAAGAAGACGTCGCTGAAATCCTCCTCCGTCGGCTCCGGGTCGAACCGGTACGTCGTGAAGAGGTTGAAGTCCATCAGGTCGTGCACGTGCCCGCGGCGGCGCGTCTGGAATTTGTTGCGGATGCCGAACTTCACGTCGTTGCGCTGGCCGAGCTGGTCGATCGAGTCGAACTGCGGCAGGTCGATCGGCTCGAGGTCCGGCTCGGGCACGTACGTGTAATTGGCAAACGGCTCGGCAATGTGCCGGAAGCCGTCGTCCTCGCCGAGGACGATGACGTCGTTCCAGGTCTTGTGCGACTTGAACGACGTCTCGAACCCGAGTTCGAAGAGGTTGCGGACGTCGCTGCCGCCCTTGTCGACGACGGAGAGGAAGTTCGTCGTGAGCGTGGAGAGTCCGTTGGTGCCGGGGACGATCGAGGTCGTTTCCAGCGTATTGTTCTCGACCGTGTCCGAATAGTACGTCGCCCGGTAGCCCGCGCGCGGGATCAGCGTCAGGAACCCGAACTGCCGCGTCGGCCAGAAGACCGTATGGCTCGAATCGGCGCGCAGCGCGTCGTAGTCGTCGAGGCCGGACTCCTCGGGGAAGACGTGCTCGAGCTGCGCGATGCTGTCTTCCGTCTCGTAATAGAACGGCGTGTCGGCGATGCGGATTCGCTGCAGGTCGTAGGTCAGCTCGGGCAGGCGGTCCACGTTCTCGTAGAAATCATTCAGCCGCTTGTTGAAGTTCAGGCCCGCGGTGTAGCGGTCGCCGCGGTGCGTCAGCGTCACGCGGTTCTCCGGCACGGTGTTGTCGCGGAACTCATCGTTGAAGAAGTCCTTCACGACGTTCGGGTCGCTGAGGTAGTTGACCTCGGTGATGACGTAGTCGCGCTCGGTCAGGGTGTGGAAGTCGGACAGGCGGATGCGGTACCGCTCGTTGTCGACGAGGTTGGTCAGGACCGGGTCCTGCAGCTCGGTATCGCTCAGCGGCTCGTCGTCGTCGGCGTAGTACAGGTTCAACTCGCCGTTGTAGAGATCGTTCGTGCTCTTCCACATGAAGTCCTGGCCCGCGCCGAACCCGCGTTCGCTGCGGTAGTCGACCCGCGTGCGGCCCTTGAGCTGGCTTCCCAGCCGGTAATTCACCGCCGAGAGCAGGTACGCGCCGTGGCGGCTGCTGTAGCCGGGCACCAGTTCGAACCAGAAGTCGTGCGCGCCCAGGTCGCGGTTCATCCGCGGCAGGTAGAAGAACGGCACGCCGAAATAGTTCAGCTTCACGCCCTTGGCACGGAGATGGTGGCCGTCGATCAGCCGCGCCTCGCGCGCGTGGATGCTGTACTCGGGATTGGACGGGTCGCACGTCGTGATCGTCACGTCCTTCAGCAGGACTTCGTTGGTCGAGATGCGCTGGGAAGAGCCCGCGGCGATGTTCCAGGGCGGCACAAACGCCGTGGACTCGCCCGTGTCGAGCTGCTTGGTCTTGAGGTTGTAACGGACCTTCTGGCCCTGCCACACCGTTCCGCCGCGGCGGTACACGACGTTGCCGTCCGCTTCGGCCCACTGCGTCTCGGTGTTGACCTGGACGTGGTCCGCCGTGAGCGACGCGTCACCCTGGCGGATGACGACGTGGCCGTCGCCCATCATCATCTTCTGCTCCTCGAGGTACTCCATGCTGTCCGCGGTCACCTCGGTGCCCGGCGGAAGGTCAGGATTCTGGGCCCGCGCCACGACGGCGAAGGCGAGAAAAAGCGCGGCCCGTATCATACATCGCATGCGTAAACTCCTGGCGATTGAGAAGTGGTTGCAAGCTAGCAGACCGATCCTGACCCGCCAAGGCGCAAGATGCGTTTTTTCCAAGGGTTGGAACTTTTCGCCCACGAATTTCCAAGGATTGGAAATCTTCAGAATTCGGAGCAGTTGAAGACGATCCGGTACACGCACTGCGGGCTTCGGCAAACCAGCTTGCACTTCTCCTGGACGAGCGCCGCGCCGCAAACCGGACACACCGAAGCCGGCCCTTCCTTTTCGTCCGTTTCGTCCGTCGACTCGCTCAAGGACGCCTCACTCCCACTCTATACTGGCGACCACCCGCGACGTTGGTGTCCGCCACCGACACTACACCCGTGCCGGTCACATTCGTGAATCCGTTCAACGTCTGCCAGCCCGCACCGACGAGGAGGTTGGTCGCATAAAAGACTTCATACGTCCGCCCCGTCACGGCGTCCCACGTGATCACGACGGTGTTGTTCGTGTCGACCCGCGTCTCCGAATCGATGAACAGGTACGACGCCGGATTGGTCAGCGTGGTGCCCGCAATGAACTCGGACAAATCGTCCATGCCGTCCTCGTCGCTGTCGGAACGGACCGGGTTGCCGCCGCTGAAATATTCGTTGCTGTTGGCCAGTCCATCGCCGTCCGCATCCAACGCCCCGTCGCTCCGGGCCAGGGCGTCCAGGCCGTAATAGTATTCCCACCGGTCGTCCGCCCCGTCCTTGTCGCTGTCGCGGTCCCCCGCCGGGTACAGCGAGAAGGCGCGCGTGATATTGTTGAAGGTGAACGTGTAGACGCCGGTGAACGAGCCGATGGCCATGAGGTTCGACCCGTTGCCGAAGGCGGTGTTGTCGATCGGGACGAAGACGTCGGACTGGGCGAGCGCGCCCCAGTTGGACACCGCCCAGCTCCGGTTGGCGACGAACTTGAACTCGATGTTGCTCTGCCCCGCCAGGTCGACGACCGCCGACCAGACGACGTCGGTCGAAAGCCTCATGTTCGCCTCCGCCTCGTTCCAGAACTGGAACGTCCCGGCCACGGTCATTGCGGTGAAGGCCGAGGAAAAGGCCGTGTAGCTGTACGACTGGTTGTTGAACGTCGCCACGGCCTGCCGCGCGTTGCTCGCGTCGTTGACCTTGATCGTCAGCTTCCGCGCCGGGAAGTTGTAGCACCAGCCGTTGGACGCCGTCCCCTCCAGCTCCCCGCGGTTCGCGAATCGCGCCAGGTTCGTGCCGTCCAGCGTCACCGCGGTCACGTTCGAGGCGGCGTGTCCTATATAATAGGTGACGCGCGACCCGGGATTGAACGGACCCTGCCGCGCATCGACCGCAAACGTCCACGTGTTCGTCGCCTGGCCCTGGCTGAATCGCGTCTGCGCCGCCTGCCCGGCCAGGTGGTTCGTCGTCGCGCCGTCGTCCTCATATAAGGTGAACGCGTTGCTCGCCCCGGGCCAGAAGTGAATATCGAGGTTGGTCCGGCCCATGGCGACGATCCCGCCGGCCCGGTAGAACAGCGGGAGCGAGCCAAGCGACGCCTGGACCAGGACCGACTGCCCGCCGGTCATGCGCTGGTCGTTCTCCCAGAAATACCAGTCCGCGCCGGACGGCAGGTAGACCGTGCGCGTGGTGGCGTTGGACGTGTAGACCGGGGCGGCGAGGATCGAGGGGCCGACCATGAAGTCGTACTCGTTCTTCGCGAACGTGTTCGTGTCCGACGTGAAGCAGAACACCGTCGGCATGTTCACCGGCCGCCCGTTGGTCGTCGATTCGTGCGCCAGCGTGTACAGGTACGGCATCAGCTCGTACCGGTACTTGATCCAGCGCCGGTTCCACAACGTGAACGGCTCGCCGAACGCCCAGGGCTCCTGGTTCGCGCTGCCGTTGATCGTGTGGTTGCGGCAGAACGGATTCAGCACGCCGAATTCGAGCCATCGCGAAAGCAGTTCGCCGCTGGAATCGCCCGCGAAGCCGCCGATGTCGTGCCCGAACTGGGGCTGGCCGGAGATCATGACGCCGAGCCCGAGCCGGATATTGTAGCGGAGGTTGTCGAAGCTCGAGAGGTTGTCGCCGCTCCACCCCATCGCGTAAAGCTGGATGCCCGGCCAGCCGGCGCGGCTCAGGACGAAGGGACGCCGCGCCGCGTCGCGCCGCTGGAGCGCCTCGAACGAGGCCGATCCGACCATGTTGCCGAACGTGTTCTTGATGATCGCTTGCCAGCGCCGCGTGTCATTCGTCGTAATGTCGCCGTAGCGACCGTCGAGGTAGTAGAGGTTGTCGAGCGGCATCGCGTTTTCGTTCGGCTCATTGAGGTCGTTCCAAATGCACTCGAACGGATTCGTCGCCAGGAAATTCGTGACCTTGCCGATCCACCACTGCCGCGCGAAGTCGGTCTGCGAGAAATCCACCCATGAGATGCTGCCAAGGAAGTTGCTGCCGACATACGTGCCCAGGTCGTTCTTCTTGATGAAGTAGAGATTGGAGAGCGCCTCGCCGTACAGCGGATCGTTGGTGGTGATGCAGGGCTCGATGATCGGCACGAGCTTCACGCCGAGATTCGTGCAGTACGCGATCATGCCCGGGACGTTGGTGAAGCCGCTGTTGAACGTGAGCTGGTGTCGCAGGTTGTTGGATATCCGCTGCGTGTCGATGTCGAGGTACACCGCGTCGACCGGGATGTCGCGGTCCTGGAATTCATCGACGAGGTCCTGCACGATCTGCTGGTTCGTGTACGAGTGGCGCGACTGGTGGTAGCCGTAGGCCCAGCGCGGCATGAAGGCCGGGCGCCCCGTCAGCTCGGAATACCGGTCCAGCGCCGCCTCCATGGTGTGGTTCGATCCGCCGCCAAAGAAAAAGTAGTCGAGCTGGTCGTCGCCCGCGTGGAACGCGAAGGTGTCACCGAACCCGCTCTGGAACTCGATCACCGGCCGCGCCGGGTTGTTGAAGAAGAGCCCGTACGCGAACGACGGATTCGTCGCCGTCGCGGGCACGACGCCATAGAAGAACGGCAGCGAAAGGTACATCGGGTTCCGGTATTCCTCCCACGCGAAGACGTCCTGGTTCCAGTACTGCTGCGTCGTCCCGCGCCGGTTGAGCGGTCCCCCGAACTCCCCCGCCCCGAAGAACGCGACGTTGGTCGGCATGACCTTGACCTGCTTGAGCTTGAAGCCGCCGGGGACGTTCGAGACCGAGGTCGACCCGGACGGCCACGCGACTTGTTTGTACGCGTTGGTGTCGTCGATTTGATGATAGTCCGGGTTGAACTCGATCTGGAAATCGTGGAGCAGGTCGTATCCGCTCTTGTCGCGGAAGTTCACCTGGAACTTGTTGCTCGTGATGATGTCGACCCGGAGCTGGTCGGTCTCGATCACGTAGTTCGTCGCGCTCGCGTTGGAGAACGACGCCGTGAAGCCCGGCCAGTTGGTGAACGGCTTGGCGATTGCGATCTCCTCGCGCTCGTAGAACGACGTGACTGCGGTGAAGTGGAAACGGACGCGCACGACGTCAGGCGCGAACGGCGTGACCTCCACCGCGCCCGTCGGCCCGAGTGTAAACACAGCGCTGCGGTTGCCCGCCGCATTGGTCGTCACGTAGGCAGCGGTCACCCATCCACCCGTGCCGACGGCCGCCCGGGCAACCGACGGGATGATAAAGAGAATCAGGAGTAGCCGCCTGAACATCACACAGGTAATTTACCCAAAACCGCAAGCGTGGCAGCTCCAATTCATCTCATGAGGGTAGCGACGCTCCTGGCGCTCCTCTCCACGGGCGCCCTGGCCGCAGACTCATGCTGCCCCGGCCACGCCTTTCATTTCGATGTGACCGTGCCGGCGCCGGACGTCTACCGCGTGGAGATCTCGCCCGCGGACCCCGCGCGCACGAACACCCCGGCCGGCGTCCGGAGCGACACGACCGCATTCCGGTTGAACGGAACGGATGGGAAAATCGAAATCGTCCGCTTCGACTCGTTCACGAATCCCGTGGCGTGGTCGGCGACGATCCGCGCAATCGACCACTTCGGCCGCGCGGCGGTGCCCGGGATCGAGGTGAGCTGGACCGCCCTTCCGGGCGAGGCCCTCTACGGCACGGGCGAACGTTTCGACGCGCTCAACCAGGCCGGAAAGAAGCGCGAGTTCTGGATCCAGGACGCGCCGTCCCAGGGCGGCGCGGCGACGTACTATTGCACGCCCGTTTTCTACAGCAGCTCGGGCTACGGGCTTTTCTTCACGAACAATCCGGAAGCGACGGCCGACCTGAACAGCGACGGCTCCGGCGTGCATCGCTTCCAGCGCGCAGGCGCCTCGGCGACGTTTTTCATCGCCGTGCGTCCGACGCTCAAGGACCTGATCAAGGCCCGCGCGAGCCTCTTCGGCCCTTACCGCGGGATTCCCGACTGGGCCTGGGGACCATGGATCAGCCGCAACAGCTTCGAAAACCAGGCCGAGGCCGAAGAAGCAATCAATGGAATGCTCAGCCGCGATTTGCCCGTCGCCGCGATCGTGCAGGAAGCCTGGAAAGGCGCGAGCGACACCGGCGAGTGGAATGCGTTTGCGAAATCGCGCTGGCCGGACCTGCCGAAATACTTTGCCCTGTGCGAGCAGCACGGCATCCGGACTGTCCTGTGGCAGGTCCCGATCGTCCACCCCTCCTCTCCCGGCTTCGACGAGGCGGTGAAGAAAAAGTTTTTTGTCCGCAGGCCCGACGGCTCCGTCAGCTTCCGCAAGGAATGGCTCGAGGGCTTCGCCAACATCGACTTCACGAATCCCGAGGCGCGCGAATACTGGAAAGCGCAGATGCGCGAGACGGTGCGGCTCGGCATCGCGGGGTTCAAGGCGGACGACGGCGAGGACATCAAGCCCGACGATGTTTTTTTCGACGGTCGCCGCGGCTGGCAATTGCACAACGAGTATTCGACGCTCTATAACCGCACGCTGATGGAGCTGCTCGATGAGGAAAAGGCCGACGGCATGCTGTGGAGCCGCAGCGGCAGCCTCGGCAACGAAACGTGTCCCGCGCTCTGGGCCGGCGACCAGGAGGCGACATGGCAGCAGCTCCACTCGCTGCTTCCCGCGGGCCTCAGCGCGTCGATCAGCGGCATGCCGTTCTGGGGCCACGATATCGGCGCGTACCTCGGCCGACCGTCGCCCGAGCTGTATATCCGCTGGCTGCAATTCGGCGCGTTCAGCCCGCTCATGCAGTACCACGGCATCCAGCGGCGCGAGCCGTGGGAGTTCGGGCCCGAGGCGGAGAAGGCGTACAAGCTCCTCGCGACCCTCCGCATGAAACTCAAACCGACGCTGATCGCGCTCGGCCGGGAAGCGGCCGAGACCGGCATGCCGATCATGCGGCCCATGACCCTCGAGTTTCCGGACGACCCGCGTTTCGCGTCCGAGGAATCCCAATACATGCTCGGCCCGGACCTGCTCGTCGCGCCGATCCTGGAAGACGGCGCCCGCGCGCGACGTGTGAAGTTTCCCGCCGGCCGGTGGCAGCACCTGCTCTTTTCCAACGTCTACGAAGGACCATCGGAGCAGGCTGTCAACGTCGGGCTGCGCGACGCGCCGGTGTTCGTTCGCGAAGGCGCGACCCTCGAAGGGTGGAAGACGTTTGGGGCTGACCGCGCGATCGCCACCAACCCGATCGCGCTCCCCAGTGTCAGTGTGGTCGCGGACGGATCGCGCGTTGCCGGCACAGGGACGCGGACGGTCCGGACGCGTGTGCAGTACCTGGGCGAATTTCCCTTCCCTTACCGCCTGGCGCAGATCGGCACGACGAACATCATCGAGGATGCCGTCGCTCCGAACGAGACGAGCGAGCACGCCTGGCGCGTCAGCCTCGGCGCCCGCGACAAGGTCGGCGAAGAGAAGATTTCGTTCCTGTTCCAGGATTTCGAAACGGCGACGGTTTCCTTCGTCCGCTCGCCGCGCTGGGCAGTCGTAGGTCCCTTCCCCGCCGAACCGAAGCAGGCGTACGGCATCAACTATCCGCCGGAATGGGAGCAAGGGCCGGACGTCGCGTTTGAGGCGGGCTTCCGCGTGGTCCAGTGGCAGTCCGTTTCCGAGCAACACGTGGCCGAGCGCGACGGCATCGATTTCACGGGACTGTTCGGGCCGCGCGAGCACGCCGCGGCCTATGCGCTCGCGTATCTCGACTCGGACCATGACCAGGACGTTGAACTGCGCTTCGGGTCGGACGACACCCTGACCGTCTGGCTCAACGACGAGAAGATCCACAGCGTCGAGGCGTATCGCCTCGCCGAGTACGACCAGGAGATCGTGAAGGCGAGGCTCGCGAAGGGCCGCAATAAGCTGCTCGTGAAGGTCTGCCAGGACCGGAACCCGTGGCGGCTGATGTTCAGGTTAACCGGACCGGGCGGTGCGTCGATCGAAGGCGTGACCGACGGCTTCGCCGATCTCGCCCGCTACGATCCGGCCCGGCCACAATCCGAACGTATCGTCACCTTGCCAAAACCACTGACGTGGCACGTGAAAGACAAGGACCTCTCCTCGCCGGTTGTCATCGACCTTGCCGCGTCCCTGGGCGGCTGCTCGAACTGCTTTGTCGATGCCAGCGCTGAAGTGATCGTCGACAAGGAAACCCCGGTCGAGTTTGCCTGCGGCTCCGACGACGGCCTGATCCTGAAACTCAACGGCGCGACCATCCTCTCCAACACCGCCCCTCGCGGCTTTGCCTCGGGCTCCGACCGCGTCCGCGCCACCCTCAGGCCCGGCTCAAACCTCCTCGACGCCCGCATCACCCAGGGCGGCGGCGACTGGAAATTCAAAGTCGAGGTGTGGGATGTATCCGTCAGTCCCGCGCGGCTGCTGGGAAGCCCAGCAGACTGAGCTTGGCTCCGAGCACCCGGCCGAGGACTGGCAGATCACCTGGGTATACCGAAATCAACTTCTTCCCTTCCTGCTGGTAGAGAATCTGCTTCTTGTACATCGACATCTTGTACTGCGGTGTGTCGAGTCCCCAGTACTCGATGTAGACGTCGAGTTCCGGCAGGTAAAAGTCGGGCCTGATTTGAAACTCCGCGATGATCCGGTATTTCGCGTCGTAGCGGTACGCAATGCCGTGCGAGGTAAGCCACTCGGCCACGCGCTTCTCGCCCTCAGACTGCACCACCGTGCCGTCGCTGGCTTCGATCGTCTTATTGATTTCCACTTGCGTCTCGAAATTGCGGCGCTCGAGAAAGACTTCGTCGAAACAGCGGTCGCAGAAGACGCGCCGGAAGGTGTGGTGTGAACGGGTATATTCGTCGGCGGTGACGATGGCGTTGCAGCGTTGGCAGTGGTGCACCATGGCAGCCTCGGCTATGCGCACTGCTTTTTCTATGAACTCCGCGGCGATACTCGCATCACGCCGGATGTAGTCTTTCTCGACGGGGTTGGCGGCCATGTCGCGCAGATCCGCAAGGCATGCTCGAGCCGCAGCACCATACGCCCTCAGCGCCCTGATGGCATACTGGCGAGTCTGCAGATGAGAATCTTGCCTTGCCACGGGCCAGAGCGCGGCAACCGCCGCCGCCTGGTCGATCCCCGCCCACGCCAGCTTGCCGAGAGCCGAAGCTGAGAGCCGCCGGGCATTGGCAGAAGAGGAGTCTAGCATCTCGATCAGCTCGCCAAAACCTCCCGTATCAGCTTCGCGACCTATCGCGACCGCGCGGTCGGAGAGCTTCTTCTCAAGCGCCCTATCCATCGGGTGTTTCACGGCCGGCGGCGAGCGTAAGCGAAGCCAGGCTCTGATCGCAAGCTGGCTTCGCTCCCGCTCGCCGGCGCTAATAATGTGCGTGCCGTATCGAATTGAAATTGGCAACAATCCGCTCTCATGACCTCCCAAATCCCGACCGGCAATGAGTATCTCTGCGTACCCACGATCCGCACCGCCGATGCGTCGATCGATTCGCTTAATGTGATCCTCATGGGACTGGAAGGCCTCCTCGAGTTTTGCGGCATCAACGGCGAGCCGCTGCTCACCTATTCCGGCGCGGGCCGCGAACGAGACCAGTGGAAGTGGACGCTTGCCGAGAACTGGCTGCCACGATTCGCGCACCAGTCCGACGTCTCCCTCTCCGGCGCCATCTTCACGCCAGTCGGCCAGCGGTTCCTCGTTTACCGCGCGCCGGCGACGGCGAATGCGCAGACGTTTACGTTTGCGCTGGGCGACGTCTACCAGACCGCCAACATCCGCCATCGCCTGCCCGACCTGACGTTCGTCCTCCACGAATTCAACTGGGGCTGGAAACCCGGCTTCATGATCAGCATCTATGCCGGCACGCTGCTCGCCTCGATCGCGCTGCGCTGCACGGGACCGGCGAAATTCGAAGTCGACGGCGATGGTTCTCGCCGTTGCCTCGGCGGCCAGCAGCTTTCGACCAAGGGCCCGTTCCGGATCCATATCAACTGCGAGCAGGAGCCGACGCTCCTGGTCGGCGTGGGACTTTCCGCCGTCGGCGCCTACAGCGCGACGCTCGAGGCGCACCGCGTCACGCCCGCGGAGTGGGAGGCCGAGACCGAGCACTGGCTCGCGCGCCGCGCGATCAAGGCGAAGGACGCCGAACTCGCGCGCAAAGCCAACCGCAACGCGCACTTCGCGCGCTTCTTCGCCATGGGCCGCGCGCTCGACACGGACGAAACCGTGTCGATGACGTCGCGCAGCTACCGCTACTACGTTTCCTCGGCGTACTGGGACCGCGATTCCCTGCTCTGGCTCTATCCGTTCCTGGTGCGGAACGACAAGGCGCACGCGGAGCAGCTCCTTCGTTTCGCGTTCGGCCGGCAGCTCAACGCGACCGGTATCCACAGCCGTTACATCAGCGGCCGCATCCTCGAGTATGGATTTGAGCTGGATGAACTGCTCGCGCCCCTGGTCGCGCTCGGGCAGTGGAACAAACTCTATCCGAAAGACAAGATCTGGGAGGAGGACGGTTTTCGCCGCGGCATCGACGTGCTCATGCAGCGCTTCACGGAGCGGCGCCACGAGAAGGTCGCGCTTTATTCAACCGAGTTGATGCCGACGGATGACCTGGTCCTAGACGGGCGCGCGTACCTCACCTACAACAACGCGCTGGCGATTTACGCGATGACGCTCTGCCAGCCGATCTTCAAACGCGTCGCGCCGAAGTGGTCCACGTTTGCGGCGCGGGAATGCCCCGCGATCAAACGCGAGATCCGGAAGCGCCTGGTCGTGAAAGGCCTCTTCCAGTGGGCCGCGGATTTGAAGGGTGATGTGGAGTTTTACGACGAAGCTGCCGGTAGCCTCGTGCTCCTGCCCTACCTCGGATTCTGCGCGGCGTCCGATCCAACCTACAAACGAACGCTCAAGCACCTGTACTCCAAGGATTATCCCTACTATCGATCCGGACCTTTCGCGGAACTGGGGAATCGTCACACCGACTCGCCCCACCCCTGGGTCCTGAGCGCGTGCAGCAGCGTCATCAGCGGCGTGCGCGTGAAGGAGGGACTCGACTTCCTGCGTCGCGCGCCGATGGACGACGGCATCGCCTGCGAGAGCGTGGACATCAACAGCGGCACGCCGACCAGCGGCCAGCACTTCGGGACCTGCGCCGGCTATGTCGCCTACGCGATCCTGGCGGGGACATCAGGGTAACCCCTATCTGGAAATGGCGTCTCCTTGTAAGATGACGCTGTGCGCGCACGGCTGACATTCATACTCCTGCTGGCAACAGCAGCAGCGGCGGCGGCCATCCAGGCCGGCCAGACCCGCGACGAAGTGGCCAAGGAACTGGGCCGGCCCCAGGCCGAGATGAAGGCGGGAACCCGTGTTTTCCTCACCTACCCTGCAGGCGAACTGGAGTTCCAGAACGGCAAACTGGTGAAAGTCCCGCCCGGCTTCGCCGCCGCCCACCAGGAGTCCATCGACAAGGCCGCCTACGCCAACACGCAGCGCGGCAAAGGGCTCGAGCTGTACAACGGGACCTGGATGCCCAAGGCCAACGCCGATCGGCTGCGCGCCGAGGACGCGGCGCAGAAGGCGGCCTCGGCTTCCGTGGCCGTTGAAGAGGAACAATCGGCGGCGGCCGGACCGCGCGGCGGACGGAGCGGAGGCGGCCAGGGTACCGGACCGCTGAACATCCAGGCTGCGGCCGACATCCACGTCCTGGAAAACGGTGGCGCCGAAATCGACCTCGGCAGCCTCGCCGTTCCGGGGCACATTACGCTCGTCGAGTTCTACGACAAGTCGAGTGCGAGCAAAGCGATGAGCAAACGTCTGGAACAGCTCACGGGAACGCGCGGCGACCTGAGCCTGCGCGAAGTCGACATCGTGGATTTCAACAGCCCCGTCGCGAAGCAGTTCAACATGGCCGTCGCGCCGCTCGTCTACGTCCTGGACCGCAACGGCCAGCAGACGGGACAGCGTTCCGACGACATCAGCGAGATCCAGTCGAACATCAACCGCGCCCGCTGAGCCGCTCAGTCCCCGCCCTGGCTCAGCCGTTTCTTCGGCGCCTCACCCAGCAAAGCGTGCGCTTCCTCGAGGATTTCAGGAATGCGGTCGGCGAAGAGACTGCTCATCAGCGCGGGGCGCAGGTTGACTTCGCGGGCGCGCGCGGCGTTCTGACCCGGAAACCAGTGGTCGCCGCTCCCGAGCAGGTTGTAGCGCATCCGGCCAAAGCCCACCATGTCGAGCGCCTTGGCATAGTTCCAGAGCCGCAGGATTTCCTTCACGTTGATCTGGCCCGGCATCTCATGCCATTCCGGCAGGCCGCGGTGCCAGTAATCCACCCACTTCTCGCCCAGCACCGTGATCATCCGCTGGCGGATTTTCTCGGCGATCCCCGCCGACAGTTCCCGCCGCTGGTCGTAGTACGCGAGGCCCTGGACGTGCTCGTCAAAATCCGTCGCGCGGCTCGCGCCGATGCTGAGCGTGTGGACCTGGTCGCGCGAGAGGCAGAAGAGATCGTTGAACTGCATCGGCGTCAGCGGCGCGCACAGCTCCTTCATCGCGTCGGTCGGCTCGTAGAGCTTCCCGCCCTTGTCGCTCGGGCTGATGATGAAGACGCCCATGTCCATCCGTGCGGCGGCCTCGACGGCGGGCCAGGTGAACTCGTTGACGAAATACCAGTGCAGGTTCAGGTAGTCGAATTCGCCCGTCTCGATCGCGCGGACGATCGCCGCGAGCGGGCCGTGCGTGGAAAAACCGATGAAGCGGCACCGGCCCTCCCGCTTGAGTTCCTTCGCGGCATCGAGGCAGCCGCCCGGCTTCAGCGACATCTCGAGGAGTTGAGGCGTGTTGAGTCCGTGGAGCGCGAGCAGGTCAACGTGGTCCAGGTTGAGTTTCTTCAGGCAGCCGTCGAAGACGTCGCGGAATTCGCGCCCGTGTTCGCGCGGCCCGATCTTGGTCTGGACGATGAGGCTCTCGCGGGGAAAGGTCGGAAGGATGCGTCCCAGCTGCACCTCGGACGTCCCGTAGCCGCGGGCGGTCTCGATGTGGTTGATGCCCAGCTCAACCGCGCGGCGGATGCAGGCCTCGACGTTCTCCTGGCTCGACGCCGGGATCTCCCCGGGCGGCAGGTCGTTCCACGAATGCTGGTACCGCATCCCTCCGCACGAAAGAACCGGCATCTGCAGGTTCGTCCGACCGAAGCGGCGCTTCGGCACACTCGGCATCGCGTTGCTCATAAGTGGAATCTTCCGGCTCGCTGCCCGGCGAGTATACGTTCTATGCTCAGTCCATGCCAACCGTATCGGCGACGGCTCCGTTTGACCCGGCCTGGAGCGCGATGAAGCGCGTGCTTTTCCAGCCGTTCGACCTCGGCAAGTGGTTCATGCTCGGGTTCTCCGCCTGGCTCGCGACGCTTGGCGAGAACGGCGGCGGCGGATTCAACGGCAGCCTCGGCGACCTGGGCGAAAAAAGCAGCGGGGAAGGCGGCGAGGATTCCTGGGCGAACGTCGTCGCGTTTTTCCACGAACACATGCTTGCTGTCATCACCATCGGCGGCGCGGTTCTCCTCTTCAGCATCGCGCTGGGCCTCGTCGCGGCCTGGGCCCATGCGCGCGGCAAGTTCATGTACATCGACAACCTCATCCACAACCGCGCGCTGGTCTCGCAGCCGTGGGAGGAACACCGCGTCCAGGGCAATTCGCTTTTCCTCTGGAACGTTTGCGTCGGCCTGCTTGCGCTGCCGTTCGCCGGGCTCATCCTCGCGCCGCTGGCGATCCACTTCATCCAGCTGCACGGCGCCAAGCCGGAATTCGGCGGCCTGCTCGGCCCGATCCTGCTCACCGTCCTGGGCGCCCTCCTCCTGGCCATTCTCTTCGGCCTGCTCGGCTTCCTCACCAACGAATTCATCGTGCCGGTGATGAAGAAGCGCGGACTCAAAGCCGTCGCGGCGTGGAAACTCGCGCTCCCCCAGATGCGCGCCGTGGCCGGATCGATCTTCCTCTACATCCTGCTCCGGATCGCCCTGGCCATGGCCATCGGGGCGACGCTCATGATGCTCGGCTTCCTGACCTGCTGCTGCGGTTTCATCATCCTGGCCATCCCCTACATCAATGCCGTCGCGCAGCTCCCGGCTACCGCCTTCGTGCGCTTCTACAACCTCGAGTTTGTGCGCCAGATCGGGCCCGATTTTGACCTGCTATCCAGCGAACCGCCTTCCCTGGAACCGGCCGCGCAGGCCGCCTGATCTACAGGATTTCCCCAGCCGCAAAACCCCTTAACTCGGTCCCCAGCCTTTGCTAAACTTTAGCTCAACGCCGACGGGGCAAATGGGGGTGCGACATGAAGCTTGGCCGGATTCTGGAGATCAAGCCCAACAGGGACCTGATCACAATCGGTTGGGATGCCACGGTAAGCGACTTCATCCGCACGGCCCTCAAGAAGCATATCAGCTCGATGCCCGTCCTGGACGACAAGGGCGAGATGGTCGGCATCATCACCGAGCGCGACGTCTTCCGCCATTGCGAGCGAGGCGAAACACACTTCAACGAGACCCACGTCGTATCGATCATGACGCGCGACGTGATCACGCTCCAGGTCGACGCCGACATCACCAAGGCCATGGACCTCATGGTAAAAAGCAAGATCCGCCACCTCCCCGTCTTGAACGGATCGAAACTCGCAGGCATGCTCACCATTCGCGACCTGATTTTCGCCCTGCGCAGCATCGACCATGACGAGCTCCTCAAACTCCTCGACTTCCTCCGTGCCGAACTCGAATGGCGCAATACGTCCACCCAGAACATCACGCATCACTGAGCCGGGCCCGGGGCTCTACGTCCACGTCCCCTTCTGCGTCCGCAAGTGCCTGTACTGCGACTTCTATTCCCTGCCCACGGGCAAGGGCCCGCTCGCGCGCCGCATCAACACCGAGGCGCACGATGCCGGCCTGTTCCTGAAGGCGCTCGCCGCAGAATTGGAATCGCTTCCGGCGGACTTCACGCCCGAGACGATCTTCATCGGCGGCGGCACGCCGACGGAACTCTCGACGCCGGACTTCAAGCGGATCCTCGATCTCATCCGCGACGCCGTCGACCCTGCGCGCATCGTCGAGTGGTCGTGCGAATCCAATCCCGGGACACTCACCCGCGAGAAGGCCGACCTGATGCGCGCCGCCGGCGTCAACCGCGTCTCCCTCGGCGTGCAGTCCTTTGACCCGAAGGCGCTGGACTTCCTCGGACGCATCCACAGCGGCGACGAAGCCGCCGCGGGCTATCGACTCCTGCGCGCGGCGGGCTTCGACAACATCAACCTCGACCTGATCTACGGCGTCCCCGGCGTCGCCCGCGCAACGCTCGCGGGCGACCTCGATACACTCGTCGGACTGGGCCCCGATCACGCGGCCTGCTACTGCCTGATTTTCGAGGACGGCACGCCCCTGGCCGAATTGCGCCAGCAGGGCTTTGTGAAAGAAGTCGATGACGACGAGGAACTGGAACAGTACAACCTCGTCCGCGCAAAGCTCGGCGCTGCGGGCTATCATCACTACGAAATCTCCAACTTCGCCAAGCCCGGCCGCGAGTGCCGGCACAACCTGCTCTACTGGGGCCCGGGCCGCTACATCGGCTGCGGCCCCTCCGCGCACTCGCACTGGGACGGCGCGCGCTTCGGCAACGTGCGCAACCTCGACCAGTACTGCGAGCGATGGATCGACGGAAAACAAGCGCGCGCTTTTGAAGAACGGCTCGAGCCGGAGAAGAAAGCGCGCGAAACACTCATCATGGCCCTGCGCCGCCTCGAAGGACTGTCCGGCAAGGACTTCAAGTCAGCGACAGCCTTCGATCTCACCGAACTCTGCGGCAAGGAAATCGAATGGCTCAACCAGGAAGGTCTTCTCGAACGAGAAGGCGACACCATCCGGCTGACCGAGCGCGGCCTGTTCCTCAGCGATGCGGTCTTCGCCGAGCTGGTGTAATTTTCCACGGTTTCCGTGTATTCCGTGTAGTCCGTGGGCACACGTCTCCGCATCGTCCTGGTTCTCCTGCTGTCCTCGGTCTCAGCCCGCGCTGTTTCCGTCACCGGAACGGACTGGCTCGTCCATTTCAACCTGCCCGACCAGAGCACCAGCACCGGCAACGCGACGCCGGATGAATACGCCATCCGCGACGCGCTCGTGGGACGCATCAACGCGCTGCAGACCAACCAGTCCGCCTGGCTGGCCACGTACACGCTCTCGTCCTCCAACCTCGTCATCGGCGGCGCGGGCCCGGTCGTCAATGCGATGGACGGAGCGCTCAGCCGCGGCGCGCGCGTCGCCTTCGTCGTCGACAACGGCGTGGATACGAATGCGCTCTTCGGCGGCTCGAATTCCCTGGCGATGCTTTCCCAGCGCGCGGTGAACCCGCTTACGCTCCGGCAATCCGGCGCAGCTGCCAACATCATGCACGACAAGCTCGGCGTCTTTGACTACGGCTCGACCGCGCGCTGGGTCTTCGTCGCCTCCTGGAATTTCACCGCCCAGGCCAGCTCCGGCCAATGGAACATCGGCCTGGAAATGAAATCCGACGCGCTCTTTACCGCCTACACCAACGAGTTTGCGGAGTTCCTGGCCGGCCGCTTCAACAACAGCACGAACAAGTCGCACGCGCACGACCGCTCGACCTTCACCCTGCCCGGCTCATGGGGCACGAACATGGTCCGCTTCTCGCCCTACCCCGAGGGCAACAACGGTGGGAACAACGCGCAGACCGACATCACCAACTTCATCTCCGGCGCGCGCGAGGAAATCGTCTTCGCCCTGAACAGCCTGACCCGCATGTACATCGCGACGTCGCTCGTGCAGGCCGCGAACCGCGGCGTGCTGATCTACGGGTCGATGCCGAAGAGCGACACCGACCCGGGCGGTGGCTCGGACGTGGCCTACAGCTACCTGACGAATACGGTGTCGTATGCGACGACCAACCGGATCCACTTCCTGACGCCGTACAGCAAGGCCGACTATTCCGCGCAGGATTCGGGTGAGTCGGACCTGATCCATGCCAAGTTCATGGTGATCGACGCCTACGGCACCAATCCCGTCCTGGTCCACGGTTCGGCGAACTGGACCGACGCCGCGCTGGTCTCGAACAGCGGCAACGACGAGAACATCGTCTACGTGCGGCATCGGGAGATCGCGCGGATTTTCTACGCGCAGTTCAAGCGACTGACCGGCACGTTCCAGCAGCGCAGCGATTTCTGGGTGCAGGCCCAGACCAACAGTGTGCGGCTCTGGGCGACGGACACGAATACGGTCCTGGTCGAAAAATCGGACAACGTGACCGGCACGTGGAACACGGTCCAGTCCGTGACGGGTCGGGTGGGTTTTGTCGACGTCAGCGCCGCCGCGACACAGGCGTTCTATCGCGCTAGACGTTGAACAGGAAATGGCAGACGTCGTTGTCCTGCATGACGTAGCTTTTTCCTTCCGTGCGCATCTTCCCCGCCGAACGAATGGCGGCCTCGGTCTTGAAGTTCTTCAGGTCGCTGACCTGGTAGATCTCGGCGCGGATGAACCCGCGCTCGAAGTCGGTATGGATGACGCCGGCAGCCTGCGGCGCGGTGGCGCCCTTCACGATCGGCCAGGCGCGGATTTCCTTTTCGCCCGCGGTGTAGAAACTCTGCAGGTCCAGGATCGCGTATGCGGCGCGGGCGACGGCGGCCAGGGCCGGCTCTTTCATGCCGAGGGAATCGAGCATTTCCTTGCGGTCCTTCTCGTCCAGCTCGTTCAACTCCGCCTCGATCTTGGCGCACACCGGAACGACGCCGCCGCCGTGCTCCCGGGTGTATTCGGCCACTTTCGCGACATGCGGTCCTTTGCCCTCAAGGTCCGATTCGTCGACGTTGGCAATGAAGAGAACGCGTTTGGATGAGAGGAGCGCCAGCTCCTTGAAGATCTTGCGCTGATCGGGCGTGTCGAATGACAGGGCGCGCGCGGGTTTGCCGTCCGCGACAGTTTTCTGGCAGCGCTCGAGGACGTCCTGCCGCAGGAGCGCTTCCTTGTCGCCCGACTTGGCAATCTTCCGGTTCCGATCGATCGCCGAATCGAGGGTTTGCAGGTCCGCGAGCAGCAGTTCGGTTTCAATGGTCCCGATGTCGCGGATCGGATCGACGGCTCCGTCCACGTGCGTCACGTCCGGGTTTTCGAAGCACCGGACGACGTGCAGGATCGCGTCGACCTCGCGGATATGGGACAGGAACTTGTTGCCCAGTCCCTCCCCTTTGCTCGCCCCGCGAACCAGGCCCGCGATGTCCACGAGCTTGAAGAGCGACGGGACAATTTTCTCGGTCTTGATGAACTGGTTGATGACCCCAAGCTGCGGATCCGGCACGGGCACGATCCCGACATTGGGCTCGATGGTGCAAAAGGGGTAGTTGCTCGCCGCCGCGCCCGCCGCTGTGAGGGCGTTGAACAGCGTGCTTTTACCGACGTTGGGGAGTCCTACAATTCCTGCTTCCATGGAACCGCGGAAGATAGGTGGTCGGTGCGCTTAAGTGAAGCGCAGATTACGCGGGCACCATCTGCTCGATGATGGCGTTGTAGGCGGTCTGCGTGGACTTGTCGAAGCAGACGAAAATGACCTTTTCGATGGTCTTGTCCGTTTCCAGGAATTTCCGTACCGACGTCACCGCGATCTTCACGGCGCGCGGCACGGGAAAATGGTAGGCGCCGGTGCTGATGGACGGGAACGCGATCGTCCGGATGCTGGTCAGGACCGCCAGGCTCAGGGCGTTGTGGTAACACGAGGCCAGCATGTCGTCCTCGCCATGGGCGCCGCCCTGCCAGACCGGGCCGACGGCGTGGATGACGTACTGGACGGGAAGCTTGTAGCCCTTGGTCAGCTTGCACTTTCCGGTCGTGCAGCCGTTGAGCTTGAGGCATTCCTCGAGGAGTTCCGGGCCGGCCGCGCGATGGATGGCCCCGTCGACTCCGCCGCCGCCGGCGAGCGAAGTGTTGGCCGCGTTGACGATGGCGTCGGCCTGGATGCGGGTGATGTCGCCCAGGATAACTTCGAGGCGTTCGCGCATGAGGGAGACAGTACGCTGTGCCTTCAGGACAGGCGACTCAATATTTCCTGGAAGCGGGGATCGGCATGAAGAACCTTCAGGTCCTTGTCCTTCCGGATCCAGTCGATGTCGTTGTAGCCCAGGGCCACGGCGCGGTCCAACGCGTCGAACGCGCGCTCCTTGTGCCCCGTCAGCGCGTAGCTGCAAGCCAGGTTGTACCAGTTCTCCGGCTCGTTCGGTCGCAGATAGGTCAGTTCAGCATCGATCCGGAGGCCGTCTTCATACCGGCCCGCCCGCGTGTAGATATGGCCCAGCGCCTCCAGCACGGGGGTGTATTTGGGGCAGCGCTTGCGGAGCGCCTCCAGGAACTGCATTTCCACCCGCTGCTGCTTGGGCATGTTCTGTTCAGGCCGTTTACGCATGATCTTGCGCATAAACTAACCGGGGCAGGCCAAAATGTTGAGACCCCACTCCGAGGGGAGGCTTAGGGGGATGGGACGGCGACCCTGCGCTCAGGAACGCTTTTCCAGCGGCTCCAGTTCGCGGACCGTCGGACCCGTGTAGATCTGCCGGGGACGACCGATCTTCTGGCTCGGGTCGTTGTGCAGCTCGTACCACTGCGAGATCCAGCCCGGCATGCGGCCGATCGCGAAGAGCACGGTGAACATATTGGTCGGGAAGCCCATGGCCCGGTACGTCAGCCCCGTGTAGAAGTCGACGTTCGGGTACAGCTTCCGCTCCACAAAATACGAGTCGGCCAGGGCCCGCTCCTCGAGCTGGAGCGCGATGTCCAGCAGCGGGTCCTTCGTGCCGGTCTTGCCCAGCACATCCATGCAGATGGCCTTGGCAATCTTCGCGCGCGGGTCGTACGCCTTGTAGACGCGGTGGCCGAAGCCCATGAGCCGGAACGGATCGTCCGGGTTCTTGGCGCGCTCGACCATCTTGTTGACGTCGCCGCCGAGCTGGTGGATCTCCTCCAGCATCTCGATGACTTCCTGGTTCGCGCCGCCGTGCAGCGGGCCCCAGAGCGCGCAGATGCCGGCCGAGATCGAAGCGTAAAGATTCGCGCCCGTGCTGCCGACCAGGCGCACGACCGACGTCGACGCGTTCTGCTCGTGGTCGGCGTGGAGGATCAGGAGCGCATTGACCGCCTTCACCAGCACCGGGTCGACCTTGTAGTCGTTGACCGGCGTGGAGAACATCATGTTGAGCAAGTTCTCGGCGTACATCATCTTGCCGTTCGGCTGCACGAAGGGCTCGCCGACCGACTTCTTGTACGAAAACGCCGCCATGGTGCGGATCTTGGAAATCAGGCGCGTCGCCGCGATCGCCTTTTCCTCGTCCGCGTCATCGAGCTCGGGATAAAAACTGTTCAGCGAAACCACCATCGCCGACGCCACCGCCATCGGGTGCGCGCGCTCGGGGTAGTTCCGGAAAAAGACCTGCATGTCCTCATGCAGCATCGAGTGCTGGGTCAGTAGCTTGGAATACTTCTGCAGCTCCGTCTTCGTCGGCAGCTTGCCGTGGATCAGCAGGTAAGCGACCTCGATGAAGGTGCAGTTCTGCGCGAGGTCCTGGATCGCATACCCGCGGTAGCGCAGGATGCCCTTCTCGCCGTCGACGAACGTGATGCCGCTCTCGCACGAGCCCGTGTTGCCGTAACCCGGGTCGTACGTGATCAGGCCGGTGTCCTGGCGCAGCTTGCGGATATCGACCGCGCGCTCCTGCTCCTTGCCCTCGTAGACAGGGAGCGTCAGCTTCTTGTCGCCGTACACAAGCTCGGCCGAGCCGATCTTGCTGCTTTCAAGCGATGTCTGGCCGCCACCGTACTTCGTCATGATGCTAAGCCTTTAGAATTTTTCCGGCCTTGATGCAGGACGTGCAGACCTGCAGGGTCTTCACCGTGCCGTCGATCTTCACGCGGACCCGCTGAAGATTCGGCAGGAAACGCCGGCGCGTCACCGCCGTCGTGTGCAAACCAATGCCGCCCGACTTCTTGGACAAACCGTGCCGGACGATGCGGTTCCCCATCATGGAACCCTTGCTACAAATCGCGCAAACCTTTGCCATTACCCTTCTCCCGCCTGTTTCTCTCGCCTACGTAAGCCGCAGAAGATACGTGCCGGAACAAGGTCGCGCAAGGCCAAATTACCGCGCAAACACGCCTCACGGCGTTAACTACGAACGCCCGTTTGTAGTTAAGCCCGTAAGGGCTGTTCCGAGGGCCGGACATCCTGGACCTGGAGCACCAGCTGCTGCCGCCCCATGTACGTGTCCTTCTTAAGCTGGAACGCGACATCCATCTCGCCGTCCGGCAACTGCCCCTCGCTGAAGTTGAAGGCAATGGCCTCGCGCTGGACGCCCCCGGAAGCGACGACGAATTTGAGGTGCTTCTCACCGACCACCTTGGGCCGGCCCATGACCGTCGCCCCGCGCAGGCCCCAGACCGGGGTGGGATTGCTGTGCCCGAAAGGACGCAGCCCCTGCAGGCTCTCGCACATCCGCTCGTCCGCCTCGGCCAGGGTCATCCAAGCGTCGATGCGCTGGACCGGACGCAAATCTGTGCCGCGCAACACCGCCGCGACGGCATCGTTGAAAAGCAATTTGAACTCTTCGATCCGCGCCGCGTCGATCTCCAGCCCCGCCGCCATCGTGTGCCCGCCAAATTTCGTCAGGAGCTTGGAACACGTCCCCAGCCGCTCCACCAAATCGCAACCCTCAATACTGCGGCACGATCCGCGCCCGACGGCGCCGTCGAGGGCGATAACGATGCCAGGCCGGTAATACCGCTGCGCTAGCCGCGCCGCGACGATGCCGATCACGCCCGGGTGCCAGCCCTCGCGTGCGACGACGAGGCCGAAACTTTTTTCCGGATGGAACGCCGCGTCAATTTCATCCATCGCATCCTTCAGCGTCTTCTTTTCAATGTCCTGCCGCTCGCGGTTCGCCCCGTCCAGGTGCGCCGCAATCTCGCGCCCCTTCGCGCCATCGCCCGTCACCAAAAGTTCCAGCGCCTGCAGCGCATCCCCCAGCCGTCCCGCGGCATTGAGCCGCGGGCCGAGCAGGAATCCCACTTCATACGCGTCGATCTCGTTCTTGATCCGCGCGACCTCGATGAGGTGCTTGAGCCCGATCGACTTCGTCGCGTTGAGCTGCATGAGTCCGTGCCGCGCGAGCGTCCGGTTCTCGCCGCGCAGTGGGACGACGTCGGAGATGGTGCCGAGTGCGACGAGGTCCAGGTGCGAACGCAAATCCAGCGCCGCGTTCTTTCGTCCCTCCGTCCGCCCCTGCTTCAACAGGGCGTGGCACAACTTGAACGTCACGCCGACGCCGGCAAGGATGTGGAGGTCCTCGTTCTTGCCGAGTTTCGGATTGATGACCGCCAGCGCCGGCGCGACTTCGGCCGCGGGCGTGTGATGGTCGGTGACGACTTTCCAGCACAGTGGGATCCGAAGCTTGGAATTCACGTGACTTGAAGTCGCGGC
>JADMIO010845942.1_pt1 | contig 57424 bp, 36 predicted proteins | sample 8958161 | NCBI WGS metagenome assembly JADMIO01 (sample SAMN16585339, study PRJNA669376) | soil metagenome | isolation source: Crop rotation soil | place: USA: Cullars Rotation, Alabama | collected 2011 | reverse complement strand
GCCGCGACTTCAAGTCACGTGAATTCCAAGCTTCGGATCCCACTGTGCTGGAAAGTGGCGGCGCGGCGGCGCTGTCGATCGCGGCGGCGATGATCCCGCTCGGGTCGACGTCCACCGCGCTGCTCGCCGATTCCGCAAAGTGCGACTTGAGCCAGTACAAATCAGCGTCCGGTCTGACTGCAAACGCCGAGCAGGACGCGCTCGTCGTGACGTGGGCCGGTGAGGCCGGACAGGAAACACGCGCCCGCTTCACCATCGAAGGCGGCACGCCGACGATCGCGGATCTCTCCGTGCGCAAAGGCGGCCAGTGGCTGAGCGTCGGTCAGCACCTCACGCCTGAGTACCATGTCGTCAGTGGCATCCGGCGCCTGAGCGTCCAGCAGGCGCAGCCGCTCGTCGGCGCCGGCGTCGAGCTGACGCCTGAAGTGATCGCCAAGAACCGGTGGTATGCGTTCTGGGACGCGCCGCTCGTGCTGCCGGACGGCCCCGAGATGCGTCAGGCCGCGGCGGCGCGCGGCAGCCGCACCGCGCAGCCGGCCGGGCAGACCGGTCCGCCCTCGCGCGGCATCAACGACGCGGCGGCGCCGGGCGCGCAGGCCCGCGCCGGACGCGAAGGCGCGATTCCCGGCGTCGCTCCCGGCAGCCGCAACATCGGTCCGGCGCGGTCGGCCGCCGACATCAAGCGCGCCGACGCCTCGTTCAAGGCGACCTCGTGCAGCGTGAAGACCGACGGACAGGCGGTCGAGATCACGTTCCCGGGTCTGTCGATGGGCATCTTCGCCGGCGACCTGCGCTTCACCGCCTACAAGGGCACCAACCTGCTGCGCATGGATGCGCTGGCGAAGACCTCCGAACAGTGGATTGCCTATAAATATGATGCCGGCCTGAAAGGGTTTTCGACGGCGCTGACCTCGCACGTGATGTGGCGCGACACCGGCGGCCATCCCCAGACGCACGCCTTCGGCGGCGTCGTCGACGATGCGCTCGAACGGGTCAAGGCTCAGAACCGGCTGATGGTCGCCGAAGGCCAGGGACGATCGATTGCGGCTTTCCCGCCGCCGCACACCTTCTTCTTCACGCGCGAGAAAGACACCAATCTCGGCTACCTCTGGTATCGCAAAGATGCCGACGGGAAGTTCGGCATGGGCGTGGGCATGCCCGATCGCGAAGAGGAACCGGCCTACGTCGAGAACTTCGCGCTCTACAACGCGCCACCCGGCACCGTGCAGAAAATGGGGATGTACTTCTATGTGACCGCGGCGTCAGGCGAGAGCGCGCGGCAGCAGGCGCTGGCCTACACACACGGCGATACCTTCAAGCCGGTCGCCGGCTACAAGACGTTCGTCAATCACTTCCACCTCGACTTCACCGGCCGCCAGCGCGAAACGGGATCCCTGGGCACGCCGTCGCAGGATCTTGCGGCGATGAAGACGCTCGGCCTCAACATCGTCGGCCTGAGCGATTTCCACTTCGAGCTCCATCCGAACGATCCGGGTCCGCTGCGCTTCGCCGACGAGAAGGATTACTTCGAGGCGACGCGCCGGTCGTCGGACAGCGACTTCCTGGTGACGCCATGGGAGGAGCCGAGCGCCTACTTCGGCGGCCACTACAACATCATGTTCCCGAAGCGGGTGTACTGGTCGAAGGTCAAACAGCAGGGACAGCAGTTCACCGAGAACGATCCGAAGTACGGCAAGGTCTATCACGCCGGCAGCGCCGAAGACGTGCAGAAGATGATGGATGCCGAGGGCGCGTACTGGTATCACGCGCATCCGCGGACCAAGGGCACGACCGGGTTCCCCGATCTGATCTTCGACAAGCCGTGGATCAAGAACGATCGGTATCTGGGCGTCGCGTTCAAGCCGGGCATGGGCCAGGACCAGTCAGAAGCGCGGCTCTGCGAATGGCGCTGCTTCGACACCGTCGACACGATGAACAACATGTACGCGAACTCGGGGCTGCACCCGAAATACATCATCGCGGACATCGACACCTACAAGAAAGGTCCGGAAGACGACACCTACGCCAACTTCCCGGTGAACTACCTCCACATCGACAAGGTGCCCGGCCCTGACGAGGACTGGTCGTCGATCATGAAAGCGATGGCCGACGGCGACTTCTTCGTGTCGACCGGCGAGATTCTGATCAAGAGTTACGCGGTAACGGGCAGCGGACCGAAGCGGACCGTGAACGCCGACGTCGAGTGGACCTTCCCGCTGTCATTTGTGGAAGTCGTGTGGGGCGACGGCAAGAAGATCGATCGCCAGATCATCTCCGCCACCGACCTCGGCGCCAACGGGACGAAGAAGTTTGCGATTCCGTTCGACGCGACGGGCAAAGCGTGGGTCCGCTTCGCGGTGTGGGATTCGGCCGGCAACGGCGGCTTCGTGCAGCCGATCTGGCTGACCCAGGCGAAGACCACGACGGCCAGCGGCGGACGCTAGCTCCCTTCACATTTCGTGACATCTCATCGCCGGCTCTGCCGAGCTGGCGATGAGATTGTTACGCCGTCTTAATTGACCGCGAGTCAATTACGATCGATACTCGCAAGCATGGGTCGTGCAACGGCGCTGGCGAGCGTGGATCGGCGATGGCAGCGCCTTCCCGACGATCGGCCTCGCGTTCTGATGACGTCGGCGCTGAAACTGCTCAAGCGCGACGGCTACCGGCGCGTCCGCCTCGAGGACATCGCGAAAGACGCCGGCGTCTCGAAGGCCACGGTCTATCACTACTTCGCCAACAAGGACGAGCTGCTCACGCAGAGCGTCACCAACCGCATGGCCGAGCGGCGCGAGGACATCGAGCGCCGCGTCGCCAGCGCCGGCGGCAGCGCGTCGGATCGTCTCCGCCTGTTTCTCGAAGACTTCTGGACGAACCTGCTCACCGCCCAGACCGGCCTCTGGCAGCGGATGGTCGTCGGCGAGATGGCGACCGAGGCGCCCGACGTGTTCGCGGCCTGGGCCCGGGGCCTGGTCGAGCGATGGAAATTCGTCGAGCAGCTGATTGAGGACGGCCAGAAGAACGGCGAATTCCGCGCCGACGTCGACGCGGCGGTCGCGGCCCGCTTCATCACCTCCGCGCTGACGCATCAGGCGCTCCTCCACGTGCATCTCGGCGTGCGCAGGTTCGCTCCGTGCGCCAACGATCGTCTCTTCAACTCGAGTGTGAAGCTGCTGCTGGACGGCATCCGGCATCGCGGCCGGGACTGACGCGGTATTGCTCATGACCATCGTTCGTAGTGCGACTCGCTTCGCTCCGATTCTGCTGCTGCCGCTCGTCCTGCCGGCGTGCCGGGAGAGCAAGGCCTCGCCGGCGCCGCCGGCGCCACCAACGGTCAGCGTCATTACCGTTCAGCCCGAGCGCGTCGCGCTCTCCAGCGAATGGATCGCGACGCTCGACGGCTACGTCAACGCGCAGATCCGGCCGCAGGTCAGCGGCTACCTGCTGCGGCGCAACTACGAAGAAGGGACGCCGGTACGTAAGGGCGAGGTGCTGTTCGAGATCGATCGGCGGCCGTTCGAGGCGGCGCTGGCCCAGGCCAAAGCCAACCTGAACGAGGCCAAGGCGCAGCTCGGCAAGACCGAGCGCGACCTCCAGCGCGATCGCCCGCTCGCCGAACAGCGCGCGATTGCGCAGAGCCAGTACGACAACGACGTGCAGGCCAACCTCGCGGCGCAGGGCGCGGTCGAGTCGGCGACCGCCGCGGTGCAGACGGCGCAGCTCAATCTCGGGTTCACCACCGTGACGTCGCTCATCGACGGCGTCGCCGCAATTGCGACCGCCCAGATCGGCGATCTCGTCGGCCCGACCACGCTGCTGACCACGGTGTCGCAGGTGAATCCGATCAAGGCCTACTTCCCGTTGAGCGAGCAGGAGTACCTGGAAATGGCCGATCGAATCAACGCCCGCCGCGGCAGGGCCGCCACCATGTCGGGCGGCGGTGCGCTGACGCTGGTTCTCGCCGACGGCAGCGTCTACCCGCGCACCGGCACCTTCCTCGCCGCCGATCGGGAAATCGACGTCAAGACCGGGACGATTCGCATCAGCGCGACGTTCCCCAACCCGGACCGAACGCTGCGGCCCGGACAGTACGGCCGCGTGCGTGCCGAGACGCACGTCCGCAATGACGCGCTGCTGGTGCCGCAGCGCGCGGTCACCGAGCTCCAGGGATCGTTCCAGCTCCGCGTCGTCGGCGCGGACAACACCGTCAGCACGAAGACGGTCAAGGTGGGCGAGCGCGTCGGCAGCCGCTGGATCGTCGAGGAGGGGTTGCCGCCGGGATCGCGCGTGGTCGTCGAAGGGGCGGCGACGCGCGATGGCACTGTCGTCGATGCCCGGCCGTTCACGCCGGCCGCCAACGGAAACGAGGATCGCTGAGCCGTGTCCCGCTTTTTCATCAGCCGCCCGACCGTCGCCATCGTCATCGCCATCGTCACGGTGCTGGCCGGTCTCGTTTCGATGCAGGCGCTGCCGATTGCGCAGTTCCCGGAGATCATCCCGCCGCAGATTACGGTCACGGCCAACTACACCGGCGCCGACGCGCTGACCATCGAATCGTCGGTCGCGACGCCGCTCGAACAGCAGATGAACGGCGTGGACAACATGCTCTACATGCAGTCCACCAACTCCAACGACGGCACGATGCAGCTGATCGTGACCTTCGACGTGGCAACCGATCCGAACATCGATCAGGTCAACGTGCAGAACCGCATCGCCCAGGCGCAGCCGAACCTGGCGCCCGACGTCAATACCTACGGGTTGACGATGCGCAAGGCGACCGGCTTCCCGATGCTGATCATGTCGCTGATGTCGCCGCACGACACCTATGACGCGCTGTTCCTCGCCAACTACGCGAACATCAACATCATCGACGCCCTCTACCGGGTGCCGGGCGTCGGCGACGTCCGCATCTTCGGCGCCGGCGACTACGCGATGCGCATCTGGGCCAAGCCGGATCGCCTGGCCAAGCTCGGGCTGACGGTGCCGGATCTGGTGCGCGCGGTCCAGCAGCAGAGCACGGTGAACCCGTCCGGTCAGATCGGCGCGCAGCCGGCGCCGCACGGGCAGGAGATGACCTACACCGTCCGCGCCCAGGGACGCCTGCAGACGCCGGAGGAATTCGCGGCGGTCGTCGTGCGATCGAATCCGGATGGATCGGTGGTCCGCCTCGGCGACGTGTCGCGCATCGAGCTCGGCGCGCTGAACTACCAGCAGATCGGCCGGGTCAACGGACGGCCCGGCTGCTCGGTCGCGATCTTCCAGATGCCGGGCTCGAACGCGCTCGCGGTCGCCGACGGCGTCAAGCAAGTGATGGCGGATCTGAAGACGCGCTTCCCGCCCGACCTCGAATACCGCTACACGATCGACACCACGCTGCCGGTGTCGGAGGGCATGAGGGAAATCCTGATCACGCTCGGCATTGCCGTCGTGCTGGTGATCTTCGTCGTCTACATCTTCCTGCAGAACTGGCGAGCCACGCTGATTCCGATGATTGCCGTGCCGGTATCGCTGATCGGCACCTTCGCCGTCTTCCCGCTGCTCGGCTTCTCGATCAATACGCTCTCTCTCTTCGGATTGGTGCTCGCCATCGGCCTCGTCGTGGACGACGCCATCGTCGTGGTCGAGGCGGTCGAGCATCACATCGAAGAGGGCATGGCGCCGAAGGACGCGACGCACAAGGCGATGGAAGAAGTGTCGGGGCCGGTGATCAGCATCGCGCTGATCCTGTCGTCGGTGTTCATCCCGGTCGGCTTCCTGAGCGGCATTCAGGGACGGCTCAACAAGCAGTTCGCGATCACCATCGCCATCTCGGTGATGATCTCGGCCTTCAACGCGCTCACCTTGTCGCCGGCGCTGTCGGCGATGCTGCTCAAGCCGCGTCGCGAGGCGCGCGGGTGGCTGAGCCGCTTCTTCTCGCTGTTCAACCGCGGATTTGGAAAGGCGACCAGCGGTTACGTCCGCGTCAGCCACGGTCTCGTGCGCAAGGCCTTCATCGGCGTCTCGCTGCTCGTCGTGCTCACGGCGGCGGCAGTCGTGATCGGACGGCGGCTGCCGACCGGCTTCGTACCCGACGAGGACTATGGCTACGCCCTGATGCAGGTGCAGCTGCCGCCGGCCGCCTCGCTCGAGCGCACCGACGCCGTCACCCGCAAGATCGATCAGCTGCTGCAGCGGAGCGAAGGGGTGGCCAACTTCGCCACGATCGCCGGCTTCAGCCTGGTGTCGCGCGTCACCGCGAGCAACTACGCGTTCTATTTCATCGGCCTGAAGCCTTGGGACGAGCGGCCGGAGCTGGAGGCGCGCACCATCGTCAATCGCCTCAACGCCGAGCTGCGCAAGGTCGCCCCCGAAGCGACGGCGTTCGCGCTGATGCCGCCGTCGATTCCCGGGCTCGGCACGCAGGGCGGCTTCTCGTTCTGGCTGCAGGATCGAAGCGGTGGCACCCTCGACTTCCTCAATCAGAACGTCCAGAAATTCCTCGACGCCGCCCGCCAACGGCCGGAGCTGGTCGGCGTGACCACCCAGTTCACCGCGGCGGTGCCGCAGCTCTTCGCCTACGTCGATCGCGACAAGGTGCTCAAGCAGGGCATCGCGCTGCCCGACGTCTACCAGACGATGCAGGCGTTTCTGGGCGGCGTGTTCGTCAACCAGTTCAACCGTTTCGGCCGGCAGTGGCGCGTGTTCCTGCAGGCCGAGGGTGCGACGCGGACCGATCCGGCCGCGATCGGCCAGTTCTACGTGCGCAACAACGACGGCTCGATGGTTCCGCTGTCCACGCTCGAGAACACGCAGCCGACGTTCGGGCCGCAGTACACCAACCGGTTCAACGTCTATCGCGCCGCCCTGATCACCGGCGCCGCGGCGCAGGGCTACAGCTCCGGCCAGGCGCTCGACGCACTCGAGCAGGTCGCGCGCGAAACGCTGCCGCGGGAGATGAGCTATGACTGGTCGGATCTCTCGTATCAGGAAAAGAAGGCGGGTGGATCGGGTCCGCTGTTCGCGCTCTCGATCGCGTTCGTCTTCCTGATTCTCGCCGCGCTCTACGAGAGCTGGTCGCTGCCGTTCTCGGTGCTGCTGTCGGTGCCGATCGCGGTGTTTGGCGCGGTGCTCGGGCTGCTGCTCCGCCGCTACGACTTCAACGTCTACGCGCAGATCGGCGTCATCATGCTGATTGGCCTGGCGGCGAAGAACGCGATTCTGATCGTCGAGTTCGCCAAGGCGCGGCTCGAGGAGGGAATGAACCTGGTCGACGCCGCGCTCGAAGGCGCGCGGCTCCGGCTGCGTCCGATCCTGATGACGTCGTTCGCGTTCATCCTCGGATGTCTGCCGCTCTGGTTCGCCAGCGGATCGGGCGGCGCCTCGCGCCGCATCCTCGGCACCGTCGTGGTCACCGGCATGCTGGCCGCGACGCTGATCGCGATCTTCATCATCCCGCTGCTGTTCGTGCTGGTCGAGCGGCTGATCACGCGTCGGGCTCACCTGCCCGGCCGGGCCGGGGATCTCGTGCCGGGCGAGGGATCATGACGCGCCACGCAATCGCGCTGGCGGTGGTGGCGACGATCGCCACGTCCGCCTGCCTGGTCGGTCCAAACTACCGGCGCCCACCGACCACGCAGCCGGATGTGTATCGCGGCGCCGACGAGAGTCAGGCGTCGGCGGCGTCGATTGCCGACGAAAAGTGGTGGGAGATCTTCGACGACGACGAGCTGCAGACGCTGATTCGAACCGCGCTCGAGCACAACGACAACGTGCGGCTGGCGGCGGCACGGATTCTCGAAGCGCAGGCCCAGCTTGGCATCACCCGCGCCGATCAGTTTCCGAACGTGAGCGGCGGCCTCGACCTGCTCGGCCAGCGGACGTCGGCCGCGCTCGGATTCGCGCCGCGCAACGTCGGCGCGATCCAGATTCAGGCAGCCGCGGCGTGGGAGCTCGACTTCTGGGGCAAGTTCCGCCGGGCCACCGAATCTGCGCGCGCGCAGCTGCTCTCGACCGAGTGGGCGCGCCGCGCGGTGCTGGCCACGCTGGTCAGTCAGGTCTCGACCGCGTACTTCGAGCTGCGGGCGCTGGATCTCGAGCTGGACATCTCGCGCCGGACGCTCGACTCGCGGCGGGAGTCGCTGCAGCTGGCACAGGTCAGGGAACGAGGCGGCGTCACCTCGCTCCTCGACGTCCGCCAGGCCGAACAGCTCGTCTACAGTGCCACCGGCGAGATCGCGACGCTCGAACGTGAGATCGCGCAGCAGGAGAACTTCCTCAGCTTCCTGATCGGCGCGAATCCGGGAGCGATCGCGCGCGGCAAACCGCTCGCCGATCAGCCGCACCAGCCGGAAGTGCCCGCCGGTCTGCCCTCGGCGCTGATCGAGCGCCGGCCGGACATTCAGCGCGCCGAGCAGGACATCGTGGCGGCGAACGCGCAGATCGGCGTGGCGCGTGCCGCCTACTTCCCGCAGATCTCGCTCACCGGCTCGGGCGGATTCGAGAGCGCGTCGCTGATGTCGCTCTTCACCGTGACCAACGGGATCTGGGCGGCGGCCGCGTCGGCGACGGCGCCGATCTTTACCGCCGGCCGGACCAAGTCGCAGGTGGCGCTCGCCGAAGCACGCACCCAGGAGGCGACCATCGCCTATCAACAGACGGTCCGCCAGGCGTTCCGCGAAGTCTCCGATGCGCTCATCGGATACCGCAAGCTCCGCCAGTTCCGCGAGCAGCAGGCGCTGCTGTTCGGCGCGGCGCAGGATGCGCGGCGCCTGGCGCAGGTTCGCTACGAAGGCGGCGTCACCAGCTACCTCGAAGTGCTCGACGCCGACACCCGTCTCTTCGACGCGGAGCTGGGGCTGGCCCAGGCCGAGCTCGGCGAGCGGTCAGGATTCGTCGAAATCTATCGTGCGCTTGGCGGCGGCTGGAACTGACCGCGTGACGACGCGACAGAGCTCCAGCAGCGTCGCGTTCATGCTGCGCGCGCTGCAATACCGGAACTACCGTCTCTTCTTCGGCGGTCAGATCGTCTCGCTCGCCGGCACCTGGATCACGACCACGGCGACGAGCTGGCTCGTCTACCGGCTGACCGGCTCGGCGCTGCTGCTCGGCCTCGTCGGCTTCGCCGGACAGTTCCCGGCCTTTCTGTTCGGTCCCTTCGCCGGCATCTTCGTCGATCGCTGGGATCGCCGGCGGCTGCTGATCGGAACGCAGACCGTCTCGATGCTGCAGTCGTTTGCGCTGGCGGCGCTGACGCTGAGCGGCCACATCACGATCGAAGCGATCCTCATCCTCAACGTCGTCCAGGGCATCGTCAACGCGTTCGACATGCCGGGACGCCAGTCGTTCCTGATCGCGCTCATCGAGAACAAGGCCGATCTCGGCAACGCCATCGCGCTCAACTCGTCGATGGTCAACGTCGCGCGCCTGCTCGGCCCGTCGATCGCCGGCGTGGTGATCGCGGCCACCAACGAAGGCTGGTGCTTCTTCATCGACGGCGTCAGTTATCTCGGGGTCATCGCGGCGCTCATCGCGATGCGGATGGAGCCGCGCGCGAACGGCAACAACCGGCGGGTCGGCGCGCTCGAGCAGTTCAACGAAGGATTCCGCTACGCCTTCGGCTTCCGCCCGATTCGATCGATCATCATCCTCCTCGCGCTGGTCAGTCTGGTCGGCGTGCCGTACTCGGTCCTGATGCCGATCTTCGCGACCAACGTCTTCCATGGCGGGCCGCACACGCTCGGATTCCTGATGACGTCAGCCGGCACCGGCGCGCTGGCCGGAGCGCTGTGGCTGGCGCAGCGGCGCTCGGTCGTCGGCCTCGGGCGCATCATCGTCGTCGCGAGCACGGCGTTCGGCGCCGGACTGATCGGGTTCTCGTTCGCCAGCGTGCTGTGGCTGGCGATTCCGTGCCTGATGATCGCCGGCTTCGGTTTCATCGTGCAGATGGCGGCGAGCAACACCATCATCCAGACGATCGTCGACGACGAGAAGCGCGGCCGCGTGATGAGCTTCTACACGATGGCCTTTCTCGGCACCGTTCCCTTCGGCAGCCTGATCGCCGGCTGGATGTCGGCGCGCATCGGTGCGCCGCACACGCTGCTGGTCGGCGGCATCGCGTGTCTGGCCGGCGCCGCCTGGTTCGCCTCGCAGCTGCCGGCGATTCGCACCGCGGTGCGGCCGATCTACGTGAGCCTCGGCATCCTGCCGCAAGTCGCCGCCGGTCTGTCCAACGCCGCGGAGCTTTCCGTGCCACCCGAGCGGCAGTAGAATCCGGCGAAGCTCAGGGAAACAGCAGCGTCCGCGTCCATGAATCGCCGTCGCGGTCGTAACGGTCGCGCCGGTGAAGGCGCGCCGGGTCGCGCGTCCAGATTTCGATCGAACTCGGAACGACGCGGAAGCCGGACCAGAACGGCGGCCGCGTCACCGGGCCGGCAGGGAAGCGCGCCTCCGCCTTCCCGACGCGTGCTTCGAGCAGCGCACGAGATTCGAGCGCGGCGCTCTGATTGGACGCCCACGCGCCGATCTGGAACGGACGCGGCCGCGATGCGAAGTAGGCATCGGCCTCGGCGTCCGACACCCGCTCCACGCGTCCCTCGATGCGGACCTGCTTGTCGATCGTTGGCCAGTAGAAGCAGAGCGAGGCCTTCGGGTTGACGGCGAGTGCCTTGGCCTTCCGGCTTTCGAAGTTGGTGTAGAAGACGAAGCCGCGCTCGTCAACCGCCTTCAGCAGGACGAACCGGCCGGACGGTTGTCCATCGGCGTCGACGGTGGAAAGTACCATCGCGTCGGGTTCGGTGGTCGTCTGAGCGGCACGTGCGTAGAGCTCTTTGAAGATCTCAATCGGATTGTCGGCCATGGAAGATGATGCTTACATTATCCACGGTCGCCACCAGCCGCCGCACTCCGTACCTCAGATCCTGTGCCAGGTCTCGCACGCAGGTCTGGACCAGCAGCGGTTGCCTCACTCGTTCATCAGCCGAAAGATCGCCTTCAACCCCGCCGCGACCAGATCGAGCGAAGCTACATCCGAGTACCAGCGATCGCCGCCAGGAATCTTCGCGAAGGCGAGATCGGTCTCCCGCCGCGCACGCGCCAGCTCAATCGGCAGCGCCGGATCGACCGGCTGCCGTTCGCGGACGTCGGCCTGCTGCAGCTGCGCGATGAGCCGCTGCGCCTGTTCCATGTCGAGCATCGAAAGCGGCGACCGGCAATGCGCGCAGGCGGCGCCGACGGTGAGATCTACCGGCGCGCCGCAGTTGGCGCAGTTCACCGACTGGACGTTACGCCGCAGCTCGGCGATCTGCTGCGGCGTCAGCGGTCGAATGAAATCCTTCTCGCGCAGGAAGTCGAAGAACGTTGTCAGGCGGCCGTGGCCATGCGGGCAGCTCAGATACTCGAACCTCGTGGCGCGCTGCATGTCGTGGCTCAGGTGCAGGCGCGACTTGCAGCGCGGACACTTCGACAAGTCGGCGTTCGTCCGCTGGGGGCGGGTGACGTGTTCGCCGATCGCCTTGAACAACTGCAGGGTCGCGCCGGGCGTGAGCCTGACGCTTTCAAGATTGTCGAACCAGAACGACTGGCAGCGGTGACAGATGTCGATCGCGACCGGTCGGCCGATGCGGCCGTCGAGCGATTGTTCCTGCATCGGGGCATCGCAGCGGGGACAGTTCAACGGAGTCGCACCGAGCCGGGCAACGGTTGGATGACCGCGTTGGCGAGCGCGCCGCTGAACTCGGTCATGTCGCCGGCCTTTTTGCCCGGCGCCGGCAGCAGTCGCGCCGCCAGTGGCTTGTTCCATTTGAACGCCAGCGTCGCCACGTCGCCGACGATGCTCGCGATCGCGGCCTCGCTGGTGTCGCCGGGAAGCGGAACGGTATCGACACCTCCAGCGCACACCGCGGAGTAGGCCAGGATCGAGTCGAGGCCGTAGGTGCCTTCGGTCCAGCGACGCGTGAGCGTCGTCTCCTCGAGGACTGGAATCATCAGACCCGAATAGCCGGTCTGCTTGACCGGCACGTCTTTGACCGCACGCGTGATGATTCCGGCCGCGGTTTCGGTTCCCGGCGAGCCAAACGGCGCGCCGATGAACGATTCGATCGCCGCCCCGATCGACGACGCACCGCCCGGCGCGGGGGTTGGATCGATGCCGGCGTAAGTCCATCCGCTGCCGGCAGCGGTCTTCATCGCCGCCGCTTCGACGGCGCGCAAGTGCACTGTCAAGGCGTCAGTCAACGTCTTTGCCGCCGTCCGCGGATCGTGCTCGCGCGCGAACACATCCATCACCACATTCGCCGCTTCCAGCCCGATCGCAAAGCTGCGCGGTCCGTCGCCGGGATGCCAGGCGCCCGGATAAAACGGTCCGAACGGCTTCAGCATCGCCGTGGCGCCGAAGTTGAAATTGCCCTGTCCGTGCGGACTGCGCTCGCTGACCGCCTTGATCACGCGCGCCGCCTGCCGGACCGCAGTCCAATGAATGCCGTCTTCACCGGCGACGATGATGTTCGCGTTGAGGCGGTTGCCGGGCTGGGAGAGTACTTCGGTGATCAGATCAATCGATGCGGTGTCGTCCGTGTCCTTGACCATCGCCGGGCCGACATTCGGCGCGAAGCGCAGCGTCGCCGCCAGATCGTTGATGCCGCGCAGCACGGCGGTGGCGTCGGCGCGACTCAGTCCGCGTGTGTAGTCAGGGAACGGTTGGGTGGAGATCCGAACGCCGGCGACATCGTATCCCGCCGCCTTGACCGCGTCGCGCACCTGACTGAGAAAGGTGACCGCCTCCTGGATCTGCGACGCGTAGGACTTGGCGTCGATGGTGATGAAGCCGGTGATGGCGCGGACTCGAGGTTTGATCGGACCGTCGCCGCGAACTGGTGGTGCCGTGACGACGGCCGCGACAGCGAGGACGGACAGGATGCGTGTCAGGTGATGCATGCCGCTAGCTTACGCCGAGATCAGGCCTTGGTTCCCGACACGATGAACGCGGTGAAGCCGTAGAGGAAGGTGCCGTCGCGGTCGGCGTCAGCCAGTGACGTCCACCACCGGTTGGCCTCATCGCGCGAGACGACGCCGCTGTCGTGGAGGCGCGCGACATGGCCACCGAGGAGCAGTTTCAAGAACTCGTAGGTGACGAACACGGTTGGAGTCTGGACTGCGACCTCGGCAATCCCGTGCGACGCGAACAGGCGGGGCATCCGACGTCCGATCCAGCCGTTCTTCATGCCGTCGCAGAAGGTCAGCGCAATCGTCCGCGTGGTCTCTTTATACGGCGAGTCGCAGACCTGGGTCTCCCAGTCGAAGTCGAAAACCGAAAGCCGCCCGCCCGGCGCGAGGACGCGCGCCATCTCGGCGATCGCGCGCTCCGCGTCTGGTACGTGCATGAGCATCCGCTCCGCGCGGACACCGTCGAAGGTTCCGCTGTCGAAGCGCAACGCCTGCGAGTCCCCGACTTCGAAGTCGACCGGCAGGTTGCGGTTCGCGGCACGACGCCGGGCTTCATCGATCATGCTGGCGCTCACATCGACGCCCGTCACTCTGCCGCTGGCACCGACCCGCTCGGCGATCTGGAATGTGTCGTCGCCGAGCCCACATCCCAAATCGAGCACGCGACTGCCAGTTCGCAATCGAAGGCCGTCGAGAATCATCTGCTTGCTGGTGGCGATCGTCGGCTGCTTGTTGGCGGCGTCGAGAAATCGCAGAAAGAACTGCGGATCTTTGCTGCTGTCGACGGTCGTGAAATCAGTAACTGTCTCGCTCGACATCGGTGCTCCTGTGGCTCGGCCTCATAGTCGTTGTGTTACCCGCGGCGCCGGACTCTCACCCGCGCGTCGACGATGCGGCAGCCCTGGCCCGGCGGCAAGGCCACGACTGGATTGAGATCGAGCTCGCCGATTTCAGAGATCTCGACGGCCAGCCGCGACACGCGCAGCAGCAATTCGCGCAGCCCGTCGAGGTCCGCGGCCGGACGTCCGCGATGGCCGGTCAGCAGCGGCAGGCCGCGGATGTCGCGCAGCAGTTCCTCGGCGTCGACGTCGGTCAACGGCCCGATGCGGAACCCGACGTCGCCGAAAACTTCGCCGTGGATGCCGGCGAGCCCGAAGGCGACGACGAGCCCGAACAGCGGATCGTCGGCGGCGCCAATCATCGTTTCGATACCGTCGCCAATCATCGACTGCACGAGCGCGCTCTCCATGTCGTCGGCTGCCAGCGGCAGTCCGTAGGCGCCGAGCACGGCGCGGACTTCGTCGCCGCTCAGCCAGCCGCCGCCGCGCGACGCCAGCGCATCGCGGCAGACCGTGCGGGCCTCGTCCGCGTGGATGTCGTCGAACGTCCACATCAGGCCCGGCATTTTGTCGCGCCATTCGCTGTACGCGGCCGCCTTGCCCAGCGCTCGCGCCGCGTTTTCGGGAAAGGAATACGCCGGCACACGCTCGGCGCCGGCGACCAGCGGCAGCGGCGGGCCGGCCGACGCCATCAGGCACGCAACAATCGGCTTGGCGACAGCGCCGGCTCGGCGGCCCGCCACAATCCCCTCGCGGATCGCAGAGAGCGTCGCGGCCGACCCGCCGGGATCGACCGGCATATAAATAATGATGAGGGCGTCGCTGTCCGGAGCGCTCAGCGCGGCCTCGACCGCGTGCTGGAAGTCGTCGGGCGCGGCCGCCGGCCCCATGTCCACTGGATCGCGGACACTGGTGAGGCCCGCCGCTTCGCACGCATCGATGGCAAGAATTCCCGGCCCGCCCGCATTGGTCACAATCGCGACGCGGCGTCCGCACGGCAGCGGCTGCGCTTCGAGGCAGGCGGCCACGTCGAACATTTCGTCGATGGTGTCGGCGCGGATGACACCCGACTGCCGGAACATCGCGTCCACGGCGGCGTCGCTCGCGGCCAGCGCGGCGGTGCGATTGCTGGCGGCGCGTGAACCGGCGGCGGTGCGCCCGGCCTTGATCGCGACGATCGGTTTCTTCCTGCCGATGCGGCGCGCCAGCCGGGCGAAGCGCCGCGGATTGCCGAACGATTCGAGGTACAGAAGGATCACCGCCGTGTCCTCGTCGGCTTCCCAGTACTGCAGCAGATCGTTGCCCGACACGTCTGCCTTGTTGCCGACGCTGACGACGGTCGAGAACCCGACACCGCGCTGCGTCGCGAGCTCGAGAATCGCCACGCCGAGCGTGCCGCTTTGAGACGACAGGGCGACGTGACCCGCCGCCGGCATGATCGGCGAGAACGACGCGTTCATCCGGACGCCGTCGCGAGCGTTCATCACGCCCATGCCGTTGGGTCCGATCATCCGCATCCCGTGCGCGCGTACTTTCTCGACCAGCTGCTGCTGCAGCGCGCGGCCGTCGTCGTCACCACGCTCCGCGAATCCCGCGGTAATCACCAGCAGACCCTTGACGCCGGCCGCGGCGCAGTCGTCGGCGACGTCGAGGACCGCCGCGCGCGGCACGGTGACGACGGCGAGATCGATTCCGGCCGGCGCATCGCGGACGTTCGGATAGCAGGCGACGCCGTCGATCTCCGTCGCCTGCGGATTGATCGGATAGATCGCGCCCTGGTAACCGCCGCTCCGCAGCGCGGCGAACACGCGACGGCCGAGGCTGCCGGCGTCGCGGGAGGCGCCGACGATGGCGATGGCGCGCGGCTCGAGCACCGGCCTCATCGACGCGACGGTGGCCTGAGCGTTCCGGCGATCCTCGGACGCGATCGCTTCCGCGGTTGGATCGAGCGACAGCCGCACCTCGATCGTCCCGCTCTGCGGCCGGGCCCGGATCTCGAAGCCCGATTCGCGAAAGACCTCGAGCATCGCGGCGTTCTCGGCCAGCGTCGTCGCCTCGAAGCGTCGGAAGCCGTGCGCGATGGCGGAAGCGGCCAGCCGCTCGAGCAGTACCGTGCCGAGCCCCCGGCCGTGGAAGCGATCGTCGACGGCGAAGGCCACTTCCGCCGAGTCGGCGCTCTCGCCGAAGTACGAACCGACCGCGACTGGCCGCGATTCGCCGTTGACGATGCGGATCGCGAGCAGCGTGAGGTCGCGAGCCGGATCGGTTGAGTGGCAGAGCCGTTCAATGAGGGTGTCGTCGGGTTCGGCCAGCGTGAAGAAGCGGCGATGGCGTGACTCGGGCGACAGGTCGTGGAAGAAGCGCTTGAGCCCGGCCGCGTCTTCCCGCCGTGACGGACGCAAGGTGGCCACCGAGCCGTCGCGCAGCACGACACGCCCGGCCGCATCGTCGGCTGCCGGCAGCGGCGCCGCGACGGCTTTCCTGGTCATGGCTGAAGGATACGATACCGTTAGATGACGTCATGATCGCGCCGTATCAACAGTCAGTTGACGAGGTGCTCGGCGCGCTGGCCAGCAGCGCGGCACGCGGGTTGACGGCGGCCGAGGCGCGCGCCCGCCTCGAGCGTTACGGACCGAATCAACTGGCGACGGAGCCGCCGGTGCCGTCGTGGCGGAAGTTCGTCGCGCAGTTCCAGGACGTGCTCGTGATCCTGCTGCTGGTCGCGACTGCGATTTCGGCGGCGCTATGGCTCTACGAACGCAGCGAAGCGCTGCCGTACGAGGCCATTGCGATCAGCGCGGTCGTGCTGCTGAACGCGATCATGGGTTACGTGCAGGAAGAGCGGGCCGAATCCGCGGTCGCGGCGCTGCGCGAGATGGCGGCCGCGCACGCGCACGTGATTCGTGACGGCGAGGCGGCGAGCGTGCCGGCCACGGACATCGTGCCGGGCGACGTGATCATCGTCGAGGAAGGCGACACCATACCGGCCGACGCCCGGGTGATTCAATCCACCGCGCTGCAAACCGCCGAAGCGGCGCTGACCGGCGAAAGCGTGCCGGTGGCGAAAGACATCGACGCGATTGCCGGCGAGGCGGCGCTCGGCGATCGCGCCAACATGGTCTACGGCGGAACGTCGGTCACCTACGGCCACGGCCGCGCCGTCGTCGTCGCGACCGCGATGCAGACCGAGATGGGCCGCATCGCCGGGATGCTGGCGCAGGTGCCGAGCGAACCGACGCCGCTTCAGAAAGAGCTCGACCGTGTCGGCAGGATGCTCGGCGTCGTCGTCGTGATCATCGCGGTGGTGATGATTGCGACAATCGTCATCGTCGAGCATGTCCGCGGCCTCGCGGCGCTGCTCGACGTGCTGATCCTCGGCGTCGCGCTCGCGGTCGCGGCGGTGCCGGAGGGACTGCCGGCGGTCGTTACTGCGGTGCTGTCGATCGGCGTGACGAGGATGGCTCGTCGGCGCGCGATCGTGCGGCATCTGAACGCCGTCGAGACGCTCGGGTCGGCCTCGGTGATCGCGTCGGACAAGACCGGGACGCTGACCAGGAACGAAATGACGGTGCGCGAAGTCGTCACGGCCAGCGGCGACGTAGCGCTGAGCGGCACCGGCTACTCGCCGAACGGCGATGTCTGCCGCAACGACGGCTCACCGGTCGCAGGCAGCCTGCGAATCGAGCTGGAGCGCGCGCTGGCGGTCGCCGATCGAGCGAACAACGCCGCGGTCCGTGAGGTGGACGGCCGCTGGGCGGTGCAGGGCGATCCGACCGAGGGCGCGCTCATCGTGGCGGCGCGGAAAGCGGGCCTCCAGGAGGAGCGTCTCGAGCGGCGATTCGCGCGCGTCGGCGAGGTGCCGTTCTCGTCGTCGCGCAAGCTGATGAGCACGCTCCACACCGACGCCGAAACCGAGGGCCGTGTGCTGTTGTTCACGAAGGGCGCCGCCGACGTGCTGCTCACGCGGTGTAGCTGCGAACTGGTGGGCGAGGAGTGGCGTCCGCTCTCGGACCTGCGGCGCCGGCAGATCCTCGACGCCAACGACCGGCTGGCCGGGCGCGGCCTGCGGACGCTCGGCGTGGCGTTTCGCGCCTCGCTCGACGGGACGCTTTCACCCGACGACGTCGGCGAGCAGTTCGAGCGCGATCTGGTATTCGCCGGACTCATCGGCATGATCGATCCGCCGCGCGACGAGGCGAAGGACGCCGTGCAACTGGCGAAACAGGCGGGCATCCGGCCGATCATGATCACCGGCGATCATCCGAAGACGGCGGCGGCGATCGCGCTGGAGCTCGGCGTCTCCGGCGATCGGCAGGCAGTGATCGGCGCCGCGCTCGAGCCGATGTCGGACCAGGCGCTCGACGAGACCCTTCAGACGGTGTCGGTCTACGCGCGCGTGAACCCGGAGCACAAGCTGCGCATCGTGCAGGCGCTGCAGCGGCGCGGCGGCGTGATCGCGATGACCGGCGACGGTGTGAACGACGCGCCGGCGCTCAAGACCGCGGACATCGGCGTCGCCATGGGGGTGACCGGAACCGACGTTTCGAAGCAGGCCGCCGACATGGTGCTCGCCGACGACAACTTCGCGACGATCGTGGCGGCGGTCGAAGAGGGACGCTCGATCTTCTCGAACATCCGGAAGTTCCTACGCTACCTGTTGTCGTCGAATATCGGCGAAGTGATGACTATGTTCTTCGGCGTCATCCTCGCCGATCGGATCGGCCTCGAGCCGCAGGGTGAGGCGGTCGTGCTGCCGCTCGTGGCGACGCAGCTGCTCTGGATCAATCTCGTCACCGACGGTGCGCCGGCGCTCGCGCTCGGCGTCGACGGGGCCGAGCCCGGCCTGATGCGGCGTCCGCCGCGGCCGGCCGGCGAGCCGGTCATCACCGGCGCGATGTGGCGCGGCATCTTTTTCGTCGGCGCGATCATGGCCGCCGGGACGATCTACATCCTCGACGCCTCGCTGCCCGGCGGCTTGGTCGCGGGAACCGGCAGCCTGCGCTACGCGCAGACGATGGCCTTCACGACGCTGATGCTGTTTCAGTTGTTCAACGTCTTCAACGCCCGGTCGGAGGACGAGACCGCGTTTCAGGACGTGTTCGCCAACCGGTGGCTGTGGGGCGCGGTCGTGCTGTCGATCGGGTTGCAGATGATCGTCCTGTACACGCCGTTTCTTCGGCGCGCGTTCTCGACCGAGCCGCTCACGCTGGCCGACTGGCTGCGCTGCACCGCGGTGGCCAGCACCGTGCTGTGGATTCGCGAGCTGGAGAAGCTCGTGAGACGACGTGTCAATCGTAACGGGGCCGCAGCCGTGTGATGTGCACTTCTTCGCGGGTGCGCGGCCGGGCACCGGCGGCATGACGCAGCGCCTCGCGCGTCCGTTCGATCGTGTGCGCCTCGAGGCGTGAGTCCCGCCAGTTTTCTTCGATGTAGTCGCGAAGCTCTTCGATCGTGTCGCCGTAGGTATAGAAGGTGAACGTGGCGGCCTCGTCGATCTGCAGCAGGCGCTCGTCGATGATCGTGGCGAGGGCGACGCCGGCGTCGGCATGGCGATCCCGCGCGTCAGGACTGAAGACGTAGCCGGTCGTCGTGTTGCCGACTTCGACCGATGCCGGCCAGGCTGAAGGATGCAGATCGACGACCAAGCCGTCCGGCCTCACCATCCGGTGTGAACGACGCAGGGCATCGACCATGCCCTCTCTGGGGATTCATCACAAGGACCACGCGAAGAGGACGATGTCGACACTGTGCGGTGGGAGGACGAAGTCGCCGATGCCGACCGCGCGCGCGTCGACGCCGGGCATCGTCGCCGCCAGCTCGGCGATATCGTCCGCGTCTGGATCGATGGCGATGACCGAAGCCGCCTCGTGCGCGTATCGCTCCGTCAGCCGGCCGCTGCCGCAGCCGATCTCGAGGACGCGGCGCGACGCGAACGATGACACCACCGCGCGCAACGCCGCGATCTCGTGGCCTTCGGGATCTTCCTCAATCGCCATGCGCTTCGCGCAACTCTATACTATGCCGATGATGAATCGTGCTCTCGCGCTCGCGCTGTTGCTCCTGCCGGCTGCGGCCGGCGCCGCGGTGCTGCCGGCGGGATTCACCGAGACCACCGTGGCCAGCGGGCTGCGGCAGCCGACGGCGATGGCGCTGGCGCCGGACGGCCGCATCTTCGTGTGCGAGCAGGGCGGACAGCTTCGCGTGATCAGCAGCGGCGGCACGCTACTGAGCGGTCCGTTCGTCACCGTGACGACGACCTCGGCCGGCGAACGCGGCCTGCTCGGCGTCGCCTTCGATCCGCAGTTCTTCGGCAATCATTTCGTCTACGTCTACTACACGGCGACGACGCCGAACGTGCACAACCGCGTCAGCCGCTTCACCGCTGACGGCGATGCCGCGGTCGCGGGCAGCGAGCGCGTTCTCGTCGATCTCGATCCGCTCGGCGCGACCAATCACAACGGCGGCGCGATCCATTTCGGCCCGGACGGCAAGCTGTACATCGCCGTCGGCGAGAACGCGGTCAAGGACAACGCGCAGACGCTCGACAACCGCCTCGGGAAGATCCTGCGCATCAACAGCGACGGAACGATCCCGGGCGACAATCCGTTCTTCGGCACGGCGGTCGGAGCCAACCGCGCCATCTGGGCGCTCGGCTTGAGGAATCCCTTCACCTTCGCGTTTCAGCCGTTCACGGCGACGATGTACATCAACGACGTCGGCGAGAACACGTGGGAGGAAGTGAATCAGGGCCTCGCCGGCGCCAACTACGGCTGGCCGACCACCGAAGGTCCGACCGCGGACGCCCGTTTCGTCAGCCCGCTCTACGCGTACATGCATCCGACCGGTTGTGCGATCGCCGGCGCGGCGTTCTACGACCCGGCGGTCCACCAGTTTCCGGCGGCCTACAACGGTTCGTACTTCTTCGCCGATCTGTGCGGCGGATTCATCCGCCGCATACCCGCCGGCAGCACCACCGCGGTTGACTTTGCCACCGGCATCGTGCAGCCGGTCGACCTGCACGTCTCGGACAGCGGCAGTCTGTATTACCTCGGACGCGGCTTTGGCGCCAACACCGGAATCGTGGTTCGCATCGACTCACCGCGCCCGCCCAGCGTCACGATCACGGCGAATGGCGTTCACGCCACGGCCGTGCTCACGCAACAGGACAGCCTGACGATCGCGCTGAACTTCGACGCCGGTAGCGGCGGCGTCCTCAACCCGGGCGAGGTGTACATCGGCCTCCTGACCAGCAACGGTCCGCTGTGGGTCGATACGGCCACCCAGCAGTTATCGCCGACGCCGCGGCCAGTGGTGTCGGGACCGATTCCGAGCTTCGGACCGGTGACGCTCTTTCAGTTCCCGTCGCTCGCCGACATCCCGAAAGGCACCTACTTCTGGATGGTCGTCGTCGACAACGATCAGAACGGTGTGGCGAACGGCGGTCTTTTTGACGCGGTCGGTACCGTCATCCAGTGACGCGGCTTGTCGATCCGGGATAGGCTCGGATCATGGGCTCGACTCCTGAACCTCGATTCCTCCACGTCGCCAACGGCACGTGCACGACGGCGATCATCGACCAGGCCGGCATTCCGGGTGCGCGATCGATCTGGTGCGATCCGCTCTACGAAGGACCGGTGCCCGGCGGCATCAGCGACGCGGAGCTGGTCGACGTCCGCAGCCGCTACCTCTCCGGTTCGGACCAACCGGCGGCGGTCGATCCAGTGAACGATCTGCGAGTCTGGCGTCAGACGATCGCGGCCCACGACTCGTACGACGAGCTCGTGCTGTGGTTCGAGCACGATCTCTTCGACCAGCTCAATCTCATTCAGCTTCTCAGCTGGCTGCCCGAGCGGCTTCCCGCGAACAAACCGGTCAGCCTGGTGTGCATTGGATCGTTTCCGGGACGCCCGAACTTCAAGGGACTCGGCGAGCTGTCGCCCGAAGAATTGACGTCGCTGCTCGACCAGCGGCAGCGCGTCGGCGCGGCGCAGTACGATCTGGCGGCGCGCGCGTGGCGTGCCTTCCGCGAGCCGAGCCCCGCGGCGCTGGCAGAACTGCGGCGCACCGACACCAGCGCGCTGCCCTACCTCGCCGCCGCGATCGATCGCTTTCTCCAGGAGTACCCGTCGACCCGCGACGGCCTGTCGCGAAGCGAGCGCCGGCTGATGCGCCTGGCGGAAGGCGGTCCGATCGGCATCGCCGCCGCGTTTCCACGGATGCACGACGGCGAGAACGCGTACTACATCACCGATCTGTCGCTGATCGGTCTCGTCGAAAGCCTGTCCCGCACCTCGCCACCGCTCCTCGAAGTCGGCGACGGCGCTGGCCGTGGTCGCTGGTCGTTGCAGGGCACGGTCACGCTGACCGAGGCCGGCCGCGAGGTGCTCGCCGGCCGGCGCGATCGCGTGGCGTGCGGAACCGACCGCTGGCTCGGCGGCGTCCACGTGCAGACCGGCGCCGCGGATGTGTGGCGCTGGGACGATGAGCAGCGCCGGATGACGAAGCGCTAGCGATGGAGCCGTCAGGCGGCGGCGTCGAAACCGGCCGCCTCTTCCGACTGTTCGTCAGCTCGACGTTCGATGATTGGCGCGAAGAGCGGGAGGCTCTTCGCGACACGACCTTCCGCGACCTGCGGGAGCTGTGCGAACGCGCCGGCGCGAGCTTCCAGGCCATCGATCTCCGCTGGAGCGTCACCGACGCGGCGAGCCGCCGGAATATGACGATGGGCATCTGTCTCGAAGAAGTGGATCGATGCCGCCGTCTGTCGAGGGGTGTGAACTTCGTCGCACTGATGGGTGATCGGTACGGATGGTGTCCGGCGCCCGCCACCATTCCCGGCGACGATTTCGAATCGCTCCGGAACGCGTTGTCAGCCGGGGAGCGCGATCTTCTCGAGGCGCTGTACGTCATCGACGAGAACGCGCGCCACGTCCGTGGAGACCGTCGCCTGCCCGAGTATGTGCTGCACCAGGCAGAGTCTTCCGATCAGGACTGGACCCGCGCCGAGCCTGCCCTGGTCAAGGCGCTTCGGCGGGCCGCGGCGCAGGCCGCGCTGCCACCCGAACGCCTGGTGATGTACGGCGGATCGGCGACCGCGCAGGAGATTCATCGCGGACTGTTGTACCCGCCGGCGTCTCCTGCGCACGTGGTCTGCTTTCGCCGCCGGATTGTGAACTTTGACGCGATGGTGGCCGACGCGCCGCGCAATGGCTCGGCCGCGCTCTACTTCGATCGCGATCGCTCGCACGGCCACGCGTCGCTCGATGCCGAAGCCCGGGCCGCACAACTCGCGCTCATCGAGCGAGTGCGGGTCAGTGTCGGCGAGGAGCGAGTTCGAATCTACGATGCCATGTGGACCGGCAGCGGACTGACCAACGATCATGTTCGGACCCTGTGCACCGACGTCAGCGAAACCCTGCGCGCCGTCATCGAGCGATCGCTCAGCGGGAACGTCTCGCTGGCCGACCAGGAAAAATCTGCGCACCTGCGGTTTGGCGAGGAGCGCTCACAGCATTTTCTCGAGACGCCGCTCGTCGCCTCGATTGCCGACCGACTTTCCAGCGGCGACACGGGCCGACCGATGGTCGTCTGCGGCGCGGCCGGCTCCGGCAAGTCCGCGGCCATGGCGCACCTCTCCCGGCGAGTGCGACGAGCCCGGCCGAGCGCGGTTGTCGTCGAGCGTTTCATCGGCGCGACCCCATCCTCGATGGCCAGCCGTGCGCTCGCCGACTCGATCTGCGCCGAAATCGGCGCGGCGTTCGATCAGCGGGCTGATGCCCCTGAGGACCGCGGAGCCGAAGCCGTTGTCGCATCGACGCTGCGCCTCGCCCGTGAGGATCGATCCATCGTGCTCTTTCTCGACGGTCTCGATCAGCTCGGGCTGCCAGGTGAGTCGCTTCCGGCGTGGATTCCCGCGGCGCCGCCGCCGCACGTGCGACTGGTGGTCTCGCGACTCGGCCGACAGGAGGACCCGGAAATTCGGGGTGCGTTCCCAAATGCTGAGATCGTACAGCTCGGGGCGATGGCGCAGGATGACGCGGGCAGGCTTCTCGACACGTGGCTCCAGGCCGTAGATGCTCCGAGGGCGCTCACGTCGCCTCAGCGCGAACGCCTACTGAAGCGGTTCGACGACGCGGAAGGCCGTCCGCTGTTTCTCAAGCTGGCCTTCGAGGAGGCGCGACGCTGGCGATCCTTTACGCCGGTCGAAGAGCAGCGGCTCGGCGGCGACATCGCAGGGATGGTTCAGGTCCTCTTCGATCGCCTGTCGGCGCCCGAGAATTTCGGGACGACCGTCACCGCTCGTGCTCTTGGTCTGCTGGCCGTCGCGTGGACCGGGCTGTCCGAGTCTGAGCTCCTGGAGACACTGTCGCAGGACGGCGAGGTGTTGCGCAGCATCCTGACCGGTTCCCCGCGATCGCCCGACCCGGCGGGAGAAATCCCACCGGTTGTAATCTGGCGACTCCTGGCGGAAATCCGGCCCTACCTCGCGGAACGCGAAGCCGATGGCGCCGTGCTGCTGCGCTACTACCACGGCGAGGTTGCGCGTGCGGCCGAGCGCGCGTTCCTCGCCGAAGGGCACCGCCAGGAGCGGCACCGATCGCTCGCCAATTTCTTCAGCGGCCAGCCGCTGCTGTTCAAGGGCTTCGAGAGGCCGAACCTCCGGGCGCTGTCGGAACTCCCGGCTCAACTCCTTGGAGCGGAGGGTTGGAGCGGAGCGCAACGGATCCTCACCGACATCCAATTCATCATGGCGAAGTGTTCCGCTCACCGCGTGGCCGAACTCGAGGCCGACTACACGCGGGCACGAGCCGCATATCCTCGCGACGACGGACCTCTCGCCGAGTGGAACGACTTTGTGACGGCCAACGCGTATCTGCTGGAGCGGAATCAGCCGTTCTGGTCACCGCACCTGACTCTCCTGCAGCTCGCGTGTGAAACTGCCGCGCACTCCGAAGTGGCCGACGCCGCAAACGGTTGGCTGGCAGCATCAGGGTCGCGCGAAATCAGGCTCGAGCGCTCGCAACAGGTGCATTCTGCGGCGCCGATTCGAGTACTCGAATGTCCGGGCGAGTATCCCACTTCGCTGGATGTCACGCCTCAGGGCCGCCTCCTCTTTCATTCCGATCGGGTCGTGCACACCTTCGATATTGCCACCGGGATCCACAAGCGTGTCGGGGCCCATCATGCCGAGATCCGAGGCCTTCTGCAGATCTCCGGCGGCCGAATGGTCACCTGGTCGACTGATGGCTGTCTCATGATCTGGGACGTCGAGAGCGCGCGCGGCTGGCTGCTCGGCTCGCACTCCGGCGCCGTCAGGGATGTGTGCCGCGTCGACGGCGATCAACTCCTGTCGTGGGGTACCGACGGAACGCTCCGACTGTGGGACGTTGACACGCCACGCGAAGTTCGCGTGCTGCGCTGGCACGACGAAGGGATCAATGGCGTCGCGCACCTGAGCGGCGGCCGTCTGGCGTGCTGGGCGGGGAAGACGGTCGCTGTCGGCAGCATCCACGCTGACGATCCGCCGTTCTATTTCCATCGGCATGAATCGATGGCCCGCGGAGCGTTGTGCGCAGATGAAGAAGTGTTCGTCTCGTGGGCGAACGATCCCTGTGTCTGGGTCTGGGGTCGACACGGAGAGTCGAGGATTCTAACCGACCAGGCGCACCGGCCGCTCGTCTACGGCGCCGTCGCCGCAGGACGGGGACGCATACTGACCTGGGGAGGTGACCGATCCCTCGCGCTGTGGCGGCTCGCTGACGGCGAGTGCCTCATTCGAAAAGTCGCCCATGACCTTGGCATCAATGTCCGCGCCGTCGAGCTCCCAGGCGATCGCATCGCGACGCTCGGCGATGACGGCGCAGTTCACGTGTGGGCGACGTCTACACTCGACCGGAACGTCAGCTTCACCGCGCACCAGGGCCGGGTAACGGGAGCGGTGGCCGTCGACGAGAAGACGCTGCTCACATGGAGCGACGACGGCTCCATCGCGCTCTGCGGGCTCGACGACGGCAAGCAACTGCGATTTGTGCACGGCGGAGAAGTCTCCACCGCCGTTGCGGTCTCCAACGATCGGCTCGCCTCGTGCGGACTCGACAGCGCCGTGCGCGTCTGGTCGATCGAACGGCATCGGCAGCTGTCGCGCGGAATGCAGCGGCATCGGCGGCTTGGAGGCGCGGTGTTGCTTGCCCCGATCGATCTCGTCACGTGGGAGAGCCCGGATCAAGTCCAGGGGGACGCGAAGCTTTTTCTATGGGATGCGGCCACCGGCGCTCCGGCTGGGTATCTCGAAGGGCACGAGGCCGACGTCAGGGGCGCCGTGTCGCTGACCCGTGGACGCCTGGCGTCGTGGGACGAGAACGGAATACTGCACGTCTGGAACGTCGCCGATCGGAAATCGTTGCACCGCCTGGCCGGGCATGGCGGCCCGATTCACGGCGTGCTTCCCCTTTCTGAGGGGCGTGTGCTGGCGGCCCATGACGATGGGGAACTGCAGGTGTGGAATACGACTTCCGGTCGAGCTCTAGAGCGATTGCCCTCCGATCAGATCGGCCGCCAGTTCGGCGCATCGCTGTCTGTCGATGGACGAATCCTTTCCTGGTTGTCAGACGGAACTGCATCGCTCTGGTCGCCTCAAAGCGGCCGGATCACTCGTTTTCCTCCGGGTGGCCGCGGCGGGTTCAGCGCGGGTGCAAAGCTGCTCGACGATGGACGTCTGGTGATCTGGTCGCCCGATGGATTGTCGCTCTGGGATTCGAGTAGCGGTGGACTGTTGAGCCGAACCACGAAGACGGACGGGTGGTTTGCGCAAGGTGCGCCCGACGCTGCCATAGTCGGTGGCCAAATCGCGGTCTGGAACATCGATCCCTACTCGCCACCGGATCCGGTTATCCGGCTCTTCGATCTCGGCGACTTGCGCCACACGGGCCGGCTCGTCGGCCATCGTGACGCGGTCACCGCCGGCCGGTGTCTGTCCGACAACCGCTTGCTCTCACGATCGGATGACGAGGGTGTGCTGTGCCTGTGGAATACCGCGACCGCCGCGCTCGAACAGAAGATCACCGTCCAGCAAGCGACTACCGAGCACTCGGAATGGCTGGCGCGGACAGCACGAGTGCCGTTGGCGCCGGAGGAGGAGAATCAGGCGCTCTGGCGCTGGGAGATCGGACGGGCCGTGGGCGTCACGTCGAAAAATGAAAGCCAGCCCGTGACGGTCGCATGGAACGGCGCCGACCAGCTGCGAAGCTTTCGGATCCTGCCGACCGGCAAGCTGCTCGTATTGAGCGACACCGAGCCGATCGTGCTCCAGTGCCGTCGCGGTGTGACCGACGTGTCGTGGGACGACTATCCGGCCTAGAAGCCGACGCGGAAGAACAGGTTCAACGAGCGTCCCATCATCGTGACGTCGTGAGGCGTCAGCGACTGGCCGGCCGTCTCGTACTCGTAAAACAGAATGTTCTGCCGGTCGTAGACGTTGAACACCGTGCCGCCGACCGAGCTCCTGATCCCGCCGAAATTGAACTCGTGCGCGGTCGAGAGATCGAGCCGGTTGTAGGCCGGCAGCCGCGCCGAGTTCTTGGCGTCGAACTTCGCCTCGTTGACCGTCACGCCCGAAGGAAACCAGACGCTCTCGATCGACGAAGCCGGCGTGTACGGGAGGCCGTCGGCGGCCACCCAGGCGGCGCTCACCGACCATCCGTTCATGATCTGAAAGGTGTCGACGATCTTGAATTCGTTCGGTCGATCGAAGGACGCGGCGAACGTGCTGCTCTCGAGGCCCGGGTAGGTGTACTCGGTGCGGGTGAAGGCGTAGCTCGCCCAGATCGTGTTGCGCGGCGCCTTGTACTGAATCAGCGCCTCGATGCCGCGCGCGGTGCCGGTGCCGGTGTGGAACAGCGTGCTGCCCGGCAGCGCCGCCACGCCCGGATATAAGCGCGGCGCAAACATCGTGAGGTCGTCGAACTGCTTCGAGTACCCGTTGACGTTGAACAGCACACCCTGGATGTCGAGGCTGCCGCCGACGGCGAACTGCGTCGCGCGCGGCACCCGAATTCCTGTGCCGTTGGACAGTGTCGACAGCGCCCAGAACGCGCCGTCGCCGTGGAGCCGATCCTCGCGCGTGATCGCGTTGATCACCTGATGGTCGATCGCCCACGCGCCCTTGACCCGGAAGCCGCGCACCACTTCGTAGGTCGCCTCGGCTCGCGGCTCGAGGTAGGTGGAGGCGCTTTGATCGTAGTGGGCGACGCGCAGCCCGGGCGTTACGACCAGGCCGGCAGTTGGACGCCATGAATCGCGAGCGAACACGCTCGTCAGCATTCCGGTGTCGGCCGTGTGGAACAGATCGACGAGGCTCGATGTGGTCGGCGTCGTGGCGTGAAACACTTCGGTCTGTGAGGCGTAGCTGACGTCGAACGACGAGATCTCCGCGCCAATGGCAATCTCGTGCGCGAATCCAACGCCGACAGCTGTCTCACCGCGGACCGTCGTTTCCTTCACCTGGTTGGATTCGGTCAGCGCGTCGCTGCCGCCGCGAGCGTCCATGAACGAGTAGTCGGCGCCGCTCGCCGGGCTGGCCACCAGCCACGCCTGATCGCCGTTGCGCGAATACTCCGAGCGACCCACCGACACCGTCGACGTGGCCGATGGCGACCATCGCCGGCGCCAGGTGGCGCCGAATCCTCTCGAGGTCCAGCCGCCGACGCTGCTGACTTGCACCACCGCGTCGCCCGGCAGAGGAGCGACCTCCGGCGGCAAGACGTCGGTCGACGCCTGCGCCACCGCGAGATCGTGCGAGTTGTTGATGTCCTCGCGGCCGTCGTAGGCGCTGAACGAGACGCGATCTCTCGCCGTCGCCGCGACGTTCACCTTCGCGTTGAAGTCGCGGAAGTACGACAGCGTCGGCGTGGTCGACGCCGACAGGCTGCCGCCGCTGTAGCGCGCCAGCCGATCGCGGACGGCGGTGCCGCTCGTCGGCGCGAAGCGATTGAGGATGTCGTCGTAGATTGACGTCGGCGCCGAGCGCCGGCCGGCGACCAGGAGCGAGACGCGATCGCCGATGCGTCCGTCGACCAGCGCGTTCAGGCCAAGCGCGCTCACGTCGGCGAAGCCGGACCAGGCCCGTCCGCCGGAGCTCGTTCGTCCGTTCATCCGCAACGTACTCGCCAGCCGTCCGCCGTCGGTAGCGTCAGCCGAGATCGTCGAGAAGTCGCCGCGCTCGACCGTGTCCATGTTGTAGCCGCTGAAGACGCCGCTCCCGCCGCCGAACTGGTAGAGGTTGAATCCGTCCACCGCGATCAACGTTTGATCGGGAGTGCTGCCGCGTGCGTACAGTCCGGCGGCGTCCTCGACGCTGCCGGCGACGCTGGGGAGGAACTGCAGCGCGCGCAACAGATCCTTCCGCACCAGGCTCGGAATGCCGGCGACCTCGTCCGGCCGCGCGACGATGCGGCCGCTGTCGGCGGAGAAATCGAGCGTGGATAACGGCACCGTGTGCGCGTCGCTCTCCGATCCGGAAGCAAGGGCGAAATCGGCGGCGACGCGGCTGTTCTCGACGACCGAGATCGCCTGGCTTGCCGGGTGGAATCCCTGCGCGCTGGCGTGGAGATCGACGTGGATTCCAGGGCGCAACCGCGCGATCGCGTAGCGGCCGGCTGAATCGGTAGTCGCTGACAGAGACGTTTCGCCGACGATGATGCGAGCGCCCGCGATCGGCTGTCCGTCGCTGGCCGAAACGACGCCAGCCACTTCACCGGCCGGACCTTCCGCCACCGTCACATGCTCCGTGCTGCTGGCGTCGAGCGCCAGCGGCTCCTCCTTCAGATCCAGCGTCTCGAGCCGCTGTGTGACCAGGGTGAAGCCCTGTGCGACCGGTCGGGCGCCCTGCGAGGCGAGAACGCGGACCCAGATACCTGGTTTGACGTTTTCAAAAAGATAACGTCCGTTCTCGTCGGTGGTCGTCTGCAGCGGCTGCTTGTAGTCGGGTCCGTCGAGGCGAACGGCGCCGCCGGCCAGCGGCGAGCCGTCGGCCAGATGCACGACACCTTCGACGCGACATTGCGCGCGCGCGCTCGCGGCCGCGAGCAGGAGCATTGACAGGCACAGCAGCAGTGCACGGCTCCGCATCGATCGATTCCTCAAGAAAACGCAGTGGTGCGGAGCGGGGTGCAACCGAAATGCCGTCGGCTCGCGAGCGACGCGTTGCGGCGTAGGTTGGCGCGTGTCACCTAAGTGAAACGCGGTTGTCGCTTGCGGATGACGAATGACGGTGACGAAGCTGGCGCGCTCGACGAACGATCGCATGGCTTGGATCTTGCGCCGCGCCGGCCCGTGCGTCACTTCACATCGCTGTCGATCGTCCTCACACTATTTTTCTTTACCGGCGCTTGTGCGTCGGACACATCGTCTTCCACAACCGCACCCACGCCGACGCCGGCGACGACCACCGAAACCTTTTCAGGAACCGTCGCCCAGCTCGCGACCAGCGGCGATCCGTTCGTGGTTTCGGCGGACGGGCCGGTGACGATCGCGCTGACGACAGTCGGGCCGCTGACGACGATGGCGCTGGGCGTTGGCATCACCACGTGGGACGGCACGGCGTGCGGGACAGTGCCGATCTCGAAGAACGACAACGCTCGCGAGGGCACCACCGCGCTGGCCGGCACCGCCGCGTCCGGAAACTACTGCGTCACGGTCTACGATTCGGGCAACATTCCCGACGGCTGGACGGTGTCGTTCACCGTGCAAGTCGTCCATCCGTGACGGCGGCCACACATTTTCCACACGCCTGTCACATCTCACTTCGCCGCCGGCAGCGCGAACGCGATCAACTCGGCTGGCCGTGACGGCGCGCTGACGTCCACGACGAGGTACTGTCGGCCGTTCAACATGTAGGTCATCGGCCCGCCGGTCTGCGCGCCCGGCATGAAGACCTCGCCGACGTTCGCGCCTGTCGCCTTGTCGTAGGCGCGCAGCATCGCCCCTTTCTGCCCGTTGGGCGCGGTGAAGATGCCGCCCTCGCCGGAAATCACCAGCGTCTTGGTCACCAGCGTGCCGATGCCGCCCGAGCTCCCGCCGGCACCGCCGGTGCGTCCGGTGCGCGGAATGGTGACGCCTTTGAGCGCTGGATGCTGCTTGACGTAGTCCGGCGTCTCGCCGTGCGCGACCTGCCAGACGATCTCGCCCTTGTTGAGATCGATCGCGGTGATGCGGCCCCACGGCGGTTTCACCAGCGGCAAACCTTGAACGAGCGTGCCGGCGCCGCCGCCGGAATCGCCGCCGCCGCCGGAGTTGACATAGTTCATATCCGACCGCTTCGGGTCGTTGACCATCGACAGGATTCGCAGCAGCGTGTGCGAGTAGACATACATGATTCCGGTGTCGGGATCGTAAGAACCGCCGGGCCAATTGGCCCCGTTCGGTACGTACAGCGTGCCGATTTTGCCGTCCTGACCTTTGGCGATCGGCGGCGTGAAGAGCGGACCGATCTTGTATTGCGACACGATCTTCAGCGCTTCTGCTTTCAACTCCGGCGTGAAGTCGATCACGTCGTCGATCAGGAATCCCTGGCGGTCGAACGGCGGCGGCTTGGTGGGAAACGGCTGCGTCGGCGAGTACCACTCGCTCGGCAGCGTCCCGACTTCGACCGGCTTCTCCACGATCGGCCAGACCGGCTCGCCGGTCTGGCGATCGAAGACGTAGACGAAGCCCTGCTTGGTCGGCTGAGCGATCGCCTTGATCTTCTTTCCGTTGACCGTGATGTCGGCGAGGATCGGCGCGCACGGGATGTCGTAATCCCAGATCGGATGGTGCACCAGCTGGAAGTGCCAGATCCGCTTGCCGGTCAGCAGATCGACCGCGACCAGGCTCTCGCCGAAGAGATTGTTGCCGGGGCGATGGCCGCCGAAGTAGTCTCCGGTCGGCATCTCGATCGGGAGGTAGGCGATGCCGAGCTCTTCGTCCACCGACAGCTGTCCCCACATGCCGGTGTGACCGGTGTAGGTCCACGAATCCTTCAACCAGGTGTCGTTGCCGAACTCGCCGGCCTGCGGAATCGTGTGGAAGATCCACTTGCGTTTGCCGGTCCGTGCGTCGAAGCCGCGGACGTAGCCTTTCGGGGCGGCGCGGCTCTTCGGCGCGCTGCCGGCGAGATGCGCGGCGCCGACGATGACCACGTCCTTTGCCACCACTGGCGCACCGTTCCACGCCACGTCGCTCGTCACCAGGTCGAGCTCCTGGTCGTCGTCTTGTTTCAGATCGACGACGCCTTTGGTGCCGAACCCGGAAATCGGGGCGCCGGTCTTCGCGTCGAGACCGACCAGCTGGTAGCCGATGGTGACGTAGAAGATGCGATCGTCGCCGCGGCCGTCGGTCCAGTAGCCGACGCCGCGGCCCGACAGGCGCCGCGACGAAGCGGCGGCGCGCCGCGCTTCCTCGAGACGATGGACCCACAGGAGCTCGCCGCTGGCGGCGTCGACGGCGACGGCGTCGCGGTGCGCGCCGGCGGTGAAATAGAGGACGCCGTTGATCATCAGCGGCGTCGACTGCATGTTGAAGTCGGGGATCTTCCCGAGGTTGTCGGTCTTGAACCGCCACGCCACTTCGAGCTTGTTGAAGTTGCCGGCGTTGATCTGATCGAGTGGTGCGTACCGCGTCGCGGCGAGATCGCCGCCCCAGGTCCGCCACTCGCCGTTTTTCGTGCCCTGCTGCGCCGAGAGCGCGCTGTGGAGGCACAGGCAGAGGACCGCCGCCAGGATTCTTTTATAAGTCATGAAAAACCTCGATGAAACCGGCGGCATCTTATACCCTCCGCCCGGTCTGAGGGTGTATAAGCGTGCTGATGCTGCGTCAGCTTCTCGCTCTCGCCGCTGGCTTCCTCGTCGCCGCCGGCGTGGCCGCGGCGGCCGAACCCGATCGCGTCACCTTCAACCGCGACATCCGGCCGATCATGTCGGACACCTGCTTCCGCTGCCACGGTCCGGACCGTGCCGCGCGCAAGGCCGACATGCGTCTCGACATCCGCGACGAAGCGACCAAGACGACGCGCGCGGGGCACGTGCCGATCGTGCCCGGCGATCCGGACAAGAGCGAGGTGATCGCGCGCATCTTCGCGACCGGCGCCCGGGTCATGCCGCCGGCCTCCACGCACAAGGAGCTGACGCCGGCGCAGAAGGACACCATCCGCCGCTGGATTGCGGACGGCGCCGTCTACGAAGGGCACTGGTCGTATCAGCCGGTGAAGAGGCCGACGGTCCCGGAGATCGCGGACGCGTCACGCATTCGGAATCCCATCGATCGCTTCATTCAGGATCGGTTGCAGCGCGACGGGCTGACGCCGGCTCACGAGGCTGACAAACGAACGCTGCTGCGGCGCGTCACCCTGGATCTGACGGGACTGTTGCCGACGCCCGACGAGATGCGTGCCTTTCTCGCCGACACCGCGCCGGAGGCCTACGAGAAAGTGGTCGATCGGCTGCTGTCGTCGCCGCGCTACGCCGAGCAGCGCGCGATGCACTGGCTCGATGCGGTCCGTTACGCGGACACCGCCGGGTTCCACGGCGACAATCCGATTCCGGCGTGGCCGTACCGGGATTACGTGCTGCAGGCCTTTCTGAAGAATCGTCCCTTCGACGAGTTCACGCGCGAGCAGATTGCCGGCGACCTGCTGCCGAACGCGACCGTCGACCAGCGCGTCGCCTCGGCCTACAACCGGCTGAATCGCACGTCGGCCGAAGGCGGCCTGCAGCCGAAGGAGTATCTCGCCAAGTACGGCGCCGATCGCGTGCGGACGGTGAGCACGGTGTGGATGGGAAGCACGCTCGGCTGCGCCGAGTGTCACGATCACCGCTTCGATCCGTTCCTGGCCAAGGACTTCTACGCGATGAAGGCGTTCTTCGCCGACATCCAGGAGACCGGCCTCGTGCCGGATCGCGGCGCGCGCGCCTGGGGGACGCAGCTGACGCTGGCGACCGACGCGCAGCAGCGCCAGCTCGCCGATCTGGACGCAAAGATCAGCGCGGCGAAGGCGCGCCTCGACGAAGCGTCTGCCTCGCGCGTCACCGTCGACCAGCAGCGCGAGATCGAGTTGTTGGAGCGCTGGCGCGCCGGTGAGCTGGCGTGGACGTGGCAGCATCCGGTGGCGGCTCGTGCGCTCGCCGGCGCCACGCTCACCATCTACGACACCGAACCGATCGTCAGCAATTTCTATCTCGACGGCAGCCTCAACACCGACACCAAACCGGGCGACGGCCTGGTGGTCGCCAGCGGCGCGAATCCGGATCGCGAGACCTACCTGGTGACGTTGAAGCCGGGGCCGGGAACGTGGCGTCAGCTCGGTCTCGACGTCGTTCAGGACGAAAGCCTGCCGGGCGCGCGCTACGCGCGCGGCGCCGACCGGTTTCTGTTGAGCGAGGTCGAGGCGGAGCTCGCCGACGGCGGTCAACCGGCCAAGCGATTGACGTTCACCATGGCGACGGTCAACGACACGGCGCCCGCCGTGTCGAGCATCAACGACCCGAGCATGCCGCCACTCGCGGCGATTGACGGCAATCCGAAAACCGCGTGGGGCATCCGGTTCGGCGAGGCGAGGAATCCGTTCCTGGCACTCCGCTTCGCCGACGCGGTGACGACCACCGCCGACAGCACCATCGTCGTGACGCTGCGCCACGAGTCGGATCTGCGACGGGCGACCATCGGACGCTTCCGCCTCGCGCTGGCTGCCGATCCCTTCTCGTGGCCACCGGTCGGCGACGCCGGACGAAGGCTGCGCAGCCGCGATCCGAGCGGCAAGACGACGTGGTCGAGCGGGCTGCCCGAAGACGTGATGCGCGCGCAGCGCCGGCCGGCCGAGGATCGCGACCTGGTCGAGGCGGTAGCGGTCCGCGACTACCTGGTCTTCTCGAATCCGGCCGTCGAACAACTCTATCGCGACGTGCAGCTGCTGGAGACCGAACGAGGTCTGCTCGAAGCCTCGATTCCCCACGTCGTCACGACGGTGTCGGTGGAGCCGACGCAGACGCGGATTCTGCCGCGCGCCAACTGGATGGACGACACCGCGCCGATCGTCGAGCCGGCGATTCCGCGGTTTCTCGGCACCCTCGACACCAAAGGCGAGCGCGCGTCGCGGCTCGATCTCGCGAACTGGCTGGTGTCACGCGACAATCCGCTGACGGCGCGGACGTTCGTCAATCGCACGTGGCGCGAGTTCTTCGGCAGCGGCCTGTCGAAGACCGTCGACGATCTGGGGTCGCAAGGTGAGTGGCCGACGCACCCGGAACTGCTCGACTGGCTGGCGTCGGAGTTCATGCATCCAGAGTTCGGCGCGCCGGGCACCCACGACTGGGACGTCAGGCACGTCGTCCGGCTGATTGTCACGAGCGGGACGTATCGACAGTCGTCTTCGCTGCCGCTGCCACCGAGCGGGGGCGGGGCCCCGCGAGCCGAAGACAAAGACCCCGAGAACCGTTTGCTCGCGCATCAGAATCGATACCGGATCGACGCCGAGAACGTGCGCGACGTCATCCTCAGCGCGTCAGGCTTGCTCAGCGAGACGTTCGGCGGTCCAAGCGTCAATCCGATCGAGCCGCCTGCCTATCTGGCCGCGCTCAACTTCCCGAAGCGCGAGTATTCGGCGAGCCACGGCGAAGACTTGTATCGGCGAGGCGTTTACACGACGTGGCAGCGGACGTTCCTGCACCCGAGCCTGCTGAACTTCGACGCGCCGACCCGCGAAGAGTGCGCGGTCAGCCGCAGCACTTCCAACACGCCGCTGCAGGCGCTGGACCTACTGAACGATCCGATCTATGTGGAAGCCGCGCGCGTGTTCGCGCAGAGTGCCGCGAATGCCAGTGCGCGTTTCGACGATCAGTTGTCCTGGGTCTTCGATCGCGCGCTGAATCGCACGCCGACGAAAGAGGAGCACACCCTCCTGCGCGGTCTTTACGATCGCAATCTCAAGCGGTTCACCGCCGATCCGGCGAGCGCTCGCGCGCTTCTCGGCGAGGGTGAATCGCCGCTGCCGTCGAACGTCGATGCGGTCCGTCTGGCGGCGCTCGCGACCGTCACCCGGGCGGTGCTCAACCTGCACGAGCTGATCACGAGGAACTGACGCCATGAATGCGCCACGTTTTCGCTGGAGTCCATGGCATGCAACGTCGACGGGGCAAGCGTTCGTGCGAGAGATGTCCCGGCGGACGTTCCTGGGTCGAGGCGCGGCCGGACTGGGTGTGGTGGCGTTGAACTCGCTGCTCGGTCCGCGTCTCTTCGCGGCGGCGCAGTCGGCGGCACGGTCATCGCAGTCCCACGGTGTCGTCAATCCGCTCGACTTTGCGCCGAAGGCGAAGCGGGTCATCTTCCTGTATCAGGCCGGCGGGCCGTCGCACCTCGAGACGTTCGACTACAAGCCGAAGCTCGCCGACATGTCGGGCAAGCCGATGCCCGAGTCGTTCACCAAAGGGCAGCAGATCGCCCAGCTGCAGGGGCAGCGGCTCGTGTGCTACGGTCCGACGCACGGCTTCAAGCCGTTCGGGCAGTCGGGACAGATGGTGTGCGAGCTCTTTCCGCGTATCGGCAGCATCATCGACGAAACCTGCGTCATCCGATCGATGTGGACCGAGCAGATCAATCACGATCCGGCTCACACCTTCATGAACAGCGGCTCGATCATCACTGGTCGCCCCAGCATCGGATCCTGGGTGCTCTACGGACTCGGAGCCGAGACCGACAATTTGCCCGGTTTCGTCGTGCTGGTCTCGCAAGGCATGGGCGGCCAGATGCAGCCGATTGCTGCGCGCCAGTGGTCGGCCGGCATCCTGCCGAGCAAGTTCCAGGGCGTCCGCTTCAACGCGGTCGGCGATCCGGTGCTCTACATCACCAACCCGCGCGGGGTCAGCGCGGAGATGCAGAAGGATTCGATCCAGACGATCAACGCGCTGAACACCGTCGCCGATCGCACCATGCGCGATCCGGAGTTGCAAACGCGCATCGCGCAGTACGAGATGGCGTTCAAGATGCAGACCAGCGTGCCCGGGCTGATGGATATGAGCAGCGAGCCGGCGCACATCCTCGAGATGTACGGCGCGAAGCCGGGCGATGGATCGTTCGCGTCGAACTGCCTGCTCGCCCGCCGACTCGCCGAGCGCGGCGTGCGGTTCATCCAGCTCTATCATCGCGACTGGGACCATCACGCCGACGTCCGCAACAATCTCGTCTTCAAGGCCCAGGAAGTGGACCAGGCGACCGCCGCGCTCATCACCGATCTCAAGCAGCGCGGCATGCTCGACGACACGCTGGTCATCTGGGGCGGCGAGTTCGGCCGCACGCCGATGTCGCAGGGCCGCGGCGGCCGCGACCACCATATCAAGGGCTTTTCGTTCATGCTCGCCGGCGGCGGCGTCAAGAAGGGCCTGGCCTACGGCGCCACCGACGAGCTCGGCTACGCTGCCGTCGAGAATCCGGTCAGCGTCCACGACTTCCACGCGACGATGCTGTACCTGCTTGGCGTGGATGCGGCGAAGCTCGCCGTGAAGTATCAGGGCCTCGACGTCCGCCTCACCGGCCCGCAAGGCGGTACCGTCGTCCGCGACATCATCGCGTAGGCTGCATCACGGCGATGGCGCGACTAGGATCGCCAGCGAGTGCTCGAGCCGCACCGGGCTGAGTCCGCATCAGCAAATAGAACGCGGCGACATGCGTGATCATCAGAACCGGCACGTAGATGATCGGGATCGCATAGGCCGCGCCCAACTGTCCCGCCACAGCGGGCAGGCCGACACCGGCTGCGTGGTAGTAGTCGAGAATGAGATCGGCCATTCCCACGAGATTGAACGAGACGACAAACAGCCAGAAGAGCGGACGTATCCTCACCGTGAGAAGTGCGAGGATTGCCAGCACGCCGGTTGCGAGATCCCAATAGGCCGCGAACACGGCGAAGTCAGCGGGCAGATTGGGGCCGACCACGCCTGGAAGGATGAAGACCAGTCCGAAGAATCGGAAGCTGTGCAGAGTGGCGATGGCGCGCTGTGCCTCGATCCGGTCCATCGACTCGAGCCTGGGCAGGACATAAACGCCAAACAGCAGCAGCCATGCGACGTAACCTAGAACGAGATGCAGTTGGAAGAGCGTTTCGGTTGACACGGTGACCTCCTGACTATCGTCGTGCTCATCGGTCGGGCGTCGGTTCGAGCAGTGCTCCGAGCGGCCCGAGCGGCGACAGCGCGATGTATTCACGATCGACGAGATGCGCCTGGGGCAGCGGCAGACTGTCCATGATCGCCTCCGCGTCGGCGACGGTGGTCGCCGCCAGGATGAACACGACGCCCTTGCCGTCGCTCCGCTGGAACCATTGGCGCAGCTTGCCATCGAGGTAGAGACGAACCGTGGCGCGGACTTCTGACGGCAGGACTTTGGCAACCTCGTCGCGTGGCACTCCGGCCTTGATCGTCATCACCACGAGAACGTCCGTCGTCTTCGGAGTGGGCGGTTGAGCGCGGAGCTGTTGAGCAGACATCAGAATCACCCCCGACAGCACAAAAGTGGAAAAACGCTGCAGTGCTTTCATGAGAATCTCCTTGGTGTGGACCACACGAACCTGTCGTCGCGTCCATGTTCTGATCTTTGCTGGCTCCCTGGATTTTGTGACAACGCGCGGCCGCGCCAACACGTTCAGCCGCGCTGTCACAAAATCCTGGGTCGCTGCAAATCTACGGAGGGGGAGTGCTGTCGCGGGACGGTGAAGACGAGGCGCTGCGAGACCTGATGGTGAAATATCAGAAAGGCTCGCTCGAAGCGTTCCGGGAACTCTACGCGCGTCTGGCGTCAGAGCTTCGCCGCTACGTACGCTTTCTCACGCGGGGCACCGACGCGGCCGACGATCTCCTTCAGGAAGCGTTCCTGCAATTGCATCGATCGCGGGCGGCCTACAACCCGGCGTACGCAGTCCGACCGTGGATGTTCGGGCTGGCGCGCAACGTGTGTCTGATGAATCGGCGAGCGACGCGCCGCTGGGCGAACATCCACACGATGGGCGACGACCTGCCCGATGTGCCGGTCCCGGCCGAGGTCGAGCGTCTGGCCGACGCGGAGGTCGTCCGTCGCTGCCTCGCCGAGCTGCCGGCCGATCATGCTGAAGCGCTCACGCTGCACCACGTGTGGGGATTCAGCTTCGACGAAATCGCGGGCATGTTGGGCGTGAGCGCCGTGGCGGCGAGAGCCCGTGCCAGCCGCGGCATGGCTCGACTGCGCGTGGAGGTGGAGCGGCTCTCGAGCTCAGCATCATGAACAACGACTCGACACCGCCTGAAGCCTTACTCGCTGAAGTCAGTCGCGACTTGCACCCTGTCCGCCCGTGGCCCTCGCCGTGGCGGGACGCGCTGCGACTGAGCCCGCTCGCCCTCGGGATCATCGTGGCGCTGCCGCTGCTCGTCGGACTGCGCCGCGATGCCGGGGCGGTCGGGCCGTTCGTCGCGTGGGGCGTGTCGCTCATTCAGGTGGCGCTGGGCATCGCGTTGATTTGGATTGCCACGCGTGAGGGCAGGCCCGCACGGCGCCTGCCCCGCGGCGTCGTGCGCGCCGCGCTGGCGCTGGCCGGGTTCACGGTTGTGGCCGTCTCGCTCCTGACGTTCTCGAAGAGTCCGACGCATGTGCCGCACGGTGTCCCGCCGTGGATCGCCGGGATGGTCTGTTATCTGGGAAGCACTCTGGTGGCTACGCCGTTCTTCCTCCTCGCCGCCTGGTTCCATTCACGGTTCGTGTCCCCGAGGCCGGCGGTTGCCGGCGGGCTCTATGGCGCGGGGGCGGCGCTCGCGTCCAATGCCGGATGGCGCCTGATCTGCCCGATTTCGACGCCCTGGCACGTCCTGACCGCCCATGGGGGAGCGGTGATCTCGATCACGCTGCTCAGCGCGCTGGCGGCGCATCTCGTGGCGGTTCGGGCGCGAACGCGGCCCGATTCAGTGTAGGGTTATGTCATACACGGAGGCGCCATGAACAGACGAACGATGATGACGACGCTCGCCGGCGGCGTGGTGGCCGTCGGATACGCCGGCCGCGCGGAAGCGGCGCCGGCCGCTGACGGAAAACTGCCGGTCGCCAGCGCGGAGGCAGCGAAGGACTTTCCCGGCGCGAAGGAACTGCCGGATCCGAGCAGAGACTACAAGGTCGTGTTCTCCGTCGGCGCGAAAGTGAAAGACGACGAAGTTCACCCGACGCTGAAGATGATCGGGCTGTACCTCAACACGCTCGCGCACAACGGCGTGCCGGCGAAGAATCGCCATATCGCGGCGATGTTCCACCAGGGCGGCGGCGACGCGGTGTTCTCCAACGACGTCTACAAGGCGCGGCACAACGGGGTCGACAACCCGAACATCGCGGTGTTGAAGGAGCTGCACGAGGCAGGCGTCGAGCTCCGCGTGTGCGGACAGGGTCTCATGGGAAAGAAAGTCGATCCGTCGCAGCTGCTGCCCGGGGTCCAGGCCGACCTCTGGGCGATGGTGACGATGGTCAACCTTCAGTCGCGAGGCTACGTCCGGGTCGGCTGACAGGCGCTCACTTCGTTCGCCGGCCCACTTCTTCCCACGCCGATCATGTCGCGACGACTTCGTTGTGTCGTCGCGACAGGTCCATCCTCACTCAGAACTCGTGGGCGAAGAACGACTTCGAGTGCATGAACGCCACGGCGCCGAACTGCTGCTGCGGTGTCGCACCCGGATAGGTCCCGCCGCACGTCGCGGCCTGGCTGGCACCAGCCCGGTGAGGACGGCGCACATCCCCTGGATGTTCTGCTCCTGCTCCGCGACGCTGTGCGGGTTCACGGCGGCGCCGAGATTGAGAATCGTCAGATCGACCCGATCAAACCTCGAATCCGCGCCGTCACCGGCTTCATCACCATCGACGCGAAGTCGTACGCGTCGCCGATACAGGAAACGGTCACGTTTCTCAGTCAGGTGCGCGACGCGGTCCAAGGCGGCGGGATACGACGTCGCGGGCCGAGGGCCGGCGAGATGACCGAGTTCAGCGGCGCGCTCGCGAACGCGATCATCCAGCCGTTGCCGGGGTCGTCGCGGCGCTAGGCGCGGCCAGCGAGGACCACGTCGATCGGGTCGCGCCAGTTGCCCTTCTACTAGGCAACGACCATCCGACAAAGAGCGTCGACGTCGAAGACATGCCGAGCACGAGCACGCGCCGACGAGCTGTTCGAGGCTGGGAGGCGGGCCCAGACGCATGCCCAGCAGATGGTGGTCGGAGCAAGCCGAATCGCAATATGATGTGGCAGTACGAAAGATCAGCGATCGTCAGGAATTCGCGCCTCCCCCGGCCGATGGAGTGTTTGTGACGCCAAGACGCCTGCTTGCCACTGTCCTCATTGCCTTGATTCCGATTGCCGCGCGCGCGCAGGGTGTCGAAGGAACACGTTCCATCGCCGTCAACGTGGGCACCGCTCTCTCGCTGGCCGGCAATGCGATCGAGGAAGGCGTCGGGACCATCGACGGCAAGCCGTCGGTTCTGGTGGAACAGGCTCTCAGCAACCACTTCAGCGACGCGTTGAAGCTCCGATTCACGGGCAGCCTGGGGCTCGACTACAGGCGGGAGGTTTTCGCGACGTTCGGGTGGGGCAAGTACAACGGCACCGACCGCATCGTGGGATCCGTCGCCGGCTATCCGCTCTACCTTCGTTTGGCGAATGCCGACGCCTTCGATTTCGAGGGCGGCCTTCGCTACTACCTGCGGCCCGAGGGTCCGCTCCGGACCTACGTAGCCGGAGCACTCGGCCTGCGCTATCTTCTCGCCACCGACGCGACGTTCAGGGTGCCCGAAGTGGGACTGACTCTGGCCGACCTGCCGTACTTCAAGGGGTCGGCATTGCTGATTGTCGGTGGTGACGTCGGCGCCAGCTACGACGTTTCCGACAGGCTGGCGCTGGGAGTGGAGCTCGGCGTTCGGTTCCAGGGCAAGCCAACCGCCGAACCGCTCTTTGCCGATCCGAACCTTCAGGAAGTCAACGACACGGGCAGCCGCTGGTCGCTTCCGATGAGCGTCTTTGCAAAGGTGCGATTCTGATGCCGGCACATTTTAGACATCCATCGTCGACGGTTCCGCCGCGACGAACGAGGCGGCGACTGTTGTCCCGCAGCCGCGTGACGGTGGCGCTCGTCGCGCTTGCCTTGGCTGAGCTCGGATGGGCCGCGCCCAACGCGCACGGCCAGGCGTCCACGCCGCCACGACTGCCGCTGCTCGCGCAGGATGTCCGGAGCGCGTCGGCGCATGTTCGACGACAGGCCTTGCGGACGCTGCGTGAGCAGGGTGGACCCGAAACGCTGCCGCTGCTCGCCGGTCTTCTCGGCGATGCGGAAATCGACATCCGCGAGGGCGCCGTCGCCGGCGTGATCGGTGTCTACGTGCCGCAGCGAGCGAATCGTTCGGTCAACGCGGCGGCGGCCTTCGAGGCCGCGCGGTTCCATGGCCAGCTGTGGTCGGTTCCTCCTGAACTGTCGACGGCGCTGGTCAAGGCGCTCGCCGACAAGGAACCGTCGGTCCGTCGCGACGCGGCGTACGCCGTCGGCATCGTCCTGACTCCGCCGGTCACCGACGCCGTCGCCTTCGAGATGGTCGCGTCGTTGAGCGACCGTGAGCCGTCGGTGCGAGTGGCGGCGGCCCGAGCGCTCGGTCGCCTGCACGTGCAGGACGCCGCCGTTCCGCTCATCGGCCGGATCAACGACGAAGCGCTCGAGGTCAGGCTTGCGTCGATGCGTGCGCTTGGCGACCTGCGGAGCGAACAGGCCGTGGCCGCGCTGGCCGACCAATTCGCGTTCTATGTGCGCGGCGTCGCGGGGCGCTCCGCGATCAGCGCGCTCGCGGCCATCGGTCAGCCGTCGACGATTCCACTCTTCGAGGCGCAGGCCACGTCTGGCTATCCCGCTCATCGAAAAGCGGCATTCGAGGGGCTGGCGCGCTCGGGCGGCATCGCCGCTGCGGCACCGCGCATCGAGGCCGCGATGGCCTCGGAGAAAGACGCGCGCGTCCTGACCGCGATGGCGTTCGCCCTCGCCACGGCGGGCCGCGAAGGCGTCAACCGCGTGCTGGACGCGCTGGCCGACCGCGACCGGAGTGACGATGCGTTGTCGTATCTGGTGGAGCTTGGCCGACCGGTCGTCGCCGCTGTTGCGGCGCGGCTCAGCGATCCCGATCCCTTCGTGCGCGGTCAGATTGCGACCGCACTCGGCTTCATCGGCGGACCGGAGGCCGTCGCCGCGCTGAAGGGAGCGAGCGGCGAGTCGGATCCGGACGTCCGGCAGCGGATTGACACTGCACAACTTCGGCTCACGCGAACGGCGGCGGCACCGGCCAGGGTCCACACGCAGCCCTGAGCCGGCGTGGAGGCGAGGTTGTGACGGTCGCACGTATCCAGTCGCGTCGCGTCCAAGGCTTCGCGGCGCGCGTATAATTCCAGCCTTTGTCGTCGCTCTGCAGCGGGACAGCTCTGAACCCGCGTCGCGAGACGCTTGTACGAAAGCTTCTTCAGCCGGTACGTCTCCGGCACCGAAGTGCCGCCTGACGAGACGGTTTTCGGCTACGCCGGCTATCAGGTTGAACGCGCCGGTTCGGGAGGCCTTGGCTGAACGCTAGTGGCCGTCGTCGATGATCTGCACGGATGCGGCGACGGTGCCCGAGAAGTCCGGTCGCATCGGCGCAGTCGAGACAGCGAGTGTCAACGGCCGCCGTAGCCGCTGATCACGCGGGCGCGGAAGTGAATCGCGTTCAATGGCGCGACAAATCTCAGCGTGGACGTGAACGACGCGCCTGGCGCCAGCCACAGCGGGGTGTCGGTCGCGCGGATGAATGGACTGCCGGCCGGCGTGGCGCAGGACGTCGCGCCGGTCTGGTTGGTCAGCCTCGCTTCGGACGGGAGGTTGTCCAGAACGACATCGAACGGCCCGCCGATCGGATGCGAGGACGTGTTGGTGACGGTGATCGACTGCAGATACCAATTACCTGGCCCAGCCTCCGGAGTTCCAACGTTGACGCTGACGAGCGCGGACAGGTCGTTGCCGCACAGCAGACCGTAGACGTTCACCGCCTTGGTCTGCGTCACGACGTAAACCTTCCCATTGGCGACGACCGGCGGCGCAAACTTGGTGAACGCGCCGGTCGCGTCCCGTGTGCCGCTCATGTCGCTGTTGTAAATCTCTTTTTGCACGTCGGACGCGCGAAAGGCGCGCAGCGTGGCCGGATTGAGACCGCCGCTCCGGATTGACTGCGTCGTCACTGCCCACACGATGCCGCTGTCCACTTGAGACCCGTTCGCCGACACGGTGGGACCGCCGGTCTGTCCTGGCTTCACGGTGCCGATCGCGGACGGTGTGGTGGCGAAGCGCTTGTTGGCGAAGTTATAGGCTCTGAGGACGTCGCGTCGATCCCACACGTAGAGGACGCCGTCATTCTTGCGGCCCCAGAACGCAGTGCCGAGCGTTTGCGCACAGTCCTTCTGACCGCAGCCCTGCGTTGCCTGAAAGCGCTGCGCCGGCCCATGTTCGCCCTGTTCCAGCTTGCTCATGTCGGTGCGATCGAGCAGGTAGATGACGCCCTCCTTGCCGCCGGCGAACATGAGATCCGAATCCGGGATCAACGTCACGCCGCCGGCGCTGATGTCGATGTTCTCGAGGAACAGATACTCGTGATTGTGCGGCGTGAACCAGTCAGCGAGCTTCAGGCTGCGGCCGGAGAACTTCAGCACGCTGCTCCCGAAGTTGGTGACGCCGTCGTAGAAGCCGCCGGCGGTCGACAGATACACGTTGCCTTGACTGTCGGCGGCGATGCCGCGGCCGCCCTGCCAGATTCCACCTTTCCGTCCGCTCGGCGTCGACTGGAACACCGCGATCCGTTCCTTCAGATCGCGCGCGTTGAACGTCTCGACGAAGCCTTCCTGCGACCAGTGCTGGTCGTTTGGATCGGGGACGATGTTGGCAAACGCGATGTAGAGCACACCGTCGACCACCAGCAGCCCGGCCCGCTGCAGCGCGCCTTTGACATTGGTGAGCGTTCCTTCAGGTCCGGCAAAAGGGAACGACAGCATTTGCGGCGAGTTGTACTTGGGTTTGCCGCTGTAGATGTCGAGCGCATTCACCCACAGGTTGTACTCGTCGTCGCCTTTCAGCACCATGGTGACGACGTAGAGAGTGCCCGAGGGAACGTCGATGAACGGCGTGCCGAGAACGCCGTGATGCGTCGGGCCGATCCAACTGTCGCCCGGCGCCGGCGTGCCGAGGCTTCGCGACCAGAGAGGCTCGGCTTGCACAGGATCGTCCGCGTCGAACGCGTAAACGGTGTTGTTCATCGTCGCCACGAACAGGACGTTGTGGCGGCGGCCGCCGATCTCGAGATCGGGAACGATCAAGGGAAGAGCGTAGATGCTGTCGTCTACGCTCCGTGAAAAGACCTTGCCGAAGTGAGCCGGGTCCACGTTGGACGGAGTCAGCACCCATTCTTGAAGGTTGGCTCCGGTACGCGCGAAGTCATACTGCGACATCGGCACGGTGACCTGCGCCGCTGCCCAGGCCCGTACCAGAACGACCAGTCCGAGGCAGCATGACAGCTTTCGCATGGAGTCACCTTACTACCATTCGAGTCGAGCGCCCAGCCGCATGGCGCGCATGCCCGCCTGCTGGATGGACCCGGCGCTGCCGCCGACCGCGGTGATCTTTCCGGCGCTCACGTTCGTCGATGTGACGTTGAGATTCGGGTTCGCCCATTGCGCCGTGTTGAACAAGTTGGTCGTCGTCAACTCGACGCGCAGCGAGGGCCCGGCCGCGCGATCGGTCAGGCGGAATCGCTTGTGCACTCCGAAGTGCCAGAGATTCAGGCCCGGACCTTCGATGACGCCGCGGCCCGAGGTGCCGAACCGTCCGATCGCCGGTGCGCCGAACGCGGTGATGTCGTACCACGGGAAGGCGGTGAGCGGTGTCCCGCCCGGAACGGTCGGATCGAGGGCATTCGGATCGCCGATCAGATCGGGGCGAATCGAGACGACCGGCCTCGTCGCGGTCGTGGTGTAGCGGGTGCCGGTCGGATCGGGCACCGAGATGGTCGGCGTGAGGAAGCCGCCGCTCTGCTGATAGGCGACGACCGACAGTTCCCAGCCGCCGAGCGCCGCATCGACTGCGCCGGGAGCGTTGGCGAGCCATCGGCGCTCATGGCCGAACGGCAGTTCGTACATGACCGCGCTGGTCACGCGATGCGTCGGCGTGGCCACGTCCGGACCGCGCTCGCGAGCCAGATCGAACGAGTTCTCGATCGGCGTCGTATAGATGCCGCCGTTGGCCGCGTTCCCGCCGACGTCGGTCAGATCCTTTGCCGCCGTGTAGGCGATCTGGAAGAACAATCCCCTCGAGAACCGCCGCTCCGCTTCGAACGTCAGCCCCTGGTAGTCGTGCGATCCGCCCTTGTCGGCGTAGGTGATGTCGGGGAACTGTGGGAACGGCCGCGGCTTGTCGACATAGAGCCTGCCGTCCGGCACCGGCGAGTTGGCGTCGCGTTCGTACCACATCGCGCGGCCCAGCGTCGCGATGTACGAGACACGGAATCCCGTATTCCAATGCTCGTGTTCGACGGTGACGTTGAATTGATGCGTGTAGGGCAGGCCGATGTTCGGATTGACCGCGAGCGGCAGAGCAATCGTCGCTGGTCCCGACGTTCCGCCGGCCGGAAACACCGCGGGCAGGACGACCGTCGGAACCGTCGGATTGGTATAAGGCGTCTCGGTCAGGACGAACGGCGCGCGTCCGGCCTGGAGATCGATCGGCGTCATGTCGTAATACAAGCCGTAGCCGCCACGCAGCACGGTGTTCGCGCCGCCGAACGGACGATAGGCGACGCCGATTCGCGGCGCGAAGTTGTTGCGGTCGGTTCGAATCAGCGTATCTGACGGCAGCCCGACGCTGCTCGCCGAAACGACATCGACATAGCCGGCCGGCATGAGCGGCGACACCAGGCCGAGGCCGCCGTCGGGAACGACGATGCGGCCGCTCGAGATGTCGAAGATGGCCTGCCGACCGCTGCGCTCGAACCAGCCGGGATGGAGGTCGTAGCGCATGCCGAGATTGAGGGTGACGTCGCGGGTCAGCTTCCAGTCGTCCTGCACGAAGAAGTCATAGGTCCAGCGCCGCCGCTGGGTTTGAATCGGCGGGAACGCGCGCGCCGCCGTGTTCGGCACGCCAAACAGGAAATCCGCGTACGGATTGCCGCTCCCGGCGACGCCCGGGACGGCGGTGAAGCGGCCGGTGAAGTCGAGCGCGCCGAACAGATTCGGATTGGCGATGCTCTCGTCGTTGTCGATGCGCCGGATCTCGGCGCCGCCTTTCACCGTGTGCGTGCCCTTCTGCCACGTGGTCTGATTCTGAAGCTGATAGATGCGATTGAGAAAACCCGGATTCGTCCAGTCCACCTGCGACAAGCCGGTCAGACCGCTGCCCGGGAAGGTGACCTTGAGCACGCCGCTCACATCGGGCAGACCCGGCGCCAGACCTTGAAGCCCCAGCGAATTCGCCACTTCGAGCCCGTTGAGCGGACCGGCCACCGGGTTGTTGTTGTAGGTGTAGCCCCCGCGAGTTTCCGTGAGCAGGCTCGGCGTCAGAATGCGGGTGTACGACAGCGTCAGCGCCCGGTCCTTGCGAAGCTGATCGCGCATGCCGAAGGAGGGAAGATTTCCCTCCCACACCGGGTTGGTCGTTTGCGTCAGCGTCATCCGTCCAAACAGCCGGTTGGACGGATTGAAGTCGTGATCGATTCGCCCGGTCCAGTAGTACGGCTTGGCCCGATCGACGGGCAGCGTCTGACGGAAATTGTTCGACTGCAGCACCGACGTGTTGCCGGTGTTCGCGAGCGGGTAGAAGCGATCCTGAATCTTCAGGGACACCGGGTTCAGCGCCGCCGCGGGAATGCGTCCGTCGGCATAGATTTCGCCCGTGAACGGGTTGCGAATCGGACGCCCCAGCGCCGAGAAATCTCCAGTGCGCCACGCCTGAAGCGGCACGGTCGGATTCAGGTCCACGGAGGCGTCGCTGCCGTTGACCGTCTCGCCGGAGAAATACCAGAACGTGCGCGAGCGGCCGTCGTACACCTTTGGAATCGCCACCGGCCCGCCGAGGCCGACGCCGGGAAAGTGGATCCAGCCGGCCTGGCGCTGGTTGGAGAACGGATTCCGCGCCCGCATGCTCGGGCCCTGGTAATAGTCGAACAGCGAGCCGCTGAAGCGGTTGGCGCCGGATTTCGAGATGATCGTGACCTGGCCGAGCGTCGGAAATTCAGCGCTGTTGTTCGCGAGATCGATCTTCACTTCCTTGAACGACTCGATGTAGTTCGCGAGCGGGCCGACCGGCGTTTCGCCCACGCCGTCGCTCATCGAGGTGCCGTCGATCGCGAACTGCGACTGGTTGTATTTGCTGCCGGCGAACGAATAGGTGCCGCTGCGCAACGCCAGGGTCGGGGTCACCGCCAGAGACGACCACACCCCGGGATCGTTCAGCGGCAGCGTCCGCAGCTGCTCCGCGGTGCGGACGTCGCTGACGCGGGCTGTTTCGAGCTCGATCGGCGTCGCCCCACCGGTCACCTGGACCGCCTCGGTCAGCACCCCGACCTCCAGCGTCGCGTCGAGGCGGCGGATGTCTCGGGTGACGAGCACGATGTTGGTGGCGATGAACTCGCGGAGACCCGGCGCCGTGATGCTGACCATGTACGGCCCTTCGCGCAGCTGCGACACCGTATACACGCCGTCGCTGTTGGTCGTCGTCTTCGTCACAATCGACGTTTCGACGTTGGTCGCCACGACTTCGGCGCCGCCAATCACCGCACCGCTCGAGTCGGTGACGGTGCCGGTGATCGTCGCGTAGGTCGTCTGCGCCGCGGCTGGAGATGCAATGGTGACAAGAAGGACGGCAATCGACGCCGCCAGCGAACACAATGGTCCCCGCATACACACTCCTGAACGAGGAAAGCTTGAGACTCGGAGAGGGCGCGACGATACTTAGTGCAGCTTCACAACGTCAAGCTCAGCACTATTCAAAAACTCGATGCTGGCGAGCACAGCAGTATCGTCGAACTGACCATGAATGTCGGTGACTCTTCACAGACGCTGTGTCTTTCCTGCGGATTTTGCTGCGATGGAACGCTGTTCGGCAGTGTTCCGCTCGCCGAGGCTGACGCGCGCGCGCCGCTGCGCGCCAATGGCATCGAGATTCACACCGACGCGGACGAAACATTTTTCATGCAACCGTGTGACGTCCACCGCGGCGGCTGTTGTCAGGTCTACGAGAATCGTCCCGCCAATTGCCGGAAGTATCGCTGTGAGCTGCTGAAGAAGTACGAGCGCGGCGATCTGTCATGGGCCGAGGCGCAGCAACGGATCGAGCGAGTGCGAGCGCTCAAGCAAACGCTGGCCGCCGACCTGGCGCGCATCGGTCCGGACGGCGGCCGCTGGTCGATCATCTCGTGGTTGACGCGGGCGCCGACCCAGCGCCAGCTCGCCGCCGATCCAGAGCTGCTGAGCACGTGGGCGCCGCTGATGGTGCGCGTGGCGGAGCTGCTCGACTTGCTGCAGCGACACTTCCGCTCGCCGCGGCCGCCCCGGGATCAGTCCGGCGCCGAGGCCCGGCTGCCGCGCGAGGTGGATTCCTGAAAGCGTCCTAGTAAATCTGCTGGGTCTTGGCGTTGATCACCTTTGGCGGGGTGACGCCGTTGGCGATCATCACTTCGCGAATCGAGGCTTCGGTTTCGGGCGACGGCTTGAAGTTGCCGAACCGGTAGCCGACGGCGATGGCCAGCGGCGTCCAGCCGAACTTGTCGTTCTTGTTCCAGACCTCGATCTTCGCGCCCTTCGCGGCGAGGTATTTCACCACGCCGGGGAGGTTCTTGTAGGCGGCGGCGTGCATCGCGGTCTCGCCGTTCATGTCCACGGCGTTGATGTCGGCGCCGAGATCGAGCGCCGCCTGGACCGCCTCGATGACTTCGCTCTCGGTGCCGGCGTCTTCGCCGGGCGACCGCGTCGCCAGGCCGGCGGCGGCCATCAGCGGCGTGCTGTTGTCCACATTGGGGATGTAGGGATCGGCGCCAAGCCTGGCGAGCTCGCGCATCAGCTCGGCATCCGCCGTCAGCGCCGCCATCATGAACGGCGTCGCGCCGACTTCGTTGAGCCGCGTGTTGCACAGGTTGGCGCGCCTCGACATGCGCGCGTTGAGATCGGCGCCCTTGGCCGCGAGCTTGCGCACCAGCTCGAGGCTGCTCATCGCGCCCGATCCTTCCGGCGAGGGATCGTTGTCGCCGACGCCGGGCTTTCTGACCGGGACAATCGCGTGCAGGACGGTATAGCCGGTGAGGTGCGCGTTGGGATCGGCGCCGGCGTCGAGCAGCTGCGCAGCGAGCTCGAAGTGCGCGTTGCTGACCGCCTCGAGCAGCGGTGTCGCGCCGGGCGGCAGCGCGCGGCCGCCGACCGCGCGGCGGCGTCCGCCCTCGACCGGGACCGTTTCGTTGACATCCGCCCCGGCCTTCAGCAGCACACGCACGACGTCGCTGTGGCCTTCGCGCACCGCAAACATGAGCGGCGTCATGCCCGAGGCGAGGCGCGCCTTGTAGTCGGCGCCGACCTCGATGAGCATCTCGACGACCGGAGCGTGCCCTTCGGCGGCGGCCCACATCAGCGCGCTCTGGCCGTGTTTCTCGTCCGTGCTGTCGATCTTTGCGCCGCGCGCCAGCAACGATTTCACCGACGCGACGGTGCCGACGCGGGCGGCGGTCATCAGCGCCGTCTCGCCGCCGGGCAGCGTCGTGTTGGGATCGGCGCCGGCCTTCAGCAGCATCTCGACCATCGCGCTGTCGCCGTTGGTGATCGCCAGCGTGAGCGGTGTGATGCCGTAGCGGTTCGCGGCCTTGACGTTCGCGCCGGCCCGCACCAGCATCTCGACGCTCTCCCCATCGTCCTGGTAAGCGGCCCAGTGGAGGGCGGTCATGCCGTCCACCTGCGGCGCGTTGACGTCGGCGCGGCGTTGCAGGAGCGTGCGGACCGCCGCGCGATCCATCTTCTCCATCGCGTCGGCGATCGGCGCGTCGGCGCCCGCCGCGGTCAGGCCGATCGAAGACAGGACGAGCACCGATCCGAACAGGACGAACGATGTGAGGCGCGCCATGACCGTCATTACAACGCCAGCAGCTCGGTGACCGGGCCCTGACTGTCGGCGAACTTGTCGATCCGCACGCCGACCTTCTCGAGCAGCGTTAGGTGGAGGTTGGCCAGCGGCGTCGGCTCCGCGTATTTGATGTGCCGGCCACCGGCCTGCCGCTTCACGGCGCCGCCGGCGACGATGACCGGCAGGTTGACGTGGTCATGGACATTCGGGTTGCCCATGCCGCTGCCGTAGAGCACCACTGAGTGGTCGAGCAGCGTGCCGTCGCCGTCGGGCGTCGACTTCAGCTTGTCCACGTAGTAGGCGAACAGCGACACGTGGAAAGCATTGATCTTCGCCATCCGCGCGATCTTTTCCGGATCGTTGCCGTGATGCGTCAGCGGGTGATGCGGATCCGAGACGCCGATTTCCGGATAGGTGCGGGTGCTCGTCTCGCGCGCCAGCTGGAAGGTGATGACGCGCGTCACGTCGCCCTGCATCGCCAGCGCCTGCAGGTCGAACATCAGCTTGGCGTGGTCGGCATAAGAGGCCGGGACGCCGACTGGCCGATCGAGATCCGGCAGTTGATCGCCATCCGCGTCGCTCTCGGCTTTCTGAATCCGGCGCTCCACTTCGCGGATGCTGTCCAGATACTGACCGACGCGCCGGCGATCGTCGGTGCCCAGCGTCGTCTGCAGCCGCGAGATGTCGTCGCGGACGAAGTCGAGCAGGCTGGCGCGGCGCTTCAGCGCGGCGCGCCGATCGGCGGCGCTGCCGCCTTCGCCGAACAGCCGCTCGAACACGATCCGCGGATGCGCCTCCGAGGGCAGCGGCGTCGTCGGCGACGACCACGACAGGTTGTTCTGGTAGACGCAGGCGTAGCCGTTGTCGCACTGGCCGACCGTCTGGAGCAGGTCCATCGACAGCTCGAGCGACGGCAGCACCGTCTGATGACCGATCTCCCTGGCCGCGATCTGATCGGCGGTGGTGCCGAGATAGTAATCGGTGCTCTCGGTCCACTTGGCCTTGGCGGCGCTGAGGAACGCGGCGTTCGACGTGGCATGCGTGCCCGGATACGCGTTCTTCAACTCCAGATTGCTGAACACCGTGAGCTGATCGATGTGCGGCTCGAGGGACTGCAGCGCCGGCGACAGCACCTTCAGTGTGCCGTCGGTGGCCATCGGCGTCCAGCGCGTGATGTCGCACCCCATCGGCATGTAGATGAATCCGAGGCGGCGCACCGGTTCGACGCCGGCCTTGGCCAACGCCGAGGTCGTCGCGAGCGACGGCACCATGGCGTCCAACAGCGGAAGTGCCAGGGTCGCGCCGATTCCCCGGAGAAACGTTCGTCGCGGTAGCGCCTTCTTGGTAATGATCATCGGGACATCCTCATCTGAAACGCCGGACTCTTGACGATGCCGAGCACGAGGGAGGAGACGCGGTAATCCTGGGCGCGTGCGTCGCGCACGATGGCGCGGATGGCCGGCTCGTCGTACCACTCGACGCCGCGGCCCAACGCGTAGGTCATCAGCTTCTCGGCGAAGGTGCCGACGAAATTCTCAGGACGATTCAGCAACGCCGCCTCGAGGCCGGTGACATCCGCGAAGTGACTGCCGTCGGGCAGGCCGCCGGAGGCGTCGATGGGCACCCCGTTCTCCTCGACCCGGCGGCGGCCGATGGCGTCGAACTTTTCCATCGACAGGCCGATCGGATCCATCAGGTTGTGGCACGACGCGCACACCGCGTTGCTGCGGTGCTCGGCGAGACGCTTGCGCACCGTCAGGTTGCCGTCGACCGTGTTGTCCTTGAGCGCCGGCACGTCGGGCAGCGGCGGCGGCGGCGGCACGCCGAGCAGGTTGTCGAGCACGAACTTGCCGCGGATGACCGGCGAGGTCCGCGTCGCGTACGAGGTGACGGTGAGAATGCTGGCCTGACGCAGCAGACCGCCGCGTCCGCTGTCGTCGCCGAGCTCGACCCGTCGGAAGCGGGTTCCGTAGACGTGCGGGATCCCGTAGTGCTTGGCCAGCCGCTCGTTGACAAAGGTGTAGTTGGCGCGCAGCAGATCGAGGGCGCTGCGATCCTCGCGCAGGATGCTGTCGACGAACAGCTCGGTCTCGGTGCGGAACGCCTGGCGCAGGTTGTCGTCGAAGTCCGGGAAGAGCCGCATGTCCGGCGTGATCGAATCGAGATTCCTGAGGTGCAGCCACTGCGACGCGAAATTGGTGACCAGCGAGCGCGACCGTGAGTCGGCCAGCATTCGCTTCACCTGTTGTTCGAGCACCGCCGGCTGGTGGAGTTTTCCCGCACTCGCCGCATCCAGCAGCACATCGTCCGGGATGCTGCTCCAGAGGAAGAAGGAGAGGCGTGAGGCGAGCTGCAAGTCGCTGACGCGATACGGCGTGTTCGGCGCGAGGCCCGCCGGATCCGGTTCCACGCGGAACAGGAACTCGGGGCTCACCAGCACGGCCGACACCGCCATCTCAATCCCCGCGTCGAAAGTTGAAGCCGCGCGATTGACGCGCGGCGGCTCGCTGGGGGCCCCTGCAACCCCCAGCTCGCTGTGACCCGCATCGGCGCGAGCGCTCTTGTAGATGTCGAAGACGCCCTGCACGTCGCCGTCGGTCACCGGCCGCCGATACGCGCGGCGCATCAGCCCGGACAAAATCTTTTTCGCGGCGGCATCTTCGTCGCCGGCGCCGGTCGGACGCGCGACGAAAATCTTCCGCCGGCTCGGCGTGTCACCGGAACCCTTCGCCGAATAAGGACCGATGATCGCGATCGAGTAGACCGCCGGCTGAATGCGCGGATGCCGGTAGGAGTTGAAGTGCGCCTGGTACGGCTGCCGCGCGGTTTCAATCAGCGTTGCCGCCGTCTTGAGAAAGGCGACGCCGACCGCGTGCGGACCGGCCTTCATCGGGACGCGGACGTGGAGATCGCGATCGATGTTGTCGTGGTTCGGCTGGTAGTCCTCGGAGAAGCCCGCCTCGTGCGCCGGCGGCTTCACGGTGAACAGCTTGACGCGATCGCGATCGACGAGCAGCTCGAGATCGGCGGCGTCGTTCAAGCCCTCGACGTGCTCGTTGCGATCGCGCGTCAGGCGGATCTGGATCTCGTAGTCGCCGTCCATCGGGAACGTGTACTTGATCAGCGCGCCGCCGCGGGTGCCGATCGGCAGCCCTTCGATGTGTCCTTCCTGCGTCAGGTCGGCGGGAATTCGGATGGTCTCGCCGTCCGGCGATACGCTCGGCCGTCCCACCGCCACGCGGCTGATCTTCTCCGCCGCCGAGACGTAGCGATCGAGCAAGGTCGGCGACAGATCGCCGACCGTCACATTGTCGAAACCGTAGCTCGCCTCGTCGGCCGGCAGCAGCGAACTGACGTCCACGTCGAGCGCGAGGAGATCGCGGACGGCGTTCTGATACTCGGTCCGCGTCATACGCCGGAGCGTCGCCGTCCGTCCCGGATTCGGCGCCGCCGCGGCGGCGCGATCGAGCGCGGTCTCGAGCGCCGCAATCTCCGTGTTGTAGGTCGCTTCGTCGGGCCGCGGCAGGCCGACCGGCGGCATCTGGCGCGCGCGGACTTTTCGCAGCACCTTCTCCCAGACCTCCGGGGTCGCACCGACCTCCTGCGACGCGGCCGCGTCCAGCGACAGGCCGCCGCGCTTCAACCGGTCGTTGTGACACGACGCGCAGTAGCGGGTAACGAACGTCTTATGGGCGGATGCGGGCGCGGATGAAGGGCTGGCCGGCGGCTGCTGCGCCTCGAGTGTCAGCAGGAAACCGCCCGCGAGGAGAAGTATTGCGACCGCGCCTGAGAACGATACGCTCGAGGTTTTGGACATAGGGCAGTACCACGCGCGTAACCAGTAGAAAATGATACGACATATACTTAGCGTCGGGATCGGCCCGGCATGCGAAAAGCTTCCCGCGGTTTCGTGGCGCTGCTGGCATTCGCCGGGGTGTCCCTGGTCGGCAGCGGCTACCTCAACGCGAGATCGGCTCAGACGGCGTCGCCTGCGGCGCCCGCGCCCGAGCCGACGGCTCAAGCCGCCGACATTATTAATAGGTACTGCGTCACCTGCCACAACAGCCGGCTGAACACGGCCGGGCTCGCGCTGGATCGACTCGATCTGCAACACGTCGGCGACAACGGCCAGCAGTGGGAGAAGGTCGTCACCAAGCTGCGCACCGGCGAGATGCCGCCGCCTGGCCGCCCGCGGCCGAATGCGTCCGCTTATCACGCCGTCGCCGCCGCGCTCGAACACGAGCTCGACCGGGCGGCCGCCGCGAAACCGCATCCCGGACGAGTTCCAGTCCATCGGCTGAACCGCACCGAATACGCCAACGCCATCCGCGATCTGCTCGGGCTCGAGATCGACGCCCGCGCGCTGCTGTCGTCGGACGAAGCGGATCAGGAAGGCTTCGACAACGTCGCCAGCGTGCTGTCAGTGTCGCCGGCGCTGCTCGAGAACTATCTGTCCGCGGCGCGAACGATCAGCCGCCTCGCGGTCGGCGACATCGCGCTGCATCCGGTGATCGACACCTTCAAGATTTCCAAGGCGCTGGTCCAGGACGAGCGGCTCGGCGATGATCTGCCGTTCGGCTCGCAGGGCGGCGCGCTGATTCGCTACTACTTTCCGCTCGACGCCGAGTACACGATCAAAGTCCTCCTGCGCCGGCAGGAGTACGACTACATCATCGGCATGGGCGAGCCGCACGAGCTCGACTTCCGTCTCGACGGCGTGCGCCTGAAGCGGTTCAAGGTCGGCGGCGAAGCGAAGGGGATGACAACGCCGGAGAATTTTGCCGGCAACACGCAGGGCGATCCCGACTTCGAAGAGTACATGCACAACGCCGACGCCAATCTCGAGCTCCGCGTCGCGGTGAAAGCGGGGCTGCACGAAGTCGGCGTCTCGTTCGTGAAGCGGTCGTGGGAACCGGAAGGCATCCTGCAGCCGCCGCAGACCGGTTTCGGCCGGACGACGAACGAGTACTATCACGGCAATCCGGCGGTGGAGATCGTGTCGATCGGCGGTCCCTACGGCGCGCCGGCGGCCGGCAACTCGCCGGTGCGGCAGAAGGTGTTCACGTGCGCCGCGAAGACCGACGTTTGCGCGAAAAAGATCCTGTCAACGCTCGCGTCTCGCGCCTACCGCCGCCCGCTGACCGACGCCGACGTGCAGGCGCTGATGGAGTTCTACAACGCGGGCCGCACCGAAAGCGAGTTGGGGGTTGCAGGGGGCCCCAGCGAGCCGCCGCGCGTCAATCGCGCGGCTTCAAACTTTGACGTCGGGATTCAGCGCGGCATCGAGCGCGTCCTCGCCGCGCCGAGCTTCCTGTTCCGGGTCCAGCGCCAACCGGCAGGTCTGCCGGCTGGATCCGCCTACCGGCTGAACGATGTGGACCTGGCGTCGCGGCTGTCGTTCTTCCTGTGGAGCAGCATTCCCGACGATGAACTGCGCGAGACCGCGGTGCGTGGGAAGCTGAGCGACCCGGCGATCCTCGAGCAGCAGGTGCAGCGGATGCTGCGCGATCCGCGATCGAACGCACTGGTCGACAGCTTCGCGACCCGCTGGCTCGAGTTGAGCAAGATCGCCGGCGCCGTGCCCGACACCGAGCTGCATCCGGAATTCGACGAGAACCTCCGCAACGCGATGGAGCGGGAGACCAAGCTCTTCGTCCGCAGCCAGCTCCACGAGAACCGCAGCGTCATCGAGCTGCTGACCGCGAACTACTCGTTCCTGAACGAGCGTCTCGCCACGCACTACGGCATCCGGAACGTCTACGGCAGCCATTTCCGTCGCGTCACGTTCACCGACGACCGGCGCGGCGGACTGCTCGGTCAGTCGAGCGTGCTGACGGTTACCTCGTATCCGAATCGCACGTCGGTGACGATGCGCGGACGGTGGCTGCTGGCGAACCTGCTGGGCGCGCCGCCGCCGCCGCCTCCGCCCGACATTCCGGCGCTCAAGGAAGCAGGCGCCGACGGCCAGCCGCGATCGCTGCGCGAGCGGATGGAGATGCACCGCAGCAACCCGGTGTGCGCCTCGTGTCATCAGCGAATGGATCCGCTCGGCTTCGCGCTCGAGAACTTCGACGCCGTCGGCAAATGGCGCACCTCGAGCGACGGCGCGCCGATCGACGCGGCGGCCACGTTCCCTGACGGCACCAGGTTCGACGGCATCGCCGGCCTGCGCACGCTGCTGGCGACTCACCGGGACGATTTCGTCCAGACGTTGAGCGGTAAATTGCTGGCGTTTGCGATCGGCCGCGGCCTCGACTATCACGACATGCCCGCCGTCCGCGCGGTGGCACGCGACGCGGCGGCGGCCGATTACACCTGGTCGTCGGTCATCACCGCGATCGTCAAGAGCACGCCGTTCAGCATGGCGGTCGCGAGCGGCGAGGCCACCGGCACCACCGCTGGCGCAGCAGCCCAGTCACGAAAGGTTCCTCGATGATCATCTCGAAGACTTTCCAGCACATTGGGATCCTAAGCTTAGAATTCCACGTGGACAAGTTGTCG
>JADMIO011346940.1_pt1 | contig 57428 bp, 20 predicted proteins | sample 8958161 | NCBI WGS metagenome assembly JADMIO01 (sample SAMN16585339, study PRJNA669376) | soil metagenome | isolation source: Crop rotation soil | place: USA: Cullars Rotation, Alabama | collected 2011 | reverse complement strand
GCCGCGACTTCAAGTCACGTGAATTCCAAGCTTCGGATCCCACTGTGCTGGAAAGATAAACAAATACCTGCATCAATTCAGTCATGATATTCAATCCTTCCTGGTCGAGCTTTTCCGTTCCGGCATGAGCAGAATTGATCACCCGCACCGCTTCAAATAAATGTGCGATCAGGATAGCAGTATTCATGTCATCATTAACAGCCTCGTAGCATTTCTGTTTGAGGCTTGCAGCATCATAACCTTTTTCCGGAGATGGTTTCAGCTTTGGCAATAAACCTGTTGCAGCCATTAATCTGTGATAACCTTTTTCAGCAGCCTGCAATCCTTCGTTGGAAAAATCAAGCGTGCTCCTGTAGTGCGCCTGCAGGATAAAAAACCTGATCGCCATCGGAGAATAGCTTTGCTGTAAGAGCTTATGATCGCCGGTAAAAAACTGTCGCAACGTAATAAAGTTACCAAGCGATTTACCCATCTTCTGTCCGTTGATGGTGATCATGTTGTTGTGCAGCCAATACCGAACCGGTGCAATACCACATGCACCTTTTGATTGTGCAATCTCACTTTCATGATGAGGAAAAAGCAAATCCATTCCCCCGCCGTGAATGTCGAATGTTTCACCAAGGTATTTCCGGCTCATTGCCGAGCACTCAATATGCCAGCCGGGAAATCCATCACTCCAGGGGGAAGGCCAGCGCATAATATGTTCGGGTGCCGCTTTTTTCCAGAGTGCAAAATCAGCAGGATTACGTTTTTCGTCCTGCCCTTCCAGCACTCTCCGCTCATTACCAGCACCTGCAATCAGGTCTTCAAGTATTCTACCTGACAGTTTTCCGTAATCATTTGCGGCAGCATAACCGGGAACATCAAAATACACCGATCCATTTGACTCATACGCATAACCGTTAGCAATGATCTTTTCGATCATTACGATCTGCTCAATGATATGCCCGGATGCTCTGGGTTCAATTGCAGGCGGCAATATGTTCAATGCGCGCATCGATTCATGAAAGCTGTTTGTATACAGCTCCACGATCTCCATGGGTTCCAGCTGTTCAACACGTGCTTTCTTGGCGATCTTGTCCTCGCCTTCATCTGCATCGTTTTCAAGATGGCCGACATCAGTAATATTCCTGACATACCGCACCTTATATCCGAGATGCTGCAGGTAACGGTTCAGGATATCAAACGTAATATAAGGTCGAGCATGTCCGAGATGCGCTTCGCCGTAAACAGTCGGACCGCAGACATACATCCCTGCAAATGGAGGATTCAGCGGTATAAATTGTTCTTTCTCCCGCGTAAGGGAATTGGTCAGGTAAAGAGGATGGTTCATAAGGTAAATGCAAAAGTCGCTAAAAGTTGGGAGTAACTGACAGTACTTCTTTGCTCTTAATTTCGGAGCACATGGAAAGAGGAAGCGGGTAATATGGGAAGTAAAAAGGTATTCCTCAATATTTCAATTCACAACATCTATCGGGACCAAAACCCGCAGGTTAACTGCTGCACTTTTAGCTTCATTTAACCAATTGCCTTGCTTCTTTCAGATGCATCAGCATATCTGCTGTCATCGACGACAGATCGTACTGAGGTTTCCATCCCCATTCTTCGCGTGCTACAGCATCGTCGATCGATTGCGGCCAGGTATCGGCGATCTGCTGGCGGAAATCAGGTTCATAAGAAATTTTGAATCCCGGGATATGTCTTTTAATATCCTGTGCAATTTCATCCGGCGTGAAGCTCATGCCTGCAAGATTATAGCTGCTGCGGATTTTAATTTTCTCCTGCGGTGCATGCATCAGTTCCAATGTAGCACGGATAGCGTCCGGCATATACATCATTGGTAATGCAGTATCCTTTTTCAGAAAACAGGTATAGGCACCTTTATCGAGCGCCTGATGATAAATGTCCACGGCATAATCGGTTGTTCCTCCACCTGGACTTGCTTTATAACTGATAAGTCCCGGGTAACGGATGCTCCTTACATCCACACCAAACTTCGCATGATAATATTCGCACCATCTTTCACCCGCCTGCTTGCTGATTCCGTATACGGTCGAAGGTTCCATGATGGTGAACTGCGGTGTTGATTTTTTCGGAGTGGTTGGTCCGAACACTGCAATGCTGCTTGGCCAGAATATTTTCAAATCATTTTTCTCTTTTGCAATGTCAAGCAATGTGAACAATCCTTCCATGTTCAGCCTCCATGCTGTTTTCATTTTCTGCTCTGCAACCGCACTCAGCAATGCTGCAAGATGATACACCTGCGTAACATTATTTTTAAAAATGATATCTGCAACAGCGGTGGCGTCAAGCACATCCAGCTTGTAAAACGGTCCTCCTTCAGCCAGAAAACCGCTTTGTTCTTTAACATCAGAGGCTATGACTTTCGCACCACCAAATTGTTCGCGCAATGAATAAACAAGGTCGGTACCGATCTGTCCGGCTGACCCAAGTACCAGAATTGTTCCGTCACTCATATTATAATTCGCTGAGTTTCGCTTTAATATTTTTAACGATCTCTTCACGTCCACCGATTTCTGTTTTCAGTTCTTCCTGCCTGCGTTCGTTATCTTCGATCTTCTTTTCATTATCCGCAATATTCTTTTTCATTCTTTCATTACTGCTTTTGAGACTCTTTGTATTCTTTTCAAGCTTTTGCTCTTCACGTTTTTTTTCCTTCAGATCTTTTTCAGCATCATGCGCCTTTTCATTTATCGCTTCCGTTGAAAGTTTTTTTGCAAAATCAAGCAGCAATTGTTCGAGCAGTCTGGATTTTTCCGGATGCGATTGAGGCGAAATAAAACCATCGCGCGATTCAAATGCAGCAATAAGCATTACTCCGTTATCTGATTCTGTCAGGGATGAATACACTTGCAGTGAGTCACGGCCGATGCCTTTAATAACAACATCCTTTGCTTTAGCTTCAGTTTTTGAAGTGCTCGTTTTACCATCATTATCTTTCAGAAAACGTATCCATTTTTTCATTACATTCTCTGCTTCCGCATGAGGAATATTTATACGGTAGGCAAGGTTATAACCTCCACCGATATTTTCAACTGCTGTAATGATTTCAACTTTTTGCGCTTGCAGGGATACTGCAGAGATCAACAACACAATGAAAGAAACGAGGCTATTTTTCATGGCTGATACTGGATATTAATTAAATTTCTGTTACTCCGCCCGAAATTACAAACTTCATCATTTCAGTTCCAGATGCATTCAGCTTCGTAACGTTCACCGCATCTACGATCATCAGCTGTCCGTTGAACCCGTACGAAAACGGCAGGTACACTGCTAGTTTTTCCTCTCCGAGTCCCATCGCACTGAGATCATTTTCGGTTACAAAACCAATTCGCTGGACGGGTGGATTATTGTTTACCGTGATGAGTACAGGCTGGGTGAATCGTTTTTTCTCTCCAACAAATGCTTCAATGAGATCTTTTACAGAAGTATAAATGATTTTAAGGAGCGGGGTACGTTCCATCACGCTTTCAATCATGATGAAAAACGGGTTACGCACGAAATGCGTTCCGATATAACCCATGATCGTGATAATGACCACGATAACCAGTATTCCAAGTCCGGGAAGCTTAAAAGAATCCGGACCTGTAAGGGGCACACGCACTTCAATGGGGATCAGGTTATCCATCCAGATCACTGCAAGGTATACGATATAAAATGTCACCGTTGCCGGTACCACGAAGAGTAATCCCTGCAGGAAATAGTTAATCAGCTTTTTCATCATGAAAGATTGAAGGATGGATATGCAAAATCTCAGCCCGCCAGCCTTGCGCGGTGCTGCAAATATCCTTAAAAAGCGCCTCACAAAGGGCACAACGGGCTTTACAAACCGTTGAATTCCAGCAGCTGCTTTTTAGGAAGCCCTGCAATTACCAGGTCGTAGGAATGATCGACCAGCGAGAAAATAAAAGCATCATTTAAAGATCCATCCAGCTGCACGGTGTTCCAGTGTTTTTTGTTCATATGATACCCGGGTTGAATTTCAGCATAGCGCTCCCGCAAATCAACTGCAAAAGCGGGCTCACATTTCAGATTAACCGAGTCTCCCTCGCTTACCGATGCAAGCGCGAAAATTTTTCCCATCACCTTGAAAACAAGCGTATCCTCATCAAAAGGAAGTGTTTCCTCCACTGCTTTTTTCCGAAGACAATAATTGCGGAGTGCATCCAGTTTCATACTCACGTTTCAGCAAAGGTACTTTATCAGTATTCTACGGCGAAAACGGCTAATTTTACAGACGTATGCAAGCTCCTAAAAAACTCTTCCTGCTGGATGCATTCGCACTGATTTACAGGGCCTATTTTGCATTCAGCAATAATCACCGCGTCAATTCAAAAGGTGTAAACACTTCGGCAATGTTCGGTTTCACGAACACCCTGCTCGATGTTCTGAAAAATCAGCAGCCCACACATATGGCTGTTGTATTCGATACTGCAGCACCGACTCACCGGCATGAATCGTTTACGGATTATAAGGCACACAGGCAGGACGTACCGGAAGACATAACAACTGCAATTCCTTATATCAAGCGACTGCTCAGCGGATTCAACATCAGCGTGGTTGAACTCGACGGATTTGAAGCGGATGACATTATAGGAACATTTGCATGCCGTGCAGAGAAAGCAGGATTTGATGTTTTCATGATGACACCTGATAAGGATTTCGGTCAGCTTGTAACTGACAAAGTAAAAATTTACCGTCCCTCACGGGCAGGCACAGGTGCCGAAGTGCTGGGAGTGCAACAGATCTGCGAACGCTATGGTATTGAACGCCCTTCTCAGGTGATTGACATCCTCGGATTGATGGGTGATTCAGTAGACAATATCCCCGGTATTCCCGGAGTAGGTGAAAAAACTGCAATTTCACTTGTTCAGCAATTCGGATCAGTAGAAAACCTGCTTGCCAATACCGGTCAGCTGAAAGGCAAACTGAAAGAAAAAGTTGAAATGAACAGGGGGCTTGCGTTAATGTCAAGACAGCTTGCAACCATTCACTGCGATGTTCCGGTTCCGTTTGAAGAAGAGTTCCTTATTATCCGCGAAGCAAACAAAGAAGAATTACGTGAGCTTTTCAATGAGCTGGAGTTCAGAAGACTCGCGCAAACCATCCTTGGCGAAGATACAGCAACGGCATCCACTTCATCCTCATCAGTGATCAGCAGTATTTCAGGCAATGGTCAGATATCGATGTTCGGTGAAACCACCGTGCTCGAAGAAGTGGAAGAGAAAACAGAAGCACATCCTGTCAACCTGCGTAACATTTCGGACACCCCGCACCGTTATCACCTGGTAACGGATGCAGCCGGAAGAAGAGCACTTCTGGATGAATTGCTCAAACATAATGAAGTGAGCTTTGATACCGAAACTACAGGTGTGGATGCAAACCAGGTTGAAATGGTGGGACTTTCATTTTCGGTTTCTTCGGGTGAAGGATGGTACGTTCCCTTACCACCGGTGTATGAAGAAGCCAGGCAGATCATCCGTGAGTTCAGTCCCTTTTATGAAAATCCGCACATTCTCAAGATTGGTCAGAACCTGAAGTACGATATCAATGTGCTGCATTGGTATGACACCTGTGTCGAAGGACCGCTGTTTGATACGATGGTAGCGCATTACCTGATCCAGCCGGAGATGCGTCATAACATGAATGTGCTTGCTGAAACTTACCTGCGTTATACACCCGTATCCATTGAAACGCTGATCGGAAAAAAAGGCAAGGATCAGCTATCGATGAAAGATGTAGAGCTGGAAACGATAAAGGAATATGCCGTTGAAGACGCTGATATTACCCTGCAGCTGAAAGAATATTTTACACCAAAGCTGGAAGAGAATAAGCTTACACTTGAACTTTTTACGAATGTTGAGACGCCGTTGATCTATGTGCTCGGTGCAATGGAACGTGAAGGAATACGTCTTGACATTCCAATGCTCAGAACATTCAGTCAGGTGCTTGAGCAGGATATAGCATTGCTTGATAAGGAGATCCAGCAGCTTGCCGGTACGCCCTTCAATGTATCGTCACCGCGTCAGGTTGGTGATATCTTATTCGAAGTTTTGAAGATCAGTGAAAAGCCGAAGAAAACGAAAACGGGTCAGTTTGCAACCAGCGAGGATATACTTTCGAAATTATCCGGAAAGCACCCGGTAGTCGATAAGATCCTTGATTACCGGGAGATCGTGAAGCTGAAGAGCACTTACGTTGACGCCTTACCGGAAATGGTGAATCCGAGAACAGGCAGGATACATACCACGCTTAACCAGATCGTTGCTGTAACCGGGCGACTTAGTTGCGATAATCCAAATCTTCAGAACATCCCGATCCGGACACCCCGCGGGCAGGAAGTCCGCAAAGCATTTATACCGCGGGATGAAAATCACCAGCTCATCTCGGCGGATTATTCACAAATTGAATTAAGGCTGATCGCAGAGCTGAGTAAAGATGCAGGATTGCTTGAAGCATTCAATAATCGGGTCGACATCCATACAGCCACCGCATCGAAAGTATTCGGCGTAGCGCTTGATGAAGTCAATGCCGATATGCGCCGCAAGGCCAAAATGGTCAACTTCGGCATCATCTACGGTATTTCTGCTTTCGGATTATCGGAGCGGCTGAATATTCCACGGAAGGAAGCCGCCGAGATCATTACACAGTATTTCACACAGTTCCCGCTGTTGAAAGACTACATGGATGAAGCAATTCATACAGCACGGAAAAAAGGATATGTGGAAACGATCATGGGCCGCAGGCGTTATCTGCGTGACATCAACAGTGCGAATGCGACAGTGCGAGGTTTTGCAGAACGCAATGCGATCAATGCACCTATACAGGGCTCAGCTGCCGACATGATCAAGATTGCGATGATCAATCTTCACCGGCTTTTAAAGGACAAGGGATTTAAAACAAAAATGATCCTGCAGGTGCATGACGAACTCGTGTTTGATGCGCCGAAGGAAGAGATCGAAGTGGTTAAACCGCTGATCGAAGAAAAAATGCGTACTGCCATCAACGTTAGTGTGCCCATTGAAGTAGAGATCGGCACAGGGGATAACTGGCTGGAAGCTCATTGATTCATTCCGGAAACAGTGGGCTGGCTTTATATCGGCATTAACAGGCATTTAAATCATCAGCATAATAAAAAAGCCCTGAAGCATGCGCAACAGGGCTTTTTTAGTCAGTAAGGTCTGATCAGAATTGCATATTCAGTCCGATGGCAAAGGCATCGATCTTATTCTTCACGGTCACATCCACATCCAGCGGCTGTGCCATTTCAGCTTTCATTTTCTGCTCAGGATAAAAAACATGCATATATCCGCATGTCATCGTCAGCATCGGGGTCATACGGCAGGAAAATCCGCAGTTGACATTCATATTATCATCCGGCATTACTTCCATTGTTCCCATCTTTGAATAATATCCGGTGCGGTCATTATACATGAAATCTGCATAACCAGCACCACAGCTCAGCATCCATTTTTCTGATGCCTGGCAGCTGACCGCCATACCATAGCACATGGCATCACCAGCCATGAATGCAACATCTTTGTCACCGGTTGACACCATCGTTGTTCCCCAGTTTGCATTCTCCTGGAAGTAGTAATTTACATCAGCATACATCTTCCAGGTTGTATTCGGTGAAAATGCCATACCCATTGCAAGGGTTGCAGGAAGATCCCTGCGTGTTTTTTCACCGTCGGTAGTTACGCCGAAATCATCGTGCATCTGCTTTGTTTTAAAATTAAGCTTAACTGCAGTTTCATACCGCATGGTGATATCCATTTTTGGCGTTGCTTTCATCATCATGCTGATCATTCCGCCAAAACCTGATGCGCGGTCCTCTGTTTTCAGTGTATACGGAGCATCCGGCATGTCGAATGGAGAAGATGTGAAGGTCATACCCGCCTGAGTTTTATTTGTCGCATCAAGGAATCGTCCGGAAGCAGCAAATGAAAGACGGTCAGTAACGGCCATGGATATACCCAGCATCGAGGTCAGGTAAAACGAGCTTGCTTTCAGATGCTGGTCAGCTGCCTCTGTATAAGCGCCTTGTGAAGCCATGATGCCCTGCAGACCGATCAGATCAGTTGTTATTGAACCGGATGTGTAATTCATTGTTGCACCTCCGCCGGTAATGCAAATGCCGGTGAAGATGGCCATCCTGTCCTTTTTATATGTTGCATACAGATTCGGAAGAAAAGGATCAGAACCGTCCTGTGTACGGGTCTGGCTGCCTGCACCCATTCCCATATCATAGGTATGTGAAGGGTGACGGAACATTGACTGGTTACCGATATTGACATGGAAACCATTTGACATGCGCACTAATCCCGAAGGATTATAAATTGCGATATCACCTGCATCTGTAGCGGCATTTCTTGCCGGGCTGCGCATCCATTCCGCGCTCATATTTACCAGGTTGTCATTCTGTGCATTTACCATTCCCGCCATTAAAAGGGAACAAATCACAGCTTTAATCCGGAGTTGTTTCATCTGATCTGAAATTTTACTGGCTTGTACGAAATGAAGGATGAGGGGTTACAGGCAACTCCCTTCATCCGGCCAGGAAGCCGGCCAGACGATGATTTTAATCTTGTTTTATAGCTCATTTTCAATAGCTTACATGCAAAAGGCCGGAGGCTGTAACTTTGGAGGCAGTCATCAGTCTTATTCGCACCTGATTACCTGATTTACGAATGACTTCCGAGCAGTACAATGAGTGTGTTGACCAGCACGCTGACGGCGTTTACCGCTTTATCCTTCATAACCTGAGGGATGCTGAACAGGCGCGTGATATTGTACAGGATGCATTTGAAAAGATGTGGATGAACATAGCGAACATCAACGCTGAAAAATCCAAATCGTATCTCTTTACAACAGCTTACCATACCATGCTGGACAAAATCAGGAGAAATAAAAAACAGGGGAACTGGGATGAAGTGGCCGAGCATCAGTACAGCCACAAGCAACATTATTCAGGGTTGAAGCAAATACTTAAAGAAGCATTGAACAGGTTGCCTGAAATTCAGCGGACCGTTGTGATGCTCCGCGATTATGAAGGATACAACTATGATGAGATCGGTGAAATAACCGGTCTCAATGAATCGCAGGTTAAAGTATATATCTACCGGGCACGTGTAGCCTTAAAAGGATATATCGGAAAAATTGAAAACGTAATCTAACGGAACAGTGATGATGATCGATGTGCAAAATTACGGAGCATGGTTCCTCGATTACCATGAGGGAAACCTCAGTGTGCAGCAGGTGGCTGAACTTTTTCTTTTCCTTGAACAGCATCCCGAACTGAAAGAAGAATTTGAGTCATTTGAGCTGACCTTGCTGGATGCAGATGACCAGAAACAGGAATTTCCTGATAAAAATTCACTTAAAAAGTCAACAGTTATTAATGAAACCAATATTGAAGAATGGCTTGTTGCGGAAATTGAGGGTGATCTTCAATTAAAGGAACGCATCCTGCTCAACGCATTTATGCAGCAGCATCCTGAATTTGAACGTGACCGGAAACTTTTCGGCATGACCAAACTTATTGCAGATGCAAAAGATATTTATCCTGCAAAAGAAAAGCTGAAAAAACATACAATCAGGCGCTTTACTGCTTCTTTCAATCAGCGTTATTATTATGCTGCCGCATGCCTTATTCTATTACTTGCTTCCTGGTTTATTATCCGTCTTCAGAAGACACCTGAACCCCAGACAGCGGAAAAAACTGTTCCTTCAATCCAGCACCTTCCGCAGCAGCCGGTATCCGCTGAGCATAAAAATCAGGTTTTACCATCACAACAGGATACTGAAAAGATACCTGCAGAACATGTAATTCCGCAGCAACGTATGGCATCAACTGCCGGCAAAAAACACGGTCGCAGTGTGCCGGATAGTTCACCTGATGAATCACAGTCAGCACAAACTGCTGAACAACGTGTTGGCAGCAAAGAGCAACGGAACAGGACGCAGCCTTCAAATCTGCCTGGTCAGCCTCATATCAATGGTGCGTCATCGCGTGAAACCATAGCACTGATTGCTCCACTAACGGCCAGCATACCCGAAGTCAAGCCGTTTGTAAATGCACAGCGCAGGTATGTTCCCGGAACCCCGGCTGTGCAGGAACGGGTACCGGTTGATCAACTGTTTGCTGAGCAGCAGGCAAAAATGCTTGGCGATATCAAAGCGCTTGCCGCGAACAGCGTGAACAAAATCACCGGTACCGATATCGTGGGAACGCCGGATGATCCGTTGCGCTTAACGCTTAAAAGCAGGGTTATCCGTTTTGCAGCACATCTTGTGACAAAAGTTTCGGGGGAAAACCTCAGGATAAAAACAACTTTCAATCCGGTAAACGGGAACATCGCAGCTTATGAAGTTGCAATGGGAAAAAATAAATGGCAGAAACAATTCTGATTTTTAAATATTCAGCTGCCTCATCAATTATCATCCTTGTGTAACAAACAACTGCATTGATCAGTCTCAGTTACAGAAAACATTTACGAACTATGAAAACTATACGATATCAAATTACTGCGATGCTGATGCTTTCATTAGCCTCAACCGCTTTTGCACAGATCGATGAAATGCGTGAACTTGCATCTTTCAATAAAATTGAAGTACGTGAAAATGCAAAAGTGTACGTCACCATCGGAACCCCGCAATCTGTTAAAGTGCAGATTAAAGAAGGAGATCTGAAAGAAGTGGAAACCGCCGTTGAAAACAGCACCTTGAAGATCGGGGGTGAACCATCCAGGGTTTATATAACCATGCCCGAACTTACCAGCGTAACGGTATCAGGTTACGGCGATGTGAGGGTGGATTCAACAACTGTTAAAACGGGAACATTAAGACTTGATATTTCGGGAAACGGAAAAATCACAATGCCGGTTGAAGCTGATAAAATTGAAGCAGGCATCAGCGGTCTTGGTAAAATTAACCTGTCAGGATCAGCCTCATCGCTCGACCTGGATATCAGCGGAAGCGGCAAGCTGAATGCGCACGAATTGAAAGTGAACAGGGTGGATGCATCTATCAGCGGGGTTGGAAAATGTTATGCAGATGTGATCAGCGAACTGAATCTGAACATCAGCGGTACCGGTGCATTCTATTTCAGGCAGGAACCCCCAAAGATCAATTCACATGTCAGCGGCATTGGTAAATACGGAAGCTTTGAAAATAACGGCGGCGGTGACAGTGCAACGGTGCACATGGGCAATAAAAAAATTATCATCGTTGACGATGATGGCGAGGCAGAAGAAAATAATGAACATGAACGATTTGACTTTGATTTCGATTTCGACCATCACCATGATGATGACACTATTCCGAAAGAACCGGAAAAATCAAGGTCGCACTGGACCGGCGTTGACCTGGGATTCAACCAGCTTTTTGCAGGAAATAAATTCAATGGCAACATGCCTGAAGGATATGATTTCCTGGAATTGAACAGTGGCAAATCAGTGAACGTAAACATCAATATTTACGGACACGATTTTAAGATCTACAGGGAATATGTAATGCTTACTACCGGTATCGGCTTAACGCTTAATAATTACCGTTTCGATTCGGATAAAACACTGCTTGCCGACAGCAACCGTGTAGCAGCAGATTATGATCTGGGTAAGGATGGCAACCCTATCAGCTATCAGAAGAACAAGCTTGCTGTAAATTATGTAACTGTTCCCCTGCTGCTTCAATTCAATACCAGCGAATACCTGAAGAAATCCATTCATTTTGCTGTCGGAATGCTTTTTTCGTACAAGTACAACTCGCACCTGAAGCTGGTTTTCAAGGAAGAAGGCGACAAGGAAAAAACGAAAAGGCAGGATGAATTTAATATCGAGCCGTTGCGTTACGATGTAACAGCAAGGATCGGATATAAAAATTTCACGCTTTATGCCTCTTATGCGCTTTCAGATTTCTTCAAGGATAACCGTGGTCCGGAACTCCACCCTTTCCAGGTAGGTATTAATCTTTTCAACTGGTAAGGCATACATTCATCTGTTCATCTTGTCAAAACGTGGCTCAAAAGGCCACGTTTTGATTTGGTACATTAGTTATTGATTTTTGCAGTGCCCGGTAAATAAGCCCGGCAGGAAATCGATGCTATGACCAATAAATTAAAAACCCTGGAAGACAAGATTTCCGAAGCTGCACATGGCGGAGGCAAAGCCCGCATTGAAGCCCAGCATAAGAAAGGCAAGCTTACTGCACGTGAGCGTCTGCATTTCCTGCTCGACGAAGGTTCATTCGAAGAGATCGGCATGTTTGTAACACACCGTTCCAATGAATTTGGTCTTGATAAAGAAAAATATGCAGGCGATGGTGTGGTAACAGGCTTCGGTCGTATTGAAGGCAGGCTCGTTTATATCTATGCGCAGGACTTTACCGTATTCGGTGGTTCACTTTCCGAAGCGCATGCAGAAAAGATCTGCCGCATTATGGACCTGGCCATGCAGAACGGTGCACCGGTTATCGGTCTGAATGACAGCGGCGGCGCACGCATCCAGGAAGGAGTTGTTTCACTCGGAGGATATGCTGATATTTTTTACCGGAATACCCGTGCCTCCGGTGTGATCCCCCAGATCAGCGCAATCATGGGGCCTTGTGCAGGTGGTGCGGTGTACTCCCCTGCGATCACGGATTTTATCCTGATGGTAGAGAACACCAGCTACATGTTTGTTACAGGGCCAAATGTTGTCAAAACAGTAACACATGAAGAAGTCAGCAGCGAAGAGCTAGGCGGCGCCATCACGCACAGCAGCAAATCCGGCGTAACACATTTTGCCTGTGCAAATGAAATTGAATGCATTAAATGGATCCGAAGCCTGCTGTCGTTCATTCCATCTAACTGCGAGGAACATCCGCCACAGAAACATTATGAACAGGGAAACGAATTAAGACCAAAGCTGAATGATATCATACCCGAAAATCCTAACCAACCTTATGATATCCGTGATATTATTTATGAAGTGATTGATGAGCAGGCAGACGGTTTCCTGGAAGTGCATAAGAACTATGCAGAAAATATAGTGGTGGGATTTGCCAGGCTGGCAGGAAGACCGATCGGGATCGTTGCAAACCAGCCGTCTTTCCTTGCAGGTGTGCTTGATATTAATTCTTCCACGAAGGCAGCACGGTTTGTAAGATTCTGCGATTGCTTTAATGTACCACTGCTTGTATTTGAGGACGTGCCAGGCTTTCTTCCCGGCACCGACCAGGAATGGCACGGGATCATTACGAACGGTGCGAAATTGCTGTATGCTTTCAGTGAAGCAACGGTGCCGCGTATTACGGTTATTACGCGCAAGGCATATGGCGGTGCGTACGATGTAATGAATTCAAAACATATCGGTGCCGATATGAATTATGCATGGCCTACCGCGGAGATCGCTGTGATGGGTGCACGTGGCGCTGCCGAAATCATTTTCAAGAATGAGATCGGCAAAGCAAAGGATCCTGCAGCGAAGCTCATTGAAAAGGAACAGGAATACATCGCACATTTCGCAAATCCATACCGTGCAGCAGAACGCGGTTATGTGGATGAAGTGATCCGCCCGGAGATGACGCGTGCGAAACTGATAAAAGCATTCAGCATGCTGGAAAATAAAGTGGACAAACTGCCGAAAAAGAAGCACGGGAATATCCCTTTATAATTCCAGTCCGTCCAGCTGATCTTTGTTCAGCGGCTTATTCAGAAACCGGTTCACATATTTACTGTTCCTTGCCTTCTCATGATCATCAGGATCAAGCGATGATGAAAGCATGACAATGATCGATTTCCTGCGCAGTGCTTCAGGAAGTTTTTCGTATTCAACAAGAAATCCGAACCCATCGATCTCCGGCATGCGGATATCAAGAAAAATAACATCCGGTAATTCGTCAGGTCTGTTCTCCAGTGAAGAAAGAAATGCAAGTGCCGACTTCGCGGATTCTTTCTGGATAACATCAGCAGCAAAAGAATATTTACGGATGTTCCGCTCCGCAACATAACGATCCATTTGCGTATCGTCGATAATAAGGACTTTCTTATACCGTGTTTCCACTATGAGCAGGTTGTGGTGTTCGGAATTTTTATTTTAAAGCTGGTCCCTACTCCTTCTTCGGAATCGATTGAAATATTTCCTTCCAGCTTGCTTACCGTTTCTTTCACAATATACAGACCGAGCCCTGAACCTTCTGACTTTTCTGAAATCCTGTAAAACATATCGAACACTTTCTCCTGCTGGTCTTTCCTGATGCCGATACCGTTGTCTTTCACAACAATGGCAGCCTCCATTTCGGAAGTGATGACATCGATGTCAACCATGGGTGGTTCTGCAACAGGATTATGATACCTGATAGCATTTGAAATAAGATTATTCAGCACCACGTACAACCGGCTTTTATCGGAATAAAAATCAATTTCATTCTCTGCGTGGATATTGATCTTGATTTTATCGCGGCCGCACATAAATTTCAGGTTGTTGGTAATGTCAGAAAGCAGCTCGCTGAAGTTGACTTTTTCCTTTTTAATATCCATCCGCGAGTTCCTCGAATAATCGAGAATATCCAGGATAAACTTATCCAGCTTCTTAATACCATCTTTAAGCATGGATGTATGTTCCTTGACTGATTCATCTGCCGTATCCTCTTCCACGATTTCAATTACACCCATCATCGAAGTAAGCGGAGCCCTCAGGTCGTGTGAAACGCTGTATACAAACTTATCAAGCTCCATATTGGATTTGATCAGCTCCCTGTTTTCTTCTTCAGCATGCTGAAGACGACCCATCTCAAACGTCTGCTTGATATGCCGTTCACTGTATTTCTTAAAATGATGAGCCCATAATCCACAGATAAAAAAGATCACCGCTGCGAGCACCACGTGAATGATAAATGTCTGCAGATCCATATAATCCAGCTGTGTAAAATACACATCACTGTAACCGATGTACTGCATGTAGCCGAAAACGGCATGATGGATCACAACAACGCCGACAAGGGGAAGCTGCAGTCTCCAGTTCTGGTAAGTAATGAGCATCGCACTGCTGATAAATGCGGTAAAGTGCATTTCAAACAGACCGTGCATCTGGTAAATATACTGTGCCATGAAAACGCCATACACCCCGCTCAGCACATACTGGTACAGCCTTGATCGTGGCATCAACAGCTTCGTGCTGTAATATGCAATCAGGCAGATCGAACCGCAACCGATGGCCACTTCATAGGTATCGTAGAATTCAGCGATCATTAATCCTCCTGCAAAAAATGCAGCGAGAAAATAATTTACAAGACGATCGGATTTATCCCTGATCTGATCGACAAATACATCAATATGTGAAGCTTCCTGCATGACAATTATTTTTCGCAACCGGGTGCCTGGCATCCATATGCTGTATATGCTTGTTTTGCCAGCATGCTTTTTTCATTTCCTGCAAGAAGTGAATCGAGCGCTATCTGGGCGAAATTTGTTTTCTTATCGGTACAGTACCGTGTCCGGTTATAATTGCCGCGATATACCATTTTACTATCTGCATTCAGGATTACTGCCTGCGGGGTTGCATATACACCGCACTGGCCGGCGATCTCATTGTTAAAGCTGACCGGTATGTCGATATTGTATTTTTCACGGATATCGTCAGCTGAATAATCTTTGTCGGTGAGAACCACCATGGCAAAGTCAACCGAAGAAGAATATTTTTTTACCAGCGATTTAAAATGCGGCATATTAAAACGTGAGCAGGGACAGTCGGGATTAAAAAAATGAATAAGCAAAGGCCTGTGATTTTTCGATGCAATCTCTGCGCCGGCATGCACAATGCTTCCTATGGGAACATCGTGGTAATGCACAGGAACCGGAGTAGGCATTGTAAATTTCAGTTCGCTCTGCCAGAATATATATCCTATGCCCGAAAGCAGCAGGGAAAGCCATACACCCGTTAAAAAGAGTCTCATGAGCATTAATAAGGTATTTGTATACGTCTGCGGCGCTGCTTTGTTGCAATTCCCCACGTCACAGGCGTTTTCCACGGATCATTGATCTGTCATCTGCACAGCGGATCGGAGATTTTACCCTTTGAATTTCAGTTTTTACCAAAATATCAGCAGGAAAAGAGCAGTACCGATACATTTTTGCCTCAGCGAGCAACGAAACCGATGATCAAGAACATCCCTTCAGAAGAACAGTTTAACCTGATGAATTTCGATTCGAAGGCATGGCATGTGTGGCATCACGCAACATTCATCATCGTCCGGCAGAACCGTCAGTACAGAGTGAATCTATATTACCTGAATGGGTATTACATACAGCTCTGGTATAATGTAAAGCGAAATAAGATCGATAAGATTTCCGCGACACAGTCGAACCGTGTGCTTAACAGTTATCTCGATCTTATTGAATTAAAAAACCTCCCTCTCGAATAACAACAGCCCTGTCATGTGATGACAAGAAAAAACCCCGCTGCTCAGCGGGGTTTTCCTTTATGCATAAATAAATTTCAATGCTATTCCACGATAATCCTCACCTGCTGACTGCCTGCTGCAGTTTCGAGGATCATGAAATAAACTCCGGTTGATATTCCCTGCAGATCAAAGTGCTTTTCGTTAGAACCTGCCATCACAGGGAAAGATTCCTGCAAGACAATTCTGCCTGATATATCCACAAGCCTTGCTGAACATCCGCCTTCCGCTGCAAGCTCAAAGCTCACGGTTATTTCATCCCTTGCAGGATTCGGCCATGCATGAACGTTATAAACTGCATCCGGTTCACCGCCTACACGAACAGGGCAATTCGATGAGTTGATGCTGATTGCGCTGAGCACACGTGTTCCGCCAGTACCGCAAGCGTTCGTTGCTTTCACCGTGATGATCTGGTTTGCAGCAGGTGATGTACCATAATCCACCTCGATGATTTTAGATCCCTGACCATTCACAATCACAGCTCCGGTCGGAACAGTCCACGTATAAGTCACTGCGCCTGCAACAGTCGGTACAGAGTAAATTACTCCGGTTTGTCCCGGGCATATTGCAGTCGGACCGCTCACAGGTGCCGGCTGACCGGGAGCACCAATAACCGACAATGAACGCACAACGCCTGGGCCGCAATTATTAACTCCGGCGACGGTGACAGATCCGGATGTGTATGAGTTTGTAAACGTTACGCTGATAGAAACCGTACCCTGACCGCTGTTGATCGTTGCTCCTGCAGGCACGGTCCATAGATAACCTGATGCTCCGGCAAGTGCAGGAACTGTATACACAACTGATGATGCTCCGCACACACCGGTGGTAGATCCACTGATCGGTGAAGGAACAGGAAGTGTATTAAAGTTCAGCGCACGTGTACGGTTAGGACTTGTTCCGCATGCATTGCTGGCATTCACAGCGAGTGTTCCTCCTGCAAATGCGGGAGTAACGGACACATGCAACACGTTTGATCCCTGGCCAGAAACAATATTCACACCTGCAGGGACTGTCCATGTATATGCTGCAGCTCTTGCAACCGGTGCAATGGAGTAAGTCGCGGCATCTCCTGCGCAGATTTTTGACGGTCCTGAAATAGACGGCGGTGTAACCGGTGCAACAATACTAAGATTGATCGTAGTACAGCTGGGGAAAGAACTTCCGCACGCATTCGTTGAACTTACACATAATTGTCCATTGATTCCATCGTGTGCTGCTATACTGCTCCAGTTTACATTCAATGTAGTAGTTCCCTGGCCGCTAACGATAATCATTCCCGCAGGAACTGTCCAGTTGTAGCCGCTTGCTCCTGAAACTGGAGCAATGGTGTATGTGGCAGATCCGGGTGCGAATGGAATACACTGAATAGTTGATCCGCTGATGCTTCCCGGAACAACACCTGCATTATCATCAACTACGCCATCACAATCCTCATCGATACCGTTACATAATTCAGTTGCACCCGGATGAATGGAATTCTGTGCATCGTTACAATCTGTATTATCTGAAACATACCCTGCAGGCTGAACACAGGCAACAACTGAAACATTCATGTCTCCGTACCCGTCACCATCTGTATCTGCATAATAAGTGGATATGATCGTACCGTTATCGATGCTTCCATCGCAGTCATCGTCAATACCATTGCAAATTTCAGTAACGCCCGGATGAACAGCTGCATTTGCATCATCACAGTCACCGGAAATCGTCAGGTAACCCATCGGGGGAAGAGACTGGCAAGTGGTGATGAAATTTGAATTAGATCCGTAGTTATCACCATCTGCATCTGCGTAGTAAGTGAATACAGGCAATCCTTCATCAGTCATTCCGTCACAATCATTATCGATATTGTCGCAGATCTCGGTGGCACCCGGATGTATTGCAGAATTGTTGTCATTGCAATCGGTATTATCTGCAACATAACCTGAAGGCTGCGTACAGCTGCTCAGTGTAGCATTCAGGTTTCCATATCCGTCGATATCATTATCAGCATACCATACAGTAGGTGCAGTAATCGTAACTGTGAACGTACAGGTTGATGTATTGCCGTTACTGTCAGTAGCGGTATAAGTGACAGTAGTAACTCCAACCGGGAAAGTGCTTCCGTTCGCATGAGAGCTTAGCAGGTTGCTCACCGCACAATTATCGGTTGCAGTGGGTTCAGTCCAGGTCACTGTTGAATTACACTGTACAATATTACCAGGGCAATTATGGATTACCGGATCTTCAGTATCGTCAACGGTGATTGTAACCGTTATTTGTGAGGTGCAATTATTTACGTCGGTAACTGTATAGATGTGAGAACCTGCGCTTTGCGGGAAGTTACCTGTTCCGCTATATGGAGGAGTTCCTCCGGTTGCAGAAATAGTAACCGTAGATGTTCCGCCGGCACATGCTATCGGAGTATGGCTTTCAGCCGGAACAAGTGCATCAGGCTCAGTAACCGTTACTGATGCAACAGCAGTACATCCGTTCGCATCCGTTATGTTGTAACTGTGCGGCCCTGCAGTTACGCTGAATGTGCCGGTTCCTGAATAAGGACTAACGCCACCCGTAGCCGAAACTGTTACGGTAGTCGTACCACCATGACAAAGAACCGGTGCATCCTGAGCTGCAGAACCTGTCAGCTGTGACGGCTCATTGATGGTGATGGTGACCGATGCAGGCCCGCAGTTATTAATATCCGTGACCGTATAAGTATACGTTCCTGCATGGAGGTTTGTCGCAGGATCCCCTCCGAAAACATATCCTCCGTTTCCACCGTTAGCAGATAGAGTTACAGAGGTTGTACCACCAAAGCATAATATGGTGCCAGGTACGGCATTGATTGTTAATACCGCCGGCTGTGAGATCGTGATGGTAGTGGATGCAGTGCAATTATTTATATCCGTTACTGTATATGTATACGATCCGGCCATCACATTACTTACAGGATCACCACCAAATGTATAAGCACCGGTACCACCGGTGGCAGACAGTGTTACATTGGTTGTACCACCGTTACATGCAATAGTTCCGGGTACGGCATTGACAACCAGCTGAGCCGGTTCAGTGATTGTTATGGTTGTTGATGCGATGCAGTTATTCGCATCGGTAACCGTAAACGTATAAGTGCCGGCCGTAACATTATTTACAGGATCACCGCCGAAAGTATAAGCGCCAGTACCTCCGGAAGCAGAAAGAGATACATTGGTTGTACCACCATGGCAAATAATATTTCCAGGGATGGCAGACACAGTAAGTTGCGTCGGTTCGTTGATTGTTATCGTTATTGATGCCGTGCAATTATGTGCATCTGTGACTGAATAAGTATATGTTCCTGCACCGACATTTGAAACAGGATCACCGCCATATGTATAAGGTGAAGTTCCACCAGCAGCTTGCAGTGTTACCGATGTGGTACCATTATGACATAGTATTGAACCGGGTATGGCATCAAGCGTAAGTAGTGCAGGTTCGGTTATCGTAATGGTTGCAGATGCAGTGCAATTGTTTGCATCCGTTACAGAATAGGTATAAGTGCCGGCAGTGACATTGATGACAGGATCGCCGCCAAAAGTGTATGCGCCTGTTCCGCCGGTTGCTGATAGCGTAACATTTGTTGTTCCTCCGTTGCAGGCAATCGTTCCCGGGATGGCTGTAAGCTGCAGGAGAGGTGGTTCCGAAATTGTAATTGTTGCAGATGCTATACAGTTGTTTGCATCTGTTACAGTATAAGTATAAGTACCTGCAGTTAAGTTTGTGACCGGGTCTCCGCCAAAAGTATAAGCGCCCGTTCCGCCTGTTGCTGTAAGTGTAACAGATGTTGTACCGCCATGACACAGAATAGTTCCCGGTGTTGGTGTAACAACAAGCAGAGCAGGTTGCGAGATGGTGATGGATGCGATGATCGTACATCCATTGGCATCGGAAACATTAAATGTCCAGTTTCCTGCAGCACGCGTAAATGTTCCGGTTCCGGAATAGGGTGGCGTACCTCCGATTGCGGATACGGTCACTGTTGTCGATCCGCCATTGCAGAGTATCGGAGCATTTTCGATTGCAGAAGCAGATAATGCAGGTGGTTCAGTCAGTGTTACAGAAGATACACCTGTGCATCCTGAACCGTCAGTAACCGTTACGGTATATGTTCCTGCAACCAGGCCACTCATCGTTGCGGTAGTCTGTCCACCCGACCACAGGAAAGTATAGCTTCCTGTTCCACCGCTGCCTGAAGCTGTTGCTGTGCCATTGGCACCACCAAAGCACGAAACATTTGAAGATGATAAAACAGGTACTACAGCTGCAGGTTGTGTGATAACTGTGCTGAGCGCCCGCGTACATCCGTTTGCGTTAGTAACGGTAACGGTATACGTTCCAGCTGAAAGCCCTGTTGCTGTCTGACCGGTCTGTCCGTTTGACCACAGGTATGTGTAAGGGGCAACCGAACCGCTTGCTGTTGCCGTAGACGAACCATTTGCTCCGCCGAAGCAGGTAACATTCACATTGCTGAATGAAATATTGATCTGTGCAGGCTGACTGATGACTGCATTTGCAGATACCGGTCCGCAGCCATTAATATCATTGACCGTTACTGAATAAATTCCGGGTCCGAGTCCGGTAATCGTTTGTGTTGTCTGTCCATTCGACCACAGGAAAGTATAAGGAGGATTTCCACCGGCAGGGTTTGCTGTTGCTGTTCCATTCGCTGCACCGTTACACGTAACGTTCGTACGTGATGTGGTGACGCTAAGCATTGCGGGCTGGTTAACCAGAATTGATGCTACCGCGGTACAGCCGTTTGCATCGGTAACAGTTACCGTGTAAGTGCTGTTTATAAGGCCACTGATGGTTGCAGTGGTCTGTCCGTTCGACCACAGGTAAGTGTATCCTGGTGTGCCACCTGTTGGTGAAGCTGTTGCAGATCCGTTAGCGGCTCCGAAACATGTCGGACTTACTTTGCTCAGGTTGGGGCTCACTGCGGATGGCTGACTTACTACCACCTGCAATACAGCCGTACATCCGTTCGCATCGGTGACTGTGACCGTATACGTCGCTGCAGATAAACCTGAAATGGTGGCTGTTGTCTGGCCGGTTGACCACAAATATGTATAACCTGGTATACCGCCTGTTCCCGACACCGATGCGGTACCGTTAGATCCGCCGAAACATGAAGTATTGGTATGCGACAATGTGCCGCTTACACTGGTTGCAGGTTGTGTAACAGCAACGGTAGTGATAAAAGTGCAACCATGTGTATCCGTTACAGTGACTGTATAGGTGCCTGCTGAAAGTCCCGATGCTATTAATGATGTTTGTCCGTTTGACCATTGCACTACGTAACCGGGCGTGCCGCCTGTCGGAGAAACAGTAGCTGTTCCATTGCTTCCACCGAAACACGAAACATTGGTATGTGTCATACCGGCAGATACTGCTGTTGGCTGAGTAATTAAAACTGAGGATACTGCGGTGCATCCGAAATTATCCGTAACGGTTACCGTGTATGTTCCGGCTGCAAGATCAGTAACCGAACTTGCTGATGAACCTGTCGACCATAGGTAAGTATACCCCGGAGTACCACCGGAAGCAAGTACTGTTGCAGTTCCGTTTAATTCCCCGAAACATTGCACATCATTCTTTACAAAAGTTAAAGAAATTACTGTTGCCTGGGTTATAACAATCACTTTAACCGCCGTACAACCGTTTGCATCGGTGGCGGTAACTGTGTATGTTCCTGCGGAAAGACCTGTTGCAGTAGCAGTAAGCTGGCCGTTAGACCATACATAGCTGTAAGGAGAAGTTCCGCCTGCGGCAGCAGCTGTTGCAGAACCTGTCGAACCACCATTACAATTGACGTTTGTCTGAGTTGTAGAAACCGTAAGTAATGTCGGCTCTGTAATAATCACAAATCCTACAACAGGTGTACAATTATTTGCATCGGTAACTGTTACTGTGTACTGACCTGCGGAAAGACCGGTCGCAGTTTGTGAAGTCTGACTGTTCGACCAGAGGTATGTGTAAGGTCCTGTACCTCCGGATGGAAGTACCGTTGCAGTTCCGTTATTACCACCGTTACAGGAAACATTGGTTTTTGTGAATGATAAAGTCAGCTGCACGGGTTGAGTAACCGCAACGGATTGTACATTAATACATCCATTGAAATCTGTAACAGTAACTGTGTATGTTCCTGCGATCAAACCGCTGACAGAAGAAGTGCTCTGACTATTTGACCATGCATAAGCATAAGGCGGAGTGCCACCCGAGACATTTGCTGCAATCGATCCGTTGTTGCCATTAAAGCAGGAGACATGTACAGGGACAAGCGAAACATTCAATACAGCCGGCTGAGTGATGGTTGTTATTGCAACAGCTACACAAAAGTTTGCATCGGTAACAGTTAAAGTATATGTACCGGCACTTAGCCCGGTTGCTGTCTGAGTGGTCTGACCATTTGACCAGAGGTAGGTATACGGAGCAGTACCTCCTGAAGGCAGTCCTGCAGATGAACCATTGCTGCCACCGGAACAGGATACATGCGTATTATTAAAACCAATTGTGAGAAAAAGCGGTTCTGTAATCGTTGTTGTTGATGTGGTTACACACAGGTGTGCATCGGTAACAGTAACTGTATACTGACCTGCTGATAAACCTGAAGCTGTTTGCGTTGTTTGTCCATTTGACCACAGGTAAGTAAATGGCGCTGTTCCTCCTGCCGGCATCGCAGTTGAACTGCCGTTACTTCCCCCGTTGCAGGAAACATTGATATTCGAGAAGCTTATTGTTAATGCAGCAGGCTGTGTAATAGTAACAGTTTGTACGTTGACACATCCATTGAAATCTGTAACGGTAACTGTATACGTACCGGCAGAAAGTCCTGTGACCGACTGGGTAGTTTCACTGTTTGACCACAGGTAACCATACGGAGAAGTGCCTCCTGAAACATTCGCGGTGGCAGATCCATTGCTTTCACCGAAGCATGCTACGTTGACCGTGGAAACCACCACCGTCAATACGGCTGGTTCAGTGATGTTTGTTGCTGACGATGTCACACACAGGTGCGCGTCGGTGACAGTAACCGTATACTGACCGGCTGATAAACCTGTTGCTGTTTGTGTTGTCTGTCCGTTTGACCACAGATAAGTATAAGGCGCAGTGCCGCCTGATGGATTTGCAGTCGAACTGCCGTTGCTGCCGCCGTTGCATGAAATGTTGTTATTTGAAGTGCTCACGCTCAGCGCCATCGGCTGACCGATAATTACGATCTGCACATTGGTACAGCCATTGAAATCGGTAACGGTAAGCGTATAAGTGCCTGCTGAGAGACCGCTGATGGAAGCGGTGCTCTGACCATTTGACCAGGCATAAGCATATGGTGTTGTTCCTCCCGATACAGTTGCCGTCGCTGAACCATCACTTCCGCCAAAGCAGGAAACGTTCTCAGCGTTCATAATAACATCCAGTACCAGGGGCTCTGTAATTGTAGTTGTCGATGTGGTTACGCATCCATGAGCATCCGTTACCGTAACTGTATACTGACCGGCAAATAACCCTGTCGCGGTTTGAGAAGTCTGTCCATTCGACCATGCATACGAATATGGAGATGTGCCTCCGACGGGCACTGCCATTGAACTACCGTTGTTATCACCATTGCAGGAAACATTTGTGTTCGTGAAGGTGACAGTCAATGCAGCAGGCTGAGTTATCGTTACAGATTGCACATTAATGCAACCATTGAAATCAGTAACGGTAACCGTATACGTACCGGCAGAAAGTCCGCTGATGGATGCAGTGCTTTGGCCACCTGACCATGCATAAGAATACGGTGTTGTTCCTCCAGTTACAGTTGCAGTTGCAGAGCCATTGCTTCCACCAAAACACGATACGTTCTCTGATGTAAGCGATACATTCAGAACAAGTGGTTCGGTAATGGTTGTCGTTGAAGTGTGAATGCATCCATGCGCATCCGTCACGGTAACGGTATACTGACCGGCAGTTAATCCTGTTGCTGTTTGTGATGTCTGACCGTCAGACCATGCATAAGTATAAGGCGAGGTGCCTCCTGCAGGTAAAGCAGTTGAACTGCCATTACTTCCTCCATTGCATGAAACATGTGAATTCGAAAAGGCGATGCTAAGTGCTGCTGGCTGTGTAATCGTGACTGACTGTATGTTCACACAACCATTGAAATCAGTAACGGTAACCGTATACGTACCGGCAGAAAGTCCGCTGATGGATGCAGTGCTTTGGCCACCTGACCATGCATAAGAATACGGTGTTGTTCCTCCAGTTACAGTTGCAGTTGCAGAGCCATTGCTTCCACCAAAACACGATACGTTCTCTGATGTAAGCGATAAATTCAGAACAAGTGGTTCAGTGATCGTTACAGCCACCACATCAAAACAGCCGTGTGCATCTGTCACTGTATAATTCCATGTTCCGGCTAAAACAGTATAATCTCCGGTTCCGTCATAGGGTGGTGTCCCGCCTGTTGCTGAAATATGAATAATACCGGTTTGTCCGTTACACAGAATGGGCGAAGTAACTGCACCCGATGCAACAAGAACAGGTGGTTCTGTGATGGTAACTGTTGCAGTTCCTGTACATCCGTTCACATCCTCAACAGTAATGGTGTAAGTGCCTGCCGGTAATGCATTGAAAATATCCGAACCCTGGAAGGTGCCCGAATTCAGTTGATAACTGTATGGTGAAGTACCGCCGGTTACATTCACATCAATAGAACCATTGCTTTCACCGTTACAGTTTACGTTTACAGTTTCAGCAAGCACCTGGACCTGCTGATAGAAGGTGATCGTGATATCCGAGCTGGTTCCCGGGCATTGACCGTTTACATCCGCAGTAAGCGTCAATACAACAAATCCATTTGAAAGATCTGCTGCCGATGGAGTATAAACAGTAGTAAGACTTGCTGCATTGAGGAATGATCCTGTTCCTGAGCTGGTCCACACACCTGTTGTTCCATGCGTGATCGTTCCGGAAATGTTCACCGGTGTATTCCAGCATACTGACTGATCACTTCCTGCATCAGCAACAGGAATATCATCAACAGTTACATCGACTTCATCAAAAGTCGGGTTGCATACTGATCCGGGAGCACCGTAGGCATTAATTGTAAGCGTAACAACAGTTCCTGCTTCTGAAAGTGCAGGTGTATACACCGCGGCAGGATCGTTGACATCATTAAAACTACCCTGGCCACCTGACCATACAACAAGTGCTGTTCCCCCGCTAACCTGTGCATTGAGATTAACAAATCCATCAACACAGGTTGAAATATCAGGACCCGCATTCACTAACGGTACATCATCTACGAAAATGCTCATCTGGTCGGTAACCGCCGGACAGCTTACGCTGCCTGTCGAACTAAGTGTAAGTACGACAGTGGATCCTGCTTCTGACAATGCAGGATGATAAATTGTTGAAGGCGACGAAGCATCATCAAATGTTCCGATGCCGCCAGACCATGTACCTGTTCCTGTTCCACCGTTCACTTCACCGAATAAGCCTACGGAGCCGTCTTCCACGCAAACGTGAATATCCGGTCCGGCATTAACCGTAACTTCTTCGATAACGAGATCCATGTCATCCATAGCAACAGGACAGACGTTTTCAGGATCGGAAGTAGTCCAGGTAAGCGTAATAGTGCTGTTCAATTCCGATACGGAAGGTGTATACACAGCATTGCCTGTAAATTCATCGGGTGTAAAGGTTCCTGAACCACCTGACCAAACACCGCCAGCTGCATACGTTGATGCACCATTTAAGGTGATCTGACCTCCGCCGCATGAAGTCTGATCACTACCGGCATTGGCTATGGGAAGCTGATCGACAGTAATGAGCACATCATCAGAAAAAGGAGGACAAACGTTATCCGGGTTTGCACCATTCAGTGTAAGTGTAATCACGGTACCTGCTTCAGCAGCAGACGGAATGTAAACAGGACCTGGAACATCGCGTCCGGGAATGAATGTACCTGTACCGCCGGTCCAGAGCACGCCAGGACCTCCGGCATACACCTGTGCATTCAGCTGTACAGATCCTTCATCAACGCAAACACGGATATCCGGACCGGCATCAATATCATAAGGAACAGAAATCGTCAGCTGCACTTCATCTGAATCTGCAACACATGGTGCCAATGGTGTATCTGAAACCAATCGCAGTGTTACAATTGTGCCTGCCTCCGATGCTGCAGGAGTATAAGTTGCATTCAGTGTTAACCTGTCAGGCGTAAAAGATCCGGCACCGCCTACCCAATGTCCGCCAGTGACAGCTCCCGTAATTGTTCCGCCAAGTGTTCCATCACCAAGTATACAGATGTTCAGATCAGGGCCTGCATTCGCAACAACAGGATCAGTACAATTCACATTGCATTCTTCAACCGTTATGGCAGCCTGGTTGGTGCCATTGCAGGTTCCGTCGAAGTAATTGTATTCAATTACAAAATTCCCGATACCGCTTACAGCCGGATCAAAATAATACTGGCCTGACTGAAGGACAATTGCAGTACTTCCCGACCAGACACCGCCTGACGGCGTACCGCTTAATAATTGCAGTCCGCCATCTTCACAAAATGCAGGATATGTACCTGCATCCACCGTCGGTGGTGCAACCACTGTAAAAGAGAATACATAAGTTGCAGCAACACATGGACCACCGCCATCAGGATCATCAGTAGTTGCAGTTACGGTAACTGTATTACCGATATCAGTAAATGCAGGTTCGTAATCAATGTAAAAATCAGGATTGGCATCAACAGGATTGGTAAGTAATCCGTCGCCATCTGTTGTCCAGCTGACACCCGATGCATTATTAATATTCACGGTGAATGTGGCGGGTGCATTTGAACAGTAAACTGATGATGCGCCTCCAGGAGTTATTGCAGGCGGATTTGCGCAACCTGCTGCTGTAAATTGTGCCGTAATGGTATGATCACCTGTTACATTTAATAAAGTATACGGATTGAATACGCCAACAAAAACATTGTCAACATAAATATCGCTGCCGATGTATCCTGCGTTTGCTATCGTAAAAAACGGAGGAGAATCTGCTCCGCAATTGACAGTTATGGGTCCGGCAGGTGTAATTACACCATTTGCAGGTTGTACAACTGTAATGGTATACGTTACCTGAATGCCATCGCAATTGTCATCGATGCCGTTGCAGATTTCATCAGCACCCGGGTTAATATCCGGATCTGAATCATTACAATCACCGTTGCTTCCGATCACATAACCAGGACCCGGATCGACACAGGTTATCAGCGGATCGCCGGTACCGTAAAAATCACCATCGCCATCAGCATAATACATGAAAGCAGTAAATCCTTCATCAATACCATCAATGCAATTGTCATCAATGTTATTGCACACTTCGGTTTCACCAGGATTCTGTGCAACATTCAAATCATTGCAATCCCCGGCTATTGTTGCATAACCTGCACCAGGGTCAGCACAAAGGTTTGATGCAGCACCGGTGCCATATCCGTCGCCATCGGAATCCGTATAATAATCGATGAAGGACAGACCATTGTCTGTTACAGCGTCGCAATCATCATCGATGCCATTGCATGATTCAGGCTCACCAGGATGGACAACATTACTGTTATCGTTGCAATCGGTGTTGTCAGCAACATAACCTGCGGGCTGCGTGCTGCACATCAACGGAGAAGCGATCGAACTGCCGTAAGCATCGCCATCTGCATCGGGATAAAAAGCTGTCAGTGTTCCCGGAGTGACAGTGATGGAAGCGCATGGTCCGCCCGTAAGAACGCATCCTCCAAGTCCCTGCGCATAATACGTAGTTGCAGTCGCCGGATTAACGTTAATGGATGTACCCGTTCCAACGGGGCTGGAGCCACAACTGCCTTCATACCATTGCCAGTACGTGGCGTCATTCAGATTGCCGGAGGCAATACTAAGGGTTACACTGCAGTTCTGAACTGTTTGCGATAATACGGGCTGATCAGGGTCTGTACATTGTGCACCTGCTGAATACATACCGATGGCAAACGCTATCGACAATAGAAATTTTTTCATCGTACTTGATCGTTAAATAAAACGGCACCGGCGGGTTTTAAACCGGTGACGCAATTTTTATTAATAGGCTGTCAGCAGAACTTAATCTACCATCAGCTTTAATTGCTGTTGTTTACCATCGAGTGTTATCCACAGAAAATAAACTCCTGTTTCAAGCCCGCTTATATCAAAATGCTGTTCAATGATCTGATCGTTTCCATTTCCTGTAGCGGTTTGAATGATCCTGCCGGCAACATCTGCAAGACGGATCATGAATGGTTTTCCATCTGCAGCATAGAAGCGGATTGCAACATCACCGGACGCAGGGTTCGGATAGACATCAGCCTGCACATCATCCATGTTGCCGCCTGTACGGATACAGGAACCGACAGTGATTGCGCTGAGCACAGATACAGGTCCTGCACCGCATGCATTTGAAGCAGTAACTGTGATGATGCGGTTTGATCCTGTTGAAGAGCCATAAAGCACCTCAGCTATCTTGCCTCCCTGTCCGGATGAAACAATGGCTCCTGTCGGAACAGTCCATGTATAAAGTGAAGCGCCGGTAACTGTCGGCACTGAATACGTATATGCAGAAGATGCACAGACAGAAACAGGACCGGACGGAATGGCAGGACGTGCGGGGTAAGGCGTAACCGTTACGGTCCTTACGCTTCCTGCTCCGCAACCGTTAGTACCGGTTACCGTTATGCTTCCTGATGATGATGCCGTACCGAAGTCAACCGTGATGCTGCTGCTTCCCTGTCCGCTTACAATCGTTCCGTTTGAAGGAATGGTCCAGAGATATCCTGTTGCATATGTTGCACCTGCTGTTGAATAAACTATGGAAGGCTTACCGCATACTCCGGTAAACTGACCCGTGATCGCTGCAGGAGCTAACGGTGGATTTACACCTAACGATTTTGTACGTAACGGACTTGCCCCGCAGCTGTTCATTGCTCTTACCGAACAGGTTCCGCCACTGTAACCCGGCAGGCATTCTACCGTGATCACATTTGTTCCCTGCCCTGAAGTAATCTGCATTCCCGGAGGGAAAACCCACAGATAAGATGATGCTCTTGCAACAGGTGCAACACTGTACACGGTTGTTTCACCAGGACATATTTTTCCTGCACCGGAAACAGAACCCGGTGTAACGGGTATGGCCCCCGTAAAGTCAATCAGTCTGCAACTTGAAGCACCGGATGAACACAGATCGGATGGAACGACACACATGGAACCGACAATACCGGTGCTTGCTGCACCAGTTGTCCATGCAACTGTTATGGATGGTGTTCCCTGCCCTGTCTGTATGGTCATTCCCTGTGGAACAATCCAGTTGTATGATAATGGCAACGAAGACGAAGACACCGTAAACGTTGCGGAGCCAGCCTGCACCGGTATGCAGCTGTTAGGAGGACCTGAGATAGAACCTGCGGAAGGAGGAGGCACACCATTGTCGATTGCGCCATCGCAATTATCATCAACAGCATTACATGTTTCTGCAGCGCCCGGATGTACTGAAGAAGATGCGTCATCACAGTCTCCCGCAGAAGCAACTTTACCGGGAGGAGCATCACAGCTTGAGCCATATAACGCTCCGCCATATCCGTCAAGATCGACGTCATTATAAAAATCAGTAGTACCCGAAACACCCGGATCGGAATCGTCAGCAAGGGCGTCACAATCTTCGTCCACATCCAGAGGATCACAGATCTCAGTTGCACCTGGATTGATTGCAGCATCGCCATCGTTGCAATCAGTATGGCTGGTCACTAACGTTACCGGTGCATCGCAGTAAAGCGTTCCGGCACCGGGAGCAGATGATCCGTAACCGTCTGCATCGCTGTCAGGGAAATAGTAAAGCTTGCCTGTTGCCGAAGCATCTTCGTCATCAGCTTCACCGCTGCAATCTTCATCGGTATCCGCAACATCGCAGATCTCAGTTGCACCGGGGTTTACATCACTGCGTGTATCGTTACAGTCAGTATCCGTAGATGCGTAACCGTTAGGTTTATTACATGCACTGGTGGAAGATCCGGGCATTGCCGAACCATATCCGTCAGCATCCGCATCGGCATACCATGGTGTCTGTCCGCTTGCAGATGCATCATCGTCATCGGCAAGGCCGTCACAATCTTCATCAGCATCAGCTGCGTCGCAAACTTCAGGTGCTCCCGGGTTCACATCGGGGCGGGTATCATCACAGTCATTATCCGTTAATGCATAACCGTTAGGCTTATCGCAGGCGAGTGTTGTCGATCCGGAGACCGAACCATAACCATCCGCGTCGCCATCGACATGCCAGGTGAATTTTCCGAATGCAAACGGATCGTTGTCATCCGCCTGACCGCTGCAATCTTCATCTGTATTCGACGCATCACATATTTCTGTCGCACCGGGGTGGACATCGCTGCGTGTATCGTTACAATCATTATCAGTAGAAGCATAGCCTCCTGGCTGATCACATGCCAATGTGGAACTCAGAGCAGAGCCATACCCGTCGGCATCGGCATCCGCATACCAGGTGGTTTTACCAGTTGCGCCATCTGCATCCAGATCATCTGCACTTCCATCGCAATCTTCATCCGTATCAGCCGCATCGCATATTTCCGTTGCACCCGGATGAACATCACTGCGTGTATCGTCGCAATCATCTGCTGAAGAAGAATAACCATTCGGTTTATCACAAGCCTGTTGTGATGGGGTTCCCGGCAATGAGGAACCGTATCCGTCAGCATCAATGTCGGCATACCATGATGTTTTACCTGTTGCTCCATCTGCATCAAGATCATCGGCTGACCCATCGCAATCTTCATCTGCATTTGCTGCATCACACACTTCAGGTGCACCCGGATGAACATCGCTGCGTGTATCATCGCAATCATTGGCGGTAGAAACATAGCCGTTTGGCTGATCGCATGCCAATGAGGAACTCAACGCTGAGCCATATCCATCGGCATCAGCATCTGCATACCAGCTGGTCTTTCCTGTTGCGCCATCTACATCCAGATCATCAGCAGAACCATCACAATCTTCATCTTTATCCAGTGCATCACACACTTCCACTGCACCAGGATGAATTGACGCATCCGTATCATCACAGTCGTCAGCATTTGACACGAATCCCTGCGGAGGAGAACAGCTGCTGACAGTTACAGATATTTTACCATAGCCGTCACCATCACTGTCCTGGTAATAAAGAGACTGTCCTGTAATGATCAGATCACCGGTTACATGTGTCAATCCGCACAGGTTAGTAACGTCGACCCTGTAAACACCGGCTGTTGGCGCTGTGATGGATGGACTCTGAACTGTTGAAGAAGGAGAAAATGCACACGGAGTTCCTGCGCTGTTTGTGCAGGTCCATTCATATGATAAGCCGGATCCGCTTGTGGATACAGTAAACTGTGCGGTGGCTCCACACTGAACTGAAGGTGGTATCGTGAATGAAGATATTACGGGCGTTACATTTGAAGTAATGACGGCATCCCCGGTCATTTCAACAGTGCAAGAACCACGTGTTACTGAAAAAGTATAAGTCCCGTCTGTAGTTGAAACTATTGATAATGGCTGACCAGTTCCCGGAACGGGTTGTGATGAATACAATGCACCATTACGGTAAAGGCTATACGAAGAACCGATTTCGGAGCCGTCAAGACCAATCGCTACAGGCTGCTGGTCGCAGCTTGTACCACCACCTGTAACAGTAAATGTGGCAGGTACATGATCAACATCCACATCGATGGTTACTTCATCGGCGGTACATCCCTGCGGAGCGTCAGTGGTGAAAGTAATATGGACGGTTGAACCCTGTTCTGATGGAGAAGGAATGAACTCATATACATAAAGCGAAGGATCATCAACAGGTGTTAAAGGAGCAAGAAGATTCAGCTGACCAGCCCCGGTATAGTCATGCGTAAGTGTTGTTGCACTTCCACCTAACTGAATTGTAATGTTGACCGAGTTATCGTTCATCGGGCAGATGGATGATGAACCTGCAATTGCATTGTCGATGCTCGGAGGGTTAGCACATGTAACCGAAGGTTCTCCTACAAGGAAATCACTCAGGTGTGTTGTGCTGCATGTTATTGTTGTTGGTGAAGCAGGTGCTGTGTATGTAAAAGGAGGGTAGCTCCATGACGAACCATCGAGCTGTGCAACGATCAGGCTTGAAGCAGATGCTGCCGCATCAAGCTGTGAAGGCTGCCATGACATTTCAATATCAAGCGGCTGGTCAGGTATTGCCGAACTCTTAATAATGCTGACGTAACCATGCATTCTTTTACCGACCGCCAAACCCGAAGATGCTACAGAAGGATGATCGACTGCGTGTGCTTCAACAGTGATGTATTCGCCATCAGGACATGTTGACGACGTTGTTACTGCAGTACGCATGTAAAACTGATCTCCTGTCGGAACATCACCTGTTTCAAAAAATGTTTTAAGTATGTCTCTTGGTTCAATGGCACAGGAACCGTCGATGAACCCGCCGTTTTGTCCTGCACCTGTTGTAGAAGAACCATATGGAAGAAACACTGTTCTGCTGCTTGCCATGCTGAGTACAGATCCGTCGAAATGAAGATCACCGGTAACAGTCAGATCCTGCGAAGAAGTAACCATGCACGGACCACATACGCATCCTGCGCAGCCAAGTGATACATTGCTTAAGCTCGATCCTGATGATCCGCTCATCGAAGAGCCGCCGGCCATGACGAGTCGTCCGGTTGGTCCAAGTACCAGCGCAGAAGGTGATGCATTGTTATCAAAGCGATCACGACAGGTAATTGTTAATCCTGTTGCATCAACCGTGGAAGAAGATAATGTCAATCCTGCAAATGAAAGTTCTGAGCCGTCAGATGTCAGATGCTGTGTGATGGCAGGTGGTCCGGTAAATGCTACCATCGATGTCGGTGAAGCCTGTGCTCCAAGAAAACCGCCTGTATGGATAAATGCATCACGTGTAATGCTCATCGTGTACAGCTGCTGCGGGCTTAATGTTCCGGCAGGTATATGGAGATCTCTTACTGTAAATGAACTCGAGGAAGTTGAGCTGCTTGTTCCTGCATTGCTGACAACCCAATCGTTGGATGTTAAAGGAGAAGGGTTATCGCCGATATAAAGGTCGCCGAGTGAACAGCTGGCGCAAGTGATCGCAAATGGAATTGATTGAGATGATGCTGCATTCAGGTGAAGTGAACCTGTATTGGTAAATGAACCGTCAACAAGCAACTGCGTATGCAAATGCAATGATGATGAAGAAGTAACTGATGATCCTGCATCGATCATTACACGTCCATAATCGCTGCTGCCGTTATCCGTCCATACATGTGATCCGGTGCCACGGAAACGGATTCCTGCCCGGTCAAGACACATTAAAGATCCGGTTACAGAAAGATCACCGTGAAGGCTTAGCCCTTTCGGATCAGGTAAGGTAACCATGGATGCAACAGTACAATGGTGCTGCACTTCACAATCACCCTGGATCAGATAAGATCCGCCGCCGCCACCACCACTACCACCGCCAGGACATGCGAAACTCAGATCATAAAATGAATTGCCACCCTGCATGCTTCCGGAAAGTGTATGCGATCCGCTGCATGAACTGAAAGTGACGATACCATTATTATGTACAAACGCATTTGTTCCGCTTACCGTCCAGTCACCGCCAACCGTCATTTCAGGGCCCGCAGTTAATGCACAATCTGTAATGGAAACGCCGCCACTTATATAAAGTCTTTTATAATAAAAATCTGCAGCTGAGAACTGGCCGCTTTTGCGCGAAACAGTAAGAGAGCTGCATTGGATATCAGTAGCTGTATTATCAAGCGTTACGGTATGACCGTTAGAGATCACCACATCACCATAATCTGTCGAAGGATTTCCCTCGTCAATCCACAACTGGTCAGATGAACCTGTGAAAGTGATTCCGCCACCGGACGTGCGTGCAATGAGGCCGAGATTATGAAGTGAACCTTCCAGGCCCAGGATTCTGTCACGCATATTTAAAGTTGCAGCAGCAGAAACCTGCATGGCTCCACCTACAACCACAGGTGTAAGCATTTCCTGGAAACCCTGTTTCAATACCAGGTTCGGGTATTTGTGCCCGCCTGTACATTGCTGCGGAGACACTGCTGTTCCGCCGTAATATTCAACAGTGGACGAAGGTGAAAATGTAATTGAGCTTAACGATGATGACAGGCTTGAAGAGAGCGATCCGCTTAAACCGTCAAGTCGTGAAGTACGGATCGTACCTGACAGATCCACCGTGCCGGTACCTGTGCATTGCTGGTCAACGCAATCAAGTGTTCCCTGGATGTGTAACGACGCACACTGAACCGGTGATGACATAAATACAAGGGAAGATGGTATGATCGTTACCGCATCGAGTGACCCGGGAGGACTCATGGCAGGAACATAAACACCGCATGAGTTAAGTACTTCCCATGTAGATGCCGAAGAGAAATCCAGGGCAACAGCAGAAGGAACGGATTGATAAGTATGCGTTAATGTACAGGATGATTCTCCTATTACAACAGTTCCGTAATGTGTGCTGGTAAATGTTATTGTATTTGATGCGGGATCTACGGAAGATGATGAAGCAGTCCACCACTGTCCGTTTTCTTTTACACGGACTGTTAACAGCGATTCGTCAACCAGAAAATCGAAATCACTTTCCTGGTATTGCACTACTGCAGTGTAAGTATCCGGTGTAGAGTGATCAATAGACCATGTATGATTGCAACTCTTAGAAGGATTAATACCTGAGTTGGAAAGATCCGGATCATCTCCATCAGAACTGCTTACAGTAACTGATCCCGGAACCGGAGAGCTAAGTGATAATGTAACAGGATCATAACGGAATGGAGTACTTCCTACAGGACAAAGTCCTGATGACAATGAAAGTGGCGCAGAGGCTACGCTCCATGCAAACTTCCCTGCGACTATTCCTGAACTGCTTCTTGAAAGAGTTGCTGAAGGACTAATGTATAATGTATTTGATAAAGTTGTTATAGGATAATCAAGATGAAGTGCTGTGGAAACAGATATATCGCGATTCATGATCAAGCCGTCAGAAGTACTCATTGTCCATGATTGGAAATCGATAGGACTTGATCCACTGATTTCCTGAAGTGTTCCATCTGTAACCATTAAAGTGGGACATATCCAGAAACCATCGTTGGTGATCGATCCTGCACAGTGCATTTCATCACCGCCTGTAAGGGTTGCACCATTTATTATGGTGAGATAGCCGCTGTTGACAAGATCAAATGAGCCCATTGAAAGGGATCCTGAAGAAACCTGTAATGACAGCACATACATCGAAGATGCCGTACCATCGAGTGTGATTCCGCTGCCCGGCGATTTCTGTATGTGCAATCTTCCTACCGGTGTAGGCTGACCTGTTACTGAAAAGAGCTTATAGGTGCCTCCTTTGAAAACAATTTCACCTCCTGAAGATCCATCGAGCACTCCGTCTTTTACAAAATCACCGCTTACCTGCAGTACGCCTGAATTGGTGCATGATGCGGAAGAAGACAATGTAAGCGTTACACAGCTGACTGTTGTAAGAGCCGGAAGTGAAACAGATCCTGAACTCATTAATAAAGATGAACACTCAAGTATTGATGATCCCGACAACACACAGGAGGGTGTTGAAAGCGTTACTGAACCCAATGAACAGGTGCCGCCGTTACATGTCACTGAACCGGAAACAGGTTTATCAATATAAAGTGAGCCTCCCGAACCGAGCATGCTTCCGTCGCAATCAAGATCGGCGCAATGCAGTGATCCGTCATTTGTCAATGATGAAGACGGGCTGATGGTTATACTGCTCAGCACATTGAGTGACGATGAGGGCATGATGTGACACTGGCCCGACGTGCAGCTGAGTGAGCTCATACGTGTCAGCGCCGGACTGCTGAAAGTCATTTCACAATCACCTTCTGTAATTATGCTTCCGAACAATGAAGGCGGAGCACCGTCCACGATGAATGTGCACATGGAGGGTGCTGGAGGAGAAATACGCATTTCACATGTTGGACCGCTCCACTGACCATGACACTGAAGGCTGGTCGATACGCGTACTGAACCGCTTGAACTTACCACAGCAGAGGGCATAACGGTAACGGAACTACCAAAATCCATTGATGAGGACGACATCAGGCAAAGTCCGTTGATCACGGTGAGTGATTCAAAATGAAGTGTGTGTAACTGCGGAACGATAGAAAGAGTTCCACCCGACATCTGCAATGAACCAAAGCTACTTGCAGGATTTGATGAGGTCAATGTAACTGTTGTAGCTGCCGCCGGTTGAAATCCAAGTCTTACGCCCTGCACTGCTCCGTCAAACTGCATGCTTGACGGTGACTGCAATGTCAGCGGTCCTGACATCGACGCAGAGGATGTAAGCATTATCGTACCTGACCATGTAGCCAATCTCGGAGTTGCACAGCTGAGTGATCCGGACGACACTAATAAGGATGAACCTGAAATATCGGATGACAAACTCAGTGGCGCATCAACCGTACATGATCCCAGGGAAAATAATCCCAAACCGCTGATTGTTACAGGTGCGGGAGAAATGAAGTGCGAAGCGTCGCAGGTAAACTGGCAGGTCTGACCTGAACTCAGGTTTCCGTGACAGGTTACTGTTCCACTGCATTCCAGTGAACCGGAGTTTGTTAAGGTAATGTCCCCGCATTCAAGTGATGAAGATCCGGTCATTAAAAGATCTCCGCCTGAAATGCTGATGGATGAACATTGAAGTATGATGGGAGAAGATGAACTGAACGTTGCAGATCCTCCCGTTAAAGAAATTGTTCCGTATAAACTCGAAGGCTTTGAACTGTGAAATGAAATCGATCCGCCTGATGGTTGCAGATGAAGTGCAGCGGATGACCATAAACCGTCAACTGTTACATCACTGCCGCACTGCATGGTGCCATCACCGCTAAGTGTAGAAGTGGAAGACATTGAAACAGTGCCTGACCAAGAACATAAGGCACCTGTTCCAAGTGAAAGGGAACCATCTGATACATACAATGAAGTTCCCTGCAGGCTGCCTGTAACACTAAGGGCAGTCGAGGTAGTACATGCACCGAGTGATACAGTTCCAAGACTTGACAAGGTAGTTGAGGAAGGAAAAATTGTTGAACCTGAGCTGACATAAATTGCAGCAGATGATACTGTAAAATCACCGCCGCAGGTGAGAACTGATAACGGCGATGCAGTGACGGAGCAGGTGCCATCGAGTGAAAGGGATTTACATTCAGCGGCGCCGTCAATCGGTATGCTGAAATTTCCCGATACAAAAGTCCTGTTGTTTATTGTTGGCGGATGTGTAGCCGGGTGCATTGTAAGTCCGTCACTCCATTCCCAGGTGACAGCGCTCAACCAGACTCCGCTTGATTTAGCGTGAAAATCTGCGGTGGATTCATCTATCGGATTGCAGACTGCAGCGGGAGTTATGGTAACATCAACAAAGTCTGAAGCATAGCATCCATTTACATCTTGAAAAGTCAACTGATAAACATCATCATCTGCAGGTGTTGCATTTGGAATATGTGGTGACGCAACCGTCGAACTAAAGAAGTTATTCAACCCTGACCATAAATAACCATCGGCTGTACCGTTCAAAATTACAGGGATGAGAATCAATTCTTCTCCTTCACAAACAGGATCATTATAAATAGCATTTACTAGGGGAGAAGTACGGATCACAACAGTTGTCAAACCTGATACATCCGTACAGCCGTCGATTGAAACTGTAAAAGTTAATTCAACTTCACCTGATGAAATATCATTTGATCCGAAGGTATAATCATCATTCAGGTACGGCGAGGTGGTTGCACCTCCAAAATTTCCATCCCCTGCTGTTGTCCACTCATAGATTGCAACACCTGATGTTGTTGCTTCTCCAACCAATGAAATATACTCGTCGGCAGAACATGCAGGAGGATAAGTACCCGCAGAAACATCTGTTGGTGGTGCATTGATCGTTACATCATGCATGGTTGTTGAAGAAGCACAAGCGGGAGATGTTACGACATACTGCACGGTATAAGTTCCCGGAGGAGTTAATGACAGGTCGATCAGCCCGCTTGAAGGATTTATGACCAGCGAAGTAATTCCTGTGGAAGAAAATTCGCTGAATGTTCCACCTGCTGTTCCGTCAACTGTCGGTGCCGGATTGCCTGAAGTGGTGCAAAATGCGGATGAAGAATAATGAAAGCCGGAAGTTACCGGCGGGTAAATCGAAACAGTCTGAATGGTGTTGCTGGTGCAACCTCCGTTTCCTGTTACCGAATATTTTACATCATAGGTTCCCGGGGCACTTGCACCGAGATCGATCACACCTGTTGATGCATTGATGGCGAGTCCTGGCAAAACCGGTGGTGAAAAAGAAAATGATCCGCCTGCAGCACCGGTGATGGTGGGTGTTAATGTTGTACCCGGTGTACCGCAATTTGAACTGGTTGGATAAGTGAATGCAGAAGATGGAGTTTGAAAAATGGTTACACTGCCATTCATGGTTGCAGTGCAGGATGGGCCATTTACATTCGTCGCTGTAACTGTATAAACACCCACTGCTGTTTGACTGCCAAATGAAATGGAAGATCCTGTTCCCGCTACTGTTGAAACATCTACGCCATCTTTCTTTAATATGTAACTAAAACCAGATTGAGAATTTGATAAACCTATTGTGGTTCCTAAAGGTGTACATGCGTTGTTTCCTGTTATATTAAAAACTGTTGGTGGGATACATGCTGTTGAGCCATTTAAACTGACATTTATAACGTCTGCGTTAATATCAAAACCACCAGTACCGGTTGTCAAATTGCCTGTAGCGCCATATCCGTAAAGTCGAAAAGTGGTACTAGTGCTGATATTAGTTAATCCAGAAATTGTAATCGTGTTCGAGGCGAACGCACTACTTACAATACCGGTAACTGTACCTAGATTGTTAGCAAAACCATCTACCGATGACCTCAATGCTACATTAGAAGGACCGGTGTTTGATCGATCCCATACAAAAACAAAAGACGTTGCAGTAAAAGAGAAACCAGTATTAGGAACAACTATAAATTGAATATAATCATTATCTGTAACCGATTCCGCTAATGTGGTTGTCATATTGTTACCAGAATCCCACCAATTTGAACCACCTAATCTATTGCCATTTGCCGCAGCAGTAACTCCGGCACCCAACGTAAGACTCGCAGCTGAAATATTACTGTTATTAGTTATGCTAGGTTCGGATGTCTCTGTGCCTACATTTCCAAAAGTTTTCCATTGTAATAAGCTTTGCCCCCACCCCCTCTGGCAAAAGCACAAAAAGCTCATGGTGAGCATGAGCATGATTGATAAAGAAGAAAATGAATTCCGGTAGTGTACCAGTTTTTTCATGGGGGAATTGGTTTTAAGGTGTACTTCAGTATTGAGGTACAGCGGCGAACTACCAGTGGCTTGAGAAAAGCCTTCACTATCTCAAAAAGCAGAAACAAGTGGAACCGGAAAAAACCAGGCTGCGTCCAGCCGGGATTTACTGGTTAAAAGGTGGTTTTGGCTGTGTAAAAGTTAAAGTGTGGTGTTTGGTTAGGTTAATGCAATTAACAGTTTATTACGCAGATAAGCAAATCAACCGGGCAGTCTTTCCCGGACTATTTCGGGGTCGTGCTGATGGCGATTCTGCAGCTCTTTTCGATGACACATCCGCCTGCAACATAGACCCTGAGCACGGCAGTGACGCTCCCTTTTTCAGCATCAGATGCTGATGGAGTATATTCAGTATCAGCTTTCCCAGGTTTTGAGAAAGCCCCGCTGCTATCGCTTGTCCAATCCAGGGAAACATAATCCCCCTTTATAGAAGCATTCAATGATGCGGGTTTTCCTCCTTCAGAAGCAGCAGTTCCTTCGAGGACAACTGCGGGTCCCTTCTTTACAGAAACCGCAAGTGCATCGGAATCGGGAAGGCACACTCCATAAGGAATGGCCAGCAGCTGCACGGAGCAACCTCCTTTCATTAAATCCGTTTCAGAAGGCTGGTAAGTTGTTTCGAGACTATCGGGATGTGAAAACCTGCCGCTGCCGTTTGTCGTCCACCGTACTTTTTTCGCAAGACCACTTTTAATGGTTCCTTTCAGCTGCACGGGCTGTCCTGCACAAACTGAAACATGTTCACCGGCTTCTGCAACAGGCTGTGTATTTACACGGATGACCACATCATCGCGCTCTTTTTTACATTCAGCGTGAAGACTGTCATCGGCAACCAGCGTTAGTACGATTGATTTTCCTGCCTCATCCTGCGAAGGAGTGTATTCAATCTTTGCACTGTTGCGTGATGGAGTGAATTTTCCTTTGCCACCGCGCCATACGATCCTGTTTACACCGTTCACTACCGGATCAAGTGAAACAGATCCGCCATTGCAAACATCGATGTCAGGGCCGGCATTGACTTCAAACCTGCAATCCTGTGCTTTTGCTGATCCGCATGCGGTGATGATCAGCCCTGCAGTGCAGAATACTGCAATGATCCTTGTACTTTTCATCATCTCTCTCTTCCTCCTTTGACAGGGCAGGGCGGAAAACATTGGATTGCTTTCCGCCCGTACGCTGCCTGTATTATTCAATAATTTATTTCTCTACCACTACACGGATGATGGCTTTTTCATTTCCGTTATTCAGTGTGAGCAGGTACATGCCTTCAGCATAATCATTCAGCATGTATTCCATCTTGTTGAGTCCTTCCGTTCCGGTATGGTCTTCAGCGAAGACCAGTCGTCCGCTCAGGTCATGCATTGTGATCGTTACCACGTCGTTTTCATTGGCAACGAATTCAAGATACAGGATTTCGCTGGTCGGGTTCGGATAGGCGCTCACGTTAAGCGAAGCATTCTGCATCACGTCGGCGATCCTTGCAGCTGTAATCGGGCTGCTGATGAATTTACAACCGCGGCTGTCGGTAACCGTTACAGTATACAATGAACCGGTAGTAGTGCTGATCGTCTGCGTTGTGGCACCTGTATTCCACTTGTAAGTGTATGGTGCTGTGGCGCCTGATGCATTTACTGTAAGCGATCCCGGCACATTGGTGAACGATACGCTCCATGCTGCAGGCTGGCTGATCAGCACCGTGGCTGTTTTCACGCATCCTGTTCCGCCATTGTCTGTTACTGTTACAGTATAAAGACCTGCAACAAGTCCTGTAATATTCGGCGTTGTTGCACCGGTATTCCAGAGGTAGGTGTATGGTGTCACACCACCGCTTACAGCCACATTCGCAGTACCGTTAGCACCTCCCGGACAAGTTACATTCGTTTTACTTGTTGCGAGGATCATACCTGCAGGCTGTGTGATTGTTACAGTGCCTGTTGCAGTACATCCGTGAGCATCGGTAACAGTTACCGTGTAATTTCCGGGAGCCAGACCGCTGATCGATTGTGTAGTCTGTCCGTTGCTCCACAGGTAAGTATATCCTGCTGTTCCGCCGGATGGATTGGAAGTGGCAGTTCCGTTTGCAGCGCCGTTACAGATTACATTGGTCTTTGTTGCGTTGGCTGCAAGCACAAGCGGCTGCGTTACGGTTGCGGAAGTGGTGAATGTACATCCGCCGTTAGTAACGGTTACTGTATACGTTCCGGCAACAATACCGGAAATATTCTGAGTGGTTGCACCATTGCTCCAGAGATAAGTAATCGGACCCGGAGCCTGGTTGTTCACAGTAAGACTGACGGCTCCATTTGATCCGCCGTTACAGCTTACATGTGTTACCGAAGTGCTGAGTGATATCTGAATCACGTTGACATTGAAGCTGCAGCTTCCGGTATTCAGTGAACCGTCAGTAGCGGTGATCGTCACAGAAACTGTTCCCGGTGAAACTGCTGATCCCGGTGCAGGAGACTGTGTAAGTGACGGTGTTCCGCAGTTGTCGGATGCCGTTGCCATTGAACGGTAATCGGCAAGTGTAGCCGTGCAGCTTCCGCCGATATACTGTGTCTGCGTTGCAGGACAGGAAACAACAGGATCGGTTTCATCGGTTACTGTTACAACAGCGGTTGCAGTTGAAACATTTCCGCATACGTCGGTTACAGTAAGGGTAACGGTATTCGGTCCGAGATTCGCACAGGTAAACGTCGTAGTGCTGAGCGATAACATTACATCGCTGCAGTTATCCGCTGAACCGTTGTTCACCATGCCGGCAGAGATCGTTACCGTTCCGAATTCATCAAGCGTAGCAGTGATATTCTGTGCAACAGCAGAAGGAGCGATAGTATCCTTCACAGTGATGACCTGCGACGCAGATGACTGGTTGTTGCAATCATCAGTTGCTGTCCATGTACGGGTGATGGTATAATTATAATGAGTGCATCCTGACATAGTCTGTGTGCTGCTTTCATTAAGTACAGGTGTAACAGATGTATCACAATTATCAGCTGCTGTTACGGCAGCCGCAGAAGGCACGTTGTCACAGCTTGCATTCACGTTGGCAGGAACGCCGGAGAGCACCGGTGCAGTGTTATCACTTACGGTGATCACCTGCACGAAGTTGCTGCTTGTATTTCCGCAACCGTCGGTAAAGTTCCACGTACGTGTGCGGGTATAAGCCTGCGGACATGAACCAATGACTGTGTTATCACTTACCAGGTGGATAGCTGGAGTTGCGCAATTATCTGTTGCTGATGGCGCGAGTGCAAGTGCTGCCGCAATTCCGGCTGCATTGCTGCATTCAAGGCTTGCATCGAGAGCACCGCTTACCGTAGTAACTACAGGCGCAGTGTTATCAATTACAGTAATCACCTGTGTAAAATTCGCGCTGGTATTTCCGCAGCCATCCGTAAAGTTCCATACCCTTGTGCGCACATAGGCGTTTGCACATGAACCATCAGGCGTTGTTACATCGGATACCAGAACAAGTGCAGGAGTGGTTGTGCAGTTATCAGACGCAGAAGGAGCTTCAGCAACTGCTGCGGCTATACCTGAAGTATTGCTGCATTGCAGGGTGTGATCAAGCGCTCCTGCAACTGTTGATACAACCGGTGCAGTATTATCGATCACTGTGATCACCTGTGTAAAGCTGGCACTGGTGTTGCCGCATCCGTCGGTGAAGTTCCATACACGTGTGCGTGTATATGCATTAGCACAACTTCCCGCAACGGTGTTGTCGGATAATAAGTGCATTTCCGGTGTAGCTGTACATGCATCCGCTGCTGCAGGTGCTTCAGCAATTGCCGATGCGATCCCTGCTGCATTACTGCACTGAAGCGTATGATCAAGTGCACCTGCCATAGTAAGTACAACCGGAGCAGTATTGTCTTCAACAGTGATTACCTGCGTGAAGTTCGCGCTTGTATTTCCGCATCCGTCAGTATAATTCCATACGCGAGTGCGTACATAGGCATTGGCACATGACGGGTCGGTCACCGTATTGTCTGAAACAAGATTTTTCGTCGGGCTGGCCGTGCAATTATCAGTTGCTGACGGAGCTTGTCCGAGGGCAGCAGTGATACCGGTTGCATCGCTGCACTCGAGTGTATGATCGAGTGATCCTGCAAGCGTAGTAATTACCGGCGCCGTATTATCGATCACGGTGATCACCTGGGTGAAGCTTGCACTGTTGTTTCCGCATCCGTCATTAAAGTTCCATACGCGGGTACGTACATATGCATTTGCGCAAGAACCATCCGGAGTAGTTACATCGGAAACAAGTACCAGTGATGGTGAAGCCGTGCAGTTATCAGTAGCGGACGGAGCTTCCGCGATTGCTGATGCGATTCCGGATGCATCGCTGCATTGCAGTGTATGATCGAGTGATCCGGCGATCGTTGTTACCAAAGGAGCGGTATGATCCTGAACGGTTATAACCTGGGTAAAGCTGCTGCTGGTATTTCCGCAACCATCGCTGAAGTTCCACACGCGGGTGCGTACATATGCATTTGCGCAATTGATATCAGCTACCGTGTTGTCAGAAACAAGCGTACGTGACGGATTAGCCGTGCAGTTATCGGTTGCTACCGGTGCTTCGAGCAGTGCCGCTGCAATACCTGCAGTGTTGCTGCATTCGAAAGTATGATCGAGGGATCCTGCAGCATCCGTTACAACCGGAGCTGTATTATCGATTACGGTGATAACCTGAGTAAAGCTTGCGCTGGTATTTCCGCATCCGTCAATAAAGTTCCATATGCGTGTACGTACATAAGCATTGGCGCAGGAGCCATCCGGTGTTGTTACATCGGATACCAGCACCCTGGTTGCAGATGCCGTGCAGTTGTCAGTTGCATCCGGTGCTTCAGCAAGTGCTGATGCGATTCCGGCAGCATTGCTGCACTGCAGCGTATGATCGAGTGAACCGGCTGTAGTGGATACAACCGGTGCAGTATGATCCGTTACTGTAATTACCTGTGTAAAGCTTGCGCTGGTATTTCCGCAACCATCACTGAAGTTCCATACGCGTGTACGTACATAAGCATTCGCACAATTTGCATCGGCTACTGTATTATCCGATACAAGGTTGATGGAAGGTGAGGCTGTGCAATTATCAGTTGCTGAAGGCACTTCGGCAACTGCGGCAGCTATGCCTGCAGTGTTGCTGCATTCGAGGCTGTGATCCAGCGAACCTGCTGAAGTTGTAACAACCGGAGCTGTATTGTCTATTACGGTGATTACCTGGGTGAAGCTTGCACTGGTATTTCCGCAACCGTCGTTGAAATTCCATACACGTGTACGTACATATGCATTTGCGCAGGATCCGTCAGGCGTTGTCACATCAGAAACAAGGACAAGGTTCGGGCTGGCTGTGCAGTTATCAGTTGCCGCAGGCGTTTCTGCCAGGGCAGATGCAATTCCCGAAGCGTTGCTGCATTGCAGTGTATGATCCAGTGCGTTGGCTGCAGTGGTGACTACGGGAGCAGTATTATCTATTACAGTAATAACCTGTGTGAAGCTGCTGCTGTTGTTACCGCATCCGTCATTGAAGTTCCAGACACGTGTACGCACATAAGCATTTGCACAGGAGAGGTCATTAACCGTATTGTCACTGATAAGCACCAGGTTCGGACTTGCAGTGCAGTTATCCGTTGCGGCAGGAGCTTCTGCAAGTGCAGCTGCTATACCTGCTGCATTGCTGCATTGCAAAGTATGATCAAGTGAACCGGGCGTGGTGGTAACCTGTGGCGCAGTATTATCAGAAACGGTAATCACCTGGGTGAAATCGGAGAAGTTTCCGGAACCATCAGTGAACCTGTAAACCCTTGTACGAACATAATTGTTTGCACAGCTTCCTGCTGCAGTATTGTCGGAATGCAGCGTGCGTACAGGATTCGCAGTGCAATTATCAGTTGCTGCCGGTAATGCAGCAAGTGCAGCTGCGATTCCGGAAGCATCACTGCATTCAAGTGAAGCATTCAGTGAGCCGGCAGGATTTGTAACGACCGGCGGAGAATTATCCACAACAGTTACAATTGAACTGCAGGTTGAAACATTACCGGATGGGTCGGTAACTGTAAGCGTAACGCTGTTTGTACCGATGTTGCTGCAGGTGAATGATGAATTGCTGATGCTGCGCGATATTCCGCACGCATCGGAACTGCCGTTATCTACATCAGCTACGGTTAAAGTTGCATTTCCTGAACCATCGAGGAAGATGGTTGCAGGCTTGCAGGAAGCAACTGGATGTGTTGTATCCTGTACAATGACATTGAAAGTACATTGCACTGTATGCGCGCCATCGCTGAACGAATATGTTACCGTAGTTGTACCCACGCTGAATACCGATCCGGAGATTGCAGTGGATGGTGTAATGGTGGTACTTAACGGGCAATTATCAGAAGCTGTTGGCGGCACATAGAACACTTTCGCACCGCAGCTGTCAGGATGTGCTTCTTTAATGATCTGCGAGAAGCAGCCTGCAAGCTGTGGAACCTGCGTGTCGACAACAACTACTGACTGTGTGCAGGTATTGAAGTTTCCGCTTTCGTCGGTCGCTGTCCAGGTTACAGTAGTTGTTCCCACAGGATAAGGATCGGAGATGGTAAGCGGAGCATCACTGCGTACAGGCACGAGCGTTATGTTCGCGTTTGAAGAGCAGTTATCAGACACTGCCGGCGGAGTTAATGTCGCTGTTCCTGAGCACTGGTTTGGTGAATTGTTTACGGTAACTGTTCCTCCACAGCTGATCGATGGAATTTCAGTATCGTTTACAACCACATCAAAGGTGCAGGTTGCACTGCTGCAGAGGTTTGTTGCAGTCACTGTAACCGTAGTTGTTCCGACAGGGAATGATGTTCCTGAATTCTGGCTGTATGTTATTACAGGTGCAGGATCGCCGCTTGCTGTTGCCGGAGGATAAGTTACAACTGCACTGCAAAGACCTGCTGCGTTGCTGACAGGAGCAACTGAAGGGCATGATGTGATTACCGGTGCAACTTTAATGTCCACTGCAACTGAAGCAACCGCTGTACAGGAATTGATATCCGTTACGATCACAGAATAAGTCCCCTGGTTAAGAGCTTCTGTAACTGCAGGGATGCTGACGTCTTCGCTGCTGCCTGAATAATTCGGGCCGGTCCATGCAAATGACAATGATCCTGTTCCACCGCCTGCTGTCAGGTTAATGTTAAGGGTTTGTCCTTCACAGATTGCTGATACCGGAGCAATGGATGCGCTGATGGCCGGAGGTGCGATAATAGTCACCGTAGTAATGTCAGTACATCCACGGTTATCCGTTACCGTTACGGTATAAGTTCCGGCACCGAGACCTGAAACAGCCTGCGTTGTTGCACCGGTGCTCCACAGGTAGCTGAATGATGTATTACCGCCTGTATGATTTACAATGACAGCACCATCCGTAGAAGAAGGACAGCTGATATGCGCACCGTTGTAATCGGATGTCACAGATGCCGTTGCAATTAAAGTAGCAGGCTGAGTGATCGTAAAGGAAGCAGATGCCGAGCATGTACCGTCAGAAACTGTAACGGTATACGTTCCTGCAGAAAGGCCGCTTACATCCTGTGTAGTCTGGCCGCTGCTCCATGAATAAGTATATGATCCCGAACCGCCGGACGGAGTTATATCAATTGCTCCGTTCGACTGGCCGTTACATGCAACATGTGTTACAGTTCCGGGGATGAGAATATTGCTTGATGAACATGCAGCTGTCGGATAAAACCCTACCGCCGCACCATTGCCGTCGTTTCCATCTGCAAGCCATGAAGTCACGTTAACGACGCCGTTCAGTTTCAATGCGAACACCGCGCTGCAGCTGTTATCAAACCAGTTGCAATTTGCAGTAATTGAACTTGCAGGATCCTGGTTCTTTACATGGTATACGATGGAACCTGTGAAGCTGTTATTGCTGATCGACATTACCGAACCGGGATCCGGTGCATATGCATCAAAACCGATCCCGTTTGATGCGAAGTTGTTATTGGTAACTGTTACGGTTGACCAGTCGATATCATTTCCTAATGAAACACCAATCGGTGAACCGCTGATATCATTTCCGGTAATGGTTAATCCGCTGAGTGTTGCAGGGAAATCATTGTAACGGTTGTTTGCCGGTCCTGCCACATCATTTCTTGCTTTAACTGTAAATCCGAAACCTGTAGGTGAGGTAGTGCCATTTCCGGTAAACACGTTATCCTGTATGGAGATGCCTGTATAAGCACCGTATTTCAGGTTGATATCGATACCGGCACCGCCTGCAGGAGCAGGAACACCATTGTTTACGAAAGTGTTATTCGAGATCACTCCGTTGGTCAGCGCTTCAGTGTAGATACCCTTTCCGTTTGAAACAGTTCCGTTACCTGTAAACACGTTATTGGTGATCGTAACGTTTGTAAAGGAAGTAGGTGTTGGTCCGGTCGGAGTTGTTGCATGATCTTTATAGATACCCTGTGAAACGTTTGCTGTAAAACGGCAACCGTCTACAAGTATATTATTTCCGCTGCCGGTACCGAATCTCAGACCATTTGTGCCGTTATATGAAAGATCACAACCGAGAACCTTCAGGTCAGAAGTTCCGCCCACAACAAGACCGTGCAGTGAGCTGTTCTGAACAGAGACTTTGCTGACTGTAACAAAGCTTTGATTGCTCATGTCGATACCTCGCTGAACGCCGTTCACTCTTAATTTCTCAAGGAGTGCATTATTTGAAACGTTAAGCCCGCTGCCACCTGAGTACAGAATTCCTGTTCCGCCGGCAAGTGGCTGCACGATTGTGAGAGCAGAATCAGCACCGCTGATAAGCAGGTATTTATTTACGGTGACATTTTCATCGTAAGTTCCAGCATCCACGAAAATATGATCGCCGGCCGCTGCCTGGCTGATCGCATAAGTGATCGTTCTGAAAGGACATGAAGCGGTACCGATGTTTGCATCGTTACCCAGTGCAGTCGTATATACATCGCCGGCAGCACTTGCATTATTCACATACCAGTTATTACCTGTATGAACCGGGTTGGTGATTGTTACAGATGCCTGGTCGACGCAGCCATGCGCATCGGTAACAGTAACGGTATAAGTTCCGGCAACTAATCCGGTTGCGGTTGCAGTGGTCTGGCCATTGCTCCATGCATATGTATAAGAAGGTGTTCCTCCTGTTTGTGAAGCTGTCGCTGTTGTTGTTCCTGTGTTGCAAGTTAATGGAGCTGCAATTGCAGAAGCAATGAGTTCATCAGGTTCGGTGATTACGATAGTGCCTGACACAGGTGCGCAACCGTTAGCATCCGTTACCGAGTACGGGTAACTTCCTGCAGCAAGTCCGTTGTAAACTGCAGCTGCTGCTGATGTAGAAGATACGCTGTTGAAAGTGTAAGTATACGGGGCTGTACCGCCGGCACCGGTAAGTGTTGCAGAACCGTCGGATCCGCCGTTACAGCTTACGTTCGTCTGGCTTTCACTTACAGATAAAGCCGCTGCAGGCTGTGTGATGATAACCTGGTGCGTTGCGGTTGATCCGAATGCATCGGTTACCGTTACATCATATGTACCAGCTGAAAGTGAAGACAGGTCTTCAGTGCTTGCAGTAAATACAGATGAGACTTTTGTCCATGCATAAGTAAACGGTGCTGCACCGGTATTAACGGTAAGGTTAATTGAGCCCGTTGACAAGCCGAAGCAAAGTACGTTCACCTGCGTGGATGATAAAGTGACAGGCTCACCAACGCAGCTTCCACCAACAGGCTGGAAGCCCGGAGCGGCATTGTTATCCGTTGGGTTGCTTGTCCATGGTGTATAATCGACTGCTGCGCCGACTGCTGATGCTACTGCCGGAGCAGAAACAGCACCCCAGTAATTACATTCAAAATTATTTACAAGTGTGCCGGCTGAAAGTGGTCCTGCGCCAAATGCTACTCCGGGGGCATTACCGGTGATGGAGTTGTTATTTGCAGTGATGGTGCTGGTATAACCTGCTTCGTGATCAAGCTCAAACGCCAGTTCTGTATTTGTGATATAGTTATTCAGATAGCTCGCTTCAACATCAGCGGAACCGAACCCGAATAAGCTTGTTGTATGATACACACCAACGCTGTTCGCACGGTGCTGTGCGTCGATTGTATTTGCAGAGAATAACGGTGCCCCGTTAACGAAGCGTCCTGCACATGCTAGGGAAACCTCTACGTTGGTAATGGTGTTTTCTGAAACTACCGTATTGAGGTATGGTGCAAATACCCAGATTCCATATCCGCCGGCAACGCTGTTCGTTACAGTATTTCCGGTAATGATGTCTGCAACGCTCGTTCCGCCGAATCCACCATTGTTATCAGAATGAATACCGCTTCCTGAAGTGGTGATGCTGTTCCCGCTGTAAGTGGTACCCATCGACCAGTTGGATGCCATGGCGTCGTTGCAATCCGAGATGGTGTTGCCGGTCATTGAACCGGAACCTCCAAAGTTGAACATACCGATAGAAGCTGCTTCTCCTGCAACATTGGAGATGGTGTTGTTGCTGAATGTGAATGTGCCGCCGCTTGATGCATACATACCACGGAGGTAAATATTCTGAACAGTGACATCGTGAACATTCAGGTTGTTGTATACACCAGCCTGGTGGTTCGTGATGATACCGTTTCTCGCTTCCACATCAACACCGCCGGTGATGATACCGCTTGTGCTGGAAGGATTGTTACCATCAACAGTAAGATGCTGGATCGTTACATTGCCCGCCTGAACAAGAAACACATTGCTTGCTCCGGGACAGAGTGATGCGCCGGTACATGGATTGGCTCCTGACAAAGCAGGTATAACTGTAGTGGAAGCCTGTCCCTGTCCTTTAATGTTCACCTCTTTATTTACAACCACGTTATTTACAAAGGTGCCAGGACCAACGTTCACTGTAAATCCGTTTGAAGAAGCGAGCACTCCGCGGTTAATATCTGCGGCAGTATTCGGTGATACGAAACTGTTCGTAGTGATGTAAGCGTTAGAAGCTTTTACAAGCACGAAACCAACGCTGCCGATATCGATCATGTGATTGATCTTGTCTTCCGTAGCGAACAGTGTTGCATCAGACATCGAAGAACCCAGCGAACCATTGAAGGTTGCAGTTGTTCCATCGATAGTAATTGCAGCGTGTGCGCCGTTGGTAAGATCAACAAAAGTCGATTGACCGCTGAAGGCCAGGCCTCCCAGTGTATTTCCGGATACAGAAGCCATGCTTCCGTCCACCTGAAGTCCGGTTGTGCCGCCTGTAACCGAGCATCCTGTAAAGCCTGCAGAAGCAGTGTTGGATCCTGATGACGCTGTAATGATCTTCACACCTGTAGTTGCGCCGGAGACAGTAACGCCTGAAAGGTTAAGTGTTGAACTTCCGGAAGGAACATTTGAACCGGATAACGGTGCGGGGCTCAGCGGCGCAGTGCATACACGTACTCCTGTCGTTCCGCCGGTCACTGCTACCGAAGAAATCGTTGCAACTGTAGTTGATCCAGCACCGAAGTACGGATCGATGTTGTCCATGTTAATACCTGTTACTGAATTACCAACTGATCCGCCGGTCACTGTTACAGGAACTGAAGTAGGATTGTTCCACAGGTTGATACCGCGGTCAAATGTTCCGCCGCTGCTTCCAACCGTGTTGTTGGTACACGTTACCGTTGATCCTACCTGTACAGTCCAGATATTGATACCCCATGTTTCCTGACCGGGAACCACCGAGGCTGCAGCATTGATGCTGTTGTTTGATATGGTTAATGTTGCTGATGCAGCATACAGAAGGTTGGAATGAATTCCGATTCCACCAAGACCGACAACAATGTTGTTATTGTTCCAGGTCATTGCTCCGTTGCTGAAGAAATTCTGCAGATGGAGGTTGATGCCGAAATTGTCGGATCCGATGATATCGTTATCATGAATATCCGCGTATGCGTTGGTGAACAGAATGATACCCTGCCCGCCTGCAGCATCCCATCCCCATCTGCGGATAAGGTTGTGATGAATTGCACATCCGGTAGAAACAGGACCATTATTCGCGAGCGAAACACCGCGCTGTGCAATATTCTGCATGATGTTATTGCTGATCACGAGGTTATTCACCGGGTTAAATCCACCGCCTGCATCGATATTCGTGAAACCGCGGCGTCCGTGGATGTCAAGCGCTGCATCATCAGTAAGAGAGCTGCTTCCTAACGCCGGGTTATTACCGTCAACTGTAAATCCGTCGAATGTGATGTTGTTTGCAAGCGTACGCACCATATCGGAGGTGATGCCAGCAGGTGCATTTACTGCAGTGGTAAGAACCGATTCGATTGCATCATCTGCTTTTCCTGCAATAAACGCAGCAGTACGTGCTGACGGCAGAACAAGATATTTCGCACCGCGGATGGAAAGCGCTTTATTAATTACAATGTTTTCTTCGTACGTACCTGCATCGACCCAGATGATATCGTTTGGCTGTGCAACAGAGATAGCATGCGCAATGGTTCTGAAAGGTGCAGCGGGAGTGCCTGGGTTTGCATCATTACCTGCCGCAGTTGTGTAAGGACCGGTTAATGCAAGATCGTTTACATACAACTGGGTATCGAATACAATCGCGTTTGTGCTTGCAGTTGCAGTGCAACCATTTGCATCGGTAACAACCACGGTATAGGTTCCGGTTGCAGCAGCAGTTGCAGGAGAGATGGCGGCAGGATCTTCGGCGGAAGAAGTAAAGCCGTCCGGCCCCGTCCATGAGAAAGTATAAGGAGTTACACCACCGCTTGGCGTAGATGAAACTGATAACGAGCCACCATGACCAACCGGTCCGTTGTTCGTTGCAGAGATCATTACCGTAACACCCGGTTCGGTAATCGTAACTGTATTCGTTGTGAACGTACAACCATTTGCATCAGTTACAACAACAAAGTAGCTGCCTGCCACAAGACCTGCAAACGTGCCTGATGGCTGTGATGAACCTGTTCCGTTCAGCTTATAAGAATAAGGTGAAACGCCACCGGAAGCAGAAGCCGTTAACTGGCCTGTTGCAGCTCCATGACAATTCACATGATTATTCACGATGGTAGCGCCGGAAATCGCGGTGGGTTGCGTCAGAGTTACAGAACCTGTAATTGAACAGGGACCATCAGTAACATTATAGGTATATGTTCCTGCAGCAAGTCCGCTGATATCTTCTGTTGATGCAGTGAAACCGGAAGGACCGCTCCACGCATAACCAAGTGAGCTGACATTGTTTGAAACAGTCAGGTTAATTGCACCTGTGCCCGCACCGTTGCAAAGGATATGTGTCGGTATCGTGGATGCACTGAGCTGGTTGATGACCACATCGAATGTGCACACAGCATCATTACCCGAAGCATCCGTGAAAGTGTAAGTAACTGTTGTAGTACCTACCGGGAAAGCAGCGTGCACATTTGTCGCACCATCGCTTCTGGTTTTGGTAACATTGATTGTTCCTGAGCAATTATCCGTAGCTGTCGGATCAGCGAACATAACAAAGCCCGCACAGCTTCTCGGCTGAATGATATTTGAAGAGCAGCCGCTGATAACAGGATCTTCATTATCCTGAACATTTATGGTAAGTGTCTGAGTGCTTGTATTGCCTGCACCGTCAGTCACCTCCCATAAAATGGTAGATGTACCTTTTTCTAATGAAAGGCCGTCAAGAGTAAGTGGTGCCGGATCGATATCATGGTAGGATGTTGCACCGGAAACGGTTACTTCATACTCATTGATATAGCAGTTATCTGTAGCAACCGCATCAAACATATCACCTGTGACTGTGTAGGTACAGGTTCCGGGGTCGGTATTATAAAAAGGCTGAACGCTGATCGGTGTGATCACAGGGAACTCATTATCGTTAACAGTGATCTGCTGGCTGCATGAATAAACGTTTCCGCATTTGTCAGTAGCCGTATAATTTACGGTAGTAACGCCGACAGGATAAATGTCTGATGCGTTTTCAGTTCCGTTATAATCATTCACTATATAAAGAGACATGTCATCCACCATCGGATCCGGTGAGCATGGGCCGGAAAAAACAGGAGAAGCAACCGTTACATAACCGCTGCATTCACCTGCATCCGCAGATGCCGTAACATTTACCGGTGAAGGACAGGTAAGCTGCCCTACGGCAACTTTGATATCCATGTTTGTTATTCGCGCCGTTACATTCTGACCTGCATTGATGACAAACTTCATATCGGTCATCTGCATTGCAGGCGTTGTAACTGCGATATCATTAAAAACAATAACCCCGTCAACATACACATCCATTGTATTTGATGCTGCGCTGCTGTAGCCTGTGCCGGGAGAAGGGACGTTATAATATTTTGTTGAAGCAGTTCTGTTCAGCACCCATGTAACGCGTTTCATTGCGTTATAGGTTGCGGATGTTCCACCGCTCACAACATTACGCAGTCGCCATCCTCCGCCGCCGATGAAATCGACACCGATACGGCCATAGGTAACACCGTTTACTTCGGGGTTGTTGTTGGGAGAAAATCCTTCACCCAGCTTAAATACAGCGGCGCTGTTTGCAGTTGCAGCGGCACCGGTTGCATTGAAGTCAAAACCATAGATCATGGTTTGCGGCGGACCTGCAAGATCTGTCGAGCGTGTAAACGTTGCCGAACCTGCTGTAGTTCTTACGAACTGCAATGCATTTGAATTGATCGACACTGTAACACCCGAAGTAGTCAGGATGCTGTTAAACTGACCTGTATTCGGACTTGCCAGGTTTACATACGGAGCAACAGTTGCAGAGGAAGTAAAGTTCTGTTGAAATAACTGTGCAAAGCCCGTTTGCTGCAGCAGCAAAATGAAAACTATCGTCGTAATAAAACGAAGCTTTCTCATCATCAGATTGTAAAAGAGTTTCATGGTTGGTTGGTTATCGGAACTGTTAAAATGATTTGCTATATATATGAAGATGACAATGCCGGGACAGAAAATTAGTCCCGGTAGCGCCTGAAATATGGAAGCCGACTAGCCTGAGCGGGCCAGTAATTGCCGTCTGCATAACAATGCAGCGGCATCATGGAAATAACGGTTGTTCACAACGCAGCCCATAGCATTCCGATCGTCACGATAAAAATTCAACAGCACAGGCAACGGAGCAGTTCCGCCGGGAAAAATGAACAGCATGAAAATGCCGTTCACCTTCCTGGCAAATCCGTTAAGGGATAGCAATAAAAATAACATGTGGTAATATTGGTTTGGTTAGGTTTCAAAAGCAGTAATCGGAATAAAGCTGTCATAAAAGCCACAAAAACACGTAAAGAATACAAAGCACAAAAGCCGTTATAACGTTACCAAGTAACTACTAACTATCCGTTTCTGCAACTGTTTTAATGCAATTGATGGAAGGACCGAAGTCAATTCACTGATTTTAAATACAATAAATTTTACACTTTCCTGAACTATCTGACCCCTGAACAGTTGAAAACACCCGCCTGCTTTTGCAGTTCCGTGTATTTTTCAAATCCTTGTCAGCAAAGCGTTTCCGTCAAATCTATTATATATGAAAAAAGGCCCGCTGCCGGCGGACCTTTTTATATAAATCAATTTTTACCTCAGTTAATGACGATCCTGGTGTTCAGCATAGCGTTGTCACCAATGCTGAGCATATATATGCCGGCTTTCAGCGATTCTGCATGGATGCTGAATAGACCTTCAGCACCGGAAATGACACCGTTCATTACCACACGTCCGGAAATATCAATGATCCTATAGGAGAGGCCTGCATGAACAGTTTCATTCAAACCGATTGCAAAGATCCCGTTTGACGGATTCGGCATTACCATCAATTCTTTTTGTGATGCAGGTGATTCAGTGATTCCAACGGTGAGGCAACCGGTTCCGGGTGAAGCGTAAACCGGATCAGCAGGCGGAATTGAATCAGCCTGGAACAATCCTTTGTAATCAACTGAGGCTCTCCAGTTGTATTCGAAATCATTATCAGTGTTCAGATCACAAAGAACGAGGGAAGGTCCGTAACCGTTAGCCATTGTATCCCATGGCGAGACAGAAAGGAATGCCACTGAATCGATAAGGGTACCGGAAGCATTCTGCAATACAATCGTTTCCCCGGTATTGCTCAGCGCCTGAGTTGCATCCCACGGTGTCGAAGTAATTGAAAAGAAATTATCAACGACAGAAGCAAAACGTGAGAAGACTTTAAACTCACCGGCACCGATGATGGTCCCTGAAGGCATTGTATAGGTAATGCCGCTGGTGAACTGCCATCCTCCGATGACGATCGGCTGTGTCTCACCGTTATGCACTTCAATGAATTCAAGTGAATCAATTCCTGCACCTGCATTGTTGTACATGATCTCTGTGATCTTCACGTTCCCTGTGTTGTCGTTAAAGATGATGACGAAATTCTGTGCGGTCGTCATTATATTTCCTGCAGCATCAGCGACATTCTGAACAGTCAGCGTATAAAAATCTCCTTCTGTCATTGGGGTGCCGAATGTTAATGTAACAACATCATTTGTTACATTTCTTACTGCACTTGTTAACCCGGGGATACCTGTATAATTAGCGGTGTTATCCGCGCTGATACCGACAGCTTCTGAAAACACAACCTGGATTGTTGAAGTTGAAAGTGCTGTTGCGCTGATGGCATCCGGGGGAAAGAGATCTACAGCGGAAGCAGAGAACATCAAATCATCCATAATGAATAAGGCAGCAGTTCCGCCGGTAGTGCCATTACCACGCGTAACAGTAATTTTCATACGTACATCCGGCTGGTTGTTTGTATTCGGTGCGAATGCATAAATATAATTTGCATAGGATGTAGACGCATTCGGAAAGCTGGTGCTGTCACCCAGCTGTGATTGCGGACCGTAAGTCACACCGCCATCGGTCGATGTGCTGATGTATACGATCGCTTCGCGGGTACCCGTACCGTTAGTTTCCGATTTTGCCCAAAGGCTCATGGTCAGGTTGCTGATGCCGGTAAGGTCGAGATCGACGATAACTTCACCTGAAAATGTTGTTGTGGGAATCATGCCGAGTGCGCGTAATCCGGTACGCGGGTGGAGGCTGTCGGCAAAGATGCGGGTGCCGAAGCTTACTTCGTTGCCTGTCCAGTTCGGGATGAATTCAGTGTTGGTGCCGGTAACAAATGAGGTTTCGAATCCTTCGTTGTTGGGGAAGGAAGCGATCTGGGCGTTTGCAAGCGAGCCCAGGGTTACCGCTGCAATAAGTGTAAATAATTTTTTCATGATATTGAATTTCAGTTGATTCAGCTTGTAGCCCGTCTTTTTTGCGGGGGAGCTAAAGTAGGAAAAAAGGACTGAAGGGCAGTGGGGCAGCGGGCAGCAGCTAATTTGAGAAAGAATATGCTAATATGTTAATGTAATAATATGCTAATGCTCTTTCCGGAAAATGGTTTGAGCTCCGTAGTATTAGCTAATTTGAGAATTTGAGAATTTGGGAATTTGAGAATGAATTAACTAATATGCTAATATGCTAATGCTCTTTTCGGAAAATGGTTTGAGCTCCGTAGTATTA
>JADMIO011204632.1_pt1 | contig 57428 bp, 63 predicted proteins | sample 8958161 | NCBI WGS metagenome assembly JADMIO01 (sample SAMN16585339, study PRJNA669376) | soil metagenome | isolation source: Crop rotation soil | place: USA: Cullars Rotation, Alabama | collected 2011 | reverse complement strand
CCCCCCCCCCCCCCCACATGCAAGCTGTGACACTTCGCAGCACAGCCAGCACCAGCACGGCGTTCAAAACTTGTAACTCTTTTTTCCGAGTTTTTCGCTGTGGCTGTGCATGCTTGCTTGCACCATCATCGATTCCAGCCTCAGTCACACCAAGCAGGATGCATCGCTTGAATGCGGTCCTCGCTGGTGACTCCAAGTGCGGGAAGACTACGTTTGCTACTGCGTTCGCGAGCAGCGTGTTCAGTGGAGAGTATATTCCAACGACATTTGTCGACCAATGTAAACCAATGCCGAGTTCATGCTGCTTATTGACAAATCCAGGGTCGAGAAACCTGTTGTGTGACAACTTGACAGTCAACTGCTCTGTGTGGGACGTCAGCGGCGTGACAGGCGATTCGGCTATTGACGCAGGACGACGCGCTTGCTACGGAAATGCAGACATATTCCTAATGTGCTTTGACGTTATGAACCGAGCTACGTTCCAAAGCCTGCGAACCAAATGGCTGCCAGACATTCGAGCAGCGAGAGGCATTGAGGAGCATAAGAGCGCTGGCGCTGAAGCAGGCCCAATGGATCGTGTCAGCTTGATGTCACCAAGAATTCTGCTTGTGGGCTTGAAAAGCGACACACTCAATGCAGAGCGACAATGTCACTTGCTGCGCGCGCACTGCCCGCTGCCTGCAGAGATCGTGTGGCTTGTTGAGGGATACTTGCGACCAAAGCCACAGCCACAGAAATCGCATGCTGCGGGTGCCTCGCTAGCAGCAAGTCCTGACGCGCTGCCGGCCGCAGTGACGCTGCAGGAAATCATCTCGTTTGTCCTCGAAGAGGGCGCGTGTGGCTATGTCGAGTGTACAAGCAAAGTCGGAGACGGCAGTCGTCGCAGCACTCGCCACGTGATCCAGCGCGCGATTCGCTCTGTGATTACTGACGGGGTTGACACGGGCGGCGTTCCGTTGGCTGAGCTGACACGAGCTGACATGGCGATGTTTGTAGCGCAGGAGATCACGCGAGGCATTCGCGAAGATGATAAACTATTGGGGCTTGCTTCTGCTGTGCAAGCTGCTGGCGCTACAGCTGCAGTTGCTGTTAGTGCTGGAGCTGGTGCTAGTGCTGCATCTGGAGTCGACAGTGATGATGAAACAGTGCCCGAAACTAAGCATTTTGCAGCTGCAGCAGCCTCTGATCATTTTGTTTGGCCGACCGTTCGCTCGCCAGTTGCTGCTATCCCTCATCCTTTAGCTCGTCAAGGTTCTGGGCCAGGACCAGGTGCTGTCACTCCAGCTGCGGTAACAGCGCCTTCACTACCTGCGGCTGCTGCAGCGTCTGCGATTGACGAACGCGACAGTTTTCGCTCTGTCTCTGAGCGTTCTCGCCGTGTTCATTTGCTCAGGCACACTGAAATCAGCCTTGGGCTCGGCGTGGCTCTGACAGGCATTCAGCCTTTAACTCGTTCTGTCAGCAAATCGGAAGCTGCTGCTGTGACCGCTGCTGCTGTAGCTGACAGTGTTGCTGCAGCTGATCGAGCTGCAGAGCAGGTTGTTCGGCCTATTGATTTTGAAGGCTGAGCACTGTGTATTGCGTTGGATCCTCATCGGTTGCTTGATTGTCATTGGATCTTTGTTCCATGCGCGTTAGTGTGCCACACAGCTGTATATGATCGTTCGGTCGGTGAAGATTCTCTTGATCAAGATCTTTATTCAATTCCTTGCGTTTCTGCCAATCGTCATGAATCTGCAGTCTGGTCTTGACCACAGTTCAGTGCATGCGCAGCAGACATGCGTGCCAGCTTGCTGAGCATGAAGAACGCAACAGTGTACTCAAAACGCATGTGTGAACGAACGAGCAAATCTGCTCTTGACTAAAGACATGGAAACTAACCTCACCGCAACTCAGTCGCACGACCGCAACACAGAACGAACACATTTTTGCTAGTTTGGCTCAGCTTGTATGCAGCCTAAGCTGCGAAAACCTGCGCAGAAATACACAGACATTGGTCAGATTGCTTCAACGTTCAGGAAATTGCATTGAGATTCAATTGCACTCCAAGGAAGCGCAGGCAACACGCTGGCACAAGGTCAAGCATCGACGCTGACCTCCGCACTGTCTAGTTGGCAGCAGGAAGGATGTTATTGTTGTTCTTGAACAAGTTTGTTGGGTCATACTTGGCCTTCAGAGTGCGCAGTCTGCGTAAAACAAGGCACGACTAAAGTAAAACATTGTGACAAAAACTGCTGCATGATCGCGGTTCGCGAACAACAGCGATTGCATAACACGCGTAATGAACCAAAAAGTAAAACAGTTATTGCATAACTATTTTTGGATCATGAAACAAACACAGTTCGCATGAAAGAAAGCGACAACCAGCGCAGCGCATCATATGTGACAGTTGAATAACGCGCATGCCATGCCATACAGTCATGCAGAAGCCGTAATCGCACAACACCGAGTGCATCAACAAACGTAGTCGCAGTTGAAACGCAACAGCAATAAGCACAGCAGCGAGTGCCAAACTAGAGTGACAGCATGAACAGGATATCCGAAAGCTGAGTGTCAAGAGAACGAGCGATTAAGGTAAGTCGGGTCATTCGGTGATCACGCAAGATTAACGTCATTAGAGTGATTACTTGGGCAAGTTGGTGCCGAAGAACCCCTGCACAAGACAACGCACAGGTGAGTGTGGGCGTGCAGCGGAGGCGTCGCAAGGGAGCAGGCATGCTGAACACAACACATACGCGATTATGTGACTAAAAACACATTCAATTATGCGACTAAAATTCGTCAACACATTCAGGACTGAACATCTGTGCAATGCATGCAGCTGGCCAATCAGCAAAAAGGCAGTAGTAAAGCGAACCAAACCGCAGGACTAATCACAACAAATCACGAGCGTTATGTCATTGCATTCAGCGTTATGCATACCTCGGAAGGGGTGCCGTCTGGTTCAATAATATTTGCATATTGACCGACAGAGTACTTGTTAGTCGCAGCCTTGAACGCCTTGGTCCATGCAGTGGCTGTGTCGCTGTAACAGGAGAAACAATAAAATGAGACATGCTGCTGTGTCGCTACAGCAAGAGAAACCATGAAATGAGACATGCTGCTGTGTCGCTACAGCAAGAGAAACAAATTCAGCATGAGAAGTATGCCGCTGTGTCAGTGCAACACGCGCAGCAAGAAGCGACGATACATTGAGAAAGTGTACTGCACTAATTCGAGTGCCGGAATTAAGCTGGAGCGACAACAACACAACACAAAGGAAGCGGTTGCAACATTCATGTCAACTCCTTGAATAACACTGACCGGATTTCAGGTGCAAACGGGCAGACGACTGCAACCCAGTACTTGGCGTTGCGACGATGATAGAAAGCCGTGGCATCAGGCGCGAGATCGGTTGGGGCACCACGGAATGGCATAACGAGAATGGCGGCTGCGTGAAGAAGGGTGAGAGTCAAACCAAGCGTGAGGGTCAATGAAAAACCTGCTGAATTTAGCAACGGACAGTTCGAGCGACAGAAACGCTTCCGCTTTTCAACGTCAAGAGCGCAGTGCGATCAATTGCTGCGTGAGAATTGAGGCGCTCGATGCTAATAATTGCTTGGGTTGGCAAACGTCGGATATAATCAAGAGCGGAGAAGTTGCTGCGTGACAGGAGAGAGTGGAATGAGGGCTTACATCGCTCGCAGCCTTTAGGACATGTCTGGTAGAAGGCAATGATATCCTTGATCTGCATGCAACACATGTGAGTGAGAGACATTGTCTGACATGGCAAAGCGCTCGTACGCACCAACATAGTGACATAGCGTTAGTGTGCTCACAGACAACTGATTTCACACGCAACAGCGCACGAGGAGCGACACAGTACACTATGCGCAACAGCGCACAAGCAGATTCCGCTCGACAATATCTCCGCACACAGGGTGTTCATGGACAACCAACGAAAACACTCGAGCATGCCAAACCAATGAATACACACTCGAGCACTAGCAGCTATCAAGACAGATCAACAACCAATCAACGACACGGACACTGCATTCTCAGCAGCTGATCAAGACAGATTCAACTCGACAACATCAGCATGTTGAGATTGATGAGACTCTTACCACTTCGGGCGTCAGATCGCCCATCAATGTAGCTCGTTCAGACCAATTTGCTGGAGGTGTCATTGGGTCCATTGAATGCTGAAGCTGCGCATGTGAAGCAGATGTGAGACCACTTAGCAGGGAGTAGGTCTTGCATGCGATAAACACAAAGGATGAGAATAGATGAGAGTGCCACATGCGCAGACAGACATGTGCATCATCAGTGGCATCGGCAGGACACCAACGACACAGCGATGACCATCGATGCAAGAAATAACAACAACACATCATCTGAGCAAGCCAGTCTAGAATCAAGCACAAGCGTACTCCTGAATACGTGTCAGGGTGCAGGCCATCAACGACGGGAGGCCCAAATGAGCGAATTTCAGCCAAAGCTTTGAAACCCTCGTTGATGTCATTGCCCTGTACCAACACACTGTGAATGATTGCAGCATTTCGTTGCATTTTGAGCTATTATGCGAGATTGTACGAACATAAGAGCATAGTCATGCGCTCGATACTGCAGAAACTGACGCAACGCGAAGCTCCGAACATCAACCAGCTTAAAGCCAGTAAACACGTGACAGTTTGCAACATGGTCGACACGGCACTTACAGTGAAAACAGGCACGACAATGCAGGCCATCTTCATGTCAGGGCCGTGAGCCAGCGCAGCCAACGCGCTAACATCACGATTGTTGAGGGTTGCCAGCCAATCGTGCAGCTTGGTCAGTGCAGCAGTGGCAGCAGGCCAAGGATGAATCAAAGGACCGCAGATAATCTTGCCAGCTAGTGCCTTCTGCTCAGGGCTGCTGTCCTTGGCAACGTGGCCTACAAATTCTCGAAATTAATTGATACGAGAACACAGGCAAGCAAGCCAGTGGTGCAATGAGTAACAAGCAGAAGCACACTAGAGTACAGAGCAGGATCAATAATGCATGATGATCTACTCACCAATGACGTGCAGTTGCAGCGTGAACTGAGTCACAATTCCAAAGTTAGGGCCTGCACCGCGCACAGCCCAGAAAAGGTCTGCATTCTCCTTTGCGTTGGCCACGTGGACATTGCCTGTGCAGCACAGGTGAGAAACAAAACGTGCTTGTGTAGTGAATACCATCAGCGGTGACGATCTCAACCTCGAGACAGTTGTCAATGGTCAAGCCGTGTTTTGCTGCCAAATAGCCCCAACCAGCTCCTGAACACCACAATGAGTACCATGAGTGAGTAGACAGCAGTTCACACGGAAATCCACTGATGCGTCGCGAATAGCAATGACATCAGCGAGCGATCAGGAAACAAACGCAACACGAACGAGTGCCTGACATCAGCAAGCATGCAAACACGCAGCAAGTTCATGACAGCTCAATCAGTCAGCATCAGCAAGGTCACCGCAGGGCTGAAAGCAGTAAATCACAGAATCACGCAAACATCGAGTCTGGCTGAGCAGGACAGCAGTAATAGCTAAGACGATCATAACTATAACGAGAGAGCAACTCAAGCTGGCTGTATCCTGCTATGGTTCTTACCAGTGCCAAGACCACCAATGCCAGTATCAGAGTTAGTGCCAGCAGTTGTAGCCAAGCCATGAACAGCCGTAGCATCGTCCAGGTCGTCATTTCGAGCACCACCTGCCGGTATGTCAACATTGAGTAGACGGAGCAGCACCTTGCACGCGGGCAATGCGAGCCTTGGCATCGACGATCACAGCGCGCATGCCTGCATGACATTAGCGGCAGAGATAACCAGAACATACCGCTGAGATCAATCATAACAGCATCTTGCTTAGTGCAGTACAACGAATGACGGCCACCAGCGACGGTAAAGTCCAGCTTCTGCTCGCGGACGTAGTTGACAGCTCTGACGACGTCATGCGTCGACTTGCATTTGATGATCAGAGAAGGCTTGCTGCGCAGAACCTCCTTGTTCCAGCTGCAGAGCGATCAAGACACGCCATCATGCACTCACCACGGGCTCAACAGCTCGTCGAAAGCAGGCTCGCTTGGCTGCAGCACAGCTCCGCGGATGGAAGCCTTGAGGGCCTCAAGCGGTGTCAGTTTCTGTAACGGACGACAGAATGATGCGCACAGTGAAGTGCCGACGTCTATGCAGGTCAGCTCGGCATGAACAGTCAGGTTTCAATGGCAGCCAACACAGTGCGCAACAGGTCAAGCGACTCGGCTCAAATGGCATCGAAATTACGCAGTAATCATGGATGAATCACTCAAAATCATGTTCCACGTGCATAATCAAGCAACGGACAGCGAAGGGGCACATGTCCGGTCAAGGAGGCAGATGGCGGTAGCAGCGCAAATTCGCACAGCAGTCAAGTGAAGTCAAGTGCATCAAGGAAATGACCAAAATTGCAATTGCAACATTGAGGTGTGCATCACAATGCATATGTAAGTACAATGGTGCAGAGACCAACGTCGATTTCTTCGCCGTTTGCGATATTGAAATCACCTGCTCTGGAGGATGAGCCATCGTCGCAGGTTGAGTTTTCTCGAATTGAATTTTTGTCTTGTTTTGACTTGTCTTGATTATGCTCAACGCGATTTAGCGCGTTTCAGCAGCTGAGCTTCAATAACAAGCGGGCTAACGATCACTCTAGCTAAGCATCCAAGCTATAACATAATGACGCAAAATGACAGGCAAACGACGCAAGGGGCAGCCGGCTATCGCTGCTCTCTGTGCGCATACTTGAGAAAGACGAAAGCACCGCTCCTTAGGATCACAAACAAGCCCAACAGAGCGTAAATATCGATCCATTTGTCAGCGTCCGCCATGTCCTGCAGCACAAGGGGAATGAGTACAGGATAATTTCCGCAAAATCACGAGAATAACAGCGAAAAGTGCCGAGCACGTGCTCACTGACCATGCGGTCAAGCACGTGGTGCCCGTACTCCTTCGCCTCAAACTCATTGACGCAGAGCGCCTCAAAGCCATAGTTAAACCAAGAAGAGTAAAATGCCCAGCGAATGAACTCAGGAGCCTCTCTGCGGCCCACGATGAAACCGCCCAGCAGCAAGGACCAACTGCACAACATGACAATCATGACATTGTGTAAAAGCGCTTTGCAGTGAATGGGCGATTATGTGGTTGCTTACACTAGTGCTATCATGTAGGCAGCTAACGCCATATTCACGGCCTGGACTGCAGCGCTGACTAATTGCGCCACAGCAAATCCAACATTGATGACCTGAGGAGTTGTCAGTGCATGTACACAGCGCTCACCAGTAAAATCGTCAAGAGGTAGAACGCAAAATGGCCAGCATCCGGTTGTAGCGCCGTCTGCACAGAGCTGGCATGAGAACAGCACACAAGAACAGGGTTTCACTGCACTCTGAAGAAACTGCAATCAAAGGTTGCCAGAAAAGCTGCGAGAGAGTTCCTTACCATCCAATAGCATATTGTGCCGTAGCACACAACCACTACAAACAATATAGGAAACTCCACGGAGTTGACCGCCGCGAAATACGCTGCAGACAACACAAGTGCATTAGGCAGGCGATGAATCGCTTCTCAACAGCAGCAATAGCAGCAATGAGACGCAGAGACGACATTGTCCAAGTGCATTAGGCAAGCAAGGGACTGTGTCTCACCAACAGCCTACGCAGCACATACGCGAACACGACAGTGCAATGAAAAGATGCAAACAGCGTGCAGTGCAGAGTGACTAAGCACCTGAAGGACAGTAGTAACCACTCGCTGACTCTCGTTGGAACAGCACTCGATCCTCAATGAATTTGCTGCAAGGCACAAGCAGTCAAAAAACGGGTTTCCTCATTGAAGCAAATGCCGCGTCAGCTGAAGCCGCCCAGATAGCACAAGGTGAGCGTCTCACCTGATTGCTGGTAGACAGAACAGCGAGAATACACACATCAAGAACAACAACACTTTGACGCGACCATCAGCAGCCTGTACACCATCACAGCAATGAGAGCACGCAATCAGCCGGGAAAATGGACATTCGATACAGTAAAAGACACTAAGAACGCAACAAGCGACCATGCGTACATCGGTCAGAGCAGGCAATCAAACGCGTTGAAGCTCTCAATCACTCGCTCGACTCAATTAGATACACAACAGAGGAGCGAGATAAGTACAGCAATGGAAGCATCGAAAAATGAACGCAGGACATACATCCTCTCTGTCTGCTTGCTCCCAGAAGATACTACCAACAAGAAAACCTGCAATAAGACAGACAGAGCAATGAATGCGAAGAGAGTGAGATGAGGCACAGCAGGCAGAACGCAGGTCCCCGGGTCCGTAGGCAACAGTACACCGCAGACAGCAAGACTGCACATCTATGCATAGCGAAAGCACTGTACAACGGCACAGCAGGCCTCTCAACGGAACTAAAGCAGCGACACGTTCAACCACAATTAGCAAGAACGTGTTGGCACATCAACGGGCAGCTGAACTCACCTATTCCAAGAGCTGCTCCTGTTCTCACATACATGACACCAGAGTCACGCAAAGTGGCTGCAGACAGGCTGAGCACATTGCATTGCATTGACAGCACGAACCTCGCCACAGCCTGTGCGCTAATACTTGGAATTGTTTACACCATGATAGGGCGTAAGTTGACTCAGCCTGTGTGATGCCGAGACCTGCATACAAGAAAGCGCTCGTTAGTGGCCATGCCAAGCAGATCGGGTGCTCAAGCGAAATACTAGCAGCAACAAGAGGGGCATGCAGCGTCATCGTATCCTATGCTCTCCAGTGCACAGACAAAGGACTGCAACACCGCTAGAGAGGCATATTTCGTTGTACTGAGCGGCACGAAGGTCGCCAGCAGTGATTAGTCAATGTACTGTGTAACTCACCATGTACGTCATCTGCTTCTTCGCTTGCTATTCTTGTCATGTTTGATCCGTACCCTCGACTTGATGGCTCATAAGCTGTAGCATAAGGCAGCATGCCCTCGAGCTTGGTCACCAGCTGCTTCTTGTCAGCACCCTGTACGAGAATACATTAGGGCAATGCGGAATTGTACATCGAAGGCACTTGATTGTGGACAGCGGCACTGTTGCATAACCAGTCATACAGTTGCATCGAGACCAAGGACACTTGCATAGAGCGATAATGGCGAGCAAGTAGTGTAGACAGATGAACTGAGATGACCGTCAGAGCAAGGAGCGGGGAGAACGAATATGCGCTCTCAGATGTCAACGCGAGCACAGTGTGCAGATGCTGAGACATGAGTAGGGGCAAGACTGCCATGCCGTTGTACACAAAGCACAGTATGACTGCGACAAGCGACAACAGGTGCAACGCAAGATGGGTCACCTCATTCCAAGCGTTGACAAGTTTGCTCACTGACTCTGACGCAGCTTGCTTTTGCGCCTGTACACAGGACAACAACACAATGAGCTGGAGTAACATGGTTCGAGATCAAAGTGCTTCGCGTCGGCTGTGATTGAGAATGGAGGAAGTCATGTGACAAGCCATGCAAAGCAGGCTTGAGCCAGCATGACTGCTCACAGTGACTTTCTCGTCGCTGTCACTTTGACTTGCCAGCGCTGTAATCTCAGGCCTGTCGATGACTACAGAACAACAACATGAGTCAGACAACCTATCATTCTAGCAATGCAACAGGAGGCAGACAGTAGTAGAACGGTCCGCAGGCAGATGCACATTGCATCCATCATCAGCAGCAGTACGGGGATTTCAAGTCAAGAGAGATGCACATTCAGCAGTAGAATTGCAAGCAAAGAGTACAAACTGCATGGTTGCAGCTAGCAAGCAGCAGTCTAGCTGTAACTGCTAGCTGTAACTGATCATAAGACATGCCATACGATACTACACTCCATCAGTTGCACTCACGTGTGCCCCAGCCAGTTGATGCCTCTGTTCTCTTGCCCTCAAGCATGTCGAGAAAATAGTCAGCTGGATTGCCAAACTGCACAGTGCACATGATCGTTAGCGACAACGGTGGCTGCTACAGCAAAGAGCACAACTAGCACAAGGCAGACAAAGTGCAAATGAGGGCAACGCTTAAGGCCGTCTCTGTACGACATGATTGTCAGCAACGAGATCAACAGCTGTCGACAGCATGCGCAATTGCGTAGCAATAAATCAGTCGCCGTGACTGAATAGCAACAGCGTTGTGAACTCACAGCGGGCACAGGATGTCCAAGTTTTGAGAAGTAAGGAATTGCTGCTTGAGTGTCGCCATAGTACACAACACGACCCTGCAGTCACAGACACAGTCGCGGTGAATAATGAGTGTCACACACAACCGTGTAATCAATCTGTGGTGTGCTGAAGAGTAAGCTGTCTGCAGTTGCGTGGCTACAGCGCTATTGGCGCAAGGATTGCTCAGCAGCACAGAACATCCGCTTACCAAACTGAGTAGCAGTAGCTGGTCGAACATCATGAACACGTTGGATCGAGGCTGCAAAAGGAAAGAGCGATAAGCTGTGCGAGTAGAGCTCTTTTCAAGGCGGAGCGTTGTGGTCGAAAGGACAAGACAGCTCCAGGAAGCTGAAGCGAGCACAACACAAATGCGGAAAACTGACTTGATGGATGGTGCAAACGACTGTTCGGCCTGTGCGACACAGCTGTGTAATCGCTTGAATGACACGCAGTGAGTTCGTCGCTGCATACGTAGAGGCAGTGAGCGTTGCATCCAGAATTTGCAGGTACTCACTCTCACTCAGCAATGTAAAATAACTAACAGCTGTGTGTCAGACAGCAAGGGTCACAGAATAGTCAACAAACGAATCACAATGCATCAGATAATCAATGAAGAAGACAGCATTGTATCTCGCAGCCGTATGCACGCAACACTGCCTACTCACCATCTAATCCAGTTGTAGGCTCGTCAATGAACAAAATGCCAGGGGATGTCACCAGCTCAACGCCTGAGGAGTACAGCAAACAAATAAGGCCAATGACTGCCAGATAAGCATGACAATTCGTATTTCCATGTATGCACATTGATATATGATGAATACCGAACGAAACAACACAACACAAGGCAAATGAGGAGCAGCAATAGCTCGTCAGCAACGCTCCTTCCTGATGCATGACAATGGCTTGGGATGCAATGATATATATGATGACTTCCGAACGAAACAACATCTAGTCAATGACAATGGTATGAATGCCAAGCTTGTCCGCACACGTGTCAATGAAGTGTGTGGACATAAAAACCAACCACAATTCATATATACAACAATTGCTGTTGTCAATCCATGCAGCAACGGCTGTTGTCAATCCATGCAGCAACGGCTGTTGTCAATGCGTGCAGCAATTGCTGTTGTCAATCCATATACACAACAATTGCTGTTGTCAATCCATGCAGCAATGGTTGTCAATGCGTGCAGCAACGGTTGTCACATACCAATGGTTAATCTGCGTCGTTCACCTCCAGAAATGCCGCGTTTCAGCTGTGTACCAACTCGACTATCGGCAACCTGACACACAGTAGTGATCAGACAAGCTGGAGTACAAGCGCAATGATCTGCTGGGTGCTGTGACAATTGGCATGAACAATGCCATAGAAAGGCGCAGCCGAGTTTATGCGAAATGGAAGCACACGCGAGCTGTTTCCACGCTGCGACGATGAGAGCACACCTTCTGTAGGTTTAACACTGCGATGATTGACTCCACGAGCGCGTGTCTGCGTTACAGCACGTGAATGAGCTGATCGCATAGACAGTTGAGTAGAGAGCAAGCACAGTGCCGATTTCACCTGTCCTTGTCTGGCAGCTGGTCTTGACTGACGCGCAATTGCAGCGAATACCACAATGTCTCTCGCACAGTCAACGTGGCAATGTGAGCGTCATCTGCACGCAATTAGCGAGCGGCAGTTGAGTCATGTTGACCTTGCATCACATAGCCAGCAATTTTGTTGAAATGCTTAGGCCTCGCTTTGCCGTTGATGAGAATGGTTCCGCTGACCTGCACAGAGTTAGCATGGGCCAGAGACTGCATTACAGAGCCACGCTTGTTACGGCCAGCCTACACACATGAGCACAGCGCAGCGCTGCAGTGCACCAGAATATCCAGTAGTGACGTCTTGCCAGCACCAGATGCACCCTGCACATTGTCAGCCTGCGTGAACAGCTTCTGCAGGACCATGATGCCAAGAAGCTTGCCGGCAGGCAGATGACCGCTGACGCTGTGCAAAATACGCGTTGAAACAGGACCATCGCCAGTTTTCGCAGCAGCCTTCGCGTCCTCTGGCGTGATTTCGTAATTAATGTCGTAAAACGACAGGCTCAAGCTGTCCTTGTCAGGCAGCGCTGCGATTGAGGGAGACGACAGCAGCCTTTGGTTGTCAAAGTCGCTTGGACCGTATTGATTGGCCGTTAGGATTGGCTTGGACATCAAGCCGAAGTCCTCGTGTGAGGCCATGGCTGCATGCAATGGAAGTGCTGAGAACAGGCACAAGGCAGGCTCATCAATGAAAGCACTCTGCGTGCACCACTAGCTGTGCACCCAGCCCAGCAGGCATGTCCAAACGAAAAATCAGAACCACGCAGCGTAGTGGATATCTACCTGCACCGAGATATCGCTAGTGGAATTCTCGTTAGAACTCTCTTGTTCGTGCTCCATTGCGCGTTTTGTTGCACCGCCTTGCTGCATATGCACAATTGACTCTAACTGCATGCTCAGCTCGATCGTCACATGCGTCGCAGCCGGTTGCTGCTGCTTTTGGTGACTGCTCTATGCGTCGTCGTTTGGCTGAACCGTGTGGATGTGCCAGAACAGCACTTGTTTCGGGCGCCGTTGATTGAGATTCAGTCACCCGAGAGCCCCAAGCAACCTTTGACTGTAGCAGTGGCCGCTAGAACGCTTGCCGCGGCTGAGCCCTGCATCCCTGCTGATGCGTATGCTTGTCGATGCAAGGACAAACTGCTCGACAATCTGATTGCGCCAAATTCAGCTAGAGGCTTTGAAAAGTTTGTTCGAGGCTCGCAAATTCTACCGTACAGTCTGTGCGACTCTACATCCAGCTGGCATCAGATGCGACTTGGCTTGAATCACACTCTCGCTGTCACAGCGGCAAGTGTTTACCACGTTCTTGGCAACGAAAACAAGCTCTGGCACGTTGATTTGTTAGTCTATGTTGGTGAGCTGAAGGCACCTGTGGCTCAAGGGACGCACTGCCACTCTCATCGCGTCCCGCTGAGTCCAGTGTGCATATTCGCTGCGAACGGGCGACAAGCTTCAACTCAGGGCAGTCAGCAACAAGATGGCGATTGGAAAGGCATGAAGCTTTCGTGCCCCGTGCCTGATGAGTGAGGCTATTGGAGTACTGCTAATGACGCTTTGCAGGCTAAAGTTACAGCTGTCCGATGCTGAGTTCACCGTCACGATCAGTTTTCCTGAGTTTGGTGACAGTGCATTGACGCTGCAGGTAATGACACCTCACATGGCTGTTGCTAATTCCATTCGCAGATCTGTCGACAGCTTGTTGAACCGATCGAAATCGCTGTTTGTCCGCAGGTGCGTTCTAGTTGTCCCTGTGGCTCACTCCGCAATAGCCGCTGTTCAACTTTGAGCGCGTAAACACTGCATCTCCAGGCATATTCGATCACTGGATTGCATACCATACACAGCTGATGGGCGTTGGTCACATGCATGTCTATGATCTCGATGGCTCGTTTGCTGAAGCTGTCAAGCCTTGGGTCAAGCTTGGTTTAGTGACGTACACGCCGAGATTCAGTCTGCATCCTGAGTACTTGCACAATTATGAAGGGCGCAAGGCTGACTACCACGGAGTACGTAGTACTCTGCATTGTATTTGCGCTTTGACTGTATCTTCGCGTGTCGCTGCACTGCGCCAAACAGCACTGCAATGTGTTGTTAGCCTTGTGTTGTGTGACGGACTCCACGCTTCTGCTCTCTGAACTGTTGTCTCACCATTTCTCATTATTGCTTCACAGGGTACATCGCCCTGGGGACCGTATTGCTGGGAAACTTTTGCCGAAGATCAGTGCATGTGGAACAACAGATTTCGTGCTAAATGGATCATGGTGTTGCACTCATTGGACAACTTCGTGCACTGCGCTGACAGCTTGCTAGACGCAAAGGCCAATACCAGAGCAAACAGCACTGTGGCAGCTGCGACAGGCAGCGGGAAGGACGACAACAGTGCTGTTTCAACAGTCCGAGGAGCCGACTGTGGCAGTAAACCATTGTTGGATGTTCTGTCTGCACTCGACCCTGAGCTTGTACACGAAATTCCTGTCTACAATCATCCCTTTGGCGGCTTGACACAGTCTGGTATGCTACGGCAGCGTGTGTATAGTGCTGTTTATGCTTCTGTCCTCAACAGCCGCTGGCAGTCTGTGCGAAGCGTTGCGTAGACTGCTGCTGCATTGTCCTGTAGTTTCCAAATTGCTTCTGCTGCTTATAGTTACGAAGCCCGCAGTTGCTGATTTGGTTTATCTGCTGTCAGCGTGGACTGTCACTTTCTTGCTGCCTTCCTGTGTTTTCTAAGTTGCTTCTGATGTTTATTTCTGCCCGGTTCATGTGCAGGTGCACTGACAGTGTTAGATGCCTACCGCTATCGTACTGAGCAGCCTTATCGCTACAATTGGCGCAGTACGCCGATCTTCAATCCGCGATGGGTTGACTTCACAAACGTTCGTGAGTGACTTGCTATTGCGTTCTTCAGTGGCTTGATTCCTGATGTTGGATTGCAGTCCTTCAACTGCATGTGTGCCTGTGGTGTAGTGACAGAATTGGCCCGATAGCTGCGTTGTGGACTGTGAATTGTCATTGTAGCAGTTAGTTGTCAATGCAACCTTTCTGTGTGAATGCTGCGTTGACACGCTGTGGCATGCGCTGTGCTGCGTGATCATGACTGGCGCGTCCTGCGTTGCAGTTGCTTGTTGCATCGCTTGTTACTCTAATTTTCTGTTTCGGTCCAGATTGGTCGATTGTGTGGCCGCTGCATCTAAAGCCCATTCACAAAGAGCACGTGCTAGCGTCAGTTCTGCGAACTAATCACTACATGGATATGTTTGGAGTTCGTCCAGCTGACAACGGTAGGGACATCAGCCTTCAGCACAGTGTTGAATACCTTTGCAATTCTCCTCTAGATGTCATGAGAAATGTACTGATTGCCTGGTCCTCCGTTGTGTTTGCTTCATAGCATTCTTCAGCAACCGTGCTGTGTGTTGCAGCCTGCTGACTGCCTTGAACTCCCATTCACGCTATTGTTGCATTTGTTGCCCATAGTACAAGCAACTCGTTGCTCAGACTCGTTGCCATGTTGCAGGTCCTTTTCGCGTTGAGGATGACTCAATAACATGGGCTGTCCCGCTGCTGAAGCACCTGATTTCTCTGCTTGATCGCGGCGTTACATAGCGCTGAGCCTTCGACGAAGCCGTCGATTGGCGATTTGCTATAATTTGGTCCCTGCTGCGACAGCCAATCATGGCTTCTAACCGCAGTGCCTTTGACTTCTCTGCTGAGACGCGCCGTAACATTCAGCGCCACAACGTTTGCGTTTGCATTCAGACTCTAATTATGGTTGAGTAACTGGCCTGTCTGGTGTCATAAAGTGTGCGATTTCGTAGCGTTGATGGCAGTGTCTTGCTCGCAGAGATGCACGGATCGCTCAGAATTCAACAGGGGTATTCGATCATTGTGTTGCAATCTGTACACTCTGAGGTCACGAGCTAGCCGCTGTCGATCAAACGCCGCACTTCTACACCATACCGTGACAAAACCAATGTACAATCACGACAAAAAGAGCCAAAGTCAGAGCGAATGCTGTGAAATGCTCAACCTTTGAGCCGATTCAGCAATCGCACAGCTTCGTCATACCCTTGAGCAGCGGACTCTCTCAACAGCTGCATGCCACGCGCTGCATTGACGCGCAGGCCGTGCTTGCCCTCGACGAAACACTCTGCCAACCGAAACTGTCCAATTCTGTGGCCCTGCGACGCGCTGGCTGTAAACCACTTCACAGCCTCCGTCCCGCTTTGCCTGACTCCTCGACCATGCGCAAAGTTCTCTCCAAGCAGGCGTTGTGCGTTTGCATGACCAGCGTTCGCAGCATCGAGCATCCACTTCGCTGCTTTTGTGTAGTCAACGATAACACCGAAGCCGAACTGATGCGCCTCAGCGATTGTGTACATGACCAGAGGATCGGAAGCTTGTTGCAAGAGCTCCGCATGAGCCCGCTCAAAGTGCTGTTTAGCGGCACTGCGATCCTGCTTGACGTCGGCCAGACCTGCGTTTTGGCACACAGCGTAAAACAGTCTCGAAGACGGATCTTCAATGCCATCTTGCCAGATTTGCACAGCGCGTGGCGGATCCGCTTTGACGCATATGCCATGATACACACATTGGCCGTAGCGTGAAGTCGCAGGCAGGTATTTGGCTTCCATGGCTGCCTCCAACAGCTTCACACTGCGCGGGATGTCGCAAGGACGTCCGCAATTGAAGCCCATCATCAGCAGCATAGACAGCTTGAATGTTGCTTCTGCATTGCCTTGGTTTGACGATCGCTCGTAATGAGCAAACGCAGCGGCTGTGCCCGGAGTCTGTTTGACGCCATCGACTATGCCTCCGTGCCTGAGCGCTTCAGCAAGCTCGAGCTCTGCTTGACCGGCAGCAGTCAGAAAGCCAGTGACAAGATGCAACAACGGCAGCGACAAGCCATGAATGTCTTGTGTGGTAAACAGTGTCATCATGAAAACAGCGCATTCTGATTTGCAGCGCGCGGACAGCCTGACGCACAGAGGACACAGCACGACGTTGTTGGCCGCTGGTAGCGTCTCAAAGCAGCTGCGGCAGAGCTGGTGCTCGCATACGGATAAGATCACACCGTCGCTGGACCGAGACTTGCACGAACTGCATGCAACTGCGGCTCCACTCGCGGACGACTTATGCTCCATGACTGCAGACTCCTCAGCCATCTTGCTCAAAGTCAGTGGTTGAGCACGTACGGCTATCAGATATACCACAGACGATTTTCTCGAAACCAAACACAAACAAGATTGTTGTCACCGTGCATTGTTGACTCATATTGACTCCTTGGTGGCCCGGTCACCGGCAGACATCGTTTTTGGGAAGGCTGCGAAATTTTTTGACTGGCACTCTGCTCGCTGCTGCACCATCTCTCAGAATCGAGGCAAACTGCGAGCCCTGTCATCTTCAATGGGGCGACCTCACAATGGAGTGCTGTGGTTCGAGGAGGCCTGCTGGATCGCCTTGATTACTGTCATATATGTGAGTACCATGACCTGCGTCGAGTGCTGATCGACGTACAGTCACTGAACATCGTGCAAGTCATCTATGATGCCAAGATGGACCGCGAGTTGCAAAAGGATGTCAGGAACAAACGGACAGTCAGTGGTCGAGTGCTACACGCCTCGGGCAAAATCCAACGCATTTTCCATGTCGCAGCGCTGCTCTGTGCTACATTGATGCCAGCAAAGCTGCTGGAAGTTAGTGACTTTGACACTTGGATGCTTGTCGCGCTGTCGCGCATCCCAGACATGGCTGTGACGCTGACAACCTACGTTTGCTTTCATTGCGCCTGCTATTTCACGGCGTTTCACGCCTTTCTCACAGAGAGACGCTTCGACAGTCTGCCTAAATGGTGCATTCGTTGATTGTACTCTGTGTGACTGGCAGTCCAGGTTCCTGCCGAGTTACATTGTGACTGCTGTGATTGTGGTTCTTGTCGGTATCATGGCCGAGGTAGCCGCGTTGCTGCGCTCAACTGACCTCTCTCAGGCGTTTGCCTTGGCGACTGACAGCATCTGGCCGTATTCGATTTTCATCTTTTGCATGGCATCAATCATCAGTGAGCAGAGTGAATGTCACGCTGCCATTCTCACCGTTACCGCAGCGTTTCTGTACATCATCACTGTGATATGTGGCTACGTGCTCAAGCAACGCCTGGAAGAGATTCGGAAACGATCAAGCACTGCTAATGTGCTGTCACCAAAACAAGATAACCAACAGAAGAAATTTGCTAGGTCTGTGCTGAAGCTGTCTTGATTCGCTACCGACGGCACATACTCGCCTCTGCATAACATTGCCAGCTGTGTTAAGGAATGCTTGTCATGCTCATTGATAGCTGTGTTAAGAAGAAACAATTGCTTAACCCCCTGTTTCTGCAGGTTTCTGATGTTCCTGAAGCTCATTTCGTTCCTGGTTCCCGTGCTAATCACACTCTCGGTCAGAGACACATCGCATCCTCGGTCTCACGCTCATGCGCGTAGCTGTTGATTGCCATTCGTGACATCACCAAGGACAATCGATCGCTAGTTCGTGAGCGCGGCCATGATCCTGGTGTCGACTATAGGTACTGAACGCGATTCTAATTCTCGTGTTTTAACGGTTTTGCAGTTATTGGGTATTGTTGGCAACTTTCTATGTGCTGATGCTATCTGTAGCTGTCTGGCTTGTTCAATTTGTTTGTGACGTGGTATGCTTGGGAAGCGCCGGCAACACGACAAGCGAGAATAGATCGAGCTCGGTAGCTGCTTGTTCGTCATTACGTTTTCGCTGAATGATTCACAGGGACGGCGAGAAAGGGAGCAGAGCAAGTTCGTCATTTGTTGTTGGTTGTGCTGATTGTATGTACAGAGGCAAGTCGACAACACAGTTCACGACGTCGCGGGTAATACGTCTTTGTAACCCTGTGTTCACTGTTCCGCAGCGATATTTCTCTGCGCGACAGGTTCAATCCACTGACAGCCCGCATTTTTCTCATTTTCCTTCAGAATGAACTCTCTGTCGCCCGAAGCAGCAGCAGCCACAACAGCCCCAGCAACAGCTACAGCAGCGTCGGCAGGGAATGAGGTCAAAACAACAGGCTACATTCCCCCGCCTTCATTGAAGCCACTCAAGCCTTTGGCGCCACTCAATCCACAGCAAGTGACTGTTGCTGTCAATTCTGGCGAAGAGGGGGCAGGCCGTTTGATCAAATTTCACGGGAGAAACCGTCCACAGGCATCACAACCTGCTGCTGCTGCTGCTGCTGTCCTGACCCCTGCCGCTGCCGCTCAGCAGCCTACGCAACAATCACCACGAGTGATCGTTGTCCCTGCATCAGCAATGCCCGGATCAAACAACAATGCACACGACATCCCTGCATTCCCTACAGGCCCCGTTAGCGAGCCGACTGCCAATGAGGATGAGTATTACTATAGCGACGACAGCGATATTGATGAAGCTGAAGAAGATGAAATGCAGCGACGAGCTGCTGAAGCGCGTGATGCAAACCCTGTGGGATGCATTGTGACACTTGTGCTGCTGCTGCCACGCATTCTTTGGCTGTTGTTGCCTGCTGTCGTTGCCAACGTTCCGCTGTTATCACTGTGTGCCAATGCTGCTGTTGAGGGCGTGTTGTTTGGGTCCTCTGCTGTTTCACGCTGCCGTAACTTCGTAGTGTGCCTCTTAGCCTAGCTGACCTTCGTTGTGTCCCTACAGGAGCCTAAGCGAAGGTCATTCTTTGCTCAACTCTTCGGAATTGGTGGATCAAAAACAAACGTTAATCAGCCCAGTCAAAACAGTCCAACTGGCGCCTCAGCTGGAGGCCGAGGCAGCTCTATGATCGCTGCTGTTGATCCAGCTGTGGCTGCTGCGCTGGCAAATGCTCCACCTCCCCCTGTTGCAGGTCAGAACACGTTTCTGTCAGATTGTTTCGGTTTGTGATTGTCTAACTCCATCTGTTAATGTTGATGTTCCCTAGCATAACCATGAGGTTCCTTGTTGCTCCTCTTGCTGATGTTTAACTTGTTTCCCTTGCTGGGTGGCCCCCCTTTACACTGTGTCCTTAGCAAGTCATGGTTTATACTTAGCGTTTCCCTGTTGTCCGTTGTACTCCGATTGTAAGATGCGAGAGTGATGCTGCATACTCCGTTCTCTCATTGAGGCACTGCATGACTCTCTGTTGTTATTGCAGCTCTGTCATTAGCCTTGGCGACGCCCTTGCCAGCTGAGTCGCCTTCACAATCGCCAGATTCTGCAGCTGGTGCCGGTGCTGGAGCTGGTGCTGGTGCTGGAGCTGGAGCTGGTGCTGACAAGCCAAATGCAGTTCGTGCACCTTCTACAGAGCGTCGGGGCGTTGCTTTTGCTAACGAGGCGACAGTGATCTTGGACAAGCCTGCAACAGATGCAGGAGCGCAGGAGAGCCGCAAGTCTGGCATTCACATTGTTGCTGTTTCGCCTGCATCCGAGCACAATGTGGCAGCGGTAGCAGTAGCTGCAGATGCCAAGGATCCTGCAACTGTTGCTGTGGCAGTTCCTGTTGGTGATGTAGCTCATGCACAGCCAGCTCACGTGTCTCCTGGACATGCTCGAGGCAAGTCAATGGGCGCAGCTCTGAGAGTACATCATGATGCTGGTGCTGCTGGCGCAGGAGCTGATGCAGGTCGACCGCGTGGCCATTCTGACTCTCACGCAACAGCCACAGCCACAGTCACTGCATTGCATGTGTCACGTCCTGCCCCTGCTCAGCCAGCTGCTGATGTTGCGCCTGCAGCTGCTGAAGCTGCAGGAATGCATTTGAGAGTGTCTCAGCCAAAGGTGCCAGCAGCTGACGCCTGATCTCAATCTGCGCTTGCGATCGTCGTTCAAACACGCTTGTCCTGTAACCTCTCGACTGACTGGCGAGTGCATGACATCGCGAAACTCTGACACACAGAGTTGACATCCATGCATCATTCAACGAACAATCTTTGATGGTAGACAGCCAGTGACAGAGAATGAGAAGGGGTCTGCGTCATCCCATTTCTCGTGAACAGAACATTCTGGATTGGAGTAAGGCCTCCAGGCCTGTTTGACAAGACGTTGATCGTTGATCGTTGATCGTTGGGACGAGGGGGACAGCCAGGCGCGCCGGCAAGCTCTGTTTGTATCACGGGTCAGCATCAAACAGCCTGTGCTGATGATGTTAACGCCAACGTTGTGCAGCCTTGCGTGACTCGGAGTGACATGCCTTTGAAGGTTCTGCACTTGATCGCGACACTCGCGTGCACCTGTGTCGATGCTCAACAGCTGGCGGGTACCCTTTATGACGCTTGCCTGATCGTCAATTCGGGAGTGCAATGCTGGGGCTGGATGGCTGCGCCTTCTAGTCTACACATTGAGCAACTGTGCACAGCGTCATCACGAACAGCAAGCGGACTGTACAATGTGTATAGTTGTGGCGTGAAGATTGATCACACCCTCTCTTGCTGGGGCGACGATCCTGATGAATCTGGAGTGCTTACACCGCCATTTTCGACCTCTACAGAAGTCAATCAAGTGGTGTGCGGCACGCCCTTTGCCTGTGCCATTCTCTCTGACAAGCAGGACTTGCGATGCTGGGGCCGAAAGCCGTTTTCTAGTGTACCTGAGGGGCAGTTTGTGGTGATTTCCTGCAATGTGTTTCATTGTTGCGCTATCTCGGTTCTGGGACAGCTGGTTTGTTTTGGGACCGACACCAATGGCGAGGTCAGCGGGGCAGCAACCGTGGCAGCTCGCAGATTCGCAACTGTCACCGCCGGCTACACACACATGCGCTCTTGACTTCCGCGGCGAACTATTTTGCTTTGGCAGTGACAGTTCTGGACAACTGCGTCTGCCAGCAATGCAGTATTCCGCAGTTGTAGCTGGAAGCTTTGGCGATTGGACCTGTGGCATTGATGCCAATGGAATCCCACGATGCAATGGCGAATGGCTTTTCGGCGATGATCATCTGAAGGAGGCCTCGGGAAGCGTTCTCCAGCTAGCAGGCGGCAGCGGGTTCGCGTGCGGAATCGGAGCTGCTGATTTGAGAATAAGTTGTGCTTTCGAGGACAACCCTCCAGCGCGGCCTGCGGACGCCGGTGTTGTGCTATCGCTGAATGCTGGCAATCGGCATGCCTGTTTACAGCAGTCAGACTATCCTTTCACCTTGTGTTGGCCTAGAGACAGCGTCCGCGATCTGCCCGCTGAACGGTTTTCCAGTATTGCATCTGGAAACCTGTTTCTGTGCGGAATTAGCAGTGACCAGACAATTCAGTGCTATGGCTCCCGATCATTGAGCTTTCCTCGACTGCCTTATTCTGCTGTTGCTGCTTATGGAACTTTCGCTTGTGGGATAACAATACCTGCGAACAATATCATCTGTGTTGGAAAGATGCCCTGGGCCAACATGACGCAGTCCACCATGACTGGTCCATTCTTGGCGCTATCTGCTGGCCTCGACCACGTGTGCGGGATTAGTGCCATCGACGATAGCGTTAGATGCGCTGGCGCTTGTATTCTAGGAGAGTGCTCTCTCCCTGCCGCTGCATACTCCTCTGTTGACGCGCACCCTGACTTGTGCACTTGCGCAGTGCTCAAGAGTACAGCCACAATTGTACGACTGTCACATCATTACCTGTGTGTTACGCCTGCAGAACTGCGTCGGACACGATGGAGCGGGGATAGTCTCATGGCGGCCAAGCGCAGCTGTTAAGCAAATCTCATGTGGAGCTATCCATTGTTGTGCGCTTCTGCAAGCAGGAAGCACTGCTACATGTTGGGGAAGGTTCAGCTGCGTAGTAACCGCGTTTATTCTGTGCAGCAATTGGTACGGTCAAGTCACCGCTGATACAACCACCGTTTTCACGATGATTGCGGCAGGACGCTATGCCACATGTGCGACGCCGCAGTCTGGAGGAGTCAAATGTTGGGGTCGCTCGCCACATGCCACAGTGCTGAGCGTTGGAGTTCTTGCGAGCACTCTGGCACCACAAGGTCAATACAAAACCGGCGTCGTTGTTCGTGATTGCCCGCTTGGCACCTTCTCGTCACATCCAGGAGCGACAACGCCTTTATGCTCGGGTCCTTGCGCAAAAGGATATTATGGAGACAAGCCTGCCACTACACCACAGTGTACCAACCAATGTCCTGCAGGAACGTATTGCGAGGTACACAAAGCAGATTGCATTTTCATTTCATCTGCGCAGGGCGGAAACTCGCAGCCACAGTTTTGCCCTGCCGGCCGTTTCGGTGCTGTCTCCGCGCTTACTACTGCTGATTGTTCCGCACCTTGTCCGCCAGGATATTTCTGCCCGATCGGCACTGCAATAGCAACAGAACATCCATGCCCGCGAGGTCGTTGGGGCGGGCTGGATGGAGGCTTGCACAATGCGTCTTGCTCAGGCCTTTGTGAAAATGGCTACATTTGCGGAGAATCTTCCACGTCACCGCGTCAGCGCGAGTGCGGGTCGATTGCTTTCTATTGTCCAGCGAGTGTGGCCGACCCTGTGCAAGTTCCTGCTGGACAACGAGGTCTAGGGCTGTCACCAACGACTCAGTACGCAGTCGAGCAATGCCCTCCTGGTAGCGCTTGCTTGGCAGGCATCACAGTGGCATGCCAGGCTGGCTCGTATTCCGCTACAGGTGCATCACAGTGCTCGGTGTGTGACGGCACGTTCAGCGCTGCCAGCAATGCAACAGGCTGTCAGCCATGCGGGCGCGGTCGCTATCAAGCTAGACCTGGGCAGAGTTTTTGCAGCAACTGCAACTACGGCCAATATCAGGCGAAACTCGCTCAGAGTATGTGCAGTCTTTGCTCGATGGGACGATTCGGATCTCAGACTGCTCTGACAACAAGCAACTGTTCCGGTCTTTGCCAAGGTGGATTCTGGTGCGCAGAGGGTGCCATTTCTGCGAACGAGCATCCGTGCGGTGGTAAAGATGTCTTTTGCGTTGCAGGCTCTTCCTACCCTAGGCCTGTTCAACCTGGCTTTTTTGGCGTTGGCCCCACTCTCGCAACACAGCACACTGAGCAGCGGTGTCCTACAGGCTCTTTCTGCGAGCATGGAGGCCGATTGAACTGCGATCCAGGCAAATTCAGCAATGTTAGCGGGCTATCGCGCTGCGTTGACTGCTTACCTGGTGCAAGTTCACATGAAGGAGCTGAGCAGTGCTTGCAATGCCAGCCGGGCACCTATAGCGATTCTGTTGCATCGCCAAGATGTCGTGAGTGTGAGGCAGGACGTGCAAGTGACACGATTGGTGCAATTGCATGCTTTGACTGCCAACCAGGCAGCTACTCTGCATCTCCGGGGCAGCGACAATGCGTGTCATGCGCAGATCACGAATACAGTCCCTTTCGACGCGCGACTGCCTGTGCTAGATGCGGCGAACACCAAGTAGTCTCTCCGGACAAGACCTACTGCAACAGCAATCCGTGCCCTGCAGGCACGTACCTCGACGAGTCTAAGGCCGTCTGTCGGAATTGTAGCGCAGGATCTTTCTCTATTGGTGCTGCGACTCGCTGCTCAGTCTGTGCACCGCGCCAGCATGCGCCTTTTAACGGAAGCAAACTCTGTTTGCCCTGTCATGATGACCCCGGACTGCGATGTGATGATGGCTTTGCTCGATTGCTTGCCGGTTTTTACGGCGTGGTTGTATCTGCAAGCGGTGATGTGCGAGCCCTTCCCTGTCGGCCAGGTTATTGCATCGGTGGACTGGTTTTCACGTCACCTTTGTGCGCTGAGCACCGCGATCAGAGCCGCGACAATGTCCTTTGCGGAGCCTGCGAACCTGGTTTCGATGATTGGACGGGAGACTGTGTTCCTTGCACAGAGCCAAATTCTGCAGTCATTTTTGGCTTTTTCGTTGCGAGCTGGGCCTTTGTGATAGCACTACACCGACTTTCAGCAACGAGCAGCAGCGGCTATTTGCAGATTCTTCTGTTCTTCATTGCTTGCGTACAATTGATTCTGCAAAGCGACGTCCCTTGGTTGTCCATGCTTAGCCTCGCGAACTTCTCCTGGCAATCTGGCTCCGTGTGTTTCGCTCCGCTGTCCCCGTTTGGCAAGCTTGCGTTGCAGGTGTCTATTCCATTTGTCGCGTGTGCCGAGCTGTTCGTGACAATGGCAGCTCACGCCGCGTGGCTTCAGATCCGACGCGCACCTGGGCGCAATTCGATTGACCGTGTGGCTGTCATTGACCGCTACGTTCGTGGTTTTCTCGCTGTCGGGCTGTTCAGCTCATCTGCGCTCAGCAGTGCTGTGTTGGGTAGCTTGCAATGCGTTGATGTGTTTAGCAAAGGACAACGACTTTGGCTGAATCCAACTGTTGATTGTTCTGCAGCTGAGTATGCGTCATGGCGCGCGTTTGCTATCACTCTACTGATCTTCCCAATCTGCACCATTCCATTGCTGGTTTTCATTGGATTACTGTTGGCGAATCGCGCAGGCCGGCTGACTGCGTCAGAGTTTGTATCTCGCTGGGGCTTACTCACTGATGGTTATTCACCACAATGGTATTTCTGGGAGGCTGTAGCTCAGTTGCGTCGTTTGTTACTGTCTGGATTCTCCGTCGCGCTCTCTAGCTCGCCTATCACCCGATTGCTAGTGCTTGGCATGATCGTGACTGTCAGCTTGGTGCTTCACATGGCTGCGCTGCCCTTCAGAGCTCGAAGAAGCAACTGGCTTGAAGCGCTGTCGCTGTTCGCGCTGTTTCTGATCTCAATCTGCCACGCTGTGAGCCAGCTTAACAGCTCAGCGTCTGTAGCGTCTGCAGTTCGTACTCTGCTCGTTGTCTTGGTGTTGACGATTCTTGTCGTTCATGTGTTGGCCGACGCTTGCTCAACAGTCATGGCAAATTGCCGAGCGCTAGCAGCGTTCCGACGCCTGAGTGCGGCTCGTCCTGATTCGATCAGCGTGGACTTGGGCGTTAAGCACCGGCATCTCTCCGAGAGCTTGCTTGCTGACACAGAGAGTCTGTGATGGCGCAGCCACAGCCACAGTCACTGCATTGCATGTATCACGTCCTGGCCCTGCTCAGCCAGCTGCTGATGTTGCGCCTGCAGCTGCTGAGGCTGCAGGAATGCATTTCAGAGTGTCTCAGCCCAAGGTGCAGGCAGCTGACGCCTGATCTCAATCTGCGCTTGCGATCGTCGTTCAAACACGCTTGTCCTGTAACCTCTTGACTTCAGATTCTCAATGCAGCGTTGCCCAAACCTGAAACCCTACACATCCATCGCCAGACTCTGTCACGCTACACCACACCAGGGAGATCACGTGACAATAACGCGACACGCCGCACGGAGCTGAGATCCGCGCCATCAGCACCACATCAGCACATCATCCCCTGTGTAAATATCGTGATCAAGAGAAATAAAAAAAAACAGCAGAACATGCTCAGACGAGCTGGCAGAGTGTTGCACGGTGCTGGCGCCACGTTGGCAAGGCCTGGCAATGCATTTTCGCTGTTTGCGTCTCGGTGAGCTTTGTTGCAAGATCGAAGCACACCACTGACATGCTTGCAGAGCTATGACCTCGCCAGCAGCAATTGCGAGGTAAATGGTGCACGCAACTGTGTTGAGTTAATGACATGCGCAGACCGTCACTTTCGGCTGAGTCGCAGCAGCGCGTGGCCAATGCCAAGGCTCACATGATGCGCACAGTGCAGGAAGCGCTGAAACAGTATGTGGCGATTCTCGAGCAGGAGCTGCAGTACGATCAAGTGAGTGATCTAAGTCGCTGTGCTGATTGTGCTGATTGTATCCAGTCTACCGGAGCAGCACTTGAAGCCAAGGCATCTGACAGCGCTGGATCTGCAGCAACTATGTCGAGTCACGCCTCTGCTCAATCTAAACAACACGTGCTCGGGTAAGCCGTCGCGCACCGCGTTGTCATCGTGTGCAGTGGTGACAAGCTGTGGTGGCAAGCTGAGTTTGAGCGCTGCAAGGAGCTTGCGAGCAAGGCGATCTCGAGGCTTGCTATCGTTTAGCGTTGATCTACTGGCAAGAGATGGGCGTGACGAAAAAGGACACCAAGAAAGCGTTTGAGTATGCGGAGAAGGTCAGAACTAGCACATAGCACATACTGAGCATGTTTGCAGGCTTACAAAGGCGGGCACAGGGCTGCGACATGGCTGTATGTATGGCTAGGTTGTTGGGATATCAAGGTCACACTAGAGCAACGCAACAGACTACTCAAAGAAGCGCCAGACTCTGGATTTGCAGCGTATTACCTAGGCGATTACAAGCGCGCTATTGAGCTGTTGATGCCACTGGCTGAGCGGCAACATCCACACGCACAATACGAGCTAGGGCGTTGCTTCAAATATGGTTTGGGTGTTCAACAGGACATGGATACTGCCCAAGCGTATCTGGAGAAAGCAAAGGCACAAGGGCATCATGACGCTGGATACTTTGCGTGATGATGTGATGATGTGAGGTGCCTAGCGTCTCTGCGTGTGCGTGCAAAGGTGTTAACTTGATGTCGCGCGCTCATGATCATGTGATTAATCACATCAGGACAAACCGGACACACGCGTGGCGCCCCTGTAGCAGCACATTGGAACGGCAGAAACCAAAGAAGCTCCCCATCTCTTTTCACAAGCATGTGCCCTTCCAATCAAGAGAATTGCTGCAGCTCGAAACATGATCAGACGTGCTGGCAAAGCGTTGTACAGTGCGGGCGTCACGCTGGCAAGGCCTAGAAATTCGGTTTCGCTGTTCGCGTCCCGGTGAGCTTGGTTGCAAGATTGAAGCATTCCCCTGATATGTGCGCAGTGCCATGACATCGCCAGCAGCATTTGCGAGGTAAATTGTGCAATGAGCTATTGCGTTGATCATGACATTGCGCAGATCGTCACTTTCGGCTGAGTCGCAGCAGCGCGTGGCCAATGCCAAAGCTCACATGATTCAGACTGTAATACGCGCAGAAAATGAAGCGCTGAAACAGTATGTGGCGATTCTCGAGCAGGAGCTGCAGTACAATCAAGTGAGCCATCTAAGTCGCTGTGCTGATTGTATCCAGTCTATTGAGGGCCGCACCACAGCGCTTGATGCCAAGGCATCTGACAGCGCTGGATCTGGAGCCCTTCTGATCGGCGCCTCTGCTCAATCTAAGCAGCAAAAGCTTGGGTAAGCCATCGCGCACCGCGTTGGCATCGTGTGCAGTGGCGACAAAGCGTGGTGGCAAGCTGAGTTTGAGCGGTGCAAGGAGCTTGCGAGCAAAGGCGATCTCGAGGCTTGCTATCGTCTAGCGTTCATCTACTGGCAAGAGATGGGCGTGACCAAGCAGAACGACGAGAACGCGTTTGAGTATGCAGAGAAGGTCAGCGATTATGACAGAGAGCGATGAACGCTTCATGCAGGCTCACAAAGGCGGACACAAGCCGGCAACATGGCTGTATGCATGGCTCGGTCATGCTTTGCGTAAGACCACTTGGAACGAAAACAGACAGATGTTCAATGACGCATCTGGCTCGTGTGGATTTGCAGCGTATTACCTAGGCGATTATAAGCGCGCTATTGAGTTGTTGAAGCCACTGGCTGAGCGGCAACATCCACATGCACAGCATTTGCTGCACTGGTGTTTGCAGTATTTCAGATATGCTAAGCAGGACACGACTGACAAGCAATGGCGCGAGAAAGCGAAGGCTCAAGGACATCGTAACGCTGCACTGGACCAAGCAAGATTATCGGTTGCTGAGTTTGTTGCCACTCGCTGAGCAGCAAGATCCACATGCACAGTAAGAATTGGCTGCACAGCCGCTTCAATCTGGCTTCAATCCTCAACAGGGCCGAAAGCTACCGGGTGATCTAGCTGCTGCTAACAAATGCTTGCGACAGTAGACGTCATAAGCGTACTGAGTCGTGCACATCGATCTCATGTCTTTAGCGAAATGTTCACATGCTTCCGGGGGACGAGTTCAAGTTGGATTTGATTGACCAAGCAACAATTGCAAGGTCTATGTTTTCACGTTCGAATTGCTGCAGCAGCTCGACGTGAGTCACTCCAATGCATGAATCATGTCGTGAATGCTGATCGTGACTTCTGGCTTCACGATTGAATTGCATGCTCGAGAGAGAAACAACGCAAACGTGTCTAGAACAGACGGATTCAACCATTTGTAACGTATAACTCTACAGCAGTCACGAGAGCAACAAAGTCATCGCTTAGAACTCTTGCCCTTCGACGCACCCAAGCTCTTGCGTCGACTACGAATCGGAGTTCGTCTCAGCACAGCGTCAGCACCAGCGCCTGCACCAGGCTTCTCAACCTCTTGCACGTCATCATCCCCTTCATTCGCATCATCCTGACCATCAGCCTCACTGGCAACAGGACTCGCCGCGCGCTTCTGGCTCTTTGCCTGCTGCGTCAGTGTTTTCGGATGCGAGTGCTGTGACCGAGGTTTGCGACGTTTGGACTCGCCAGCATCTTCGTCAGCTTGTGCAGACTCAGCAGTGTACAGCGTCTGCCAGCCCTTGTCACTGCAAACAAGAATTGAACATCAATGACAGGCACCAGCTGTCGCGAATCATGCTCATCAATTGTCAGACATTGAGCAAGCAACCAACAGATTGAATGGCACACAGCAACCAGTACGAATGCTATTGCTCGTCGCACTACTTACGCTGGCTTGTCGTCGCGTGACTTCTTTGTTGGTGATTTTGCTGCAGCTGTGTCCGCCTCTTTGGTTGACTTGAACGAGGCCAGAGAAGTTTGTGAAGGACTTGAGGGACGCTGCAATCACAGACAAATAGATGTTAGCACTTTGCCTGCATCAGGCCGCCAAGAAACCAGGGATCTGAACAATCACAAAGCGAACACGCCAACAGGAGAAACAGATGTTAGCAACAGCAGTTCCATAATGACAATTGCAGAGAGATTCATCACCCGATGTCGACACAGCAATTTAACAGCGGACGCAGTCATGTATGAATACATACAGAGAGCAGAATTCAAGCGCTAAATTCCAAACACGCAGGCAGTGGCAACAGATAACATTCAAGCTGACAAACAAAAGACAGGCCATAATGGCACAACAGACGCAAAACCAAGCCCACAAGTACGCACAGACAATAGAGAGCATGAACTCAAGCGTGCCCGGCTCTTAGCACAGCAGACATTAACAGCATACCGCAGGGTTGAACAGGAAGTCTGTAGCTTGTGGCGGTGGGTCATTGATGAGGAATTGCGAGATATATTCACACTTGAGTACTGGATGGTGTTTAGCAGCCAGAGATGCCTGTGTGCAAGGTTAGAATAGTGTCATTGACTGAGCTGACCAGCTCTGTCTTGTTGTTGTCACTGACGGCAGAACAGAACGCGTGTGTTAGGCCCTGCACAAGAAACTCATAGGTTAGAAGCAAAGAACTCAGAAATGCGCAGCGCACGGCGCAGTTCTCAAGACAACTCTGAAACAACAGCACTCATTCACAAGCACATTGCAATCGACACTCAACTGGCAGCAGAACGCTAACACCAGGAAGCAGACTGAACTGAGCACAACTACTTGATACGCCTTGCTTGCTAAGCATGTTTGTCTTACAGGGGGTACAGCGCCATCAGCGTGAAACTCCAGCACTTGACCTCCACCAAGCTTGATCATTTGCTGAAACACTCGCTGCCTGCTCTCATCACTGTCGATCTGAGCATACAAAACAATGAGTGACAATGTGCAGGACAAGAATAAGGAAGACAGTGCGGGATGCTTTAGATGCTCAATCGGGAGGGGAGCATGTAGGAATGATGGGAGAAGGATCCAACAGCAGAAAGTTGTACAAAAAAAGGCAGCTGTTGAACAACGGGCTGTGAAGAACGCGCTGACAAATGACAAAACCAGTGGGTGCAGACATTGCAACAATACAAGTCTGTAATAAGGCCTCACCAATAGCACGACTTTCCAGCCAGTGTATGGACGAGTGTGTTTACAGCGATCAATGGCAGCTTTGAGGCCAGTCAGAGGCTCGCCTGCACGACCCAGAGGATCAATGAACAAACGAGAGGGTCTTGTGAACAAGGAGATCGTTGAACAATCAAGGCAGCCACAGAACTTAAAGCCGCACAAGGAAACTGTCTAGAGCAGTGTTGTTGAGGCAGCAATGCAGTGGTTCAAGCCACAGACTCGAAGGTACACTGGTTCATGCCAGGCGAAGCACGGAGAATCGGTTCACACCGCAGAATGCATTGGCAATAGATCAATTATGGCTCGCTGACCTTTCTCGACTTTACACCATTCAAACGGCACAGCGTCAAGGAATTGCCCTTTCTTCTGGCTCTCGTACAAGAACTCAGTCTTGACAATCCTGCAGACACATAGAAACGTGAGTGAGTTGAGCAACAAGACATTTGGCCAGTGGACTAAGCAGTCACAGGTGCTCTGTGCTAATTACAACAGAGGATGGGACATGTTCATGTGTTGTGAGAGACCGCTGGCCGTTAGCATGTACAACAGAGCATGGCCAATTCCAGCACAAGAGGCGAAGGATCGATCAATGCTCGAAGCGGACACACAGCACAGTTGCACCACCTACCATTTGCGATCGAGCATGCCAAGCAGTGTTTTCTCAGTTCGTTTGAGCTCGTTAGTGACAATGTGTGTACAGTTTGGAACGTCGAGATCTTCGCACAATGAGCCACCAAGCTTCATGATGACTGCAGCAGACATTGAGTGAGGAAGAGCAGCGTGATGTGATGGAAATGGGCATGCAAACTATCAGCAACGAATGGAACAGAGCCCAAGGATGCAAAGGCGTGGTGCACCAAAGAACGCAAGCAATGTGCTTGTCTGGCATTCGCTGCATTCACTTACTGTCAGTAAGCTTGTCCTTTTCAGATTTGCTCACGCCTGCATACATAATAATCACAAATTCACGTTAGCTAAATTACTGCTGAGTATGAAGCGAAAGTCAGAAGGCTTTGACTTGGCCTTTGCAGGGGACTTTCGCGGCGACGCTTTAACACTGTCTTTGCTCTTGTCGTGGTCCTTGACATCTGGCATCTCAGCATCGTCCTCTGTTTGGCACAAGCCAAGGTGAGCTACAGCAGTCATACAGGCTGCCATGGCATATTACAGATACAGCAAGGCATCCTTTGGGACAGCAGATTCAATGGAAAACGCCTTGCACACAATGTGTGGGCAGTGAGAAAGTGAAAGCATGACATACCATTGCACGACAACACACCAAAAACAGGAATCGTCAAGCACAGCATACAGTCAATTGCAGTACCTTCATCATGCTTCGACTTTGTCTTCCTGCTCTTGCTGTCCTCATTACGCTTGTCAGCCTTGTTCGGCGACTTCTTTGCCTTTTTGCGCTTTGGTTGTTCGTCCTCATCAGCACTGCTGTCATCATCTGATTGCCCTGACGCTTCTGAAGCTTCATTCTCGTCTTTCTCGTTTGAGCCCTCCGTAGCATCATCACGATAATTGACAGCCTTGCGAGCGCGGGTTGAGCGACGAGTACCGGCACCATCGCCTGCATGAAGAGACAGCTGCTCACAAGTTGGAAATACAATGCATCGGCACACAAGAATAATCAATTGAAGGATTATGGATGCAGAAAGCAATACAATGAGACAGCATACACAAAAGAACAGACTCTACCCCACAAAAAACAGGCTGTATTCAAACTGACCAGTGGCAGCAGGAGAAGCAGATCGTTTGCGTTTTCTGTTCGGACTGCCCTTTGCCTTGCTCGTCGCTTTTCCGCTCTTAGAGTCCTGTTCATCGCCATCTTCAGCTGCCTCGTTGTCGTCTTGGCCGCGAGATCGCTTCTTGCCACTGCTTTTACTGCTGGCTTTCGTCTTAATGCCCATCTTTCCGCTCTTTTTGTCAGATTTCGGCGTCCGTTTCGGTGATGACCCTGCAGTTGCAGTTGCAGACTTGTCCTTGCTCTTGCGCGGGGACTCCACAGCAGTGTCAGCAGCAGGCTTGACTTCAGTGTCATCATCGTCAGTTCTTAGATCCATTGCAACAGGAGCAACACCACCAGCTCCAGCACCAGCTGCAGCTCCAGCACCAGCATTGGTGGTTGTCAATGACATGGTGTCACGCGCTGGTTTCTGCGGGGAGTTTGGCGGCCGCAATGGTACAATAGGCACAGTCTCTCGTGCTGTAGCTGTTGCTGCGGGTGCTGGTGCGGGCAGGGGTTCAGCGACTGCAGCAGAAACAGAGGCAGAGGCCTTGTCACGCTGTGCCTCTGAGCCACCTGCTGTTTGGCCTGCGCGTTTGAGCTCTGGACGAGGCTTTGGAGCAGCCATCTGCACGCAGACAACACTGAGCACTGCGATAGTTGGAACAGTGAAAGAATGCATTAGACTGCAGGCACCATGAGATGCAGTGAGGTTACTAATGACCGGGAGAATGCGAAGACTCGTTAAGACAGACGCACAACAGGGCAAGACGTGCTGTCTGCAAAAGCTCGCAGCACACCTTGACGTCTGCAGCATTGGCAGCAGCTAACAGCTTTTCGTCATACTTGCTGTAGCGGACCACACATGAGGCCTGTGAATTGCCCTCGTCATCCGAATCGCCTGCAACATCAGCAACGAATGCTCAGGTTCCGGAAAGAAAGCAAAGAACAGACAGAATTCTGGAACGCAAACAATGATTCGCGAAAGCAATGAACTCAAGACAACGGACCTTGATCTCGAGCCGCTCTTCGTATCCTTGTCATTAGTGAATCTTCGGCTGCGGAACGTTAGCCTGGCAAACAACACAAGACTGACGTTGAAACGAATCAGGAGCTGCGAATAGCGCACTATCATGCTGTTCCAGATGTGATCGACTAATCCTCTTCTCAGGCACGCGAGATCGCTCAACATTTTCTTTGCCTGTCGCCACACAATCAATAAGCACAGACTTGCCGAAAATTGGGAGGGAGTCAATGAGGCATGAAAGCAGCAGCACAAACCTCGTTCTTGCTGTTTCTTCCCAGCTCGATCTTTCCTCAGTGGATTGAGCGCAGCAGCCGCAGCAGCAATCGAGGTTTCATTGCCAGCGCCAACGCCAGCACCGCCGCTCTCAGCTTGCACAGGCATGACTGGTGTTTTCTGTGCTGCTGTTCCTGCGTCTTCGTCCGATGTCAGGTCCATAGCGGCAACGCCTTTGTGAGACGCATCGTGTGCTCCCGTGGGCTGCGCGGACTTGTTGACTGCAGCTCGAAGATTCTGCAAGACAGAGATGAGTAAACAGAGCTGCAGTCTGACTGCACTTAGTCACATCTTCCAAGATTCGCAGCAACACAACGAAGTGGCATAACACATCAATGCTCGTACAGACCTCTGTAAAAATGGGCTGCAGCTCTGCGCCAGGAGATGCCATAGTTGTGACTGCTACACCACGACCAGCTGCTACATCAGCTTTCTGCCAGGCGAGAAACGGTTGAGGCACAAGCAAACTCGGGACGCATAGTTGCAACAGCAGGAACTACACAACAAGAGGGGCACAGCAGCCGAGAGCACTCATGCAACAGCTGGAACATACAAACAACCACACTGCAAGGCAAGCAGCAGGACACCAGCGTTCTGGAAGCACAAGATCACCTTAGGTGTTAGAGATGCTGATGGTTGCACACCAGTTGCTGTCGTCTTATCTTCAGGCTTGCGGTCTAGTCGATAAGGATCTTCTGACACGGCCTGCAAGCGCAAACAGCCATTGAGTCAAGTCAACAAGTGGATCAGCTCATCTTCCTTGGAGGTTATGCAAGGTAAACAAAAGTGACCACGTGCTTCCATGACACAGCGTACAGCAAACAGCAGCAACGTGCACTACCTGGCCGGCTTGTACGCTATCGTACAGCCATTGAACAGACACTACCGGCGTCTTCCACTCAACAGCTTTCGTGAATTTATGGCCTGTGGCGGGTCAGTCATTAAGTGAACAGTGGTCACCTGAGGCTTCTTTGCAGATGAGATGTGTATTCTGTCGATTGAAACCGTCTGTATGTCGAGCACTGCAGAAGAGTGCATCACGCAGAGCTAGAAGCGGCATGAGGCAGCAGCAACACACGACCGATTCCAAGCAATGAGAACAGTAACACGAGAGCAGCCATTTCACCAATGACACAGCAAGCAGCTCTGTCATACCCGACACCTTCAATGATTGTTTTCACAGTGGTACGCTCCACATTGCTGAAGCCAGACGTGCATATCCGAAACGCTGCACGTACAGCAGCATGAAACACGCCACGAACAATGTTGCACAAATCAAATAATGTTGCACGCAGAGAAAGAGTGTGACAAGCAACATCAGCCTCAGAGATGTTGTTGTGAGCAGAAATGTTGCGAGTCATTGTACACTTACAGATAAAAGCATCCAGTTTGCTGGTCATGACGGGAGTGTAGAGCGGATTTGCTCGAGGATCAATAATTGTATTAGCTTTGAGACAATCATCTGCATAAAAAAGCCGTTGACGCGTAAAGCGTTAGCACCAGAATGTGTGACGTCTGAAGCATTCACAGCCAGAAGAACGATGGACCACGAAATGGTACTCGATCACGGTTAAGCAGGGACAGACATTCATAAACAGTTCAGGAAAGCAGTTCAGGCAACAAGGAAAATAGAATGTTGAATGAAGCAATGGCGAGATACCTAAAAACACTGTGCTAACAGCTGGAACGCCTTCAGGTAGCTTTGTATCAGGCTGCAGCCTACACAGACACAGAGTACATCAAACCATGAGGAAGCAAAATGAGCAGCACAGGCGCTCAGCTGACAAGTGGTAAGACAACACTCGGCTCAATGGTGACGCTCACGAGGAGATGGTATTACCTGTCTGTTAGCACGAAATCCAGCTTGTCCTCAGATTGCAGCTCATGTCGAAACATAGCGCGACCTGTGCACGTTGATATTCGCAGTGAGCACCATAGCACAATCAATCGCAATATGTCAAAAGCCGCAACGAGGGAACACGCGGCACTTAAGTCGCAAGAACGAAAACGCGGCACGTTATGCTGACCTCCCGCTGTTTTGACTTTGTTCTGCAGGTCCATGTTTGACTTGAAATCAATATCATCAAGAATCAGGAATGTGAACCCGCTGAGCATGCCCTGTTTAGCAGTGTCAGTGAGTGAATTGATTCAAGAGATGTGTGAATTGACCTGCTTTGCCGGTGTCAGTTGCATGGACATGCCACGCGAGAGAGCAGCACCAGCTGTTTGAGCTGCCAGAGCAGGAGAAGGACGCGCAGCCTGCAGAGCGAACAAATGAGCGCACATGTCGCCACTGTAGCCATAGCAACTGTTGAGTCACATTCAATACAATAACAACATGGTATAGCTGTACAATCACATCTGCTCAAACGCACCACAGCAGGTAGACTTGACTTGCTTGCTCCAGATCCAGCTCCAGATCCAGCGCCTGTGCACATTAATCAGCGCTATTACAGTGTCTGACCTTTCTCCAGCTCGATTTGACGCATGAAGCCAGAAAAATTGGTGGGCTCTTGCGCTGCTACGGGTGTTGGCTGCAGCAATGAAATGAGTGACCAAACGGAGTGTGCATTCTTGAGCAATGCTTGGAGTCAGTCAGAGATCGGTAACGGGCGAAGTCGAAAGCATGAATCAGCACAGGTTGCGTGCACGTACAGATGCTCTTGGTCGCTCGGGTAGCCCCTGTTCGAGATCAGACTCTTGCAAGTACTGCAAACAGTGAATACTGGCAGGTACAATGCCGTCACCTTGTCCGTCGATAACCGTCTTTTGTGACGATGACAGTCAGCAAGCCAATCTAAGCCTATTGCAGGATAAGCAACATGTGGAGAGCGTGTCTGCTGACCAACAATCGGACAGTCCATCGTTATTCGCTCTTGACGAACAGCATCTCTGCAACACAGCAGTGAGCATTACAGGGAAACGACATAACCGCAGGACTCAAGGTTGAGGCATCACAACAACGACGCTAGAACAACACAGATCGATCTTCCAGAAAGAAGGGTTCCAGGCTCACCTGACAGCAGTAAGGTTTGGTGCCACGCAGTGAGTAGCAAATCGTCTAGGCTCAGAAAAACGAGTGCCACCACCAGCCAACACCATGCTGATCGCTGCAAGCAGAGGGCCTTAATATCTGAGTGACTGCTGAAACAGTGAACAACGGCATGCGACATTCGGAAACATCGAACGAGACAACAAGCAGGCATCGATGCTAACACGTGAACAACCACAGCCGGAATCTGGAACAGGCAAGAAAACTGTCAGGTCTGTGTAAGGACCTCGTTCTGTGGTCTGCGCATCGAACCCCAGAATGACAATCACACACGAGTCTAAATAAGACCCGTGATCCGTATCCACAATTGGAGAGACAGTTCTTAATCGAGCGGAATTCAGTCCAGCAGCTGCAGCAGCACCAAGCACTGGAGATGGACCGCGTGGCTGTGCAGGAGCTGGATATGCGAAGGTGATGCTTTGATCTGCACAAAGGGACATGCATTCGATGACTGCTAGTGCAAGGACGATGAGTGTAACTCAACACAAGTGCATTTCACGCTGTCAAGAACAGCACAGACATGCAGAAGACTCAACAAAGATAGACAGGCACATCTGCAGCATTACCATGTGTCACAGGTGCGAGGCCAATCACTGAAGGGTTAGCAGCTCGTGGCACGGCAGGTGCGGGTGCAGGACCAGGACCAGGCTGAAGCAAGGATTGTGCAATTGATGATTTTGCCCCTGTTGGCGCTGCTGTGGCTGCTCGAAGTGCTGCAGGACCAGCCATCACAGATGCTGCATGAATCAGAATCAGCTGCAATCACCAGACAAGCAAGCATGCGCTTAGAGCTGAGACAGCCGAAAACCGGGATCAGTACAGTGAGCAGCTTACTCATGACTGCGTCACCATCTGCATCTCTGTTTGCTGCTGCCCCATTGATCACACCACGATGGCTCACGTACTGCAAGCACAACATCCGACAACACCGTGATTGCAACGAAGGAAAGCGTCAGCACTACGAGTGGAAACAAGATAGGTGCAGTACGACCGTGGTCATGCAAACCAATACGAACCGACGACCCATACCGATTTGATCGGCTGATTGATCGGCCCTAGATCAATCGACTCAGGCTCAGCTGCTGCGTCTTCTTCATTGCGCGACACATGCTGCTGCTGTTGCTGCTGATCACTGTAGCCTTTGCGAATGCCAACAGCTGCTCCAGCTCCAGCTCCTGCACCATTGCTGGCAGCTGCTGATCGCGAACGTTGCGAACCTACAAATGCATGGAGTGTCAAAAGGCACTCTGGGAACGGCTGACAAGAACATCCAACACGTTTGACGCAAAAGGCATCGTGCATACCGGTTGGTACCGCCAAACCACTGTTATTTGCCAATCCCGCAGCGCCAGTTGAACCATAGCTGAGCTCAGCAGGTGCTAAAGCGACAGGAGGGGAGTGCTGTAATTGTGCTACTGCTTGGACAGGACTGTGACCAGGACGCGCAGTGTGTGCAGCCGGTGCAAGCTTACTGTCATCTATCAGTGCAGCACCGAGCGACGCGATGCGCTGAGTGTTGGACATACTCTGCGCTGGCAACGTGTGCAAGGACACTGATGACAGTTCTGCAACCGGTCCAGTCGACAGATTCAGCGATGGACCATGCAGTGAAACAGCAGCTGTGCCCGCTGGTTCTGCAGGCGCTGGAGCTGGAGGAGCAGCAACAGCAACAACAGGAGCTGGCATCTCAGGAGCAGGCACAGGGACATCAACTACGAGACCAGCACCTGCATCAGCACTCAAATGACCAGAGCTGCGACAGCCTCAGAGGCTGAACGAACGCAAACTGTGTGCACGTCAATCGATAGTGGCTACCTTCTGACTTGTCGTCCAACAACTGTTCATCTCCAACAGGATACAAGTGCTCGGGTGCACTTCCTGCTCAGGTATAAGGCACACATTGATCAAAATACTTGCCTTTGCTCTCAACGAAGTCTTGCAGCCAGCGCAGAGACACAATTTTGATCTTGTTGGCACGTGCAAAGTTGTACTTGTCGCCAGACGGCGTCTGCAGCACAGCATATACACCGTAAATGGCAACGGGACTATGCCGCAACATGAAGCGCATGCACTCATTCAAGGCAACTCGATGATGCAAGGCATGCAACAGCCCGGCTCGACGCACCTTGGCAATCAAATGCGTACAGTCTTTGTCAAGATGCGGTGTGTACACGCCTCCAAGCGTTGTCACAGCGTTCTTGACTTCTTCACGCTCAGCTGCAACAAGCCACAAACGATGAGCTTGCTACACTTGAAGGTAGCATGGCACACTATGCAGTGCTTCGGTTCACTGAGATTCCACGCTTATGCTTGACTGTTGTTGACTGCTCTACGAACTAAACAGCTCATGTTTGTGCGACAGCGACCAAACCAGGTCACAAGCAAACCACCACGAAGCAGTAGCAGAGCTTTGCTTACGTTGTCCAAGGCCAGTAATCGAAACACGAAAGCCACCCATTGTCTTTACAGCGAAATCAGCAACGCTCAGCAGCTGGGCGTCATAGAAACAGCGGTAGATCCAGTCTGGACGTGAGATCTCTGACAAACAGGTCAGACGACAGCTCAGCGTAGACAACCACACCTGTATGCAGGTGCACAGCAGCCTGCAGAGGCAATGAAACGAGGCAATGACGCTATCAAACCTTGTATTTCTCAGAGTGTTGGTTGTTAGCAATCAGGTTTGTAACAGAGTTGGTGAAATCTCGGTGAAATTGCCCTCCCATTGCACGAGTAAGGAGTTCTATCACATTCTGCCAAGGCTAAGCACAGCACCTGCGCGTGTGTTGGCACCTTCTCCTCGTTGCGAATGCCGGTGCAACAGACTATCCTGCCTGCAGCAAGCATACGAAATGCTGCCACACGAGCCTCTAGCTGCGCGACTGACTCAGGGACGGGTTGCACGACGCCGTGGCCTGTTTGAATTTGCAGTCAGATGGCAAGCGATTGCGCATACCAACAACGACTGAATGGGCTGGAATCTTGCCTCGTTGACATGCTTGAAACAACAGCTTCTGTAGCGCCACATGAGCATTCGCAGCACGCACAGGGCAGCACCTCTTCTGTTGACAACAACACATGAATATAGGCGCTCTCCCGCGGTTGTGTTCCGTCAAGAATTTTGCATCCTTTTGCAGCCAGCTGGCTCGACAGCACACTGGCTTGCGCATGGGACCCAACGGAATCGATGAAAACCTCCATTTCGTGGTGCAATTCGAAAAGATCTTGCAGGCGAAAGTCCAAGAGCCGCTGACGTCGATTTATTCACCCAAAAGCGCACAAACACGACTTCGACTCATTTTTACGAAATTGACAAAATCAATTTTGTTCTCCTGATGCTGACATTGCTGGATCTATGAATCGGCTGAAGTGAAGATTGAGTGTGGTTGAGATTGATCAAGCAGTTCTACTTCGCCTCCGCGTAGGCCCGACAAGCGAGCACCATACCGCAGCGCAGGGACCAAGATCGCTGTTATGCGTACAGCTTCGGCCTGCTGGTGTCACTGTTGAGATCTTCAGCATGCTACAATCGACTGACATCGCAGCTGCGATGGCTTGCAGTCGGCGAATGCAACTCTGTGTCGAGGACCACGCAGGTTTGACGAAGCAGCTGATTGTGAACGTGAGATTCTCCGGATCGCATGCTGCTCACTGACTTCAACGTAGCCCTGAAACAAGACAGTTGCAGCCTTCGGTTCAGCTCAAGCCTTCGCATGTGACGTCTCGCCTGAGCTGACAGACGCTCATGTGTCTAGCGTCGTGCGAGCATCCCCTAATTTGAGAGCGCTGCACATTCAGAGCAACATGGTCACACCCGAGCTTCTGAGTGTACTCGCATCCCTGCCTCGATTCTGCATAGACCTGTCGTACCTGAGTGGCATCAGCAGCCTGATGCTTCCGCGCTGCTGAGAGGCCTGCAGCAGATCATGCGTCGAGCTGAGAAGAGCGATTCTGCTTCCAAAGGACTCACTGTCGAGATTTCGCCTCTGCCGAGCTCAGCTGCTAGGGGACTGGCTCAGGAGTTCAGTCAGTCCGATAGAGTCTCAAGTATTCTGAAGACGTTGACGGCCGTGCGCGCTTTGCTTGGGGCGTTCCTGAAGGCTGACGATTGATGAGAGGATATCGTATGCTGTTGGACTTGCTTGTCTTTGACGTGCTTGATTTCCTGTCCACGCGCATGCATGTAGACCTTCATTCAATGCATGTACGACCTTCATTCAACGCAATGCACCAGTCACTTGACCTACATTCAATCAGACCTTCCAAAGGCATGCAAGACTTTCGAAGTCATTTCTCGTGATCAATACGACAAAACCGGAGTTCATTCTCCTGCACCAGTATGCAATTGCACATGCTGCTGTGCAATTCTTTCCCAAATACAAAACTGTGCCTGCTGTGGCATAGCTGACATGCCGTACTTCCTGTGCCACCATCAGAATCGCGTTTCTTTGACACCAGTGATTTTTTTTGTGTTCTTTCTGCTTTGTCCATCGAATTGATTGGACCACTGTTTGCTAATCTGTACTGATTCGACCGTGCAGGCAAATGGCTGCGGCTGCTTCAGAACAGAAAGCGACGTCAGCATTGAAAGCGTCGCCATTGCGCTTTCAGCCAAATATGACGAATGTGGTGTTGTTCTGCATCGGATCGTTTGCTCCTGTGCACCTGAATCACATCGCGATGTTTGTGGACGCCAAGAACGCGCTGGAGAAGCAGCCCAACACCTGCGTCATTGCCGCTTACATCTGCATCACATCCAGCAAACAGGCCTGGCGTAAGCTTGCTGGCAGAAACAGAGCCTTTGCTGCTGCCGACACGCGCTTCCGAGTATTGCGGTCGACTCTGCAGGACTGCAAGGACGCTGCCTGGCTGCAAGTCTTCGAGGACGGAATTGACTGTGACCAGCCTGCTGCAGTGCGATCACGTCGTCTCAGAGAACAGGTTCAGCAGCATTTTGCGGCATTCCCGGATGGCTCCAATTCTCGACTTGAAATCCTGAACGTATTTGGTGTTGATGCTCTCGACAAGATACGCAATGCGAAAGTGATCGAGACCGGAGTCTGCGTATTTAACCGCACCATTCCTGGTTTTGACCTTGACAAATTCTTACTGGAGCAGCCTGAAGAGATTAAGAGCAGACTGAGGCTGATTCGCACGGAGGATTACAAGACTGGCGCGCGACAAATGAGCTCTTCACTTGTGCGACAGCGCTTCTTTGCTGAGCAGTCGCTGGTCGGTCTCATGACGCCCTCAGCGATTGCACTGCTTGAGTCTCTGCGAGTTACCATTGACGCTGAGCTGCCTGATGAGGCTGAGACCAAAGCTGCTGCCGCTGCCAAGCGTCAAGCGCCTAAGCAAGGATCGCGAAAGAATCGACGCACTGATCCGGAGAAACCTGACATTAGTCTTGTGCCAATGACTGCAGCTGCAGAAAGCACAGGCCGCCCGCTTGATGCTGCTGAGATCACTGCCATCCTGCTGCTGCACTGTCCGTGGCTGCGCGCTGATTGCAAAGCGCCTGACAATTCAGCTCCTGACAAGCTTGTTCATCCACGACTCCGTGTCATTGCCTGGAATGAATTATTGGATTCAGAGCATGCTCCACAGCTTGGTCGCGGTGTTTCAGCTGCAACATACCGCATGCGTTGGCGACCTGTGAGGTCTCGTTGAGCCTTTGTTGCATTTTTCTTACGCCTCTTGCAGAGCTGAAGAAGCTCCTGCCTCAGGCCCTGCTGAGCTTGCTGTTGCAGTGAAGGTCTTGCCGCTTGGTCAGCATCGCAACGCGTTCCTGAAACTATTTTCTCGAGAAGTGTCGTGCATGCTCAGTTTCGACAGCGCTGGACTTGTTCGCATTCACGGCTGCGGGATTGAAGATGTCGATCGAGGATTCAGCAACGCACGCGCGTTTCTCGTCATGGAGTATTGCAATGGCGGCGATCTCTCAAACGCGTTGCCGTGGAATGTGCGTGCTGAGACCGGCAGTCGCGTGTATGCTTTAGAGCAGCAGAAGCTTGCAGAGTCGAAGAATGAAGTCGAGGGCGCGAGCGCTGGAGCTGGAGCTGGCCCTGGACGTGCTGCGAATGCGAAAGGAGAGACAAGGCGAGTGCTACCCACTGTACGCATTTTGCGAGATGTGGCTGTTGGCATGGCACACATGTCGCGTTCAACTCTGGCTGCTGGTGCTGATTCTGCAGCCGCAGAAAACAAAGCCGAAGGCAAAAGCCCTCGTGAAAGCAAGGACTTACCCTTCCTCCATCGCGATTTGTCCACAGACAATGTACTGCTGTGCATTGAGGGTGACAGTGTGCAAGCGAAAGTGTGCGACTTTGGCCTTGCTCAACGTGCGGATGACACGGCTCGCGTCGGCCGCGGTTCGTGTCGACGGTACTCGCCTGAGGTGAGTGACAGCGCACTTCGATCTCACGCTAACGTCACATGCAGTCATTGCAAGACCCTGCTCACTACTGCAGCAAGTGCGACGTGTTTATGTTTGCGATGGTCATGTACGAAGCCCTGCTTGGGCCTCTCTGGCCGGGACAAGGCACTGGCGATGCATGCAAACGCACGCTGGGTAAACAAAGGCCTTATTTGCCCGTGACTGGTGGCACTGATTATCGCGGACAGAACAATGGCGATGCGCGCGGGGCTGCTTTGGAGCCTGCTGTTGCTGGCCTGCTGTATGACTGCTGGAATCATGATCCTGAACGAAGGCCCACGTTTGCGCAGATTGTTGCGAGGCTCGATGCCATGCTTGAGCATACGACTGAGTAGCCAAATGAGAGTACTCGATGAGACAATCGATGCAACATGTTTTTCGTGAGATATTTGCCACAGACTGCCGTGCGCATGGTCCAATGACGGTTGAATTAAGATCTTAAAAGAAAGTGCGTTCCATATCTGAATTAGAACGATTGAGCTGCTCTCTATGCTGGAACACGTGTTCCTTCAGCATTTCCGAGCTCAGCATGCTGGTATCGGCATGTGGTTATGCATTCATGTACTCTCTCATGCCCGCAAAAGAAGGCACAAAAGATTTGCCCACGGAGGGAATTGAACCCCCGTCTCCAGGGTCACAGCCTGACGCTCTGCCGACTGAGCTACGTGGGCTTCTTGAATCAAACAATTCGAATGCTAACCCTTGAGCCTCGTCCCCAGCTCCAATATTCTCAGCACACCGCAGTTCCTTGCTGCAGAGGTCTAACTTGGATTGCAACTGAGGAACACTGGTTCAAGTTGAGCTTGTGCATATGAGTCCTATGTATTCTGACTCAGGAGAAGACGCTTGATCATCATGCTCAGTGAAATGCTCTGTGAAGAAGAGCGCTCAATTGACACGTGCTGAGCACATGCTGAGCACGTGCTCGCAATCCGCAGTTCTCGGCCTTGAACGTGTGGTGAGCATGTGCTCGATATGCATGAGTAGTAACTTGAAAGAGTAAATCGTAATGCTTGAGTGTATGTGCATAGGATCATGGTACGAGAGGGCATAACGCAAGCGTGTCTCGAAGGAAACATGTTGAAAACGAGACTTAACGAGTCGCACGCGCAGAATAATTCTTCGGACAAGTCGCAAAATAGAACGCGCAAACAGAACAACAAATAATGCTCTCGACGGCTCAAAAGCTGCTCGAGGCTATGATACTAGCACGCCAGTAGCATACTTGCAGCTGCAGCATAAATGTGCTATATCGGCATTCGTCCTTCGAGCCAAGAACATGTGTTCTGCAGTGCACAGCTGCAGAGTCTGCCAAACACAAGGCGCGGGCGACCACCATACGGAGCTATCCGCGACTGCGAGCACGACTTACAGAGTCTGAGATGAAAGACTGCAGGATCGCGCAGCTTTGTAGATGCAGAGCTCGATAAGCCAAGACATAGGCGCTGTCTGACGATTCAGCGTGAGGCTGGCAGCCGACTCAGCGGTTGACATTGTCAACAGGCACCAATGACGCAGAAGCCAGCATCAGAGATTAGGCTGCTCCAGCTCCTGCTCCTGCAGCTGCACCATTGCGTGCTGGACCAGGGCCAGCTCCAACAACAGCTGGAACAACACCAGACTTGCCGACAGCAGCGGCAGCAGCAGCACCAACAGCAGGTTTGCCAACTAAGCCTCGGTTTTTTGGGAACTCAACGTCAACAAACCCATTTGTCTTGTCGTCTGGATAATGCACGATGCCACCTTGCAGTGACACGAGCACTTTCTGCTTGAAAAGTTTCTCATTCGAACGAAGCTCTTCAGTAATCCCTGCACACATTGAAGCACAGCTGTGTGAAGCAGCACTTGCACTCACTGCTGAATTGATTGTACGGGTCGTGAAACAGCATCAGCAAATGCAAAATGACGTGATTCATCGTTGTAGTGGGTCGCCATGGCCACAAAAAGCGCGCGCAAAGCGTGCCATCAAGACCGATTTGCGGGTGATAGACCTGGGAGCTTGAAGAAGAGCTGAACACACCGTTATTTCCTTACTTTGTCGAGAGCAACAATGTTGATAGCCTCAAAGGGGAATCTGTCCGGCACTCTGATTTTGAACTCAAAGTGCCCGCCAGACCAGTAGCCCTCAATAATCCTCAACTGCAGGCTGAAGTTTTGCAAGTCACCAACGTCAGGAAAGTAGATTTCCACGTTCGGAGGACAATCCATATGATCAAAGTCACGCTGCAGCCTGAATCTGGCCTGCTGACCAGGGGGAACGTACGAATGTTTCCGCTCGCCTTCTGGCGGGCTGTCATCAGCGTCAACAGCCTTCTTCCAGGCACCCGGTTTCTTTTTGTACATTGTGCAGCGTTCACAGGTGTACAGAGCAGCACTTCCGCACTGAGTCAATTCAATCGAGCAGTCAGGCAACTTGCTGTCGTCACGCGAGCAGACGCCGTGTCACCAAGCAGCTGAGGAGCGCCTAAATCTGTGACGACCAGTCAAATTGTGTGTGTGGTTGCGAGATTTCCGTCTCCAGCTAATGTAGTAATGGCAATGCATACTTTGTTAGTGAAAACACTCAATCTCTTGATTTGGCATTGAAAAACGAGAAACTGATGTCGTTTTGTCCATTGGTACAGTGAGCACACAGTTGCATGTTGTTGCATCCAAGCGCCACTTTCCTCAACGTGCAATTGACCAGGACAACATGCCTCCGAAGAAGCGCAAGGCCGCGAGTGACGACGATGGAGCTGGTGCTGGCGCCGGTGGCAATGACTGAGTGAAGGCATCAAGCATGACTGAGTGAAGGCAGTAATGAGCACTGGGACAAAACATGGCTCGCATCACAGGCGTCCGACATTAGCATTGTGCGAACTCCTGCCATGCCTGGGAGAGTTCAATTTGGCCGTACGAACGCCAAATCACGACGTTGGGCGGTCAGCTGTTAATAATCAGAAGGCTCAGTGTGCCTTTAGCTTGTTAGACATTACGACAAAGTCAACTAACAAAGCTGATAATGACTAAGACAGACTCTACCAAACAAGAGACAAATAGACTTGAACTTCGCTGTTAATGTACAAGAGATGTCCCGAAGTCATTGGAGGGGTCAACATCAGTAGCTAGTCCAAACAGAGCAAAGCGTTGTCAGCGTCATTGATTAGCCGCAACATCGTACGCGTGCTCTAAACAGCTTCTGAAGGTGGAAATGCCACACTCTCAGGGCTCGCGCCTCTTAAGCTTCTACAGTCAGCTCCAAGTCGCGACCATTGTCCTTCCGAACAAGCTTACACCAGCCACTTGCTGGGCTAGCACCTCTCGCGTTGCGCAAGTGGATATGTTTGAAGGAATGGTAGCAGCAATTCGCAAAGGTCGACGCTCGATACTTCTCTTCTTCTATGCCGGTCACGCCTCTGCTTTCAACGAAACCTGCTCCTGCTCCAGCTTCTGCAGATGCTGCTCCTGTGCTTTCGGCGAACTGGCGACTGCGCTCATGATCAAGCTTGGCCTGCTTTGCAACCATGGCCAGCGCGGCGTTGGGTTTCGAAACTGCAGAGTCTGGCCCCGCACCACCAGCAGCAGCACCAGCACCAGCAGCAGCGACAGCCAGGCCTTTCTTGGCAGCATTCTCAATCTCATTGCGGATTGTCTTAATGAAACCATTGTCCCACAGTTTGCCTGGAACGTCACACTCTGCGCTGAATGCCACTTGAAAGAACAGCTTAAACGCGCCCAGGCTGCAATCACAAGCAATCAGTGAGCAGCCACCGCGCGCAGATCGAGTCAACGCAGCTCAGGCAGACAACACGAGTCAGACGTACTAGGTGTACAGAAGGCAATCACTTGTCCCGCGCATGACCAATTTGTGCACAGGAACAGGGCGGCGTGAGCTGTCAACAAGCTGCGAATTCCGCTTGTGGCCAGTGTAGTAGCCGGCATTGAGAATGCGGCCTTTCTGTTTCTCATTCAGTTCGCCAAACAATGAGGCAGCGATCAGCACGGGATCGTCGTGAGCAGCTGCATTGAGCGCATCAGGTAGCAATCCGCGCTGAACAAAGAGCATAAAATCGCTATCTGCTCAAAACAGTTAGCAATCAGAGCATCGCACCTGTCCACTGCGGGCAATCAGCATTCTCAATGAATGGCACTGCCTCAAGCTCATTCGACGGTGTCAGAGCGGTTGCAGCACCGGCATCCTCAGACTCCACGCTGCTGCGCGACAGAATTTTGAAATCCGCATCAATAGCGTCCAGAAACTCTTCGAAGAGCTTTTGGTCAAGATCACGCAGTGCTCTGTGAGCAGCCATGTCCTTCTCAAACTGGTCCAGAGTTTCTTCGCTGATGTGCATCTCCTCAAACGGCCAAGCTTCTTCAAAGGGTACCGCAACCAAATCCCCATGCCTGTATGCGCATCACCTGAGTCCAACGAAACACCGCGTGCTCGACAACAAAATTCAATACGATCAAACCTGCTCTCAGTGGCAGGTTTTGGAACAGCGTCAACACTGGCATCTGCAGCTGCAGCAGCTTGGACAGCAGGCGTTGCCGCAGCAGCAACTTCAAGCGGCGCCTAACAAGAGTGTCAGATTACGACAGAAAGTCGGCTGATTCACTTGTGTGGTTCCCGGGATTTCCATCTCCAGCTTATGGTAATGCAGTAGTCAGGAAACTTGCTGTCACGCGAGCAGACGCCGTGTCACACCAAGCAGCTCAGCCTAATCTGTGACGGACCAGTCAATATTGTGTGGTTGCGAGATTTCCGTCTCCAGTTAATGGCAATGCAAAGGGACATACCTTTTTATTGAAAATACTCGATCTCTTGATTTGGCGTTGAAAAACGAGAAACTGATAGTGTGTTTTTTTTGCATTGGTGTGAGCACACAGTTGCATGTCGTTGCGTCCGAGCGCCACTTTTCCTCAACGTTGACAGGACAACATGCCTCCGAAGAAGCGCAAGGCCGCGGGTGACGACGATGGAGCTGGTGCTGGCGCCGGTGGCAAGCCTTTCGCTGGCCTCACATTCTGCTTGACGGGCACACTCAGCAAGAAAAAGGCTGATGTTGAGAAGATGATCAAAGCAGCTGGAGGCAAAATTGCAGGCTCTGTGACCTCTGCTGTGACACACGTGGTTGCTGAGGCGCTCGGCACAGGCAAGGTGCACAGATGCTTCATTACTGTTGCTAATCACCGTTGCCAGGCGAGCGAAGGCGTCGATCGCGGTCTACCCGTGGTCAAGGAGTCATGGCTCGACGAGTCGATTGCATCCGGCAAGCAAGCCAGCGGCAAGGAGCATTTCTGGGCAAATGGTGGCGATGGGTAAGCGTACATATATAGCACATTGAACAGTTCTTCTTCAATACTGTCAATCAAAGTGGCAAGGGCGTTGCTACATGCTGCTGACCCTGTCGTACTCAATGCTGAGCAAATGCTGGTTTGACTCTGTTCTGCCCGCAGTGATGAAGACAGCGGTGAGCCTGCACAGAAGAAGGCAAAAACAAGCGCCGGAGCAGGAGCAACGGTTAGCGGCTCATGGCTTATTTCTGCACACATTCCTGCCATCGTTGAGTAATATCATCGATCTCATGTTGCCTCTTGCTCGCAGAGTGCTGCTGCTGCCTCAGAGAGCAAGGACATGGAAGACGAAGAAGAAGGTGATTGAACACAGCATACACACATCACACTACTTGACCACTGCTGTTGCTGTTGTCGCGAAACAGATATTGTTTGTGAGCTCACATGTTGTGCATTGTTGCTGTTGCGCACTGTTTGCGAGATGCGTCACCGCATTGTACTCGGAAGCCCGGTCTCATCACACGCTTGCAGAGCCGAAAGCTAAGCCTGCCAAGGGCAAGAAAGCAGCAGCTGGAGCAGGAGCAGGAGCAGGCGCTGGTGCTGGCGCTGGTGGCAAGCCGTTTGCTGGCCTCACATTCTGCTTGACGGGCACACTCAGCAAGAAAAAGGCTGATGTTGAGAAGATGATCAAAGCAGCTGGAGGCAAAATTGCAGGCTCTGTGACCTCTGCTGTGACACACGTGGTTGCTGAGGCGCTCGGCACAGGCAAGGTGCACGTATTCTCTCGAGGGAACTTGCCTTATTCGCTCAAACAGGCGAATGAAGGCCTCGAGCGTGGTTTGGCCGTTGTCAAGGAGTCTTTCCTGGACGCATCAATCGCTTCCGGCTCGCTCGTGACTGATAAGCAGCATTTCTGGGGCGGAGGCGACGATGGTGAAGGCGGGGAGGGCGATGAGCAAGGTACAAACACGAGAATTATGTTGTTTTCTTGTCTTGTGCTTGGCTTTGCGGTGTTCTGTGCTATGTGTGGCTGTTGTTGTATGCGCTTTACTGTTCCTGTGCACTCAGGATGTCTGTGCTTGTCTGTGCACTGCCATGTGTCTGACGCTGTGCATTCTGTATGTTTTGATGCTGGTTGTTTGTCTGCTCGGGGGTATTGCACTGCTTAATTGGTTGTGTGCTTATTGACGCTCATCTGTGAAGGCGAGGGTGGTCAATATGGAGCTGAATGGCTTGAGCGTGTGACAAGCACTCTCGAGGTGTGTGGTCTTCAGGCTGTGCTGGCATGTGTGCGCTCAATACGTCTGCTTGTTGTTGACACGCGATGGTTCTGTATTCAATGCCGACTTGCAGGGCTCTGACGAGACTTCTGCTGCCATCAATGGTGCTCTGGATGAGATTGAAAAGTACCTCAAGACAGGTCAGTGGATCCACTCACTTTGATCAGAAGGCTCGATTGCCTTTAGCTTGTTAGCATTACGACAAAGTCAACTCAAATGACTGATTGTTTTTGATCTACTGAATAGGCGGTGATTCCAGCGACACTATTGGCGACTGCGGTGCTTTAGAGGTGTGTGAGCATTGACTATTCGACCTGTGGCTGTCGTCAGCTGTGCGTGCTGTGCCTTAATCAACATTCTTATGTTGCCAGCTGTGTGTGCCCTGAGTGATTTCAGCATTATTGTCATCAGCTAGGTGTGCGTGTGATCTCTCTTCATGCATGGTCAATTGTTTTGGAGTTCTGTCAATGAGTAACATTCCTGATGCTGCTTGCCCATTCACGCTTTGGTAACCTGTGTGTTATGAATGTAGGCAATGATTCAGCTCAAGGACCACGAAAGCGTTGGACCACGTGTCACGAAATTCATCAAGGTGCGTGCATCAACCACTTATTCTGGGTGTGTTTGAAGCTGTCACATCATTCGCTGTCGAAGTGTGTACAATGACACCAGTGGTTGTTTGTGCTCGTTCACTGTGAACTGGCATACTTAATCACCACTCAATGTTTGTGTGCTGCTCCTGATCAGAAGGATTGTATGCCGTTAGCTTGTTAGACACCACGACAGAGTCAACTAACGAACTGCTGACGTTGTTGCAGACGCATTTTCCTGATTGCGAGGATGAAGAAGATGAATAGACCATATTGTCTACCATTATTCTCGTTAACCATCGAGTCACTGCCTGCGCCTAGCCACACATCCTCTTAGAGGGCACTGTCATGAAGTCTCTAGCATACAGGCATCCTATTGGCCTCGAGCAGTTTTTGAGCCGTCGATCGAGAGCCCGTTTCTATTTTGTTCTTCTGTTTGTGCGTCTGTGATTGTCATGGTGTGCATGCGACGCCTGCAGCTGTGGTTCGTTTTCAACATGTTCATTCGAGACATTCTTGAGTTCAAAGTCTTCACTCACGAGGTGCACAGCGAGGCATTGACATGATCATGAGAAGGCACAGAGTTGTTCGAATACATGTTGAATGAGGTTGACCCATTGTCGACGAAGATCTCAAATCGCGATCGAGCACGTGGCAGCACTGGCATGCTTAATGAAGCCATCGTCGCTGCGCTCACGATGAAGCACAATGGTCATCACATGTGCAGCAGCGCAATGGTGCGGGTGCAAACGCCAATCCAGCCTTTAGAGGTCCACACAGCACAGCGTGCGTTGAATTCTCGATCGTCAAGCTGCAGCGTGGAAACAGTCTGAGCAGCTGTGCCTACGAAACGCAGTACTCCGCGACCAAACAAGCTAGGACGATCAGCAACAAGCAAATTGTCACGATCATCGCAAGCCAAGGCACAAGGATGCCCAAATGAAATGACGTCTCTGTAGTGACCGTCCATACTTCGCTCGACGCCATCACCAATTGAAGTCACTTCACACTCTTCGCGAAGTCCAACAGTCAGTCGGATAATCAGCTTCAACAGCGGCTGAGGCAGGCCAAGCACAGGTTGGATAGCTTGTAGCTGCAGCAGTGAATCGTTCCCGAGCATCCACTCCATGTCAAAACAGCGCAAACGACGGTTGCCCTGATCAGCAATGTACATTCGCGACTGAGAATCAATGACAACCGCCGCTGGAGCCGAAAACAAACTGTCTCTGAGCATGCCGTCGCGAAAGCCAGACTCGGATCCAGCTAGAGTAGTGACCATCTGCTGTTTGAGATCAATGCAACGAATGCGATTGTTGCCGCGGTCACACACGAAAAGATAGCCGCGCCACAGGCACAAGCCATCAGGACATGACAGCAATGTCTCTCGGCAGTCTCCATCACGACAGCCCTCTTCCTTGCCAATGCGGTGACACGAGTAGTCGCTGATGTACACAGTGCCTTCTTCATCGCAGGCAACCGCAGTGGGCATTTCAAACTGCGCAACGTCGCTGCTGCAATCGTCAACGAGCTCCGAGCTTCCATTACCGGCCAGTGTGCTCACGGCATGCGTCTTCACGTCAAACAAGCGAATGCTGAAGTTGTCACGATCAGCAAAGATGACATTGCCCGCTTGGTCAAGACAGGCAGACTCGGGCCAGTCCATCATCGCATCCTTTGCAATTCCATCACGAAAGCCGATCACGCCCCCAGCCAGCAAAGTCGTGCGACATTCTTTCGCCTCAGCCATGACTTTGTCGTCACACCCTCATGGCAGAGAGCAAGCACACGCCAATAAAAACGCTTGACTCGTTGAAACAAGAACAATCATATGGCTGCATAGTGGTGGTGCTGCTGAGCAATCTGGCGCGTGTTGTGATTTTTCACTGGGGAGCCAATGAACAGAGAAGGAGACAACACTGCTGCTGTGGAAGCGCAGGCCAAGTTTGAAGCCACTCTGCACCCTGTGTCGCGCAAGCTACTCTTGCTCGTGTCTGCTGCATGGCTCATGCTGTACGTGGTGTGGGGTTTTGCGTACACGCTCATCTTTCCTGACCTTCCTTGGCACCTTGTCATTTCAATCATGTACCTCATGTATGGCTTAACCCTGGCGACACACTGGGCCGGGCATCGACGCTTCTCAGGCTGGTTTGCATGCTGCCTAGAGCAATGGCTCACACGCGTGCAGGTGGTTCAAAGCGCATCAAATCGGACATCACATGGACGATTACCCAGCGTCCAAGTTCCTGTCAGACGGTTACACGAGCGCGAAACAGGACAACAGTACCGCGTATTACCCTTCGATGATTCTTGGGCCACTTTTGATGAATTGGCTGCGAGGCTCTTGGACTGTGCACGGTGCCTCATTCGTGCTCACGCTTGACTGATTGCAATAGGCACTTTGTGCACGTTCGTTCCTGGCGTTGTCGTGTTGTGGGTCGCGAATGTCATGCACATGGCGTTTCACACGCGAGGCCACAGATGGGAAAAGTATGAAGTGTTTCAACAGCTCAGAACACTGCATTACTACCATCACAAAGGTGATCGACGCTGCGCAGCAAACCGTGTTGTAATCTATGAGTATGTCTCATGGCGTTCTCTGCAGGTTCATTGCGGCACAACTACGCGATTGGTGACTTCTGTTTTGACTTTGCGCTTGGCTCGCTGCGGATGATGTGAAAGCTGTCGTCAAGTTCCTGCTCCTGTTTCAATGTTTCGATGCCGTTTGCTTCGCTCTTCGTTGCATTTTGGGTTCTGTTCTGAGTGCTGCACGGCAGTTTGCCTGCACATCTGTCCTCGCTTCGTCACGACTCAGTGCAATGATTTGTTCAAAGGAATCGACGTTCAACACGAGAACGTCTGCAACGTAGTGCCTTAAATAACAACCGCTACGCGCACGCAACGCAACCAACAAGGGTGCGACACACCAGACCGAACACAACACCAAACCCAGAACGGAACAACACATGCAAGCGACGGGCGACATGCAGCACGACAATGCGTGATGTCTGACGGGTGCAAACAGTCTAAATATCAAATCTCGGACATTTCAACAGCTGGCGCAGCTGCTTCAGCGGTAGCGCCCTCGACAACCTCAGCACTGCCGTCTTCAGCCGCCTCGATCTTGCTCTTTGAGCGCTTCTTTTTGAGCTTCTTGGGTTTTGCGTCGCTCACAGGCTCTGCAGCGACTGCAGCCACTGCTGCCTCGTCTGCATTTGCGTCTGAGGTGATAGCTGGCTGTTCAGATGCTTGATCGGGAGCAGCGAGCGTTGGTTGAGGTAGAGCTACAGAAGCAGCTCGAGCGCTTTGAGGAAGTCCTATTGAGGCATCGTCAGCGTTGTCACTGCCAGCTATGTCTTTGTTTCTCAGACGCATCTGTTCGTAAACATAGCGTCGAGTGTACAACACCGCGTGGATCAAGAAGACAACCAGCACGGCAATTGTCGCTGCGATCAGCACCACGCTCAAGCCAATGTCAACGTCCTCTGCCACGCCACCATCCGTCGATTGTACAAGCAATCCAGCAAGCAGCAAGAGGAACAACTCAACTTGTGCCAGCAAATGCATGAGATCATCCTGAGCGCGGACGTATGGCTTCTTGAGTAGCATGAGCACCGTGTACACAGCCACGACGGCCATGCCAGTTCTCAGCTGCGCGTCGATTGGCAGGAACACGATAATACTTGTCAGCATCAGCTTGTGCAGCTGTTTACAGATCAGAACAGGCAACAATTTGCACATTATACCATGTCAACCAGCTCCCACATAAACACGTCAAGATTGTACGCCTCATACAAAAATCTGCGAGCAAGATGACATCCAAAATCAATCGAACACCATACCCGATCTCGCGGCGCGTAGAAGCTCTTCTCAGAAGGTGTTGATTTCGCTTTAGGAGAATGTAAAAACACAATGGCACGCCGATTGGGTAAATCTGCAGAGACAAGAGCACGGTGAGAATGGTGATCAAGGTGCAAGAGTCTGTGGTCAGTTAGAACGACAGAGATCATGCTGTAGCTCAGAAGACAAGAAACTGACGCGAACGATGATACCACGCAAGACAACCAGAAGAGCATCGTGCTGTGCCCTACCAGAATCATGACGATAGCGACAGGCAGGAAATCGAGCCACTGTGCATCACCGCATTGCAGCGTGAAATCTGTACAATCAAGTTTACAATGGCCAGGAAATCTGTGCACCTGCTGCAAGATACGACACGCCCTCGACATTCTTGCAGACAAACATAGAGAGCACTCTGTTGCTGACGCCGGGGTACTGTCAAAGGAATCAGCAACGTGATGAACAATGACTGACCAGCAAGAACATTGAGAAGAGCAGCAGACGCCAGAGCTGCAACAACGCATTTGAGCTTGTGTCCAACCAACCATACAATCGAACACAAAAGCTCAACCAACCATACAATCAAACACAAGAGGCCAAGACAGCATGAACACGTGCTCAGTATGTCTTACTCTACGTCTCCACAATGCTCGTGACAATCGCTTGCGGTTGTCATCGGAAAAATCACGTCGATCTAGCAGTGACATTGGCAGTAGCAGCAGTATCAACAGCAGCAGGATTAGAGCTGGTGGGGTCAGTGTCACGATGAGGTATTTCGCGTAGAAGTCGAACTGCGCTACGCATGCCAGTGACGAGAATGGCTGAACAGAGTTAGGGGTGGATGTATGCAGCGTTTTACGATGATCTCAAAGTTCACAACATTGAAATAGCTGTAGATACAATGAGAGGAAGAGAAGAAGTCGCAGGCTTGCCTGATGAACGTGACGAAATGCGACGGCCATGGTATTTCGACTGCTCCAGAGAGAGTTGTCGCGATCTATAGGAGTGAGCGTTGCATGAAGAGCGGCAAGAACCTGAAGGAACCCGATTGCAACCTTCATGTTGTCTGCGGAAACAGTCAGGGCTGTCGTCATGGCGCAGAATTACATGTGAATGTCGCAGCCACGCGCTTCTCAGCCGTGAGAATGGGCACTGCGCGCGCTGATGACAGCATGACAATCTCTTGAATGTTTTCATAGTCCTGGAGCAGCTTGGCCAAACGCTCTGACTTGGCCTGCTCTGTCAACTGAACAGGTGTTAGTCAACTACGCGGATCAACGTTGCTTCAAACACACGTCTTTGTCGTCGCGCCTGTTCAGTCGTTGTCGCATTGCTTCAGCTCGTTGTGATGGCTCAGCGGACTTCGGGCTGTCAGGGACCTCAACTGCAGCAAACATCGCTAGGCTGTTAGGCTGGCAACGACACAAACAGAATCATTCAACGCTGCACAGAATGCTGCAAGTAATGAACTGAGTGAAGGGATCAGACACAGCATAACCGCATCACAAGACATGCATGAGAAAAGTCAGTCCAAGGTGAGAAAAGTGCAGCTCGATAGCACTCGTTCAGGGTATGCTTGACAAGAGGCAGTCACCTCCTTTCTCGTCCGCGCGGCTTAAATCATTGAAGTTGTTGATGCTGCTGCTGCGCCTGTGATCCTGCATTTCAGCCACAGCGATCTTCTCGTCGCCCCTTGAGAGCACCCAAAATAGCACCAGAAGCCTGCAATGGCTGAGTAGGATCTGTTTCAAACAGCTTACGCTAGTATGAGCAGCAACAGGAACAAAATGGCGAGGCCGGCTGCTGCTTGCTTCTCTGGGCACTCCTCGCACTGAGAGTCAATGGTCACCGCACGATAACCCTCCTGTACAACGAGGTCAATACGTATGCCTTGCTGAGCGGATGAACAACACGAAATTACAAGCAGCTGCATGATCACAGAGACAACAAGTTTGAATAGCGCTGAGATGTCAAAACAACTGTACATGAACACAAAGACACCAACTATCAGAGCGCAAGCGCTAACCTCGCATAATGTGCACAGCGGTCCAATGCGGTGTCCAGCACACTGTACACTCTGTGCGCCTCCAAGGCAATGCGAAGTCCTCAAGCAGTGAATAAACGTAGCACTCTTATTATCCGCGCGCCACCACCCTTCAACAGACTGCATGTTCTCGAGCGTCACACCGATGTCGTCACTGTAGCATGTGTCACAGTGAGGAAATGAGTGAAGAATACCAGCCGGCGCCTCGAGGACAAGCCTCGCATTGAAAGCCGCTGTCGTCGTCACTGCGAGGCAGCAGATATTGTCCTACAGACTGTGAGGCAACAACCTAAGCACTCAAACCTCGACCACACGTGCAGGAGATTGAGTCAAACGAGACAGCTCCCTATTGAAGGATAAACAAACACAATAATAGACCACATACAGGCGGGCAAGGCTCGCAGTTGGTTGCTCCAGCTGCAGAATTGTGAACAACTGTGAGATATTGTGACGAACGTTGCTCGGCGATTTGATTTCCTGGACATTTGGCGCACTCTGCACTGCCCTGTACAGAATGCTCAAGGGAAGGGAATTCTGCACCCTGACTGACCTCGGAGAACGCGAATTTTCCTGGTTCGCACAATGTACAGCGAGTTGAGCCCTACACAATGAGATCAGCGGTTGATGTAGCTGCATGACACAAAGCATAGTACACGATGGCACTGTCATGTGACATGGAAGCACGACACAACTGTAACAGGATAGAATCACCATTCCGTTGACACGGTAACACTATCATACGATACGATAAATCACTGTCAGTCCTACCTTGACTGGAGAGTAGCTTCCTGCAGGACATTTGATCGCTGACGTGCTAGAATTGGCTGAGCAATAGAAGCCGGGATCAGCGAGTTGACATGTGGTCAAGCCTTGCGAAGCTGCAAAGCTGCCTGCAATGAATAGCATGTGAGCTAAGCATGCAGTGATGCAAGCAAGCAGGCACCTGGAGAGCATGCTCGACATTGTGTGCTGCCATCACTGGAGGCATAGCGTCCAACGCTGCAAGGCGTGCATGCTGGGCAAGCATGAGCGCAGCAACTCGAGTAACACACCAGTTCGAGTCGACGCTGCATAACCTCCAGCAGGACACTGCACTCGTGAGCAAAGCACAGAGTATTTGACCAAACCTTCTCACAGAACTGTGAGCCTCTGAGCAGGCTTTCCAGCACAGTGGGATCCGAAGCTTGGAATTCACGTGACTTGAAGTCGCGGC